>Ga0209720_1000433_pt1 | contig 44355 bp, 37 predicted proteins | sample AD_JPNMR3_MetaG_FD_184426 | JGI IMG/M metagenome (GOLD analysis project Ga0209720, IMG submission 184426) | Active sludge microbial communities of municipal wastewater-treating anaerobic digesters from Japan - AD_JPNMR3_MetaG (SPAdes) (version 2) | ecosystem: Engineered > Bioreactor > Anaerobic... | reverse complement strand
TCCTAGTGTGATGGAAAAAATTGATCACTATCGTATGAAACAGGTAAAGTCCATAGGTATAGATACCCAGCCTGCTTATCAATGAATCATCACTGATTTTAAGACAATTGCTGCGCGATAATGTAAACAATATGGTAAGCGCGAAAAAAACGCCCAGAAAAAAAGGAGCAATTAACTCAATCCTTTGAATACGAACATGGGGCAAAATAAAAATAAGTCCCGCTGATACAGTGGCAACAATATATTTAATGCTAAAATGAATATTTTCCAGCCATCGAATGAATTCTTTTCGCATCACAAGCAAATAGGCAGGAATGGATCCAAATGCAAAATAATCGATATTGGTAAATAAATCTATTGTAGATAATCCCTTTTGAACATAAATGACTCTGCAAACATTAGCCACCACAATGGAAATCACGATAAGAGCTGGGATTCTTTTTACTGAAAGCCATGCCACAAGAATTCCCCACACGAGGTAAAAATGCTCCTCGATACAGAGCGACCACATCACCCCCAAAGGCGACACATTAGGAAGACTCCCGCTTAGCATCATTTTATAATTTTCAAGAAACAACACCGACATCAACCAGTTGGGCTGATAGCCCTCACTTGAAGATGAAAGATGAAAGATATTCAAAAGAAATGGAGTACAATAGGCAAACAATAACATCGCATAAAACAAAGGCCATATCCTTAAAATACGACGAATGTAAAATTTTTTTAAGGAAATCGTCTGGGTATTAACCTTCTCATCAAGTAAAATATACGTAATTAAAAATCCACTGAGCACAAAAAAGAATACAACCCCTATTCCCCCACTTTGGGCAAAATAAGAAAACCAGGATGTTTTAGGAACAGGGCTATGATGAAGGAAGACTACCAAAAAAGAAAAAAAACGAAGAGCATCAAAGGTATGAAAATGGGGACGGCGATTACTCATGTATCTCTTTACAGATTTATTTTGTGGTAATATTAAGCAATTTTTGATAACAAAAATATCTATGGCTCCCTTGAAAATTCAGTTCTGAAGAAAAATGCTTGATTAAACACTGACTGTTAATGCTGATTCTACAAATTATTATCGAGAATGACTTTAATTTATTACAGTTGTGGAAATCCCCTTTAACGCAACAGCATGACTGAAAGTGAATTTATATTCATACCCTTTCCAACCCCGTAAGAGGAACGTTAAAAAAACTCTGCTCCAGCCATTCTCATTTAAATCTTACCCCAAGTTCCTCGCCTTGCAAAGGATAGGCGTGCCAATCGTGGGTATAGGTAGAATTATCAAGGTTTATAATGTTTCGAAATCGTCTATTGAAACTCGCAGATTTAAGACAGGTATAAATTTGTAAATGATTGGTTTAGTTATGGTCATCTTTCCCTCAGAAGCACTATCTTTACCGGCAAAATATCCTAAAATCACCGCCTATGAAAACGTTAACGACCATCCTGTGCCTGTTGTTAGGCACAATGTTGGGTGCACAGTACATGAATATTCGAATCAATCAGCTGGGCTATTACCCACACGCCCATAAAATTGCTATAATCAAAGAAACCCTAGCAACTACGTTTAGCATAGTTAAATTACCCGACAGCACTGTTGTGTTTAATGGAAATCTTTCGTCAATACTATACGATGCTGATTCCGGTGATTCGGTCCGATGGGCTGATTTTTCGGCAGTAACCGCAGAGGGTCAATATTGTATACGCCTATCAACGGGAACGACTTCGTTACCCTTCCCAATCTCAGCACAGGTATTACGGGATGTAGCCTATGGGTCGCTGCGTAGTTATTATTATCAGCGCTGCTCGTACGAACTTAGTCAGCCCTACGCAGGATTATGGTCGAGGAAAGCAGGACACCCCGATACGGTTGTAATTTATCATGCCTCAACAGGTCGAACGGGCACAGGTGCCTCGCCGGGCGGCTGGTACGACGCAGGCGACTACGGTAAGTATACCGTAAATGCGGGTATTAGCGTTGCCAACTTGCTTCAACTATATGAGCTTTTCCCCAACTATTTTTCCGATTCAACGGTTTCTATTCCCGAGTCGGGCAATGGCATCAACGATCTGCTCGATGAGGTTCGATTTGAACTCGACTGGCTGGCTACCATGCAGGACACCGATGGAGGCGTGTTCCATAAAGTCACTACAGCCAATTTTTCAGGCTTCATCATGCCCGAAGCCGACCTGGCCGAACGATATTTCATTGGCAAAGGGACTGCAGCTACCCTCGACTTTGCAGCCATGATGGCAATGGCAGGACGCATCTACCGACCCTTTGATACTGCATTTGCCAACCATTGCATCGAAATGGCTCAAAAAGCCTGGCAATGGGCAATAAACCATCCCAACGTTGTCTTTAAAAATCCTTCGGATATCCATACCGGTGAATATGGCGATGGTAACTTCAGCGATGAATTTATATGGGCTGCTGCTGAATTGCTCATAACTACCAGCGACACTGCCTATGCACAATATCTTCAATCGAAATCCAGTATACTGCAAACCTATTCGATACCCGGATGGCCCAATGTGGCAGGGTTAGGACAGCAATCGCTGGCAACCATATCCAACACGCTCGACACTACGTTATTGAATAAAATAAAAACAGCCATACTTTCTCGCTGCAATACGCTTAAAAATGAAATTAACACCGGAGCTTATCGGATCTCACGCACTGGTTTTTTCTGGGGAAGTAGTGGAGCCTATGCCCAGGCTGGCGTAACACTCATCTATGGTTATCAGCTAAGTGGCGATAGTTCCTATTTAATGGCTGCTGCCGAACTGGCCGATTACCTATTGGGGAAAAATGCTACAGGATACTCGTTTTTTACCTATTACGGTTCAGTACCAGTGATGAATCCCCATCATCGACCCTCATATGCCGACAACATCGTAATGCCTATTCCGGGATTTTTATCAGGGGGGCCCAATCCCGGTCGTCAGGACAATGTGCAATATGCCTATCTACAACCTGCCAAATCGTTTGCCGACGTAATGGAATCGTACGCCTCAAACGAGGTAGCGATCAACTGGAATGCCCCAGCTACATTCCTATTGGCAGCACTCGACTACCTTCTGGGCAACAAGCAAAGCTATGTTTACCAACCGATTCATCTAACCCCAAATTGTCCACCTTCGATCACGCTTTCGTCACCTGCATTTGGCAAGTCGTATAAACAATCGGATTCTATTCTTGTCCAATACACGATCTCCGACCCCGATAAAAACGCCAGCTTTGTAGAGATTTACGTCGATAATAAATACTACACAACGTTACCCGCAAACGTAAAATCCCTAAAAATTGCACCGCTTCCTGTAGGAGAACACGTGATAACGCTATTTGCATTCGATTCCGCAGGCAAAGGGCACGAGAAAAGTGCACGATTTAATATCGTAGCCAACGTAAGTGTTAAAATTGAAAAAAATCCCAACATCATCAGCCTGTACCCCAACCCTGCAGAAAACAGGATTATCATAAGCATTCACCCACCCGTTAGTGGCAATTTACGCATCGAAATTGGCGCTATCGACGGAAAGCAGTTGTTGAAATTAGAAAAAAAGGCCACAGCTTCAACCAAACTTGAGCTGCCTGTAGATCTGAGCCCTTTTGCTAACGGAATATATCTGGTTACTGCATATTTACAGGATAAACCCATTGCACAGGCAAAAATGATTGTGAATTAACGAGAAACAATTACCTTTGTAAAACTAATTAATTAACTTCCTCACGGCTTATTAAAAAAAGAACTCCCTGCGGGGAGTCTTTTTTTATCCTTAATAAAGCACCTTAAACTTATCGCCAGTATCCCGGATAATTGCTCGGTACCATTTTTCGGGATAAGGTGGGTGTAATACTTTGCGATCATCAGTTTTTACATTCCCATCGAGATATTTCACCAGCAGAAAATGTCCCAGTTCAATCCATGCTTTGGTAACTTTTTCGGCTTGATCGTGAGAATATTGTGTGAGCGAATCGATGGCCTGCTTTGGATTGGAAGCGTATAATGTTAACATTTGCTGTTCGAATCCAGGCTGATTTTCGATAAAATAATTTTCAAATTGCTGTTGTACTTTCTGAATATCTACGATCATGTCGGAATACCGCAAATATGCAAAGTTGCTGACATAATTGAAAGCCCAGAATGCTGCGGTGGGAGAATAGGTAAACAGGTCGCCATTTTTCTCAGCAACACAATTGGGTACTTTTGTAATGGAGCAATAAAAAGGCATGTACACGGTACTGTAAGTATCATCGACACCAAACCAGAGTATGCCACCAATGGGGTTGGGCAACCAGCTTCGCGATTGCGAAACGAACGAAAAACCGGTTTGCTGGGTAGAAATAGCTCTTTCGTTAAAGTAGGTAACCGAATCTACCTTCCAGGTAAGCGGACGCCAACGATATGGACAAGCAAATGGTCCGGCACCAATATCCTGCGTCATATCCAGCTCAGTTCCCTCAAAATGGTCGCGCATAAGGGCAAACATATCGCGCAGGCTAATTTTTTTGTCAGGCTTTATGAAAAGCGGATACGGTTTTGCCCCCTTGACCCCCTTGGCATAGTCGATAGGGAGATTGAGCGAAGGGGCAGCACGATGAAATACGCTATACACTCTTGCTTCGCAAAAACGCTGCGATTCAAAATTCAACGGAGCATACGTATCAGCAAAGCTAAAATCTTTGTCGTTACCCGTAAAATATCCTTTTTTTCTGGCAAAACTAATAACATCGGGAGCATACCGGCAATTTTGGGGATCGTTAAGCGGAAACTGACGGATACGCGACTGATTGGCATGAGCGCAAATATAACCATCGGGAACCCGCATAGCAACCCATACAATACCTCTGTCATAAACCTTTTTCGTTCGTTCTTTTGCATCCTTTACCATCTGCGGCGATCCCTTGCCAATGAGTTCCATAATCCATACCTCGTTGGGATCGGCAATGGAAAATGATTCACCCGAGCTATAATAGCCATACCGATTGGCAAGTGCCACAATGGTATCGATAGCTTCACGAGCAGTACGCGCCCGTTGAAGGGTTATGTATATAAGACTGCCATAGTCAAGTATAGCAGTGGTATCCCGCAATTCTTCCCGTCCACCGAAGGTGGTTTCACCAATAGCCAGCTGATGCTCATTCATATTGCCCACAACCAGATAGGTATGTCGTGCCTGATGAATCTTCCCCAGGTATTTACCGGTATCCCATTCATACACATCCAGCAAAGCACCAGCCGGATAATCCTGAGCCGGTCTATAATAAAGCTCTCCATACAACGAATGCGAGTCGGCTGCATAGCTTATCATCACCGAACCATCGGCCGATGCCCCTTTACTCACCAATATGTTGGTGCAGGCATAAATATTTATCCCTGCACTGAAAAAGCAGATTAACCAGAATGTTCTCATAATCTTGGTGTATTTTAATATCTTTTACTCTGGTGCCAAATATATTCCATTTGTTCGTACCAAACAGCGTGAAATTTAATGTTTTATGACATCTTTTACAATTCAGGTATAATAGACATTTCCAGACTGCCGTACAGTTAAAAAGCTGTAAGTTTAATCATTATCGATAGCCAAAAGAAAAATCAGTGTAAATCTGTCCAATCCGTGTTATCCGTGTGCCATTAAAAAATAGAACGCTGATGACACGGATGCTACGGATGACCACGGATAAAATCAGTGTAAATCCGTCTAAATCCGTGTTATCCGTGTGCCATTAAAAAATAGAACGCTGATGACACGGATGCTACGGATGACCACGGATAAAATCAGTGTAAATCTGTCCAATCCGTGTTATCCGTGTGCCATTAAAAAATAGAACGCTGATGACACGGATGCTACGGATGACCACGGATAAAATCAGTGTAAATCTGTCCAATCCGTGTTATCCGTGTGCCATTAAAAAATAGAACGCTGATGACACGGATGCTACGGATGACCACGGATAAAATCAGTGTAAATCCGTCTAAATCCGCGTTATCTGTGTGCCATTAACAAATAGAACACGGATAACACCGATGTAACGGATAATCGCGGATTTGTCATCTGTGTTAATCCGTACAACCCGTGTCATCAGTGTGCTATTGATATTTATGATATCAACATTCGATAATTTTCAGCCGCAAATAAATATTGTCTAAAAAGGCAACCTTTACGACTAATGGTCTAATGATAAAATTATGGACATCCTTGGAGGAAAAGCCCATACTCAAAAGTCGTAAGTATCTACAATTATACTTCAAAAGGTATCCCGAAGAAATCGGCAATTTCCTTTACATCTGTGGCAATAGCTGGCACCAATTCTATTCCTTGCCGTGCGATTCGCTCTTCATTATCAAATTCGGGTTCACCAGGGATAATAACTTTTTTCCCAGGAACAGGTTTAGCATTTTTAAAGGTTTCAATCCACTGGTCCATTTTAGCCTTGAAATGATCGGCAGGTTGAAAGGCATCGATCCGCATGGCACCAAAAAAATGACCGGTACCCTCTCCTACTTTTTGTTCCAGAACAGGTAAATAGGCTACCGAAGGAGGTACGAAAGGTCCAAAATTAGCCCCCGAAAGTACTGCTGAAAAAATATCGATGGTAGCAGCCATACAAAATCCCTTGTGCGAACCATGCTCATAATCGCCTCCCAGCGTCAGCATAGAACCGCCCTTGGAGAGTATGCCAGGATCGGTCGATGGATTGCCATCCTTATCCTGAACGTATCCCAAATCACAACTCTGCCCTTTTTTCTCCATCACAGCCAGTTTACCGCGCGAAATAGGGGTACTAGAAAAATCGGCCACAAAAGGGCGATATTTTCCTGCCGGTATAGCCACTGCCAGCGGATTAGTACCCAACATGCGCTGTATAGAGAAAGTAGGTGCCACCAAAGGATTGGCGTTAGTAACCGAAATACCAATCATATCCTCCTGAAGTGCCATCATGGCGTAATATCCAGCAATACCATAATGGTTCGAGTTACGCGTAGCCACCCAACCCGTTCCTACCTGTCGAGCCTTCTCCATAGCAATTTGCATCGATCGATAGGCAGCTACCATCCCCACAGCATTATCTCCATCGACAACGGCTGTGCTGGGCGTTTCGTGTACAACCTTTATCTGAGGTCGAACATTGATACGCCTGGCCTGCCAGAGTTGAAAATAATCCTTCAACCGCAACATGCCATGTGAAGGCAAACCTCTCAATTCGGCTTTTATAAAAACATCGGCAATTATTGCAGCATCGTCCTCAGGACAACCCATCTGCACAAACACACGCTGTACAAAAGATTTTAGGTAATCAGCAGTATACATGGTAATATTTTTTTTACTTTCAGCAAAGATAGAATTAATCTCAGATTGTGGACGGAAAAATGTAATATCCATGATGATGCCATTCCTATTATATTGTTGCATAGACGTCTGAACAATAATTCTATCAGGTGAAAGGCACGATGCTGTCTATTGAAAAAAAATTAGTAGGTTTGCCAACCAAAAGCAAAAAGTATGATAAAATCCATGACGGGTTTTGGTAAAGCCACCCAGAGTTTTGGCAACAAAACCCTTTCGGTCGAAATTCGCTCGGTAAACAGCAAACAGTTTGATCTATATCTTAAACTTCCTAATCCCTACAAGGAAAAGGAACTTGACATCCGACAGCTACTTGCTCAGCAAATTGAACGGGGTAAAGTAGAATGTACCCTTACCATAGAAGAAAACATCGAGGCAGCAGGCTTAAAGCTAAATACTGCAGTGATTAAAGATTATTTTAATCAGATCCAAAGCATTGCGGCAGACCTGAATATTGAACTCACCGATCGCATTCTGGGAACAATTTTGCGCCTACCTGATGCCATGAAAGCTGAGAATGAATCAATTACAGAGGAAGAATGGAAGACAGTTGAGTCAACTCTTTCAGCAGCCCTCAATGCATTTGACGAATTTCGTAGACAGGAAGGCCAGAATCTAGCAAACGACCTGCTGACCCGGGTGAACCTGATATTGGAATATCTGGCAAATGTTGAACCCTATGAGAAAGAACGTATTGAACGCATTCGTACCCGCCTGAAAACCAACATGTCCGAGGCATTGCCAAACAATAACATCGACCCAAACCGCTTTGAACAGGAACTGATTTATTATCTCGAAAAACTCGACATTACCGAAGAAAAAGTGCGATTGCAGAATCACTGCAACTACTTTGTGCAAACCCTTAACGAACCCGTTTCAAATGGGCGTAAGCTAAGTTTTATTGCACAGGAAATGGGGCGCGAAATTAATACCATCGGTTCAAAAGCTAATGACGCTCAAATCCAGAAACTCGTCGTTATGATGAAAGACGAACTGGAAAAGATTAAAGAACAACTGGGAAATATCCTATAGAAGAGCTATTCCGATTTACAACAAATGTGCAATTAGAGTGTTATCTTTGCTAAAAATTTATTGCCATGGTTTTTGACATTGAAATGATAAAGGCTACCTACGAAGCCATTGACCGAAAGATTCCTCAGGTAAGACAGGCACTGGGACGCCCCCTTACCCTGGCGGAGAAAATATTATATACCCATCTGGCACCCGAACAAGCATTGAAGCCCTTTGTAAGGGGGAAAGATTATGTAGACTTTGCCCCCGACCGGGTGGCCATGCAGGATGCTACAGCCCAGATGGCGCTACTGCAATTTATGCACGCAGGACGAAAAAAGGTAGCTGTACCTACCACAGTACACTGCGACCACCTGATTATGGCAAAAAATGGCGCAAAAGAGGATGTTGAAACAGCCAATATCACCAACAAGGAGGTGTACGATTTTCTGGCCTCGATATCTAATAAATATGGAATTGGCTTCTGGAAACCGGGGGCTGGTATTATCCATCAGGTCATTTTAGAGAATTATGCCTTTCCTGGCGGTATGATGATTGGCACCGACTCGCATACACCCAATGCAGGCGGATTGGGGATGGTAGCTATTGGCGTAGGAGGAGCAGATGCTGTTGACGTAATGGCTGGAATGCCCTGGGAACTTAAATTTCCCAAATTATTGGGGGTAAAGCTCACAGGAAAACTCAACGGCTGGACCTCGCCCAAAGATGTTATTCTGAAAATTGCTGGCATACTCACCGTAAAAGGAGGGACAGGCTACATACTGGAATATTTTGGTCCCGGCGCCGAAACCATATCGGCAACTGGCAAAGGGACTATTTGCAACATGGGCGCCGAAATTGGAGCTACTACCAGTATTTTCGGATACGACTCACGTATGGAAGCATACCTCCGCGTTACAGGACGTGATGAGGTCGCAGATTTAGCCAATTCCATTCGTCAACATCTGGCAGCCGATCCAGAAGTTTACCAGGAACCCGAAAAATACTTCGACCAGATCATCGAAATCAATCTCTCAGAGCTTGAACCGTACATCAATGGTCCCTTCACACCCGACAAGGCCTGGCCGTTATCAAAATTTGCTCAAGCTGTACGAGAAAATGGCTATCCCGAAGAGCTCTCGGCGGCTCTCATTGGTTCCTGTACCAACTCCTCGTACGAGGATATGACACGTGTTAGCTCGATTATTAAACAAGCTTTCGACAAGCAATTACCCATCCGCAGCGAACTTATCATCAATCCAGGTTCAGAAAACATACGCTACACGCTCGAACGCGATGGAATACTTACCCTGTTAGAAAAAGCAGGCGCCAGAATCATGGCCAACGCCTGCGGTCCCTGCATCGGACAGTGGGATCGACCCAATGCCGACAAAGCTGAAAAGAACTTGATCATAACCTCTTTCAACCGCAACTTTGCCAAGCGTAACGATGGAAACCCCAACACGCATGCATTCGTTGCTTCGCCCGAAATTGTAGCTGCATTCTCCATTGCCGGGCGCTTAACCTTTAATCCCATATCCGATACGCTGGTCAATGCTAAAAATGAAACCATAACACTGGATCCACCCAGTGGTGAAGAACTTCCCAAACACGGATTTGGCTCGGAAGCTTTTGGTTATCAAGCCCCAGCTGCCGATGGCGAAAATGTCCAGGTGATTGTAGATCCAAAATCGGAACGTCTGCAACTGCTCGAACCTTTCCCAGCATGGGAGGGTAAAGACCTTAAAGGTCTACGTCTGCTCATCAAGGTTAAAGGCAAATGTACCACCGATCATATCTCGATGGCAGGCCCCTGGCTCAAATACCGTGGCCACCTCGACAACATCTCCAACAATCTCCTTATCAGCGCTGTAAATTACTTTAACGACAAAACCAACAGCGTAAAGAATATGATATCGGGCGAATACATGCCTGTTCCTGATTCGGCGCGACTGTATAAAAAATCGGGGGTAGGAACGGTTATTGTAGGCGATGAAAACTACGGCGAAGGTTCCTCACGCGAACATGCCGCAATGGAACCCCGTCACATGGGCGTACGTGCCGTTATTGTCCGATCTTTTGCCCGTATTCATGAAACTAATTTAAAAAAACAGGGCATCCTGGCGCTAACTTTTGCCAACAAAGACGACTATGACAAAATTCGTGAGGATGATAGCATCGATATTTTGGGATTGGAAAACTTCGATCCACAAAAACCTCTCACAGCCGTTCTCCATCATGCCGATGGTACTTCGGAAACCATACAACTCAACCACTCATACAATGCCAATCAGTTCGAATGGTTTAAGGCAGGGTCGGCACTGAATCTGATCAAACAACAACAAAAACAATAAGATACAAGCAGGCAAACAAACAAAGGGAGGCAGCATTTACCTCCCTTTATTTTTATTCGACAATCAAGTTCCTATTACGCGGATATTTAACCGTATAACGTAGTTGTAATTCCTTCTTTCCAAGCGGTTCCAGTTGAATATCCCACATTACCTCGCCTGTCTCGGTTTTGAGTATGCCGCCCGACAACTCCTCTACTACCACTTCAATCTCACTATTCGTTGATACGGGCACCTGATCATATAATTTCAGCCTAATCGCCTGTTTCTTAGAGTTTCTCACTGAGATAATCCATGCACGTGTTTCCTCTTTCTTGCTACCCAGTAACCGTTTTTTCGTGAAATCTTTTAATTTTTCTCGTTTAATCTGCACCTGTCTATCGATTCCTAACGATAAACTTAACGTATCAGCCAGACTACGTACGTCGATAATGGATTTACCTACGTAGGTATTTTCAAAAAATAGGTTGGCTTCTCCCGCCAGTAGATTGTATTTTTCCCAATCGACAATATGAGCAACCAGAAAAGCGCTACGATCGATTTTGGGCACAGCATAGTATTCGTACGCTGCATCCATCAGGTATGTTTCGATATCCACGCTAAGGTTTTTGTTATCGGAGGGCAAAGTATAAGGTGTTAAAATCTCAAACTCTACAGCCGTATTATTTTCAGTCTGAACAACAGGCAGTGGAAGGCTTGATGCTTTTAGAGTACCTTTATTTTGCTTCGACACTGATGCAGCTGCCTTTCTAGCATTACCGTAACCTATTACCACTACTTCATCGAGATTCGTTTCACTAGGCTGCAGATAAAAGTTTATAGTAGATTGGTTGGCAGACAAAGTTTGCGATTGGTATCCTACGTACGAAGCCTGCAACTCGGCGTTATTGGCTGGCAAAGTTAGCGAATAGTTACCATTAGCATCGGTAATGGTACCAATGGTTGTTCCCTTCACCGTTACTGTAGCACCCACTAAAGGCTCATGAGTATCTGCAGCAAGAACCTTTCCCGTAACCTGACCGCTAAAACTGGAATATCGTGGGGGCGCTAAATGATAATCCAGGTAATACGTCTTAAGTATGGGTGCAACATTTCCCAGTTGAGGATCGGCCGACGAGAGTTTGAGCCGAATATTTTTCCATTCCTCTCGGGTACTCTGTCGAACATTAGCCTTATAAACCAGCTGAACCGGTTCGTCTATACTCTTTACCCGTATATCGTACGAAGGGAACCATCCAGCATTTGTTACAAAATAGCTCAATTCTACCTCAACCCGCATTGGCTCATTGGTAAGCACTTTAGCCAGTACTTCACTGGTTGGTAAAGGTTTGTTAGAGGCAAGCTGGTTAATTTGTTTTTCTATATTTTCCTTTTCCAACAATAACTTTTCAAGGTTTGCATTCAGTTCGACCAACTTTAGCTTTGCTGCGGCAATTCGATCACGATAAAAGTCTGCTGTTTGCTTAAAATTATTCAGGCTCAATTCCTGATTTTTTCCTCCGATGCTTCGATTTTCCTTTAAAAAATCCAGTTCTTCATTTACGATGTCAATGTTGACATTTTCAAGTGCAATCTTTTTTTCAACTGCCTTCAGTTGGTCATTCAAGGCTGCTACTTCCTGCGAACGCTTTAAGCTATCGAGATAATTAAACTGGTGATTCACCGAGAGTAACATCACCGCATCGGTGACTTTCACCTGTATGCTTTTTGCATCGATATACGGCGACAGGTTGGTAAATTTTAGCACCGAAGTACCCTTTGGAATATCCACAAGGGTTTTTCGCACTACCTGGGCACCATTGATAAATACGGTAACATTGCTAACTTCGGTTTTTATTGACATTTCATTGGCTTGTGCCGATAACCAAAGTTCCCCTATGAACAATGTAAGCAGTAATTTTCGCATACAAATTTCATTAAATTCAACCTTCTTATCCTATGCAAGATGTGCAGCAAAGAAAAAAGTTGCTTTTATAATTCCGATGTCTCGTGCATGGTTTTGAATCCTTCGCCAAGAATTTCATTAGTATTGATGATGGTAATGAAAGCCTTGGGGTCGATTTTTTTTATTTTTTCCTTTAACAGAAATGCCTCGCGACGCGACATGTTGGAAAAGATAAGTTTTTTTTCATCATTCGAATACATCCCCTGCGCCTTTATAAGGGTAGCCCCACGACCAATGTCATAGAGAATGGTGTTTTTAACCTCCTCGTACTCATCGGTAATAATGAGCAGCGTCTTATTATAATTAAGCCCCTCGAGCGTGGCATCAATCACCTTGCCCGAGATGTAAATCACCGTCCACGAAAGTAAGGGTATTTTCCAATCCTGAAAGGCAGCCAAACCAATGAGAACGATAGTAGAATCAACAGCTATCATCAATTGTCCCAACGGCAAATGTGTATATTTTTCAAGTATCATTCCAATGATATCGGAACCACCCGAAGTAGCCCGAGTTCGAAAAATTACACCCAGACCAAGCCCAATCAATACTCCACCAAATACTGCCGATAGCAATGCCTCGCCAGGAACTAATGGTTTAGTACCCCAGAAAAAGGTAAGAAAATCAATAAAAAAAGAAGATAGCACAAAACCTACCACCGTTTTCACCCCAAAACGGGGTCCCAAAATTTTTATTCCCAGAATAGTTAGCGGTATATTCATGATTAATCCCATAGTACCTATGGGCAACCCGTCGGGGGCAAATGAAAAAACGCCCTTAGTAAGGTAATGAATAACGATGGATATCCCATAAACACCACCAGGAACAATTCGATAAGGGGTAACAAAAAATACAAAGCCTGCCGCCAGTATAAATGCCCCTATAGTAATCTGGGTATACACCCTGAACCATTCGCGGGTAAACATCCGCTCGGTATTGATAAAGCTTATCTTCATACCACCTGAATTTTATAATAGACGCTAAGGTACTTAATATTCGTCTACTATAAAAATGTTTAATAGCAGCATTCCGAAAAGCTTACAATCAAAACTTTTTTTGATAAAAATGACAATAGGGGGTAGTTCCTTTGTGTTCGTAATATTGCTGATGATAATCCTCGGCAGGATAAAAGGTTGTAGCAGGCGAAAGTTTGGTAACCACTGCATAACCTTTGGCTTTCAGTTGGTCGATCAACTTTTGCGCAATTTTCTTTTGCGTTTCGTCAAAATAAAATATCTCGGATCGATATTGGTCCCCCACATCGGGTCCCTGACGGTTCAGCTGGGTAGGATCGTGAATTTCGAAAAAAAGCTTAGCAAGCGCTTCGTAAGTGGTTTTTTGCGGATCAAAGGTTACCTCTACAGCTTCAGCATGTCCGGTGGTATGCGAGCAAACCTGCTGGTAGGTGGGATTAGGTACATGCCCTCCAATATACCCAACACGCGTCGATATAACACCCGGAGCTTTTTGCAGGTAATACTCCACCCCCCAAAAACATCCACCCGCAAAGATGGCTTTTTCTACCGTTGCTGATGTATCTGGTGCAAATTGCAGACTGATTGAATTTACGCAATGACGTACATTCTTTGGTGTAAATCCTTCCCCTTCAAATACGTGCCCCAGATGAGCCCCACATCGGGCACAAACTATTTCGGTACGACGGCCATCGGCATCGGGTTGACGCTTGATAGCCCCAGGAATTTCATCGTCGAAGCTGGGCCATCCGCAATGCGAGTCAAACTTATCCTCCGAACGGTAAAGCGGTGCATTACAGCGTTTACACAGATAAGTTCCCTTACCATCAAAATGTACGTATTGGCCACTAAACGGAGGTTCGGTACCCTTATAAAGGATAACCCGTTCTTCCTCGGGCGTAAGTTTATTGTACTGCATAGTGTTAGCATTTTGTGAATGACATCCTGTGTGCAAGAGAAAAATCAGGCTAAAGATATATATCAATCGATTTAACATGGTTAAAAAATTTACGGAGCCAGTCGAATAATTTTCCAGCTTTCGTCCTGAGCCTGGTAAACGATACGGTCGTGAAGTCGATTGGGACGACCCTGCCAGAACTCAATGGAAACGGGTTTTAACCGATATCCACCCCAGTTTTCGGGACGTGGAATTGGTCCCCGCGCAAACTTTTCACGAAATTCGAAATGCTTTTTTTCCAGCCATCCTCTGCTTTCAATAGGTTGACTCTGCGGCGACGCCCATGCCCCCAACCGCGAACCTACCGGACGACTCTCAAAATAGGCATCCGACTCAGCCGACGAAATTTTTTCTACACGACCATGGATACGTACCTGTCGTTCAAGTTCCGACCAGTAAAATACCATCGCTGCATTAGGGTTTTGCTGTAGATGCTGGGCTTTTAGACTATTATAGTTGGTAAAAAAGGTAAATCCTCCCTTTTCAAACGATTTGAGCAATAACATGCGTACACTGGGAAATCCATTCTTATCAGCAGTAGCCAGCGCAAAAGCATTAGGCTCAAAAATTTTTGCTTCGAAAGCCTGGTCGTACCAGTATTTAAATAACACAAAAGGATCCGACGGAACCTTGTGTTCATCAAGTTCCTGCTGAATGATGTTCTCCCTTATTTCGTATATGCTCGACATCAAACGATTGATTAATTCAAAGTATTAAACACTTTTAAAACTTAAAAGTTTAGATAGCGAGCATAATAAAAAAAGCGGTACGCTTTGGCACCGCTTTGCACTGTCTTTATATTTTATAGTTCCAGGTCGACATCATGCAGTTCGTTCCAGGGAAGACCATATTTATTGAGTGCCTCCATAAACGGATCGGGGTCGAATTGTTCGACATTGTACACTCCCGGCTTCTTCCATAAACCTTTTAAATACATCATAGCACCTATCATGGCAGGTACACCCGTTGTGTAGCTTACAGCCTGTGTTCCCGTTTCCTTATAGGCTTCCTCATGACTGCAGTTGTTGTATATGTAATAGGTTTTTTCTTTCCCATCCTTGATTCCCCGAATACGGCACCCTATTGAGGTCCATCCCTTATAATTTGCCCCGAGCTCACCAGGATTGGGAAGTACCGCCTTCAAAAATTCTATGGGAATAATTTCAACACCCTTATACATCACTGGGTCGATACGTGCCATACCAATGTTCTGGATTACTCGCAAATGGGTAAGATACTCCTGACTAAAGGTCATCCAGAAACGAGCACGCTTGATGGTGGGAAAATTTTTAACCAACGACTCCAACTCTTCGTGATATATGAGATAGCTTTCCTTAGGCCCAATGCCAGGATAATTAAGCGGTTTATGAATTTCGTGGGGTTCGGTTTCAATCCATCGACCGTTTTCCCAATATTTTCCCTTCTGGGTAACCTCACGAATATTGATTTCGGGGTTAAAGTTGGTTGCAAACGGACGACCATGGTCTCCGGCATTACAATCTACAATATCGAGATAGTGAATTTCGTCGAAATGATGTTTGGCTGCATAGGCAGTAAATACGCTGGTAACCCCGGGGTCAAAGCCACAACCGAGGATAGCCGTAAGATTAGCATCCTTAAAACGATCGTGATAAGCCCACTGCCATTTATACTCAAATTTAGCCTCGTCGCGTGGCTCATAGTTGGCAGTATCGAGATAGGCGACTCCCGTCTTCAGACATGCCTCCATAATGGTCAAATCCTGGTATGGCAAAGCAACGTTGATAACTATATCGGGCTTAAAATCATTCATCAACGCCACAAGCTCGTCGACATTATCTGCGTCGACCCTGGCCGTTTGAATACGATTACCGCCCACCGCTCTGGCTATTGCATCGCATTTTTCCTTTGTGCGACTTGCCAGCAGTATTTCCGAAAAAACGTCTTTTTCCTTAGCAACCTTATGAGCAACTACCGTGCCTACCCCGCCGGCACCAATGATTAGTACTTTTCCCATCTTTGTCGTTCGATTTATTTATTGTTAAACTCGACAAAGATAATACTTTAAACAGAATAAATTATTTGGAATTAGTTTCAAGCTGTCATAATTGGCCATCAGCATCAACGAGTGTAGTAGGAACAATGAACTATCCAACACTACCGTAAAAAGAATAAACTAACTAAAACCAAGATTTTGGGGTAGCATACTGAAAGTTTCCAAGAATCAGCTATTCGTTGGCATAACTTATTCCAAAATACGCTTGCAGCTTCAATGATTCCTGTTGTTGCAAGGTATCTACATGCAATTGGTTAATCCTTCCCAAATGGATTTAAAGCTTTCACCACTTGTTGCCACCAACCTTGCTTTGTCTCTGTCAGGGATGGACGAGTAAGGAAAGTATCGAGGAGTTGTGAAAATTCCTTAGCCCGCAGATACCCAAAAATGTTATGCGGATTGCGTTGGCCACGATTAACATAGTCGTTTACCACCTGACGATCAATAGGCGCTATCCCACGGTTGTTTGGCATATATATATCAGCTAACTTATGTTGAAGCGCTATCACGTCGGTAGCATCGTAAAAATTATGCCACTGGTCGAGTATTGACGACGGCGTTGGAAGTCGGATGGGTATCGAAACATTAATTTGGTGGGCTTGCGCAATTTTCTCAGCGATATATGGAAAACCTAACGGCGATCCCAGCGTTACCAGTGTATGTATAGGAAACTTTTCTTCCTCCGACAAAAGTACATCGTAGGCTATGACCGAACCCATAGAATGTCCAATGAGCAAAATTTCATCACGACGATACCGCCACAGTACTTCCATCAATCGGTTTCGTATACGACTACGCTTTGCGGGGTCGCTGTTGAATAAATATATATCGACCTCCTGAAAATACCGACGAACCAAGGGATCAAGCCATTCAAATGTACGATTCGAAAATTTTGAACCCCTAACCCAATGCCAAACTCTTTGTAATCCCTTCGATAGCAACGAAGTAGCAATTAACTCTGTACCCGAATACGACACCGTATCGGGCGCTCGCGTGTATACATCGTCCAGAAAATAGGGGTCCTCCATGTCGAGTGGCTTCGGATAGGTGATATCTGCCCAATATACCAATTCAAAATTTGAGACTTCAACCTTACTCCGAATCCTACCCAAACCCTCGTTCATGGCTTTTAACCACCACTGATTCAAAGTTGATCGTTCTGGCTTATTATCCAATCCATGAATTCCTACGATAACTTTCATCCGAAAATATTTTTAAATGTTTTTTAAATCGGTCGGATGGAACTCGCATGTGATGAGCCTTCTACACATAGGAAGTACGAAACTGATAAATATTTTCATACTCGTTTGTGAATACTGCTATACATGCTCGTTTCATCCGAAAATAATTTTAAAAATTTTTCTTAAAAGGCCGGATGGAACTCGCATGTTGTTAAATCTTTATTTTCATTTAAAGTGCGTTGTTATAAATTCTCGAATAACAACGCCTCTACTTCCCCACCCATCAAAACCTTGCCCCCGTCTTCTCTCCTTTCTTGAAGAAGTGTGCTGCTAAAGCAGGGGACTGTTCAACTTCTGTCCGAAAATAAATTCAATTTTAGTAGCATTTAACCTCATACCTCACATACCAACATATCGGAAAAATAATTTATGGCTTGCACATACCTGTAAACAAGTATTCAATTTATACCCTTGATGATTACATTCGTATACCATTGGTATCACGAAAATAGTCCATTTTTGCAGAAAAAGTGTAATGCCAAAAGATAAAAATATGAAACGTATATTTTTAATGTTGATACTGGCAGGCTTACCTTTTGGGCTATATTCCCAGAAGTATGCCGAACTGGCCAAGACCCCACCCATGGGATGGAACAGCTGGAACCGTTTTGGCTGTAATATCAACGAGCAAATAATTCGTGAGATGGCCGATGCCATGGTGGCTTCGGGAATGCGCGAAGTCGGATATACCTATATCAACATCGACGACTGCTGGCAGGGAGGACGCGACAGCCTTGGCTTTCTGTATCCCGACCCTCAACGTTTCCCCTCTGGCATAAAAGCATTGGCTGATTATGTGCATTCGAAGGGACTCAAGCTTGGTATTTATTCCGATGCTGGATGGAAAACCTGTGGTGGATACCCGGGTAGCCGAGGATACGAATTTCAAGACGCCTTGCAATTTGCCGAATGGGGAATCGATTATCTTAAATACGATTGGTGTAATACCGATAACCTGGTAGCCGAAGAGGCCTATAAAACTATGGCCCATGCCCTGATGGCTGCAGGACGTCCCATAGTATTTAGCATTTGCGAATGGGGCAACAACAAACCCTGGCTCTGGGGCGCTAAATATGGACATCTATGGCGAACCACCGGTGATATTGTCGATTGTTGGAACTGCGAATTGGGACATGGTAGTTGGGTATCGAACGGAATCCTACGTATCCTCGATATGCAAATGGACAAAAATCTTAACCTGCGCCAATATGCTGGCCCCGGTCACTGGAACGACCCCGACATGATGGAGGTAGGTAACCGACTGAGTGTGAACGAGAGCCGCGCTCATTTCTCGCTCTGGTGTATGCTGGCTGCACCCCTTATCGCTGGTAACGACCTGCGAAATATGACCAAAGAAATCCAGGAAATCCTCACCAATAAAGAGATGATTGACATTAATCAGGATACCCTGGGGGTTCAATGCTTCCGCTGGTTCGACTATGGCGATGTGCAAATATTTGCTAAACCACTTGCGAACGGCCACCTGGCGGTGTGCTTCCTTAATCGTGGCGATACCCCCCAACCCATCTCTTTCGACTGGAAAGATTCTGAAAATATTTACGACGGAAAATATGTGTACGAATTCAACAAAGTAACCTACAAACTTCGGGATGTATGGGGTCACAAAGACGTGGGTAATACTTCACGACCTTTTGTGTCGACCATCCCTGCTCGCGATGTAATTGTGCTTCGCCTTATTCCACTGCAATAAAAAACAACACCACCTTTGCATCGAACCCTTGCAAAGCTTCTGCAAGGGTTTTTTAATATTCTATTAGGGATAACCTTGTCATCCCACTACTTACTTGGTTTAACACTCAATTTTCTGACAGTTTTTTAAAGATGAATCAAGCAAGATGACAAGGAAAAACATTATACCAAATAATCAGCGGAACTTATCCTTTCCACACGAAGTTTTTAATGATGATGCCAGCTATACTATCGCGAAACATAGAGGGTTATGGTAAAGGCTTTCAAATTCGTAGCAAAAATTACCTCCCTTTCTAATTGGTAGCCTATCTTTAAATGTATCTACATTTACTTTTCTCAATATTCAGCACAATTTAGAATCGTTCTTAAATTTCACTATTACATGTACAGGTTTAGCTTCTTTACGAATTACTCGCTTAAGGAAAAGTCTTTATAGAATTTTGATTATACATTTAACCATCCGATTAACGGGTTTCGAATGATTGATGCATTTTCACAGAGCACAATCATCCATAAATATTAAAATTTTAAATTATATTGGTAAAATAATAAAAAATTTTGTACATTTGCTATGACGATGCTACGGCTTCGTCGACTGTAGGGCCTGATGATTATTCATCAGGCTTCTGCTTTTAAAAGGGGCAATAATCGTTTTTTGGGGAAAAACACACTATGCTATCGTTTGAAATATGCTCTCAGGGATGTGCTTGATAGCATGAATATATACCATTGGCCGAAGCCTCGACAGGTACAACCTACTTGCTAAAAGGGTATTTACAACGCTCCCTCAAGAATTGTTCTAAACAGTTGAAAAATTTAGCAATAGCCTTGTAAAGGTATATATATAAGTGGGGGAAGAATGAAAAAAGTATAGTACTTACCATTTTTTCAATTTTTTATTGAATAAATCAATAGCTATATTCCTCAAGTATGAAAAAATTTTATTTTTCGTACTTTCCTATATGCAGGCAACTTATGCTGCGAGTTCCCTCCAACCAATTTAAAAAAACATTTAAAATTATTTTCCGACAGACAAAAAGAATTTTTGACACTTGAAAGTCTTTTTAGGTTTGTCGTACATAGTTTTGGTTGCTGATTTATTTTAAACCAGCCAACTCGATCATAACCAGTACTAATTTAATCCCGGAAAGGCGTCGACTTGTTGAACTTTAAAATCGGGGAACTGGTCAACGATTTTGACTTTGAAATCGGGGAAAGAAGTAACTACACGCCATTCACCACATTTAGTAGAATTATAATCTACGAAACGAACTTTAATATCAGGAAATACATCGACAAATTGAATACGAAAATCTTCGAATGCATCAACAAACTGCACGCGACCATAAAGCGGTATACCTTTACACTTGCAGTCGGAGGTAATAGGTTTGTCGCTTATAAACGACATGCTAACTATAAGAAGAAGGAATGCCAATAATTTGTTCATAACATATATTGCTTAGCCAAAACTTATCGTTACAGTATGCAGTACAGTTTGTATATTTAAATAATGTTATAAAAATAAAAAAATTAAAACAAAATCAAACAAAATTACAGCATTAAAATAGCTTAGGCCCCGTTCGCGGCAAGCAAAACTTTAAGGGCGTCCGCGCCGCAGCCCGGCAATTGATTATTACAAATCATTGTTGTCCGGTAAAAAAATTACCGGGCAGTATTTTTGAGATACCACCCGGAATGCCTATTTTGAGTCATAACCAAAAAAAGTGAGACATGAACAAAAATAAAAATTTTACCGGACAGCCAGCTGAGCGACGCAGACATGAAACGACTTTACATTATGGATTCCACCACCATAAGCTGTTTAAGGATATCCTTCGGGGTGTTGGGCGCCAACCAAAGGAGGGTAGGAAGAAGGGAGGCATAAAAGCCCATACCATCATCAAGGTCAGTGATAATGTTCCCTGTCTGATACGATACTGCGAGGCTGTAAGGCACGACCATATGTTCTTGCAGGAGGTGCATAGGCTACTCGTAGGTTCTATCACCATCTTTGACAAGGGATACGTGGACTACGCCCAGTACGAGGCATTTACAAAAGTTATGTGCGGCCATGCATGCCATCTTGATAATCACGCTTGTAACGAGCATGATAAAACGCAGCTGAGCATTTTCCAACCTTGTGTCCGTGATTCGGCAACAGCTCATGAGTTATATCAGCGTCTACCGCTTTCTGGAAGATCCCGAGGGTAGCTGGAGGATCATAATTAATGAAAACCACGCAAGTACCAAAACTCCCTATTCCCAGAAATGAAGGGGGCTTACTTTTGAAAAGCTAAGCTACAACACCTGATTATTAAATAGTTACATTTTTGAAAATGAGTTTTTTAAGCTTTACCGGTCAACAATGATTCTTTTATCCAAAATCGAATAAACAAAAATGGCTTTTATCAGTTATAAAGAAAACCTAAAACCATAACGATGGGATGCATAAATTGTGCGCTAAGAGAATCGAATGTTTGCGATAATATAAATACCACCAATTGGCTTGAAGAACTTACTAAATCTGAAATATCAGACATTGTTGAGGTCAGTTTTAAAAATAAGCGAAAGGAATTTTACCAGAATGTCAACAAGCTGAAACTTAAGACAGGCGACATTGTGGTAGTCGAGTCGGTGGTTGGCTATGACATGGGGATGGTCTCGCTTACGGGATTACTTGCCAAAAAGAGCTTTTATCGCCGTTACAAGCAATACCAACCTCTGGAATTCCGAAAGATATATCGTCGGGCAACAGAAATGGATCTGGTAGCACGTGAGCAATCGCGAAAGCGGGAATATCCTACCCTGCTACAAGCACGGAAAATTGCACAGCGACTGGGGCTGGAAATGAAAATAAGCGATGTAGAATACCAGGCCGATGGACGCCGGGCTATATTCTACTATATTGCTGATGGTCGGGTCGATTTTCGCGAACTCATCAAAGAGTATGCAAATGCATTTGGCATTAAGATAGAAATGCGCCAGATTGGTGTCCGGCAGGAAGCTGCAATGGTAGGGGGCATGGGAACTTGCGGAAGAGAGCTATGCTGTTCGTCCTGGCGTAAAGACCTGGTGTCAATCAAATCGAACGTATTTAAAATCCAGAACCTGCCACCCGATACCCAGAAATACACAGGTCTATGCGGAAAACTTAAGTGCTGCCTGATATATGAGCTCGATGTATATCTGGAAGCACAACAAAACTTCCCCTCGGAATTATTAGAGCTCGAAACCAAAAAAGGAATAGCCTACCACTGCAAAACTGATGTTTTACAAAAAATGCTATGGTACACCTACGATCCCGAAAACAAGACCCCACTTATTCCCGTCCCTCTTGATAGGGTAATTGAAATTATTCAGCTCAATAAACGCGGTGAAATGCCCGATAGCATTTAACAAAACTAAATTACCCAGGTGTATTCTTTTATGTACAGGTATCCTCCTTTAGCAGAGGATACTTGTACAGCGTAAAACCTACAAACATACAATCAACGCACCTTCTATATTACCTGCTTAATTCGTTCCAAAAAATACATAGTAGAAGGGTCAAGTTTAATAAAGATTAATATAAAAGTTTGTATTTTTTTTGCAACTTTACAGCAATAATGATATAAAAAAACGTTTGTTTTAGTTAACCCCTTATGTTATTTTAAAATTTAGCGTCATGAAGAGAAGCAGAATTATAACTTTTTTGCTTGCCCTAATGCTTGGAATGGGAAGTTATGCGCAAAAGTTTGCCTATATCGACACCGAGTATATTCTGAACAATATCCCTGCTTACAAGCAGGCACAGGATCAGCTCGATAAGCTTTCGGAAGGATGGCAGCGCGAAGTGGAAAACATGTATGCCGAGATTGACAAAATGTATCGCGACTATCAGGCAGAAAAAGTATTGCTTACCGAAGAAATGAAAAAGAAGCGTGAAGAAGAGATTATGAATAAGGAAAAAGCTGCTAAAGAGCTACAAAAGAAATACTTCGGTCAGGATGGGGCTCTTTTCAAGAAGCGTGATGAGCTTATCAAACCCATCCAGGATGAAATTTATAAGGCAGTAAAAGAACTGGCCACCGAAGGAGGTTACGCTATCATATTCGACAGTTCGGCAGGTGCCAGTATTTTGTACACCGACCCCAAACTTGATAAAAGCGATGCAGTGTTACAAAAATTAGGCTATAAAAATTAATTTGTTAATTTTGCAACAAACGTTAAAAAGAATAAACAGAAAAGACAATGAAAAAAATTATTGGAATTGCAATTGTAATTTTTATATCTGCAAGCATATCGTTTGCACAACAGGGGTTAAAAATAGGACATATCAACACGCAAGAACTTTTACAGGCTATGCCCGAAACTGATTCAGCCCAACTGAAACTGGAAAAAATGCAGAAAGAATTACAAAGTCAACTTGAGGTCATGCAGGTAGAACTCAATAATAAATATCAGGACTACCTGAGCAAACGCGACTCATATTCAGAATTGGTAAGACAAACGAAAGAAGATGAGTTACAAAATATTCAGCAACGCATTCAGCAATTTGCACAGAATGCCGACCAGGACTTACAGGAAAAACGTAATGAATTGTACAGGCCAATTCTTGATAAAGCCAATAAAGCTATTGAAGAAGTAGCTAAAGAAAATGGTTTTACTTACATTCTCGATTTGAGCTCAGGTGTTGTATTGTTCCATTCCGATTCCAGTTTGGACATTCTACCTCTTGTAAAAGCTAAATTGAAATTAAAATAATTTGATTTCCAGATTTATGACTAAAGGCTGTTTCATTCCGAGCCAGCCTTTTTTTGTTTATATGCTATGCCAATAGGAATATTTGATTCGGGCTTTGGTGGATTAACCGTCATGAAGGAGATTGTACGCGTACTTCCCCAATACGATTACGTTTATCTGGGTGATAATGCCCGCGCACCCTATGGCCCGAGGTCATTTGAGACTATATACAAATATACCCTTCAAGTTGTAAAATGGTTTTTTGAGCGCGACTGTGCACTGGTTATCTTAGCCTGCAATACTGCATCAGCCAAAGCACTCCGGACAATTCAACAACAAGATCTTCCCAAACTTGATCCCAAACGTCGTGTACTGGGCATCATCCGACCGGTAACCGAAAATGCCAATCTTTTCTCCCAGAGCAAACACATTGGAATCCTGGGTACCGAGGGTACAGTATCGTCGCGCTCGTACGTCATCGAAATCCAAAAATTCTTTCCCGACCTGATGGTAACGCAGGAAGCATGTCCCATGTGGGTTCCGCTAATAGAAAACGGAGAACATGAAAGTCCCGGCGCCGACTATTTTGTCCAAAAACACATTCACCGTATATTGCAATCCGACCCACTAATTGACGCGCTGGTGCTTGGTTGTACGCATTACCCACTTTTGATGAATAAAATAAAAAAATATCTTCCTCCACATGTCAAGGTAATTTCACAGGGAGAACTTGTGGCAACGAGCCTGGCTGAATATTTGCAACGACATCCCGAGATTGAGCAGCGATGTGAGAAAAATGGTCAGCGTGTTTACTATACCACCGAGGCCCCTGAAACTTTCAACGCTACTGCCAACCTATTTTGTGATAAACCCATTCAGGCCCTGCATACCTCGCTGGAAGGATACTAAAAATTCCTAAACAGAAAAAGTTTTACGACGTATAATTGTCAAAAACAAACCATCTTTGCAGCACAACATTCCAGAATCGATGCGTAAATTAATTCTTTTGGCCTGCTTTTGTTTTCTTACTAGCGTTTTCTCAAGATTGTCCGGACAAATATCTGTCGGTGGAATCCCCTACTCGTTCAGAACCACCCTAAAAAGTGCGGTGGAAATACCTACCCAGTTTTTGCAAAATGTTGCGGTGGATAGCCTCAGGACAGCCGATTCGCTGGCAAACATCTCCAATAGATTTGCTATTCTGGAATATTTATCAATCGACATCAAGGAGAAAGGTAACAAAATCATTGTAGGCGATTCGCTTAAAATATGGCAATATCGGCTTATTGCTCCACAAGCAATGGCGCTTGCTGTAAGGTTTGGCATCTTCAGGGTACCTCCAGGTGCTCGATTGTATTTGTATAATGCTCAACGAACCCAGTTGTTGGGAGCTTATACTGCTCTGAATCACAAGCCTGATGAAACTTTTGCTATACAGCCCCTCGAGGGCAACGAAATCATTCTTGAGTATGAAGAACCTTTAAACGCCGAATTTGAAGGGTCTTTAGTCATTCAATCGGTTTCAAAAGCATATCGGTCGTTATCGGCTACCCTACTGTACAATGATATTAATTGTCCAGGATGGGAGAACTGGCAAATTGTAAAACGTGCTGTTTGTCGTATCATTTTCGACGACGTGGATGGGAGTTACTACTGTACAGGGTCACTCATCAACAATACCCGCTTCGATGCCACCCCTTACTTTCTCACGGCCAATCATTGTATCAGTACCCAATATTCAGCCTCTTCGGTGGTAGTATATTTCAATTATGAAACCAATAGCTGCAATGGTGTTGTTACCAATAACAATCAAACGTTGTCGGGAGCCATTCTCTGCGCTCATGCTTCCGAAACGGATTTTTCGTTGCTAAAACTGTCCGAGAATCCGCCCGATAGCTACAATCCATACTTTGCCGGATGGGACATTACAGGGCAGGTACCTACCGAAAGTGCTGTTATCCATCATCCCAAAGGACTGAACAAGTCGATAGCCTATAGTAATCAGATGGGCAAGATGTATCCCTTTAGCATTAACTGGGACGATGGGTCGACCTCGCCCCCATATTCCCATTGGGAGGTAGCTTTTACCAATGGAAATACCAATTCAGGTTCATCGGGATCACCGCTGCTGAACTCCGGGCAACACATTATTGGACAATTACATGGGGGAGATAACACCACTAACTACTATGGTGCCCTACATGTATCATGGACCCTTGGAGCCTTACCTACCCGACAGCTCAAAGCCTGGCTCGACCCCGATAATACAGGCACTAAAATACTAATGGGTACCGATGGCAAAGTATTTCCAAAAGCAAACTTTGCTACATTGCCTGAGTTGCCCTGCACCCATGCACCTGTTGTTCTTAAAAATCTTTCTAAAAATAATCCACAACACTACCAATGGCAAATCTCTCCTGCCACCTTTGAATTTTTAGCCGACAGTAATCTGCAAATGACAACCGATACCTCGGTCAACCCTGTCGTTGCTTTTCACGAAAACAAAAACTATACGATACGTCTAATTGCTAGCAACGCTTTCGGAACCGATACGTTCTACAAAACTATTTCCGTAGGTAATATTCTGACAAGCTTTACTCAATTCCCTACCGATAGCCCATTATGCGGAAAAATGGTCAAAAATCTTTTGATTGAAGCCGAAGGAGCCTATACCTTTTATTTTAACTTTGATTCGCTACGCTATCTTTATACTCAAGACAATAACAGGCTGTACCTCACCCTGAAAGATACAGTAATCAACGATTCGACCTTTATCGACACAATCAAAGTAACCGCCCGACATGGGGAATGTTGGTATACTGTAAAAAAGGCGCTCACCATTGAGCAAATACCCTACGATAGGATTCGCAATGCTTTGCCCTTACATCTTGGGTTCAATGGACCTTTCGATAACACCTGTGCTTCGTACGAGGCAGGAGAACCACATTCCGATGATGGAGGATGTGCTGTACCTAACAACTGGTGCTACAATGCTTCCAACCCCGACACAATAGTTTTCCGTAGCCTCTGGTTTACCTTCTTAGGTCCAGCCAGTGGAAGCATCAACATTCAAACCCAGGGACCCGATACCCGACTGGCAATATACGAAGCCAACTCCGCAAACGACATGTTGTCGAAGAATTATCGAATGGTCGTAGCCGTTGACAACACTCCTTTGGGAACCGAGGCAGCTTTGTTCAACCTAAACGTAATCCCTAGCAAAAAGTACTGGCTACAGGTCGATGCTAACGCAAACACCGAGGGTACTTTTACCATCAACCTTTTTAGCAAAACAATTGAGATTTCACCCAACCCCGCCCATCAATGGGTAAAAATTACCTTGCCAGCCTCTGTCAATGGTTCGGGAATTCTATCCATTGTTTCTACCGATGGTAAAACATACTTGCATGAAACTTTAAACACTTCACCAGATAATAATTTTATATGGTTCAACTGTACCTCACTATCGCCTGGACTCTACCTGGTACGGTATAGTAGTAGCTTTGGCAATTTTGCAACAAAACTCATGATATGGCATCCATAAATAATTAACCCGGATGTGCACCTACATGGTTTGCAAGGTAAATACTTCAATGAAATGCACCTCTAGAACTGTATTACAAACGGGTGTATCATATTGTAATATTTCGCCAGTACCGATATAAAGATTTAAAATGTATACAGATAAAAGCAGAGAAAATGCAATCGGAATGAAATTACGTAAATACAACAAAAAGAACATTACGCAACATCAAAAACTTAATTTACAAGGATGAGACGCAAACAATTGTTCGGGGTTTATGCAAGCATTCTCATATCCATGATTTGCTGGAGTTTATCATTCATTTGGTACAAGGGCGCATATATGCATTATGGTCCCATCACCACCATCTTTTTACGCTTACTCATTTCCAGTGTTATATTATTGCTCTTTACCTTCATCGTAATACGTCCGAGCATCCAGCGTCGGCACCTAAAATTGTTTTTTGCAGCGGCTTTGTTCGAACCGTTTCTATACTTTATCGGAGAAAGTTATGGCTTGAAATGGGTCTCACCTGTTACCGCCTCAGTTATTGTAGCAACCATTCCGTTGTTTACCCCATTGGCTGGAAAGATTCTGTATGATGAAACCTTGAGCAAAAAAAACCTTGCAGGTATGTTCATTTCCTTTTTGGGAGTCTGTCTGGTCGTAATATCCGGAGATTTTCAAATAAAAGCACAAATATTGGGGGTACTGCTCATGTTTCTTGCCGTTTTTTCGGCCGTAGGCTATGCTATTGCCTTACGTCGTTTGACCCCATTGTACGATTCCATTACAATCATTGCTATTCAAAACCTTTTAGGAATGCTGCTCTTTCTTCCTTTGCTGTTCATGTTTGAGAATCCTCTTGTAAACCCCATCCCAGTAACCCTCGATAGCCTTCGCCCAGTGCTATATTTAGCAATATTTGCTTCATCGATAGCATTCATTCTTTACGCTTTTGCGGTGTCAAAAATCGGTATTGGAAAGACATCGGTTTTTATCAATCTCATTCCGATACTCACATCGGTGTTTGCCTATTTGGTACTCAATGAATCATTCACCACCCATAAAATTATAGGTGTTTTGATAGTGGTAGCCGGCTTGTTATTTACCCAATGGGAATTAATTTTCAAAAAAGGTTAACGCCTCATTCCCAGCTAAAAGGTTTATCCTTTATTTTATGGCTATACCCAAAAGTGAAATTCAGACCGAAACGTAAGTTAAACGAACGCGCATGAATGGGTATATACTGCTTACCATAGCGAAGTGGGATGTAATCGGTCAATAGATAAAACTGCAGCGGAGGCAAAGGACGAAACGTAAGCCCAGCCCCAAAATTATTAAAGCCATTGCGTAAAAACGAATAGCTCAGAGATATCATCATAGCCCGCAAAGGACGGAAATTGCCAGAAAAGGTAAACTGCTGATAAACAGACTTAGCATAAAATTGGGTTACCGACATCAAACCAAAACTAAAATAGGTCTCCAGAAAATATTCTCCACCCAGATATATTTTGGTTGGGAGTGCTGTGGTATATTTGATCGACGATTTAGAAAATTTTATCGAGTCATTGATTGAACCTATGGGATTTTTAAAAGCATCTTCCAGGCTATCCTTGTTTATCGTAACACCCGAAAGAGTATAGCTCGATCGCATCTTATAGTCATAAGCATTTTTACCCCATCGGATGTATCCAAGATCAACCACGCTAGCCGAGAGTAAAATATTTTCAAATCCACTATAAATGACTCCTATATCAAACCCCAAACCCATTGATTCAAAAGGTTTAATTGCATTTTGAGGTTTATCCTTGAGCTTAAAAATACTATCGACCGAAACTTCACTCCCATTGGGCGTTTCTTCGAGATAAGGCATATAACCCCTAAAAGAAACATCAGCTGTAATACGATTAACAATTTTACTTTCCTGATCCTCAAATGTTTCAACCAAAAACTGCTTATTTAGTGTACTGATGTTGGTTAACCCTGAAAGAAGCTTTATTTTAGCTCCAATGGTTAAATCATCGTCAAACTTATTGGATAGTCCAAAAGACATTTCGCCATAAGTGGTATTGTTAATGCCAAACGTCTTCAAATTGGTAATGGTACCAATATCGGATCCATTGATAATCAGCTGCATAAAACTTTTTGGATAGGTAAAGTAGGTATAACTTTTTAAAGCAGTATTAAAATGAAAATACAGGCTTTGAATTCGAAAACCGAACGAAATGATATCATATTGGAAAGCATTATAAAAATAATTGTTCTCCTGTAACGCATCAAAAAATTTATTACGGTCAGCCAGAGGATGAAGGAAAGTAACCAGAGAGTCTAATTGTTGGTTATATTGAACAATACTGCTAACGCTAAGACTATTATTTCCCATATCGAAGTACATCGAAGAAAGCCCAGGCACCCCAATGTAAAGGTTACAATTGGGCTGAAGCGCAGGGTTTATCTGGTTGGACTGAGGTATCCGCTCCATGAAATAAAGGGTATGATTCACCTGTCCAATCATTGTTAAGGAAGCAACAAAACTTAGTAGGGTTATGTAAAAGCTCTTTCGTATCATGGTCATTTATTATTATAAACATGAACACTGGGATGAAACTGTACAGCAAAAGTTAGACTCAGCTTACTATCAGAAAAGAAAGTAACAAAGGGTTTAGTATTTGCATAATCTGTCGTAATTGAAGTCAATCTAAATATTACATGTTTGGTGTTTTCGATACTTTTTAGCTGTTGTTCATTGAAAATCACATCCTTTTTCCATAATTTAGGCGTATTAATCCGCCCTGTGTTAGCGTCAATAATACCCGATTTGATAATAAAATCATTGGGTTGATCTTTATAAAGTGAATCAAAAACCTGATAATTCTCACCGACAAAGTATGCCTGAAGTTGCATATCGATGGGCATAGTATTGGAAGATACGATACGGAAAAGCATAGACTTTAAGCTTACGCTGGTGTTAGAAGAAGAATCGCTTCCACCAGTAGCTAAGCCAGTAAGATCGAAGTCCATGGTATCGGTCTGGCTAAAACCCGAAGAACGAAAACTCATGGGCAAACGCAATACACCACGTGTTCGAAGATTACTGGTATCACTCAAAATATTTGTGACAGTTTTTCCGTGAGGATTCGCCTTTGATTTTAATTGTAACACAATATACTTCGGTGCTTCCTGCTCCAGAGCTCGATAAAAAGTGCTGTAGCCCACTTTATCGCATACAACAGAATCTTTGGCTATCAATCCAATCTGTGTCGGATACGCAATATCCTTCGGATTTTGAATTTTTGTATTATCCGGATTCGTAAGTAATACCCGATCATCGAAAGTAATAACGCGCATCGACTCGACAAAGAAATCGGTTGGTACCACATAAGAATTTGTAGTATACAGCGTAAAACTTGGATTTTTCCATTCAATATTTTTTGCCATTTCACGCCCCAGAAAATCGAGGTATAAGGTATCCTGAATATCGAGAATGTAGGGCTGCCCAATATATCCATAGAGTAGATTATAATTGAGTTCATTAATCTGCATCGATAGATTCAAAGAGCTGGCAGGATTTATAGGAGTTCCCGGGGTACCCCTGAGGGTAAGCCTTACGTAGAGCCGGGTTTCTGCAGCCCCTGAAGTTATATTGCGGAATTTCAGCATGTAGCCCTCAGCATTATTTTGATTGGTTAGGTTCATAGTGGGTGTTACCGGAAAATTTTCGACATACACCACATTGCCCTGCCGCATATCCAGTAAAGAGATAGTAAGTTCCTGGGTAAAAGCAGGAGAATAGGTTGAAGTACCACTAAGCGTATACCGAAATATTTTCATCAACAAACTATCAATTTCGGCATCGGCGAAAAAGCTTATGGGAATGTTGATGGTAGTATCGCGACTCACTTCACCCGAAGCGGGCATGGTAGGAGGAAAAACAAAACCTGGAATAATGATCTGCGACTGTGGTGGCAAGGATAGGTTTTCGACAGCAGCAGTAGCGGTAAAATTTGTCCCAATGGCCACCGTTATGGTCTTATCCTCTGCAATATTAATATTACCACTATTGGTATAGCCTTCCAACAACGATCCCAGATCAATGGTAAGCGTACCAATAGTAAAGGCAAATTTAGGATCGTATACTATCTCTGTGGAAAGACGATTAAAATCATATTCCTTTTCAACACAGGCATACAGTAATACTGTGAATAATCCCAATAGCCAATACTTTTTATTCCTCTTCATCCGTAAAATACTTTTAATTATTTGTTATGTGGTGTAAAAAAATCTTATATCTGGTTTTAAAGCACTTAGCTCGTTTCCTCCTCCCCATGAACCAAATTTTATCTAATCTTCATACAATATTAATAAAAATCCTTCATATGCGTAATATCTTATTGAGAATTTTTGGATTCCTCTTCTTTTACTTCATCCAGCTTTGCCACACCACCGCTTACAATAAATTTCATCACTTCCGACGGATGCAAATCAAGCGGTGTTACCCATTCGGATGGAACCAGGATTAACTCACCCATAAACGCATAGGAATAGGGTAAATACACAGCCACCTTTCCTTTACGATCGAGCTGGGTCAGATCCGTTGCCGTTAGAAAACCCATTCGTTCTATCTTACCACTCTCATCCATCTTTACCAATACAGGCTGTGTAAACTTTTTTTCCTTCCCCACAAAGGCCGAAATCAAATCCCTGATAGAAGTATATACCAACTGTATCAACGGAGCTTTACTGAGCGATTTTTCAAGTACCAGCCTCATGGGGGTACTAATAATCCTATGCCCAAGAAAGCCAAAAAGAGTTATGATTATAAACATAATGATGATGCCAATGCCCGGTATATGAAATGGCAGAATCTTGTCGAGATATACCTGAGCAATGCAATCGATAAACTGAAAAATGAGGACAATGATATAAATGGTAATGCCTATGGGGGCAATAAACAAAAGCCCCTGCATAAAATAATCAAGTATACGCTTGTATATTCTCTTCTGCGTATTTCTTCCCCAATTGACAAAATCTTTTTCCATAGGTACAATTTTTAGGGTTGATCCTCTTTACGATTTTCTTCAATGATTTTATTCAATTCCTGCTCGGTATATTTGAGCTTTTCCTTGCAAAACTTTACCAATTCGGCAACTCGTTTTACCTTATCGCCCAACTCGTCAATAGAAAATTTGTTCGCCTCAATGTGAGTTACAATTTCCTCAATCTCGTTTAATGCCTCCTGATAGGTAAGTTGTTTCTTTGCCATGTGCCTTGTTTTTTCCAGTACTGTAAAAATACAAATTCTATTCGGTGTGAAAAAAGCAGATGTTAAAATATTTGCCATCTTTGCAAAAAACAATAAAACATGGCCAACATTCTGATAACGGGAGGAAGTCGCGGAATAGGCAAAGCTTTAGTCGAACATTTAGCACAGGAAGCACAAAATAAATTACTGATTATTAGCCGAACCTCTCTGACGACTCAGGCTCACAACGTGAAATGTTTATCTTTTGATTTGATGCAAATTCACCAACAAGAAGAATATCTGTACCAGCAGGTGAGTGATTATTTCGATGCTATAGATATTTTGATTAACAATGCTGGTTTACTCATCAATAAGAATTTTGAAGCCATCACTTTTGACGAAGCCTACCGCATGGCATATCTTAATTATATGGCACCCGCGTGGCTTATTCGAACGCTATTACCCCTCTTAAAGCGTGCAACTCATCCCCATGTGGTCAATATTAGCAGCATGGGTGGTTTTCAGGGCAGCTCAAAATACAAAGGACTTTCGTGGTACAGCAGTAGCAAAGCAGCACTGGCAAGCATCACTGAATGCATGGCCGTAGAATTTGCTCCCTACAATATTGCTGTAAATTGCCTTGCTCTGGGTGCTGTCAACACAGAAATGCTCCAACAAGCTTTCCCTGGCTATCAGGCACCCATTGAACCAGCACAAATGGCCCGATTTATCGCCAATTTTGCCAAATCTGCCCACGAAGTTATGAACGGAAAAATTATCCCCATAGCCCTCTCCAATCCCTGACCCCTTAATGCCTCATATAAAATTTGACAGGCATACTTATGGTTTCTCCATTCCTTTTCCCAAACAAAAATACTTCGCTCCCATATTACATTGCTTAGTACCAAGACAAAGCTTCTTTAAAAGAACGAATTTTTACTTATCTAAAAACATTTTAAGACCAAACAAGCAAATTCCTCAAAAAATTTGTGACTTTTTCTTACCTATCACCCAAAAAAATTGTAATAACTTTAATGTAAGAAATTATCTTTTTAAAGGCAAAGAAGTAATCCAGCAGCCTTATGAACCAGTTTACTGATCGAACCACAATCCATGACGAATCAACAGCTTACAAAGAAGCTTTCTTTTATGCTTCAATGGGGGACGAGGTAAGATGTGGACTTTGCCCGCACAACTGTCTACTACCTGAAGGGCACATTGGTTTATGTCGTACACGCAAAAACATTAGGGGTAAGCTATATACTCTGGCCTATGGCAATCCATGTGCTATCAATATCGACCCCATTGAAAAAAAGCCACTGTATCATTTTTTGCCAGGCAGCGAAGCCTTTTCAATTGCTACTGCGGGATGTAATTTTACCTGCCTCAACTGTCAGAATTATCATATATCCCAGAAGTCTCCTATCGACATTATAACTACTAACGTATCCCCAGAAACAATCATCAAAAAATGTCGAGAGGCAAATTGTAAGGCAATAGCATACACATATACTGAACCTACCGTTTTCTACGAATACATGTACGATATTGCTCAACTAGCCCACGAGGAAGGAATTCGAAATGTTATGATATCAAATGGGTATATCAATCCGGGTCCCTTAAAAAAATTGATTCCCCTCCTTGATGCGGTCAATATCGATCTAAAAGCGATGGACGAAGAAGTATACAAGAATTTAAATGGCGGTTCATTGAAGCCAGTGTTACATACCCTGAAAATTTTAAAAGATATGGGGGTGTGGATAGAAATTACCAACCTGTTAGTTCCTGGTTACAGCACCCATCCCGACCTCATGCAGCAAATGTGCAAATGGCTTGTCATTAATGGATTTTCGGAATATCCGTTGCATTTTTCTCGTTTTTTCCCTACCTATCGGTTAAAACATCTCTCTTCCACACCCATAGCGACATTGAAACTGGCCAGGGATATTGCCCTTCAAACAGGCTTAAAATATGTATACCTGGGGAATATAAGTGAATCGGAACATAGCAATACGTATTGTCCCAAATGTAAAAAATTACTCATTGAACGGATGGGATATCTGGTGCGACAAATGCATATCATCGACGGAAAATGCCCTAATTGTGCACATCCCATAGCTGGTGTGTGGAATTAGTTTCGTCTACTGCGAAAACAAAGCTTCAATCTCTTGAGGAAGTATGGGGATAGCCTCCGACAGGTTTACCACTCCATGGTCAGTGATCAATAAATCATTCTCCAATCGGATACCCAGGTTCTCTTCGGGAATATAAATAGCCGGTTCGCAGGTGATAACCATACCTGGCTGAAGTATTTCATCCTTACCTCCCACATCGTGAACATCAAGACCAAGAAAATGGGAAATACCATGCATAAAATACTTTTTATAAGCAGGACTTTCGGTGCCCTCTTTTTCTTTTATTTCTTCTTCAGTAAGCAATTCAAGATTTATCAAAGCTTCCTCAACATATGGCACCATTTCCTGTTGAATATCGAGGATCGACTTCCCCTTTCGAGTTATCTGCATGGCACGCTGCATCAATTCCAGTACCGCATTGTACACCTGCAACTGCCTGGGTGAAAATCGACCATTGACGGGAAGCGTACGAGTTATATCGGCACAATAATTATTAAATTCGGCTCCAAAGTCAATTAACACCAATTCGTTATCATTACAAACGCTGCTATTTTTGGTATAATGAAGTACACAAGCATTCCGTCCAGAGGCAACAATCGGCTCAAAAGCATGATGCACCACGCCATTGCGAATAAACTCTGCTGTGATAGCTGCTTCAAGTTCGTACTCATGTATGCCTGGCTCGAGCACATTGATTATTTCATAAAAAGCCTTTTTCGTAATCCCAATAGCCTGCTCAATCTGTTCAATTTCCTCCTTTTCCTTAATCATCCGCAGTCGAGTTAGCAAAGATTGTGCATTCTGATAATGATGTAGTGGATAGCGTTCCACAAGACGATGATATAAACGGAAATCGGCAGTATTTAATGCAAACCGCAACGAATCAACGCTCCCCAGGGTCAGATACACCGTCGACACATGCGCCATTATCTGCCCTATAATTTCGTCAAACTCCTCTATCCATCGAATATTTTTTACCCCCGAAATGGCATAGGCATCATCAACCGATAGCTTTTCACCAGTCCAGGTACGATCATGTTCGGAAGTTTTTTCAATAAAAACTACCTCACGCAATCGATAATCGGGATGGTCGGGACAAATCATTACCACAGCATTGGGCTCCATCAAACCAGTCAAATAGAAAAAATTGCTATCCTGTCGATATGGAAAATACTGGTCTCCATTTTTAGGCATACGATCGTTGGCACACAGTATTACCACCGACCTTGCCGGTAGCAAACGGGTTAATTTTGCCCGGTTTTTCTCAAACAAAAAATTCGAAATAGGCTGTACACGCATATTTTAGACTCATTATAAATAACAAAAGTATTTATCTGTTGTTATTTGACTAAAACAAAAATCAAAATAACTTTGACGCTTTCAAATCCGACAAATCATTTTTTCAAATTTTATAGGTAAAGGTATGGCTAAATTTTTTAATTCATCCATTGGAAAAAAACTCATGATGGCCCTGATGGGACTTTTTTTGGCAGTCTTCCTGGTAGTTCACCTAAGTATCAATCTATTGGTTTTGAAAAACGATGGAGGAGAAAGTTACCAGAAAGCTGTTGAGTTTATGACTTCCAATGTTTTGATAAAAATCATGGAAGTATTTCTATTTGGTAGTTTTGCGCTACATATTATTTACGGAATTATTTTGCAAATTCAAAACTGGCTTGCACGACCGGTTCGCTATGTTAAGACCAACCACTCACAAACTTCTTTCTTTTCAAAGTATATGATTCATACGGGACTGATAATCTTTATTTTCCTAATTATTCATTTTATGAACTTTTATTTTGTAAAGCTGGGATGGGTAGCTATACCCGAAGGTGCCACCCATCGTCATGATTTTTACAATATGGTCATAAATTTGTTTAAAAACCCTTTCTATTCCTGGCTTTACATAATTTTTATGGTATTGATGGGATTTCATCTGCATCATGCTATCCAGAGCGCTTTTCAGACCATGGGTTGGAATCATCCTATATATACACCTATTGTAAAATTCATAGGAGTAGCCTATGCTATACTGATACCACTAGGGTTTGCCTTTATTCCGTTTTACGTTTTATATTTCTTTTAATCGACAAATTGCTTGTACAATATGGAACTCAATTCAAAAATTCCCTCGGGTCCGCTGGAACAGAAATGGACGCAATATAGAGCACACCAGCATCTGGTTAGCCCCGCCAATAAGCGTAAGCTGGAAATCATTGTAGTAGGCACTGGGCTTGCGGGCGCTTCGGCTGCTGCCACATTGGGTGAGTTGGGCTTTAAGGTAAAAGTATTTTGCTTTCAGGATAGTCCCCGTCGCGCACATAGTATTGCTGCTCAAGGAGGTATCAATGCTGCCAAAAATTACCCCAACGATGGGGATAGCATTTACCGTCTTTTCTATGATACTATTAAAGGTGGGGATTATCGGGCGCGTGAGGCCAATGTGTACCGTTTAGCAGAAGTTAGCAATTGTATCATCGACCAATGCGTTGCACAGGGTGTACCCTTTGCGCGCGAATATAGTGGATATCTCGAAAATCGTTCATTTGGCGGTGCACAGGTTAGCCGTACTTTTTACGCCCGCGGACAAACAGGTCAGCAATTGTTGCTGGGAGCCTATGGGGCACTCAGTCATCAAATCCATCTTGGGAATGTAAAATTATTTCCTCGCACCGAAATGCTTAACCTCGTGGTCATCGACGGTAAAGCAAGAGGTATTATCACCAGAAATCTTGTTACCGGTGAGTTAGAAAGACATTTCGGGCATGCCGTTGTACTGGCTACAGGGGGATATGGCAACGTATTTTTTCTATCGACGAATGCCATGGGTTCCAATGGTAGTGCGGCCATGCAGGCTTATCGCAAGGGGGCATACTTTGGCAATCCCTGTTACACCCAGATTCATCCCACCTGTATCCCGGTTCATGGCGATTACCAGAGCAAACTGACCTTGATGTCAGAGTCGCTCCGTAACGACGGTCGCATATGGGTACCTAAAGACAAGGAAGTAGCCGAAAAACTACGTAAAGGATTGCTCAAACCCACTGATGTAAAAGAAGAAGACCGTGATTATTACCTCGAGCGTCGCTATCCTGCATTTGGCAACCTGGTACCGCGCGATGTGGCTTCCCGAGCTGCCAAGGAACGTTGCGATGCAGGTTATGGCGTTGGTAGCACAGGATTAGCTGTATACCTCGATTTCAGCGATGCAATCAAGCGTCTGGGTCGTAAGGTCATTGAAGAACGCTATGGCAATCTTTTCCAGATGTACGAAAAAATTACCGCCGAAAATCCTTACGAAACCCCTATGATGATATATCCTGCCACCCACTATACCATGGGAGGGCTATGGGTCGACTACGAGCTGATGACTACTATACCAGGCCTTTATGCTATTGGCGAGGCCAACTTCAGCGACCATGGTGCCAACCGTTTGGGTGCCTCGGCTTTGATGCAAGGACTGGCCGATGGTTACTTTATACTACCCTACACCATCCAGAATTATCTTGCCCACGAAATTCGTACCCCTTCCTTCTCAACCGAAATGTCGGAATTTGCTGAGGCAGAACGCGAAGCTCGCGAACGCATCGATGCCATTTTTGCCGTAAATGGCAACCACAGCGTCGATAGCTTCCATAAACGATTGGGACACATCATGTGGGATTATGTGGGTATGGCTCGCAATCGCGAAGGGCTAACCAAGGCAATCGAGCTCATACGTGCTCTGCGCAAAGAATACTGGAAGGATGTGTATGTTCCGGGGAGTCCATACGAATTCAATCCCGAACTCGAAAAAGCGTTACGGGTAGCCGATTTCCTGGAACTGGGTGAACTAATGGCTATCGATGCGCTACACCGTGAGGAAAGCTGTGGCGGGCACTTCCGGGAAGAATATCAAACCCCCGATGGTGAAGCACTCCGAAACGATGAGCAATTTGCTTACGTAGCTGCCTGGGAGTATAAGGGACAAGATCAAGCACCCATGCTACACAAAGAACCTTTACATTTTGAAAGCATCGAAGTAAAACAAAGAAACTATAAAGAATAACGACAGATATATTCCTGATTTTATAAAAATACCTTGGCTATGGATTTTACACTCAAAATATGGCGTCAGGAGAATGCTAAAGCAAAAGGCAGGTTCGAGACCTATCATGTTACTAACATTTCGCCCGACTGCTCGTTCCTTGAAATGCTTGATCAGCTTAATGAGCAGCTGATTCAACAGAAGCAGATGCCTATTTGCTTCGACCACGACTGCCGGGAAGGGATATGTGGTATGTGTAGCCTGTATATCAACGGACGTCCGCACGGTAACGATACGGGTGTCACAACCTGTCAGTTGCATATGCGTAGATTCAAAGATGGTGAAACCATCTGGATTGAACCCTGGCGGGCTAAAGCATTTCCCGTCATCCGCGACCTGGTCGTCGACCGATCGGCTTTCGATAAAATCATCCAGGCAGGGGGATATATCTCTGTAAGCACAGGGGGTGTTCCCGATGCCAATGCTATTCCCATTCCCAAAGAAAAAGCCGAACTGGCTATGGATGCAGCGCAGTGTATTGGTTGCGGCGCCTGCGTGGCAGCCTGTAAAAATGCCTCGGCCATGTTGTTTGTCGCTGCCAAGGTATCGCACCTTGCCCTTCTTCCACAGGGTCAGGTGGAAGCTAAGCGTCGCGTAAAAGCCATGGTCGCTAAAATGGATGAACTAGGGTTTGGTAATTGTACCAATACCGGAGCATGCGAAGCGGAATGCCCTAAAGAAATTAAAATTACCAACATCGCCCGAATGAATCGGGAATTCTATAAAGCTAGCCTTACTTAACATTTGATTTATCATGATTACAGAAAAAGACCTGTTATCCATCCTCGAAAACATTATTCATCCAGCACAAAAGAAAAGTCTGGTAGAACTGGGGATGGTTAAAAATATAAGCATTCAAGATAAAAAAATCACCATCACCCTGGTATATCCCAAACCTACTGATCCTTTTGCCAATGCTATTAAAAAAGCCTCTACGCAGGCTATTAAAGATAAATTCGGCCAGGATATTGAAATCGCTATTGAGGAAATTTTTTCTTCAGCCAAAAAGATTTCGCCTGAATACGATAGCCTGAAGGATGTTAAAAATATTATAGCCATTGCTTCGGGAAAAGGCGGGGTAGGTAAATCGACTGTAGCCGTTAATCTGGCCATTGCACTTTCCCATCTAAATGTTAAGGTAGGTCTTCTTGATGCCGACCTATATGGACCCTCTATACCCAAAATGTTTGCCGCCGAACAACACCATCCAGTAATGGTAGAAAAAGACGGTAAGGAATTTATTGAGCCGCTTGTACGGTATAATATTAAGTTGCAATCGGCAGGTTTCTTTTTTAACCCCGATGAAGCGCTGATTTGGCGTGGTCCTATGGCCACCAATGCGCTCAAGCAAATGATTACTCAAACTCTCTGGGAAGAACTCGACTACCTGCTCATCGATCTTCCTCCAGGCACTGGCGACATTCACATAACACTGGTACAAGAATTACCCGTTACCGGTGCTGTGATAGTAAGTACACCACAAAAGGTAGCTTTAGCCGATGTAATAAAGGGTATCAACATGTTTCGCAGCGATAAAATTAACGTTCCTGTATTGGGCATTATTGAAAACATGTCGTGGTTTACGCCAGCTGAACTTCCGGAAAATAAATACTACATTTTTGGCAAGGAAGGTTGTAAACAGCTGGCAGCCGAACTTAATGTACCCTTACTTGGGCAAATACCTATTGTACAGAGTATCTGCGAATCGGGGGATAATGGCCAACCCGTTGCGATGAATCCATTCACCCTCGAAGGCAAAGCTTTTGCCAACCTGGCCGAAAATGTGGTCGCTGAAGTTGAAAAACGCAATCAACAGCTTCCCCCTACAAAGAAAGTGGAAATTACCCACCGGTAAGTGCAACATATGCCGCTTTTTAGTAATTTTGAGCACATCGATAGCATAATCGCATGCTCAAAATAACCTACAGTGGAGGCAGCCTGCTTGAGGCTGGTTGCGATGAAGCCGGACGCGGTTGCCTGGCAGGACCGGTATTTGCCGCAGCTGTTATCCTCCCTTCCAATTTTTACCATCCTCTTCTTAACGATTCCAAGAAAGTAACCCCATCGAACCGATTATTGCTTCGTACCTTTATCGAACAACATGCAATAGCATACGCAGTAGCCAGTGCCTCGGCCGAAGAAATTGACCGGGAAAATATCCTGAATGCTTCGTTTATGGCCATGCACAGGGCTATCGAAAAGCTAAATCCTGCCCCCCAACTAATTTTAATAGATGGGAATCGATTCAAGCCCTTTGCCAACATCCCGCATCAATGCATCATTAAAGGTGATAGCCAATATACTGCCATTGCAGCGGCTTCTATTCTGGCTAAGACATACCGCGACGAATATATGGAACAACTCCACTTACAATTTCCTGAGTATAACTGGCAAAAAAACAAGGGATACCCCACCCTACAACACCGACAGTCAATCGAAAAAGTAGGACTTTCTATCCATCATCGCAAAACATTCTGTAGCAACTTTATGCAATTATCCATAAACTTCTCCTTATGAATATCCCTTCCCCTAAAGTAACTATTTACACCGATGGCTCAGCACAGGGCAATCCCGGTCCAGGTGGATACGGGATAGTGCTTATTTCGGGAAAACACCGCAAAGAATTATCGCAAGGTTATAAGCTGACCACTAACAATAGAATGGAACTGCTGGCCGTTATTGTGGCTCTGGAAGCCCTTAAAATCCCGGGATCGGACGTTACCATTTACTCCGATTCCAAATATGTGGTCGATGCAGTAGAAAAAGGCTGGGTTTTTGAATGGGCTAAGAAAAACTTTAAAAAGAAAAAAAATGCCGACCTCTGGCGGCGATTTTTAAATATTTACCCCAAACATCGAGTTAAATTGGTGTGGATAAAAGGCCACGCCCACCATCCCGAGAACGAACTTTGCGATCGCCTTGCCGTACAAGCCGCCTTGAGCCCCAATCTATTAATTGATGAAGGGTACCTTCACGAAAAGAGCAACGACGAAACCGATACTGAATAAAATATTTTGGGGGAATACTTATTTTTTTGATATTTGATTTGAAATTGTTTTTTATATTTACGTAAAAAGTATCACGAGTTCGTTCAAAGGCATATTTACTAACGCAAAAAATGGCATGGATAAGCTAACCCTGGGGAAAAATACTATTTTGAGTTATCAGGGACCACTTAATTTCGAGATCATCGGTCATCTTTTGAATGCATTAAAAGAGGAAACCGATGCTCGTGAAATTCCGCTTGGACATTACAAAAAAATTCTATCCGTAATGATTGAAATTCTCGAAAATGTATTTAAGTACAACGAACATTTCGAGAATGCAAGCTATCTTTTCCCTACCCATGCTCCCATTTTCTATATCGAACACATCGATGATGGTTATCTGTTAGTATCGGGCAATCCCATTTTAAATAAAGATATTGAAAAACTAAGAAAACATATCGACCATATCAATGCGCTCGATAAAGAGGGATTAAGGCAACTTTTTCGCACCACCCTGACTAACGGTGAGTTTTCGTCAAAAGGAGGCGCCAGCCTGGGGTTTATCGAAATGGCTAAAGTGTCTGGTGAAAAAATTGCCTATTCTTTTTCCCCTATCGATGAGACATTTTCTTTCTATACCTGCAAAGTTCTTATATCAAATAAAGCTTTGAATTCGGACTGAAAATTAGCTTGCCCTATGAACGATACACTATTCATTGATGCTACAGAGTTTACTCCAGAAATACATTTGAATCTTTCACAACGTAAATTGACTTTTAAAGGGGTATCGCGCCCCGAGGACGTAATAAAATTTTATCACCCAGCAATACAGTGGCTCAAAGACCTGGAACAAAAAATACGAAACCAGGGAGATATGCGCTATGCTATTCCCTCGTTTCATGTAGAATTCCGTATGAGCTATTTCAACTCAGCCTCGTCGAAAATGTTACTGGAAATATTGCAAATACTTCGAAGAATCAAAGAAATGGGCATCGATATTATCGTTGACTGGTACTACGATGCCAACGATGAGGCCATGTATGAGGATGGAATGGATCTTTCAGAGGCAGTTGATATTGCTTTTAATTTCCATGCCTGTTAATGTTGTCCGAGCTCGGACAGCGAGAGGATATACTTTCCATACTCAGTTTTTGACATCGATTGCCCCAATCGCCGCAACTGTTCGGTAGATATCCAACCATTACGCCAGGCTATTTCTTCGATACAGGCGATATAAAGTCCCTGACGTTTCTGAATAGTTTCGACAAAACTGGCAGCCTCAAGCATGCTGTCGGCATTTCCGGTGTCGAGCCATGCAAAGCCCCGCCCCATAATCTCGACCCGAAGGCTACCTTCCTCAAGATAAAGTCGATTTAGATCGGTTATCTCCAACTCCCCACGAGCCGATGGCTTTAGCTTTTTTGCCTTTTCTACCACCGTATTATCGTAAAAATATAATCCGGGAATAGCATAGTTCGACTTTGGATTTTCGGGTTTCTCCTCAATTGAGATTACCCGCCTGTTTTCATCAAATTCCACCACCCCAAAAGGACGCGGATCGAGCACAAAATAACCAAAAATATAGGCACCTTGCGTCAACTTTGCCACCCGTTGCAGCATACCCGAAAAGCCAGTACCATAGAAAATATTATCCCCCAAAATAAGACAGCTGGGATTATTGCCTATAAACTCCTCGCCCAGAAGAAAAGCCTGAGCCAGGCCCTCCGGCCGCTCTTGAACCTTATAGCTAAACTGCATGCCCACTTCTTCCCCACTACCCAGCAAATCACGAAACATGGGCAAATCGCGCGGTGTAGAAATTATCAATACCTCCCGAATACCTGCCAACATCAACGTCGACAATGGATAATATATCATGGGCTTGTCGTATACTGGCATTATCTGCTTGGAAATAACCTTGGAGCTTGGATACAATCGCGTAGCGGAACCTCCAGCTAAAATAATTCCTTTCATCCGAATAAAATTATTTAATATGTTGAATATTAATTATTTAAACCGTTCTTCCATTTCGTTATATGGATAATATTCCCCATTTTATTCATTGTGTGTTT
>Ga0209720_1000413_pt1 | contig 45780 bp, 34 predicted proteins | sample AD_JPNMR3_MetaG_FD_184426 | JGI IMG/M metagenome (GOLD analysis project Ga0209720, IMG submission 184426) | Active sludge microbial communities of municipal wastewater-treating anaerobic digesters from Japan - AD_JPNMR3_MetaG (SPAdes) (version 2) | ecosystem: Engineered > Bioreactor > Anaerobic... | reverse complement strand
TTCATCAAAATCTTTTTTATTCTCAGCAGGGTAAATGATGGTTTTAACCTTTGCTCGTTTAGCTGCAAGGGTCTTTTCTTTTACTCCTCCAATAGGAAGCACTCTTCCGGTAATGGTAAGCTCGCCAGTCATGGCAACGCTTTTCTTAATGGGCTTATTTTTAGCAAGTGAGTACAGTGCTGTAGCCATAGTAATACCGGCTGAAGGACCATCCTTGGGGGTAGCGCCTGCTGGTACATGCAGGTGTATAAAATGATTTTCAAAGAAATTGGGATCAATGCCAAACTGCTTAACTTTGGAGCGAATATATGAATAGGCAATTTCTGTTGATTCTTTCATAACATTGCCAAGCTGTCCTGTTTGTGTAAAACCCTTTGTTTTTGATGGTATTGCGGTTGCTTCAATATACAGCGTTGCACCACCTAAGCTTGTCCAGGCAAGCCCCATGACCACCCCCGGAATTGGCTTTTTATAGAGTGACTCATCGGTAAAGCGGGGTTTGCCCAAAAACTCTTCTAAATTTTGTGTTGTGACAGTAACTGTTGATGTTGTCCCTTCAATGATTTGTCGGGTGGCTTTTCGCATAATCTTTTTTATGTTATTTTCCAAACTTCGAACACCTGCTTCACGCGCATAGCCGTCTATAATATTTTTCAGAGCTGCTGTGTCTATCTTAACCTCGCTTTTATACAGTCCATGCTCTTTAAGCTGCTTGGGTATGAGGTATCGCTTTGCTATCTCCAATTTTTCCTCAAGTATATAACCGGATAGATGCATGATTTCCATACGGTCCATCAAAGGCAGGGGAATGGTGTCTAATTGGTTGGCGGTTGCAATGAAAAGGATATTTGATAAATCATAGCGAACGTCTAAATAGTGGTCAAGGAACTGTGAATTCTGTTCAGGATCAAGTACTTCCAGTAATGCTGACGCAGGATCGCCCTGAAAGCTAGCACCAATTTTATCAATTTCATCAAGCATGATGACCGGATTTGATGTTTCTACCACCTTAAGACTCTGGATAATTTTCCCGGGCATTGCCCCAATGTATGTTCTACGGTGACCTTTGATTTCAGCTTCATCACGCATACCACCAAGTGAAAAGCGATAAAATTTTCGGTTCAATGCTGCAGCCACTGATTTGCCAATAGATGTTTTACCAACACCGGGAGGTCCAACAAAACAAATTATTGAACCGGTAATACTGCCCTTCTTTTTACCAGCACTGATAAATTCTAAAATTCTGTCTTTGATATCCTGTAGCCCGTAGTGATCACGGTCCAGAATTTTTTTTGCTTTGTGAATATCGTAATTATCTTCGGAATAAATGCCCCATGGCAAAGATGTTAACCAGTCCAAGTAATTTCGGCTTACGCCATATTCTGCTGAATGTGGCTCAAGAACTTTTAATTTTTCTAATTCTTCGTTAAACCGTTTTAATGCCTCTTCACTTAATTTGAGTTTTTTTACACGTTCTTCAAACTTTTCAATTTCAGAAGTTTTTTCATCTTTTTCAAGTCCAAGTTCTTTTTTGATTTCTTTAAGCTGTTCCCGCAAAAAGAATTCCTTCTGGTTTTTGGCAATGCGTTCTTCTATTTGCTGTGAAATTTTTTTCTGTAATTTTGACAGTTCCAGTTCCTTTTTTAGAAGCAGGAGTACCTTTTCAACGCGCGCTTTAACATCAAATGTTTCAAGGATGTCTTGAACCTCAGCTGGTTCGGCTGAAGTAAGGGATGCAACAAAATCAGCTAATTTACCTGGGTCTTCCAGGCTAAAGCGGTTTAAGAAAAGTTTGAGCTCTTCCTGAAACAGTGAATTGGATTTTATTAATTCTTTTACCGATGAAAGGATTGCAGCTGAGTAGGCTTTCATCTCATCAGTTGGCTCAAGCTCAGGTTCGTAATAATGGTCAACCTTCCAGCGGATAACAGGTTGTTCAGTTACTACCTGTGCCAGAGTGAAGCGCTTTAACGCATTAACCATTACCTGTATGGTGTTTTCATCGATAGGTGCTATCTTCAATACCTTGATGGTAACGCCAACCTTATAAAGGTCTTCAGATGTTACCATGCCTTCACGCTGATTTTGAATCAGCACCACACCACCAATTTTATGTTCAGATTCAGCAATGGCACGCGCAGTATTCAGCATAGTATCACCGGTAAGAACCAGTGGTACCATCATGCCAGGGAAAATAGGCCTGTGTGATATAGGTATGATGGGAATAATTTCGGGCAAAATTTCAGATGGCAGTATCAGGTGCTTTGACTCAACAACATGATTTGAATCATCCGGCATAGGGTTTCACCTCTTGTAATCTGTTTTTGCTTATAATGTAGCATTGCAGGTTTAAAAATCAAGATAATTTCTTTTTAGCTAGTTCTCTTTGGGAGCAGGCAAACATACTGGGTTTTAGTCCCATAGGACTAAAAATTTTGAAAAAAAAGACTTTACATATTAATTGAACAAAATAATATAACAAAAGCAAAGAGTATATTATATTATCATTAAAACTACATAGTTCCGTGGAGTTTAACAATGAAGCTAAAATACTACTCCATTCCTTTTTTAATAGCTTTTGTAGCATGCTGTATACATGCCTGTAAAGGGCAGCAGAAAACACTTTCCGGTGTTATAATTTTTGCACAGGGTGATGTGACTATTATTCAGAATGATGTCAATAAACCAGCAGGTATAGGAGCTAACGTTAATCCCAATGATATCATTGCAACTGGCAATCAATCTATTGCTGTTGTTCAGATAGCTGACAGAGCAATTGCCCATATTGGCAGTAACAGTAGGGTTGTTGTACAATCGCTGCTTGATACATCAGTGACACTGTATCTTGAAAAAGGTGAGGTTATATCTAAAGTAGAGCGCCTTCAGAAAGGGCAGGAGTATTCAGTTAAGGCACGTTCTGTAGTTGCCAGTGTTCGCGGCACACAATTTTTGGTGAAAGCTGATGAAAAGATTGGCAAGGTAGCTGTCCATACGGGCAGTGTCAGTGTAAAGCCAATTATAGAAGCTGAAGAGGTAGAAGTAGCAGAAATCAAGGAAACAATAGTGGAAGGGGGCAAGGAGGCGATAGTAACTGTTGAAGAAGAAAAGGTAGCTAAAGAAGTGCCAGTTACTGTTCAGGAAATTTCTGTAAAAGACAAAATGAAGATAGAAACTGCTGCAAAAATAGAAGTTGTACCACAGGAAGTTTTAGCAAAACCAGAATCGCTTGAAAAGGTTCAGGAAACCATAAAACAGAATGTGGAAAAAATAGAAAAGATTGAGACGTTAAGTGAAAGTGAAATTAAACAGCAGATAAAGAAAGAACGAATAGAACGCTTGATGCAGCAAAAAACGCGTACACTGGAAGAGATTAAAGAAGCATGTGAACGTATAGATGTTGTAAAACTGTATTCGGGCAAGACAATACAGGGGGCAATAATAGACAGAACAAATGACTATAAGATATTAACTACAACAGGCGTTGTTGAGGTGCCAAAGAAAAATGTACGGTCAGTTAGTGTATTGCGATAATGTTTGGAAGTTTTTTAATTAGTATAAATGCATTATATCAATTAGTCATATGATGAAATACATTATATTATACAGGAGTTTATTATGATAAAGAAATATAATATTAACTCCTTAGTGCAGACAGTTATTGTATGTGTCATGATTGGCATTGTGTTTATATCAAATTCTGCTTTTGCAGAATCCATATTTTTGAAGGATGGAAGTATCATTGAAGGTGATATAGTCAAAGAGACCGATAAAGTCACGACGGTAAATACAAGGGAAGGGAAGACAGTCACGATACAGCGGAAGGATATTTTAAGGACGCTGGTAAATGAAAGCTATAAGACAAAGATGTATATTATGAAAAGTAACAAGGAGGTATTGGGGGTATACATAGTAGAAGAGGATAATGAGAGCTATACGTACAGGACAGAGTTGCAATCAGCAGAGGAATATAAGATAAATAAAGATGATGTATTATTTGTTTCAAAGATACCGCCCAAGGATTTTATAGATGAGGAGGTACAGAAGAAAGCAGCGGAATTAGGGATAAAGAAGAAGTATACACGGGAAGAGAACCTGAAATGGCGCGCACCATTTATGCGTTTTGGGTATTCAAACTTTGGAGTTTATGTGGATTCTGATGTTAATGATGCATATTCCGATAGCCGTAATATCAATGCTTTCATTGATATATTCCCCTGGCGGTTTAGAAATGAAAGCGGGAATGGATTTGATGCCATGATAAGAGCACGTCTTGTAGGCAATTTTGATGAAATTAATCCCACTGATCCAAGAACACAAACATTTTTAAAATTATATCAAGTTACTTTAGACGAAAGCTATGAATCCAAACTCAACATTGCTCAGATTTGTGGTGGAGTCAGATATGCCTACAGCATGTATTATGGTGTTTTGATACAACCCTATGTGTATGGATTATTGCAATTGTTTGTATTTCATGATGAAATAAAAATTGAATCTCTTAATTCAGATGCTTTTGATGAACGGGTGTCATCGTCAAAATTAGGATACCAGTTTGGTGCAGGAGTTGATTTTGGAATAACCTCATACGTTGGTTTGTTTATTGAAGGAATGTATAGCTACATTGGCGCAAAATTTCCCGATGGTAAAACAAGAAATGTTGATGGGTATTATATTTACTACGGCGTATCCTGGCGCACCAGTTATGGGTTAATTGAGTAGATTATTAGTATAGTATAGTGATGAAAAATATTTGACTACAGTGATCTGGCATATAGTGTAGTGACAGGCCATGCAAGTATGCAGTATATTATTATAATTTGTAGTAGCACTCTATGAAAAAGCTTGAACGAAAAATTGTTGCAAAAAAATCTTTAAAAGAAGTTGAAAGTGAATATATTGAAGCAACACCGGAAGAACGTATAAGTATGGTGTGGGAAATTACTTGTGACACATGGGCTTTTATGAGTGATACAAATGTTGAACGAAGATTACAAAGAAATATTACAGCTGTTATCCGAAGAAGGCGCTAAATACATAATTGTTGGTGCTTATGCGCTGGCAGCACATGGATTTCCGCGAGCAACGGGTGATATTGATATATGGGTAAAACCTGATATTGATAATGCAAAAAAAGTAATTAAAGTATTAAAGCGTTTTGGTTGCCCTCTTTATGATCTTACTATAGATGATCTGATAACCAAAGGCTCAATATTTCAGATAGGGGTTGCTCCAAGAAGAATTGATATTATAACGGCAATTGATGGTGTTGAATTTGACGAAGCATGGAGTGATTATATTACAATCACAATTGAAGATATTAAGATTCCCATTCTTTCATTAGATAAGTTGATAAAAAATAAAGAATCAACTGGTAGAGAAAAAGATGCTATTGATGCAAAGTATTTAAAGGAGTTTAAAAATAAGAAAAGAAATAGTGACAACGTAAATAATTTTTAAAGAGAAAATGAGTCATTGCAAGAAACAGGCGTTGCAATATAATATATTTTTGTCATCCTGAGTGCAGCGAAGGATCTTCTTATTTAAGTGAGATTGCTTCGCTGGCGCTCGCAATGATAGTAGGGTATAAAAAAGATTCAAAAAGCCTTTAATCATAGATGAAATTCAATATGCACCACAGTTATTGCGTCATATAAAAGTTGAAATTGATATTAACAGAAAAAACAACGGACAATTTTTTATAACAGGATCACAAAAATTTTCACTCATGGAAGGTGTTTCCGATAGCCTGGCAGGACGAGTGGGCATTCTTACATGACATACGCTTTCACTTAAGGAAATTCAAACAAAATATTTTTTCTTGATACCGGACTTTTGTTATATCTTCCAGGAATAAAATCAGAAAAAGAATTGCTAAATAGTCCTTTGTTGGGAAATATTTTTGAAACGTTGTGTTTGGGGCAAATAATACGTTATTATACCAATCAGGGTATTAATCCCGATATATATTTTTTTCAAGATGCATATGGTCATGAAATTGATTTTGTTATTCCTTCAGGAGAAAAACTTACCCTTATTGAGTGTAAATGGTTATTCCCTTTAGATAAACGAAAAGAAATTGTTTCTAAGATTAAACAGATCATTCCACAGGAAAAAATAAAAAAAATTGTGATTTTGAGTTCACAAAATGAAGAAGCTGCATTAGAAGATAAGCTTTTCCTTTATGGGTGTCATGATCCTGATAGATTTTTACGTGATTGATAAAAAACTAATTGCCAAAATAATTCCTGTATGTAAATATAAACGGACAATGTGGATTCCATAAGCAGGTATGACATGTCTACCGTTGAGCTAAAAATTAAAGGATATCATTTGGACCTTTTTGGTCGCGTAAGCAATCAGCGTTTTCTGGACTTTTTAGAGGATGCTCGCTGGAGCTATTTAGATACTATTGGCCTGAACTATGATGAATTTGCAAAACGTGGTGTATTCCTTGCAGTGGTTAATATAAATGTTAATTTCCGCGCCCCTTCGTTTCTGGGTGATGTGCTGATTATTGAAACAATGGTAGATAGGATTGGCAATCGCAGTATAACAGTTAAGCAAAAGATGTACAATAAAAAAACCGAACAAATAATTTTGGATGCCGAAGTGGTATATGTCATAGTGGATCTGGCAACAGGTAAATCCATACCAATAGATAATGAAATGCGGCAACTGTGGCTGGAGCTATCGAACAAAAAAAATACACATTAAAAAATTTGATTGCTATGCATACCACTTTACTGTATTATATTCCACAAGGTTGAGTATCCATTATGGAAGAGGGCATAATGAGAAAATATATCCGTTATGATAAGCTGTCCGCAGAGATTAAAGATGCAATATACAAATATTGGGAAGCAGCAAAACAAAATAAACCTGATATTGCATTAGATGATGCTATGGAGGACTGGTTTTTGCATCAGTTTGATGCATTTATGATTGCCAAATATCACACTCAGGGCGATAACATGCGCAAGCATTTTCGCCTGGATGTTGAAATACCTATACGGGTGGTGGAGCTTCTTATTGAATCTTCAAAAGATGAAGCCGAAGCGCTGGAGCTAATAGGCACAATTGTGAATATCAGCAAGGGTGGGCTTTATTTTATATCGGACATTCCGCTTGAGCTTTCTTCAATCATCAGGGTGGTTATTGATTTCAGGGCGGTTGATAATGAGCTAACTGATATTGAGGCACTGGCAATGGTAGTGCGCCATGACAGGCGAGAAGATAATCGATACGGTATTGGCGTTATGTTCAGCAGTATTTATGATAACGGCAAGCGCAACCTCAATATATTTATTTTAAAAAATCTTTCGTATTATCTTTATTCCTGATTATTTCCCCAGTGTGTCAATCTCTGCTTTAAGCCCGCTTTTTGTAATATCATAGTAATAACAATACCGTGTAGAACATGTTGAATCCCTTTTTTTCAAAGTACCATACACCGTAATGGTTGTCATAAGGTGGTTATGCATTTTTGAATCAAAAACTTTATTTCGAGAAATAATATAATTTTTTAAAGAAACAAATGCACGTTCCTGGCCTTTTTGCTGTATTGATAGCTCATCATAGTGCTCTTCAGCAGGAATTATTACGATAACCCTGAATGTGTTGTTGTCAATAAATCCTTCTTTCTCATACTCAAAAAGAAGAGCATTGTTTTCTTGGGGTGGGATGTTGGTAACTGTTTTTTTGGAGGCACATGAAGATATATAACAAATCATAGGCAGATACAAAAGCAGACTAAAAAAAATTAATCGTATATAAGAAATCATATTAACCCCAATTATCCTTGTTATTTGCACTGTAAGGTTGCCAGTTTTTGCTGCAACCCCTTTTCATATATCCGCACAACTGCAGTTTCACTGAAATCTTCATTAAAATAGGTAACTACAATGACTTTATTATCAATACACTGTTTTAATTGTTGTAGCAGGCATTGCTGGAAGCTATCGGTAACAGATATACCCTGTAATTGTGCGGTAACATTAATAAGGGTATCATAACATTGCTTTTCAAGTGATTGCATTAAATTAATATGTGCACTTTCTCTGGATGCAACCAATCCTTCAATGCCAGGATCGGGTTTTGCGGTAATGATACACTGGTAACAGTTGTCGTTAAGAAAACCCTGGGTGGTAATATCGTTACTTAACGATTTAATGTATGATTGATTATGTGTGCATGATAGAAGGATTATCAAAAGCAAGAAAGCAATAATGGTAACAGTTTTAGGAACATTCATAAAAGGTGGTTGGACATTTGAAAATAAGCATTTAAGCATTGGTTTACCATTAATATAGTATCATCAATATAATATACAAAAATATAACAAATCGTTATATGTCAAATAAAAAATGGTATTGTTACTGCTTCTTCAACATTGTAATAATATCGCGTATCTGGTCAGCTTTTGGGTGATTTGGCTTCATTGATAAAAGCTTTTCAAAATGATAGATAGCTTTTTCATTGTTTTTAAGCTTCCGGTAATAGATCATGCCAAGCTCTTCATGTGCATCAGATAGTGAACTGTTTATCTGCAGTGAACGTTCAAATTCTTTTACAGCCTGTTCAAAAACGCCCTTTTCCTTATAGGCAATACCTAAAAAGAAATGTGCCTGATCATTCATTGGTGAAAGATCAATAGCAGTTTTATATTCTTCAATAGCTTCATCATTCATGTTAGCAGATAAGTATGCATTTGCTAAGTTATAGTGGGCCTCAAAGGATTTGGGGTCATTAATAGTAGCCTGTTTGAATTGCTCTATGGCCTTGTCATGCAGTTTGTTCTTTTTATACAGGTTGCCTAAGTTGATGTAAGCTTTAGTATAGTTTGGGTTTTTAGTGATAGCTAATGAATAATATTCAATTGCCTTATTATCATCACCAAGCCCCTCATATGCCTTACCTAATTCATACAGCGTTGGTGGATCATCATTCTTAATTGATAATGCTTTAGTGTAGAATGAAATAGCCTGTGTGTAATTCTGCTTTGTGGCTGCAATAAGCCCTAAGTTGAAAAGTGCCTGGAAGTATTCAGGGTCAGCTTCAAGTGTTTTGTTGTAGAATGTTTCAGCGTTTGAATACGATTTCATTTCATGATAGGTTTCGGCTATCTTGAACAATGTGTCAGGATTATTGGGCCTTAATTCCCTGTCTTTGGTAAAATAATCAAGTGCCACCTTATAATTCTTCTGTTTAAGATAGATATCACCTAAATTAAAATATGCCCTATCTAAGTTTGGATCCTGTTCTATGGATTGTTTTAAGTCTTTAATAGCTGCCTGGAGATTATTCATTTTATATTGAGCAAGGCCTCGTGCATAGTATGCCTTTGCAAATACGGGTTTTTCTTCTATGGCTTTTGTAAATTCATTAACTGCAGGGCTGTATTTCCCTTCAGAATAATAGATAAGCCCTAAATGATAGTGGGAATCAGCATTTTTGGGGTTAGCAATAATTGCATTCTGGAAAGATTTTTTTGCTTCATCATCCATCTGGTTATGATAATAGATGCGTCCCATCCAGTAATGCGAATGGTCGTCGGTTTTATCAAGCTGTGTTGCTTTGGCGTATGCCTTCAGCGCTTCATCGTATTTTTTTTCTGCACGATATTTATCTCCAAGTTCACGCCATTTGAGTGCCGAATCATTGACAGGATTTACCGGTGTCGTTTGAGGTGTTGGTTGTGATAAATCTTTTGAATCTTTATCTCTGCTAATTACCTGTTGTGCTGAGGGTTCTGTTGTTTCTTTTGTTGCTACTGCAAGTTGTTGTGTATCAGGCCCACCAATAATAGAAGGTTTTTGTAATTTTGAAAGGGCATGTGCATATTTGTTTTTTAGATTTTTGTCATTACTGTTATAGCTTAAAGCCTGTTTGTAATAATCGACTGCTTTAGCCCAGTTGCCCTGTGAAGCATAGATGTCGCCTAATCTCTCGGCAGATAATGCATCGCCAGGATCTTTTGACAGCGCTGTAGAATATGCACCAACAGCTTCAGGTATTTTATTCTGGGCAAGGTATGCATTGCCTAATGCACGGTAATATTTACCTGTGCCCGGTGAAAGAGTTATTGCTTTCTGGTATTGAGGGATAGCTTTAGCGTACTGCTTTTTATGCATATACAGATTGCCTAAGTTGTAGTATCCTTCGGGATCAGAAGGATTGGCTTTAATGCCTTTTTTCAGGATTTCTTCTGCACCTTTATAATCACCTTTTTTCATTCGTTGTTGTGCTATGTTCCAGTAGCTTTCCTGATACTGGGGAGCAACGGCAATAGCGCTTTTATATTCTTTAAGGGCTTTGTCTAATTTTTCCTGTGTATCATATACATTTCCCAATTTATTATAGGCTTGGGGATATTTAGGGAAGTACTTTTTGGCAAGTTCCAGTGTTTTAATGGCATTTTCATAATCGCCTTTGAGGGCATAGGCATGTCCCAATTCGTTTAATGCATTGTAATTATCAGGTTGCAGTGCCAGTGCTTTTTTATAGTAGTCAATTGCTTTGTCCAGATTACCTGTTTCTTTATAAAGATTTCCTAACTTTATAAGGGTATCAACATCATTGGGATTTGTTTCCAGAATCTTTTCATATAATTCAATTTGCTTAAGCCGTATATCAACGATATCCTTTAGAGCATCCTTGGGTCGAGAAAGAAAATAATATCCGCCAAATAGCAGTAATAGTATTACTGCAACAACACCTGCAATTTTCAGATTGCGGTAACGGTCATAATAGTATGCCATAATGGTACCTCTGGTATGTTAAATTATCTTATAATTCATCATCACGGTATATTTCTTCAAGCTTGTTCTTTGTCTTCTTTGTTTCGTGCCCGGCCCTTTTATCCTGTGCTTCACGCTGCACATCGTCAAGTATTATTCCACCTAAATGCAATGCTTCTTCAATGGATACATCGCTTCCTGGTGGTGGTAACACAAATTTTGGGTCTTTTAATAATTCAATGACCCTTTTTATTTTTTCATATTGTGGGTCTTCTGGAGCTATCGCCAAAAATTTTTCCCATGACTCAATGGTTTTTTCTTTATCCCTGAGCAGCATTAAATACGTCAGGCCAATATGGTAGTAAGCAAATTTAAGCTGTGGATTAAGGCTGAATGCTTTTTTAAAATATGCAAGTGCTTCTTCCGGCTGCTTTTTATAATAATATACCTGTCCTATTCTGAATGCATCTTCGGCGCTTTTTGGATTCAATTCCAGAGCTTTAATATACAGCTGCAATGCACCGTCATAGCGTTTTTTATATAAAAAAATATCACCCAGGTATGAATACGCCAGGGCATTTTCAGGATTGTTTTTCAACTCTTCCTGAAATAAGAGTTCGGCTATCTCAAATTTTTGCTGATAGAAATATTTAACACCCTTTTTAAAAGGGGTATCATCATCCTTTTTTGCAGCAAAGGATATGGTATATGCGATAGTTACTGATAAAAGGGTTATCAGACAGGATAAAGCTATTTTCTTCATAGAAGTATTTCCAGTATTATTATCGGTAATATGACGATAACAGAATACATAAAAACAGTATAAGCGCATCAACATGCAAAAACTGTAACAAAAAAGAACAGCATCATTGCACAAAAAGCTACTATAAACCGTTTCCACTCAAAATTCATGTAGACCTCCATTGAAAATAATATTTATTCTCTGTGTCATTTCGAATTCCGATTTTATCGGGATGAGAAATCTTGAAAGACTTTAATGTAATTCTGAGGATACAAAGTGCCCGAAGAATCTCATGATTATAGCATTATATTCTTCATTCCCATTTCATCGGGATGCTGTTGTAAAAAAAAGATTTCTCCTCACTGCGTTTGTCGAAATGACAGTATGAAAACATTCGTCGAAATGACAGTGTGAAAACATTCATCAAAATGACAGTGTAAAAACATTCGTCGAAATGACAACGTATAAAACATGAATAACCACATTATTTCCATGGGCAACTCTTTAAAAATAATGAATAAAATACATCCTGTCAAGCAACACAAAAATAAAAAAATATACTGTTGACATTTTAAAGATATTGTTCTACATTTACTGCCAATGTAAATGGAAATTCCCATGCCTAAAGAAGGATTTAAAACAGCAAAACAAAAAAATGACTGTATTGAAGCAATAATTCAGGAATTGGTGAACCGCAATGGTTTTCTTATTGTAGGACATACTAATCCTGATGAAGATTGTGTTGCTTCTATGATAGCATTTTCCCTGCTTGCAAAAAAATTTGATAAGCAGGTAAAAATTTTTTCGTCAAAAAAAATACAGGAAAACTTCAAGTACCTTGTTGATATTGCAATGTATAACCGCATAGACGTTGTCACAGCAATACCCCGCTCATTTGCCGTTGACACAATTGTTATTTGTGATACTGCCAAACCTTCCATGATTGATGCCAACAGAACTATACTGCAGATGCTTAAAAAAAGCACTATTAGAAAAATAGAAATAGACCATCATATTGGAGCCGATAGTGACTATGCTGGTGATCCTGGTTACAGGCTAGTAACCGAGGCATCAAGTGCAAGTGAGCTTGTTGGGCAGATTGCGCTGAAACTGAGGGCAAAGAAAGAAATCTTAAAAAAATATGTTATTCTGGATCCACTGTCCCGAAACCTGGTGCTTGCAATTTTAACAGGCATTATTGGTGATTCACAGATGGGACGGTATTTGAAATCATCACGAGAAAAGCGGATGTACAGGATATTCAGTACACTGTTTAATGATATATTAAGTACATCCACAATAAAAGAATCAAATATCACCAATATGAATCAGATCTTTGAACAGTTGAAACAGGCATCTGAAAAAGAAAAACATTGTTTCCAGTTTATAAAGAAAAAAAGCAAGGTGTATAAATCAGTTGGATATGCAATGCTGACAGAAGATGACATGCGCTATCTCTATGAAAATTTTGATGATGATGATATTATTTCAACTACACGAACGTTGGCTGACATGCTTGCTGAAGATTCCGGGAAGGTGGGGCTGGTATCATACTATGATATTCCTGAAAAATCAAATCTGGTGCAATTCCGTATGCGCCGCAGCCAGAATTATAAAAACTATGATTTACGTGAATTCCTTACTACAATGGGCATTGAAAACGGTGGAGGGCATGAAGGAGCAATTGGCTTCAGGTTGCCAAAACATGCTGTGGATGATTATCCAAAATTTGTAACGTCATTAGTAAAAAAAATAAATGCCCTTTTGCCATGAAGACAACAGGTTTACTTTGTGGGTTTCTAAATATTTTTCATGACAGAACAATACAGAATAAAGGTAAATTTCTATAGTTCATCGTGATTGATATGATTTTTCAGCCACATCACATATTTTCCGGAGGAATAGTATGAAAAGAATTCTTATGGTATTATTCTATATGATTTTATCAGTTTCAGTGGCAATGTTTTCATTGCAGTGTGCAGGTAAAGCAGTTAAACAGGCAGAGCCGGTAAGCACTGATGAGGTCCCACGTGATACTGCATTAAAAGAAGATGATAGTGATACAACATATTCAAAAGGGTTAAAGCTTGAAAAAGAAGAATCATTTGCAACAAAAGAATCAGCAAAAACAAAGGCTCTTGCACCAAAAAAAATGGATGGAGCAAAAACAGCTTCAGGATTAAAAGCTGGTTTTGCTGACGATAATAAACAGTTCAATTATTTTGTAAATTTTATTAAGGATTACAAAGATAAAGTCCAGCATTACCCCATCAATATATCTGAAAGGATTATTTTCTACTGTAAAGATATAACAGGCAAATCAATACCCAATGCTAAGGTTAATGTTTTTAGTGGTAAAAAACTTCTTGAAACAGGTAAAACGTATGCTGATGGATCGTTCATGTTTTACCCTTCAGAATATGATACTAAATATACTACCTACGTGCTTACATTTGAAGCGTTAAACACAAAGGCACAAATTACGGTAGACCGACAGGGGAAGCGTGAACATACGGTAACATTGAATACACAGCGACCACAATATAAAAATGTACCGCTTGATATACTCTTTGTGTTTGACACAACAGGCAGTATGGGTGAGGAAATTGCACGCCTCAAAAAAACAATTGAGATTATTAACCTTAATATTGCATCTTTAAGTACCAGACCTGATGTTCGTTTTGGCATGGTGCTGTACAAGGATAAGGGTGATGAATATGTTACTAAAATTATTCCGCTGACAGGTCACCTTGAAAAATTTCAAAAAGAGCTTTCATTGGTCACTGCAGGAGGTGGTGGCGATGGCCCTGAGGATTTGCAATCAGCACTGGCGGATGCAGTTAAGAAAATACAATGGAATACCGGTGGCATTAGACTTGCATTTATTATAACTGATGCAGAAGCTCATTTAGATTATGGACAACAATATACCTATGTGGATGCAGCACATGATGCAAAAAAAGAAGCAATTAAATTTTATTCCCTGGGCACCGGCGGTCTGCCATTGATGGGTGAATTTATACTGCGGCAGATTTCCCAGTATACACAGGGCAGATACATATTTTTAACGTATGGTGAACGTGGTGAAAGCGAAGGCGGCAAAGAGGGCAGTGTGAGCCATCATACCGGAGCAAATTTCCAGACTGATAAATTAGAATCAATTATAATACGCTTTGCAAAGGAAGAATTAGCATATCTTACTGACCAGCCACTTGAAGAAGACGAAGCGTACTTTGATGCTAAAAAAGTAGAAGATGAAACAAATGAGCAAACCCTGCAAAAGCTTTTTGATATGGCGATAGCTCAATTAATTGACTATTCGGCAATAAATATACAGAAAGGCGAGCCTACTGCAGTATTGCCCATAAAATCAAGTGATGCTGCACTATCAACAAATGCTGAATATTTTACTGAACAGCTTTCAATGGCACTGGGCAAAAACAAGGTATTTAGGCAGGTGGAGCGTAAAAACATGCAGCAGATATTACATGAAATTGGTCTTGGGCAGACCGGTATAGTGGATGAAGCCAGTGCTGCAAAAGCAGGTAAGATGTTAGGGGCAAAGATGCTGATTACCGGCACATTGTATCCAAAAAATGCAAATTATGAAATCTTCCTGAAACTTATCAGGGTTGAAAGTGCCGAAGTACTGTCAGCAACAAAAGCAATTGTTGATAAAAATCTTGGTGTTGCTGAAGGAGTAAAAAAGCCACAACCAAAACAGCCGGTGAAGAAGAAAACGAAGTAAGCCCATGGTTACATCGTTGTGCAATAATGAGATAACATGACATCCTTTGCAGATGATGTGAATACATTACGTGTGGTATGCCAGGCAAATACAAATCCACCTGTTGTAAGCAATGCTCAGGTTACGCGAGTGGTAAATGCACTTGAAGTATATTGTGAATTTGATATAGTAGGTACACAGTATTACATTAAACATACTAAACCTGATGGGACTTCAACAACAACACCTTTTGCAACTGCTGTGCTTAACAGTAATAATAAACCACATGTTAGGAAAACGTTTGATATGACAGGACAGGCATATGGTGTGCATACATTTACCATTTATGCTAAGGATATGTACAATACAACGACGTATGAAGTCTATACTCTTCAAAAAGACTGGCAAAAATTGAATATTGCCAATGCTCCAGTTATCTGGCCAAAGGTTGAACCAGGAATAGGATTTATAACCATATCGTGGCCGGCGTGGTATAAAGAAGCAGAATTTGGCAAATATGTTATACAGATGGAAAGGCCAGTAAAGACCATTGAGGTTACTGAGTATACTACCACAAGCTACAAATTAACTGGATTAACTCCTGGCGATACGTATAGCGGAACATTTAAGGTATATGATAAAGCTGGAAATATAATTTACAGCATGCAAAATCCACCTCGATTTTTTGGGCACGTGGGTTCAATTGCTCCAAAAATTAGCAATGTATCAATTACTCCAAATCCTGCTGGAACAAATCAGGAGATACAGTTCCTGGCAACAGTAAGTGATCCTGATACTAATCTAACTCACGTTAATTTAGTGTTACAGGAGTATGTAGAAACTACTGATTCAAAAGGCAATCTCATCACACAGATGGGGAAAACCATTACACTAATAGATACCGATGTGTACAATACTAAGCAATACCAGGTGATTCATCACTTTGTTACCAGTGAACCTGGTAAACATAAACTTATATTGAAAGCTACTGGAGCATCTCCCAATGAATTTACTCAGGTAGAATATAGTGTTATTGTACAGCAAGGGCTTGATCCATCAACGCCAAAGATTTCAATTGAAGGACCAAATGCTTCGTTAAAACAGATACTTACTGATGGCTATCAGTTAAAGATTAATATAGTATCAGTTGATGCTGAATCAGAAAATATTAAGGCTGTTATAGATTGGGGTGATGGCACCGTTAAAAGCGAGATGATTGAACGAGAAAGTTTAAGTATTTCAACCACTGGCAAAGAAGGTTCACCTGATTTCCGCAAGATATTATCTGGCTCAGTATCTGCTAAATACTATTACCAGAAACCAGGTGTATATGTAATAACTGTGTATATTCAATCAGAATTAAAAGGCAAAAAGCTACAATCACAACCTGTACGATTAAAAGTAAGAGTAACCGAATAATAAGTTGTATAAAAATACCGTAATAAGCCCATCTCATTCGACAAGAGATGGGCTTTTAATTTTATGTAAATAACCGCCATGAAGGAATAGCCCACATTGAAGGATGAGAAAGCTGATATAAACGCTCTCCACGGTAGATGATAAGGCCACCAAGAAACTTTTTCCCAAGTTTTTGAGCAATAGATTTGATGGCAGTGAAATCACTTTTGACAATTTCTTCCCTATTCTTAATTTCACAGAAGATTAATCCCTTTGCAGTTTCAATAACAACATCTACTTCTAATCCTGATCTGGTTCTGTAAAAATAAAGTGATGCTGGCTTTTGCAATGTTTTAATACATTTGTGCATTTCAGAAATAACATGGTTTTCATATAGTTGTCCCGTTACTGTATCGCTTGTATATCCTGTTAGCTGTCGCATAATTCCATTGTCAATCCAGTATATTTTAGGTGTTTTAACCGTTGAACTTGTGATATTTTCCATATATGGCTGGAGAAGTATAACCTGATATGATAGTTTTAAATATTCTAAGTATCTGCGGGCGGTATCTACACTTATGCCAGCGTCTCTTGATAATTCTGAATAATTTAACAATGAGGAACATCGCAGTGCTGATAGTTTTTGAAACTTTTCGAATGGTTCAAGATCCTGTAACCGAGCCAGATCAGAGAGATCGCGTTCTAAATAGGTATAGATATAATTTTTCAACCACTGATGCTTTTCGTTGTTTTGATATATATGGATGAGTGCTGGCATCCCACCCCACTGTAGTATATAGTTTTCAGCTTTTTTGCAGTTGCTCATTTGCTGGCCAACGATAACTGTTGGTTGCTGTTGTAATAGAGCATCAAGAGTATCTGATTCCAGAATCTTTATAAAAAGTGGGACATTCCATGAAGTGATATTTACAAGTTCAGATTGCATCAATGGCCATAACTCATATATCCATATTCTACCTGCAAGTGACTCTCTGATTTTTTTTAATAAAAGTATCTGACTTGAACCTAATATAACTGAAAATGTAAGAGATTGCTCATCGTAGCTATATTTAATTTTTTCAAAAACAAGGGGTTCTTTTTGTGCTTCATCAAGTATAGCAGTGCCTATGTCCTTAGCCCAGTCTTCTGTGGAAATGTTTTTGACTGTTTGCCTGATTTCTGGTGAGTCAAAATTTATGTAACGAAGATGCTGATATACCTTTTTTGCTAAAGTAGTTTTGCCTGTCTGACGTGCACCAGTGATTAACACAAGCTTTCTTTCAGTTTCTTTGGGTAATAAGGTGCTAAGACTTCGATAAATATACTGTATATTTTCGCTCATAGTCGTAAAATTTACAGTAAATAATACGATTGTCAAGAATTTTTTTAATTTCTCCTTGACAGTAGTACTATATATCCGTATAGTTATTTTTATGAAAGATCGAATAATTCTTCATGTGGACATGGATGCCTTCTTTACTTCGGTTGAGCAGGTGGATAATCCTTCGTTAAAGGGGAAGCCTGTTGTGGTTGGGGCTGATCCTAAAGGTGGAAGGGGCCGCGGTGTAGTTTCGGCTGCAAGCTATGAGGCACGTAGGTTTGGCATTCATTCAGGAATGCCTATTTCACAGGCATATAAACTATGCCCAGGGGCTGTCTTTTTGCCCCCACGGTTTGACCGATACGTTGAACTATCGCACATAATTATGAAAATTTTTGAGCGCTATTCCCCCTGTATTGAACAGATAAGCATTGACGAAGCATTTTTAGATTGTACAGGGACACTGAAACTGTTTGGGAATGTGGAAAACATTGCACGTAATATTAAAACTGATGTTTTTACACAAACAGGGCTTACCTGCAGCATTGGGATTGCGTCAAATAAGTTGGTTGCCAAGATTGCGTCAGATTTGCAAAAGCCTGATGGGCTTACAATATGTCCCTGTGGAATGGAAAAAGATTTTCTGGCACCACTGAGCATTGCAAAATTATATGGTGTTGGAATAAAAACACAGAAATATTTAGAGTCATCAGGATACAAAACCATTGGGGATATTCAGCGTGTTGATGAAAACTTTTTGCAAAGCCTGCTTGGAAAATGGGGTGTAGTGTTACATCAGTTTGCACTGGGTATTGATAGACGTCCTGTTGAGCCATACTCTCAGGCAAAGTCAGTGAGTGAAGAAACAACCTTTGATGTTGATACTGATGACGAAGATAGTATTATTTTTACGCTGGTTGAACTGTGTGATCGTGTTATACGAAGGGTCAGAGCCGCTGAATTTTCTTTTAAGACAGTGACGTTAAAAATACGATTGGAAGGTTTTGAAACATATACACGCAGTAAAACATTACAGCAACATGCCCGTGATATGGCAACACTGCAAAAGGAAATCATGCGGTTATACATTTCATTTGGTCGAGGGAAAAGGAAAGTGCGGCTTTTAGGGGTTAAGGTTTCAAATTTACTGTGTAATGCTGATGTGCAGATGAACCTTTTTGAAAACCAACAAAAGGTTGAAAAAATTGAGGAAGTTATTGATAGTATTCATAACAGAGGACTTAATGTGTTACGAGCTTCGGTGATAAAACCGCCAAAAAAGAAGGGGTAGAGTATGCCAAAGCTTTTATGTGATTTTGTCAACAGTATGATTGAAGAGTGGGGTGAGGATAATCCATTTTATGGATTGAAGAATACCGGACAGCTTGTGGAACAATGGACAAACCTGGATGGATTGGAGATATTCTATAGTTATGTGCGCAATAGCAAATGGGTTACCGTGACGGTGTTACCTACTGAAACAGGCATACATCCTGTAAGCAATAGTGTTTATAAATGGAAAGGATATATAAATGAATACATTGCTGAAACTGCTGTGTGGTGGGCATTTGAACTACTGACTGAAATGGAAGCAAAAAAATTCATGATTCAACATAAACCTGAGGTAAAGTTTACTTTTATACGGTTGGGACATCCCTATGAATTGGTTGTAAAATTTGACGGTTATTATTGGGTTGTTGAAGATTGATACAATTCTATGATTCTTTATGCCTGTCACAGTAATCTCATCTATAGCCTTTAAAAGAACTTTTGTATAGTATCGGTATATACTGTAGCGTTCATTTGCATTTCAACAAGCCAAGAGTCCACCATATCATTTTGCATGACCAAAGAATTCATTTGTTATTTCGATAAACTCACCATCCACCATGTCATTTCGACGAACGAAGTGAGGAGAAATCTTGAAATGCACGCAAAAGATTTCTCGCTGTCGCTCGAAATGACATAGAAGAGGAGTACTCGAAATGACAGAAGTGGAGCACTCGAAATGACACAAGGGGAGCCGAAATAACTGGTCGCTTTGACACGCGCACGGTCGTCCATTAGCTCTGCCTTGATACGTGCATTGCGTGCGCTTGTGACAACGGAAGGCGTATCGAGACGTGGTCGTCGAGTGTTCCGAACGCAGTGAGGAATGTATCGAGACGACCGCATTGTACCAAATGAGTGGATTATGATAATATAATCTTTATAGAATTCTCTTAACGACCATTTTTTAAGACAGCTCCTTATTGTTATTACTATACTGCTAATTGTTTGTTAGTTCGTGTCCATATCTTCATCTTTTCTGCCTGTTTTACCAGGTCATCCTGAAATTTTGGATGTGCTATGCTTATAAGTTTTTCGGCACGCATCCAGGTTGGGCAGGCAATAAGTTTAACGGCACCAAATTCAGTCACAATGTAGTCAACCATCTGGCGGGGGATTGTAACTGTTGAAGCAAGTGGAAGCTGAGGGACTATTCGTGACTGAAGCTCACCTTTGGAATCTGTGTATGTTGATGATAGACATATAAAGCTTTTGCCGCGATTTGACCACTGCGAACCAAGGACAAAATCCCACATGCCACCGTTACCACTAACCTGTCCTGAACCAAGGCTTTCAGCATTTACCTGTGAAAACAGGTCAACCTGTATTGCATTGCATATACTTACCATGTCATCATTCTGGGCTATGATGCGCGGGTCATTGGTATAATCAACAGGATACGAAGCCAATGCCTGATTGTTGTGCATAAAATCGTACATGCGCTGTGATCCTATTGCAAATGTATATACACATTTGAATTTATCGATGTTTTTCTTAGCACCATTCATTCGCCCTGATTCAATCATGTCAACGTAGGCATCAACAAACATCTCTGTGTGGCCACCTAAATTCTTTAAATCAGACTGAGCAATGAGTTTTCCTACCATATTGGGCATACCGCCAATGCCTAACTGTATGCAACATCCATCATAGAGAAATTTCATTACATGTTCTGCTATTTTTTTATCGGTTTCGGTTGGTGGGACGTCGGGTGCTGCAAAAAGCATCTGGTTTTCAGGAGCTTCCACAATGAAATCAACACGAGAGATGTGAATTGCTTCTTCCGAACCACCTAAACAGCGTGGCATATTTTTATTCACTTCAACGAGCACATAATCAGCGGCATCAACTTTTGCCGACGTTTCGGAATTCTGTGGTCCTATATTAAAAAATCCCTGATCATCCATTGGGCCAACCTGCAACATGGCAATCCATTTTACATGTTTACTCTTTTCAGGACGATTGTAGTAGAACGAACGATATCCTGGATCAATGTTTTCATGCGGATCCTGATTTAATAGATAGCGATAATAGAATGGTGCCCTGTGGTACAGTATTGGGCAATAATAAGCAGCTTCAACCTGTGTGTGAAGCAGACGAGTTAGTTTGCTCCATTGCCAGTCAATATACGTAAAACTTTCCGGGTGTTTGATGACCTCTGGAACTGGAGGCAATGTAACTGCAGTATAGATTAATACATCCTTTAATTCCGGGGCTCTACGTGCCAGTGCCTGATCAAGAACAACAGGTTTGCCATTGAAAAAACCATAATCAACAACATCACCACATTCAACAACTTTGACTGCATCATCGGGTGTTGTTAATTTAGCTTTGTATTCATTCCAGTAATTCATAAGTTTCCTCCATGATAGAAAAATAATCTCATTAAAAATATTATAATAATACAATCTTATAATGTCAATAAAAATATTTATTATAATTAATAATTTTTTTAGATAGTTAATAATATATATACATATTATAAATAATGTAATATCAGAACAAAATAATGAGAGGTATTGAGTGATGAAGTTCAATATTTATACTATATGATAGGGGTAATTTATAACTTTACTTTCTTATTTATATATATTACATGATGTATGTGTTGTTATTCATTTACTGATTACGTTACCATTATATAATCATAAAAAGCTGTCATTATGTATAGAAGCGTTGTAATCATTGAGAACATTGTAGAAATGGCATTGAAGTGATACAATGATTAACTATTGTTTTCAGAGGAGGTAGCCATGACGCCTACAATACAAAAAGGCTTTATAGCTGTTATGATTGTTCTGGTGATTTGTTTTGGTATAACAACTGCATATGTTTTAAATACCAATGAGATTAAGCTTACGATAGATTACGATAATAACACACCATATACCGAACTATCATTGCAATTTTCCAGAGATATATTTATAGTTTCAGATATTGATGCAATGAAAAATGATATAGCTCAAAAGCTCACTGTATCATTTAATCCTGAGCTTGAATATATATTAAAACCTTTGGATTCACGTAATTGCATTCTTGAAATATATAATCCCAAACCAGCACATGAATACCAGTTTACCATTATTGTAAAAAATATTGATACCAAGGGGTTATATGTAACAGCAAACAATAAAGAAATTGAGTTAGGGAAAACCTACTTTTTCAGAACTCCTGTGCTGCGGGTTTATCATTGTTCCAAAGAAAGCAAAATGATAAACAGCCCAATTGTGCTGCAATTTAATTTCCCTGTTTCACTGAATGTTCTCATGCAAAAAATGTCAATACGTCCGGATGTTCAGTATACACTGGAATACGATAGTAATGATACCAGCCATAAAACAGTAATAGTGAAGCCCATCAATGAAAAGAAAGCACAAAAATATTCATTGACCATTGATAAAACCATGGTGCCAGCCAGTGGTGTCATTGGCATGGATACTTCCTATACATTTACCTATACAACCTATTTCCCGTTTGAGCTAACCGATATACAATCATCATACAGTCGTTACTATGATGATTCATCATATTATCCTGATTATCCTGTTGAATTTACTTTCAACAATGAAATTGCTCTTCCTCAAGGGAAAAGTGTTAGCGAATTTGTAACTGTGACACCTGATCCAGGTGGTTTGCAGGTGAATATGTATGGTAACACAATTGTGGTGAGTGGAAATTTTACTGGCAAAAAAACATACACAGTAACTATCGCACAAACATTACAGGATATCTATGGACAAACATTACAGGAACCTGTTGAAACGGAAATTGAATTTGAGCATGCATTTTCGTATTTTTCATGTCCAACAGGATATATGCTGCTGGAGAACTATCTTGAGAAGATTATTCCTTTACGCATGGTCAATGTTTCATCATTTGAATGCAGGTATCTATCGCTTGTAAATGAAAACGATATTAAAGCATACTTTGAAAGCCCAAAAGAATATTTTAATAAACATGCAAAAACGAAAACGTATATACTAAACTGGACATGGGATGTGTATAAAACTGTTAAGTTTGATTATTCAAAACTGCATCAGGGAGATAATGGGATTTTTGTTTATGAGCTAAAGCCAGTTATGGAACATCCGTATGAAAATAATCATGATGTCTATCGTGGCATGATGCAACTTTCAGATATTGGTGTGACCATTAAAAAAACAAAAAATGATATATTAGTACATGTCAGAGATTTATTGAACAACAAGGCATTAGCCGGTGCGTCACTATTCTGTACTGGGGCGGAAGTGTCGCTGGGACAAACAGATGCTAAAGGTGTTTTGATTGTTAAAAATAATGGATGTTCGCTGTTTACGATAAAACATGGCAAAAGCATTTTTTATTACTCAATGCAGCGCGATAATGGCTATAGCGATGAAGATGAACGTGCCAAAATTAATCTTCCAGAAAAATATTATGGCAGTGATTATTACATACTAAAGCCTCAGGTGCATCTTTTTACCGACAGATATTTATACAGGCCAGGTGAAACAGTTCATGTCAAAGGAATACTCAGGTACAGGAATAATGACCAGTGGAGTATTAAACCACCGCTGTCAGTAATAAAAAATGTTATACTCACCGTCATTAATTCGCGCGATGAGGAGATTGCTTCTTCTGCCAGGTCAGTGTCAGCAACCGGTGGCATTGAGTGGGATATAGCACTTAAAGAAGATTATCCCACCGGGTACTATCGCATAACTGTTAGTTCCAGTAATAAAGATTATGATCTTCATCAAAGTATTGATTTCCAGGTTGAGGAGTTTAAACCGGCAAAAGCTGAAATGAAAATTATTCCATCAAAGCTTACGTTTTTGTGGGGGGAAATTCTTTCGGTTGACCTGTTTGGATGGTATTTATTTGGTGCCCCGGTAAATAACGATGTGGAATATACGGTTACATTGCAGCCGGTAACCTATCGCAGTAGCGTATTTGCTGATTATTCATTTTCAACACAGCTTAATTATTATGATGAATATGATGAGTATAGTCCACCATCAACGGTTGTTGCCAGTGGCAAAGTAAAAGTAAATGAAAAAGGCATTGCAAAGGTGCATGTTCCGCTTAAAGCTATTGCCAATGTGCCCAATGCAGAAATATTGATTACTGGACGGACGTATCTTTCAGATGATTCGCCAGTATTTGGTGCAAAGAGTGGACTTACGGTGGCAGAACCGGTTCATGTTGGCATAAAGGTTCCGCGCTATTTTAATTATACAAAAGAGCCTGTTACCATACAGCTTGTTGCCTGCAACAATGATGATACTGTTGTTGAAGGTACTCCAATAAAATTAGTTATAAAAAAACATGAATGGAAATCATTTCAGATAGCGGGAGTAAATGGAAGATTGCAATGGGAATACAAAAAAATAGAAACCGAAGTCAATCTACAGAATCATACTATTGGGAAAAAAGATGTAGTAGCAACTATTAATGATCCTGGGTACTATACAGCAGAAGCATATGACAGCCAGGGAAAAAGAAAATATGCAGTGTGTGATTTTTACGTTCTGGGCAAAGGCGAAGCAGGGTGGCGTGTGAACGATGATGAAACTGTTGATGTTGAAACTGATAAAAAAAGCTACAATGTTGGTGAAACAGCAATGCTTCTGGTTAAGAATCCTTTTACCAAAGCTCAGGCATTTGTTAGTATTGAAAGAGAAAAATTTTATGATTACTTTGAAGTGCCTGCAACATCAAGTGTTGTTATGATTCCGGTCAAAATAACAAAAGAGCATATTCCAAATATTTATGTAAGTGTTATGCTGTATTCTGGAAGAACAGGGTTTAATGCCTTGAAAGATGGGGAGGATAGGGCAAAACCACGCTGTTTAATTGGATACGCCAGAATTAAAGTTACACCAAAAGAAAAGAAATTATCTGTTCAGGTTAAACCAGATAAAAAGCAATATGAGCCGGGTGGCTATACAACGGTGGAATTGCTGGTAAAAGATTATAAAGGACAACCGGTGGATGGAGAGGCAACAATATCTATTGCTGATAGAGGTGTATTAAATCTTGTCAATTATACATTACCTGATCCCTATGAATACTTTTATGCCCCGCGACAACTTGCAGTTACTACCTTTGATGTACATCAGATTATTCTTGGGCAGCGGTATCTTAAAGAAAAGGGCGAACTGATAGGTGGTGATGGTGGCATTGCTTCAATGGGTATGATTGTCCCACGGGCTGATATACGGTTCAGTGCATATTATAAGGCAACAGTTGTGGTAAAACAGGGAAAAGCAAAGGTGCAATGTAAGCTGCCTGATAACCTCACCAGCTTCAAATCGATGGTTGTTGTTCACACAGAAGATTCAAAATTTGGATATGGTGAAGCAACCTTTGAGGTTAAAAAACCTTTAATGCTATTGCCAACCTTCCCGCGCTTTGTTCGTGTTGGTGATACGTTTAATGCTGGTGCTCTTGTTTTCAATTACACTGGCAAACAGGGAAACGTTACAATAGGCCTGGAACTGAAAAATGGCTTGAAGCTTAAAGATGGTTCTGCGGTTGCTGTCAAAGAGCTTATTCTTAATAATGGGCAATCTCAGGAGGTAACCTTCCCGGTTACAGTAACTGGACAAGCAGGTATGGCAGGTTTTACGGTCAAAGCACAGGCAGGAACCTATACAGATGGCATTACAGATACCATACCTATCAAAGCTCCTAATGTATTTGAAACAGTGGCACAGTATGGAAGGATTTCAGCTCCACAGTCCAGAGAAGTACAGGAGATAACCATAACCAGAAATATTATACCTGAAGTCTCCTCGATTAATATTTTTACTTCTCCGTCGGCATTTGTGGATCTTAAAGGTTGCCTTGATTATTTAGTTGACTATCCCTATGGATGTTTTGAACAAAAGGCTTCAAAAATTTTACCACTCATTTTGGGTCAGGATATCATTGTTCAAAAAGGGCTTTTAAAAACAAAGTCAAAGGATGAACTCAGAAAAGTAGTTACTGATGTTTTGAAAGAATTTCCTGCTTACTACAAAAATGGAGGATTTTCATACTGGAAAGATGGTTCGCTTCCCAGTAGCTATCTCACAGTATATGCTGCATTTATTATGACCATGGCCAAAAAAAGAGGCTATGATGTTGACAATGCAATCTATAATGATACCATTAAGGTGATAAAACAGTTTGTAAAAAAAGGTAACATATTTAGCCATGAGGGAAGGAACTCATCCTGGTATACCTATACTACACTTGCTTTTGCTCATTATGTTGCAGCATTGCAAGGCTTTATCAGTGAAAATGAATTAAAGCTTGTATACAGTACAATAACCAAAAAATATGATGATTGCATTGCCGCATATGCTTATCTACTGAAAGCCCTTGCATTATATCCTGATTCAACATTAAAGAAAACACTGGTAAAAGAAATTGCTGAAAAATTCTTTTCCCGCATGCGGACTGAGTCGGGATATGTGTATTTTACTGATACATCGCAATGGGGTTATTTTTATTATGATACGGTCCTGTCAACTGCTCTCATTTTACAGGCTCTACTGGAAGCCAATATCCCCTTTAATAATGATTACAAGATTGTGCAGTATCTGCTGAAACAGCGCAAAGGGTATGCATGGCTCAATACCCATCAGAATGCAGTAGTATGGTGGGCTCTCAATAGCTATCTTGTACGCTATGAAAAAGATAAACCTGATTATTCACTTCAGGTGCTTGTTGATACAAAAGAATTGCTGAATGCAATTGTTAATGAAAGCAATGTGCATTTTGCAAAACAATATATCGTAACATCAGAAGATAGTGGTGTAAAAAAATTCAGTTTTATTAAAAATGGAAAGGGTGCCTGTTACTTTACCATGCAATACCAATATATTCCTGTATATGAAGCAATGACGTCAAAAAATATGGGGTTTGAGGTAAGCAAACTATTTAAAGATATAAAAACAAAAGAAACTGTCAAAACATTCAAGAAAGGCTCAGAGTATATTGTTGAAATAACGGTATATACTCCTAAGGATCGTGGGATTACTGTGCTTGAAGACCAGTTGCCTTCAGGATTTGAACCTGTCAATGTGACATTTGCCACTGAAGAAAAGGTAGCAGTAGACAAAAAGAGTGATTACACAAACTGGGGTACGTTCAATCATTATGAGCAGTACAGTGACAGGATTATCTATTATGCTGATTTTATACAGCGTGGAACACATAAAGTTATATTCAAGGTGAGAGCAACAAACTCTGGCACATTCAAACTCCCTGCCTGTAAGGTTGAAGAGATGTACAACCCTGAAGTGTTTGGTATACTGTACTTCAGCAATACTGTTACTGTAGAGTAGCTATGAAGCGCTATAATTGGAAACATATTGACTGTACCAGCGCCAACGTTTTAAAAGCAAGTTTGGTTGTTTTTGTAGTGGCGATAGTTACCTATATAATATTTCCATACAAGGATGGATACCTTACCGCAAACAATAAATCTCCGATTACTATTTACGATAGACATGGCCTGGTTTTGATGGAAATTACTGATGGGAAGAAAGGACTATCTCAGTCTGTTAAAATACAGGAGGTCCCATCTGAATTTATAGATCTGCTGTTATTTTCTGAAGACAGAAATTTTTATGATCATTGGGGTATATCTTTAAAAGGGATTGCACGGGCGCTGTATCAAAATCTACAGGTTATGCACATAGTATCTGGTGGGTCAACCATTACCCAGCAGCTTGTTAAATCAAAAAAAGAGATTATGCGCAACACTGTAGTAAGCAAGTTGGCAGAAATTATTGAAGCTATACGGTTAGAATGCCATTTTAGTAAGAAAGAAATATTACAGGCATATATTAATGAAGTTTACATGGGAAATAACATATATGGTTTTGAAAAAGCTGCACAGGTTTATTTTGACAAGCATTTATACCAGTGCGACCTTTTAGAACAGGCATTTTTAATTTCTCTAGTTAAAGCTCCAGAAAGGTATAATCCATATAAAAACCCTGAGACAATTGTCAAACGGGCACGAATGCTACTTGATAAAGCATCACGCAATGTTATTAAACTTACTCCCCTACAGCAGGAAGCTTACAGGAATAAAAAGATTCACTTGCAGTATGATGAGAATACTATATGTGCACCTCTTTTCTGTTTATATGCATTATCAAAGGCTCGAGAATTATTCCCTGGTAAAGATATTACAAAAATATATACAACACTGGATGCAGCGCTATATAAAGACTTACTGGCTGTGGTACGCAACTCATTGAGTACATTAAAAGATAAAAATGCACTCCATGCTGCAATCGTCATGATTGACAATAAAACCATGGAAATCATGGCCATGATTGGCAGTGTGGATTTCTTTGATTATGGAAAGGGTCAGGTTGATGCAACACTGGTTAAAAAGCAGGTGGCTTCAACCATGAAGCCATTTGCTTATGCATTGGCGCTGGATAAAGGGATATTCCATACATCAAGCATCTTGCCTGATGTATATACTCAGTTTTATTCAAAGGTTGGCAATTATATCCCAAAAAATTTTAGCCAGAGTTATCATGGTCCAGTTCGATTGGCTAAAGCTTTAGGATGTTCGTATAATATACCAGCAGTATATGTAATAAATACTGTAGGGATGGTACCTTTTTATAATTTTATTCGTTCAATAGGTTTTGATTCAATTAACCGATCTCCATCATTTTATGGTTTGGGGATAGTTTTAGGTAATGCTGAAGTTACATTGTTAGAACTGGCAAATGCCTATACAATATTTCCACGAGAAGGTATATTTGAACATGCCAATTGTATACGTAAAATTGTTGACAGAGAAGGAAATGAGTATGTGGTAACACCTGATAAAGGAATCAGAGTGTTACAACCATCAACATGTTATCTTATCAATCATATACTTTCAGAATATAAATATAAGGTTGAGGCTTTTGGATTACAGTCAGCAATTCATTTTCCCTTTCCCTTTGCCGCAAAAACTGGTACATCAAAGGATTTTAAAGACAATTTTGTAGCTGGGTATAATAAAAACATCACCTGTGCTGTATGGGTTGGTAATTTGTATAATGAAACGCTGGATAATCTTCCCGCTGTATCTGGTGCAGGTATTGTACTAAAAAATATCCTTCTTCATTTGTGGAATAGTGGCTTCCCCTTTGCAAAATTTACATTTCCCACAAAAGAAGTTCATGAGGTCAGGATATGTACACTTTCGGGGTTGCCGGCAACCCCTTTTTGCCCTCAAACAGAATATGAGTTATATGCACATACTGTACCCAAAGGTGTATGTACATGGCATTCCAGCGGTAAAACAACAGTCCCGGCAGAATATGTTCGGTGGGCTGCAGAAAAACATTACAGTGTTTTAAAAGATTCTGCTGTAAGGATTATTTTTCCAAAAAATGGGGCAACGTTCAAAATTGACAAAACTGTGCGAAAATCCCTGCAGGCAATCCCATTACAGGCGGCAGGTACTAAAAAAGAAATACAGTGGTTTGTTGATGGTCATCTTATTGGGAAGGGTAGTGAAATAGTATGGCAGTTACAACAGGGAAATCATATAATATGTGCCAGATCAGATAAAGTTGCAGAGTATGTTAATATAGTAGTATTAGAATAAAAAATTATAAAATTAATTGTCATTATTCAAATTGTCTACTATGGTGTAAAAAAAATTTAAAAAAATAATGGAGTGATACTATGATGCACAAGTTGTTTTATCCTGATTCAGTTGCTATTGTTGGATTATCTTCACGACAAAACAATATACCACGTCTTACACTTGAAAATATGCTGCGCTGGGGATATCGGGGACGCATTTTTGGCGTAAATCCAAAGAGTGAAGATGAACAGGTAGATGGTATACGTATGTATAAATCTATAGAAGCTTTGCCAGAAGTTCCCGATTTAGTTTATGCACTGGTACCGGCAAAGTTTGTTCCTGGAATTGTTGAAGAATGCGGTCAAAAGGGGGTTAAATGGATGGCAATCCCCAGCGGTGGTTTTTCGGAATACAGTGAAGAAGGGGAAAAATTAGCTATCCAAACTGTTGCTACAGCAAAGAAATACGGCATACATTTTGTTGGGCCTAATGGATTAACAGTAGCCAATGTAGAAAATGGTTTGTGCTTGCCATTTGTTCCTTTACTTCGCCCTGAGTTTGGTGGGATGTCAATAATTTCGCAAAGTGGTGGTGTTGCCATCATGATGTGGAATATTATTATGGATGAAAATATTGGCATAGCAAAGTTTGCAAGTATTGGTAACAAGCTTGATTTAGATGAGGTTGATTTTTTAGAATATTTAGGCAATGATCCTGCAACATCAATTATCTGTATGTATTTAGAAAGTGTGCCACGGGGAGCTGATTTAATAAAAGTTGCTGAAAAGATCAATAAACCTATTGTTGTATATAAATCTAATACCACACAGGCAGGGAAAAAGGCTGCCATGAGTCATACGGCTGCCATGAGCAATGATGAAGAAATACTCAATGCAGCATTTGAAAAGGCTGGAATTATCCGAATATACAATTATCATGACTTCTTTGCAGTAGCAAAAGCATTCAAACTTCCACCTATGCGTGGCAAGCGTATAATGGTTATGAGTCCTGCCGGCGGTTTTGCTGTTATGACTGCCGATCTGTGTGAACAGGCAGGTTTTGAATTTGCAGATCCCGGTGAAGAATTTTATCAAAGCCTTCAAAAATTTTCAAATGCAGGTGTAATCCACTTTTCAAATCCACTGGATTTAGGTGACATCTATGACCCGGCATTTACTGCCCATGTTGTGTATTCAGTAATGCACAATCAAAATGTGGATGGCGCGGTATATGTAAGCCAGCGTCCACAGATGCCTGATAGAGAAAGTGTTTTTTCACGAATGTTTTTAGCTGACCTTTCAAAGGAAACCTGGGGTGCCATTGTATCATCAGCTAAACCTCTGGGTATTTGTTTACTTGGTTTATCTCGCGTGATGGCACAGATAAAGCGTACGGTAAATTTCCCTATATTTAATTCACCTGAAGAAATGGTGCGCGCACTTGCATATCAGATGAAATTTAATACACGACAACTCAGGCAAAAGCAGGATGAACCATGCACTGTGTCGTTTGACGGTGCAATGCAGTGGATTAAACGCAATACCGGTGAAATTGGTGAAGATGCAATGGAACTGCTTACAACAATAGATGTACCGGTACCGCCATCAGGTATTGCCACAACGGAAAAAGAAGCAGTGGCGATAGCAACTCGTATTGGCTATCCGGTGGTATGTAAACTTGTATCAAAAGAGATATTGCACAAATCGGATGTTGGCGGTGTGATTGTTAATGTAACCAGTGATGATGCGGTGAAGCAGGCTTTTGCAACGATTCATGCAAATGTACTATCGCACAAACATGATGCAACAATTGAAGGAGTACGGATTTCAAAAATGGCTGCAAATGGCGTAGATATGTTTGTTGGCAGTAAATATGATGATTCGTTTGGCCAGGTGGTACTGTATGGGTTTGGCGGAATCTATGTTGAAGTATTTAAGGATGTTGCCTGCTCGCTGTGTCCTGCACCAAAAGATGAAATAAAAGAAAAGATTTCAAAGCTTAAATCGTATGCATTATTAAAAGGTGCCCGTGGCCAGGAACCAAAGGACATTGATGCGTATGTGGATATAATCTGGAAACTTTCACATCTTCTGGCAAGGGCGCCACAAATAAAAGAAATGGACTTAAATCCAGTACGTGTATTTGATAATGGCTGTCAGGTGCTTGATATCAGGATAAAGATTGTGCAATAATTGAAATAACCATTGTATGGTGCTACGCTTTACGTATGATTTATTTAGATAATGCCGCTACCAGTTACCCTAAACCTCAGTCTGTAATAAAAGCTGTAGCTGACTGTTTGCAGGATTATTGTGCAAATCCCGGGCGTTCAGGGCACAAACTTGCAATAGAGGCTGCACGAAAGGTGTTTGAAGCGCGGGAGACAGTTGCACAGTTTTTTAATGTTACAGATTCCCGTAACGTTATTTTCACTTCAAATGCAACCATGGCCATAAATTGTGCATGTGCTGCAATTCTGGAAGATAGTGACCATGTAGTAGTTTCATCTATGGAACACAATGCGGTGATGCGACCATTGCGGTATCTGGAAAAGGAAGGAAAAATATCATTATCTTTTATTAAATCTGGTAGCAACGGAAAAATTACAGGTGATGTTACTCAATTATTACAACCCAACACCAGGCTTGTAGTCATAAATCATGTATCCAATGTCAATGGAGTAGTACAGGATATTGCTCACATCACAGCAAAGATTAAAGCATATAGTCCTTCAGTTACGGTACTTATTGATGCATCGCAGAGTGCCGGAGTACTGCCAATTGATATACAGAAGATTGGATGTGACTTTTTAGCGTTCACGGGGCACAAAGCGTTGTATGGGCCACAGGGGATTGGCGGCTTAATTATTAATACAGATAGGCCATTAAAACCTTTTATTATGGGAGGCACAGGAAGCAAATCCGAAAGCCAGTATCAGCCTGAATTTTTGCCTGATAAATATGAAAGTGGTACACTCAACCTTCCCGGTATTGTGGGATTGAAGGCTGGAATAGAATATGTTTGGCCACAAATGGAAAAGATACGTACTGAAGAAATGAAACATATCAAAAAAGTAATAGAGTGTTTGTCTGGAATTAAAGGTATAACTGTATATTGGAGTAATACTTTTGAACATCAAATTGGCGTTGTATCTTTTTCCCATGAATCAATTTCGTGCAGTGAAATAGGTCAGCGTCTTGATGATGAATATTCCATTTGTGTTCGTATTGGATTGCACTGTGCACCTCTTGCGCATGAAACTATAGGCAGTTATCCAGATGGCACCGTAAGGATATCTGTTGGCACATTTACAGAGGATAGGGATATCGATACATTTTGCAGGGCTATCGAACAAATAACAAAGGTATAAAAAATGAACTATTACCTGTTATTATTACCATCTGTACATGATGTGATGAAAGCTGAAAAGATTTTGCTTAATGCAGGTGTTAATTTGAATGTAATAGCCACCCCACGAGAAATATCGCATAACTGTGGGGTGGTAATACGCTTTGAATCCAGTAATTTACATAAGCTGTTAGTCCTTCTTGAAGAACTGCCTTTGGAAAAAAAGGTATTTAAAAAAGTTGATGATAATGTGTACGTTGAAGTTACTCAAGAGTAGATTCTAACTTTTTGATGCTCTCATCAAGTATTTTGTATTCCTTGGAATTTTTTGGAAATGTACTCTGGTACTTTTTAAAGTACTTTATCTGTTCCAATTTCCAGCGCTTCATGTCAAAATTATTCTGGATCATATTAATTCCTCCGTTTAATAAACTGTCGTACTATAATTTTCGTAAAAAAAGTAAAATAATTTCATTATTTTATTGTTTGAACTATTGTTATTTGCAAATTTAATGATTATTTAATATGTAACAATATATTAGAATATAATACTTGTTATCGCCAGTAAGTTAGTATATATTAAAATCACGGAATTTGTTACGTAAAGGAAATTTTTATGGAAGGTGCCGTTAGTCAATAGTACCTGCATTAGCTTGTAGATAGAAAGAGGTAAGAAAAAAAAGTATGAAATTTTTTGTCCCCTTAAGATAACAGGTGATGGTAAGGTAACTGTAACAAAGACGTGATGGAATGATAAATAAATTTTTGTTGATAATGGTTGTATGTAATGACGATAGTATAATGATAAGCTATAATAAAATTATTTAAGATTATTTTAAATTGGTACTTAGTAGGAAGCTATGATTAACAGGGATAGTATTGACATAAAAGATTTACCAGTTTTTCCGCAGGTTGCAATTAAGATTTTACAGATACAGGAAGATAATATTGACATCAGCTTCAAGGAACTGGAAAGCATCATTTTACTTGATCCAGCATTAACAGCCAAAATACTGAAAGTGGCCAATTCAGCACTCTATGCGCGTCAGCGAGAGATCACCAATTTGCAACAGGCCTTGACGTTACTTGGTTTCAAAATGGTAAAAAGCCTTGTGTTACTGGTTTCAGCTTCAAATGTTTACAGTAAAAATGTAAAATCGCAACAGCAGTCAACCGCTGCAACTGTTACCAAAACATCAACAGCAATGATCTGGCGGCATTCAGTTGTTACTGCATTCCTTTCAAAATATGTGGCCACACGCATTAAAAATGATGAAAAAAAAGAGGATGTATTTGTTGCTGGCCTTCTTCATGATATTGGCAGGCTTATCATGATGATACACTTCAGGGATAAATATGAGCAATACATTGCATATCTCAACCAAATGCAGTATAAGGATATACGCGAAGTAGAAGAAAAAATATTTGAGATAAACCACCAGGATGTAGGGAAGATAGTTCTTGAGAAATGGAATTTCCCCAATGAACTGATTGATGCTGTGGCACAGCATCATGTAATACAGGTTGACTCAAAATATAAGACCACTGTTCAGATAGTAGGGCTGGCAAATCTGTTTGCAAAAATTATTGAAAATGAAAATCTTTCAGAAAATGACAGGGAATTACTTAACGCCTTCAGCAAGGCATTGGGTATCACTCAGGAAGATTATAACTATCTGACAGGAGAGATTATCAATACACTGCAGAATGATGAATTATATAAAATGAGCACTTCACTGATTGGATAAACTTATTTTATGTCCTGCTAAAAATAATAAAATCAATTATAGGTGCTTTTTTATACAGATGATAGCCACAGTATAGTGTTGTTGCTACCGATGCCAGCATATAGCTGGTACCTGGAAGTAACGGGAAGTATAGTATTGAAAATAACGTTGCTGCAATGTTTAAAATAAGATACAGACATGCAGCCATTGCAGCTTCAAATTGCAATTCCATATACAAAAGATAAATCATAAGATTAAGCGTCAACATATGAAAGAATACAGCTATAAGCAGAATTCTCATAATGTGAATATTAATTGTATGCAAATACCCCAAAAATTCCAGTATCTCTGGTAGCTTTATTAAAATACCAACGGTCCATATTGACTGGAAAAATATAATACCCTTAATACCATTTTTAAGTGATAACAGCATCTTTTGTTTTTTTAGCTGTATATAGCGGAATGGGTCTTCCAGTATTTGTGAAATAAATGCAAAGAATTTTTTATGAAAATCTGTTTCAGCAATAATTAAAAAATATACCAGTCCGGGTATCATAGTCAGGTATGCCAAAAACACCGGTATATCATAAGTGATGTAATAGTAATACAGTGTACCAGGAATATGCTGTCCCTGTAAAAACCAGTAAAGCATTTTATCCGACCATATGGCCATATTAAAGAAGCATCCCATTAAAAAAATTCGTTTATGTTCTTTAAACGATGCAATAAATTCTTTATTTAGTGTAAATTTTTTAAGGGGGTATGTAATCTGGGAAATAGCTATTAAAAGCAAAACAATCACAGCCTGACCAATTGTGTACCCGCACAATGCACCTGCAACGCCATACAATTTTCCTAAATAAAGGACGCCATAAATACTGGCGATAGTTCCTGCTAAATAGCTGAAGAAAATTTTGTAATATGCTTTGAGCAGGGCAATATATACCAGCATGATCCACAGGATGTTAATCACAACAAAAAGTGAAACTAACGATAGTATATAAAGAGTTTGAAATTGAATGAATGAGAAATCATTAAAACACACAAATGCAAGAGCAGGCAGTATTGACAGTATGGTTATAATAATTATTGCTGTTAACAGGGCTGTGGGGATGGTTTCATAATTTTCAATATACAGTTGATCAGCAATATAGCGTGAGAATACATAATGAAAACCACCTGATAAAAATAGTGAAAAAGCATACACATACACTATCGAAACAGTAAAAAGTGCAGGATTGTTAGCAATTGCCCCAAATGTATATGTTTGAATAATATATATAGTAAGTACTGACAATATCCATGGTCCTGCAACAATGATCATGCCCAGAAAGAAAGCCTGTACAATTGATGACAACGTTCCTTTGTGTAAAATTTTATATAATTCAAATCCTATCCCGGCCATACATCCTCATTGTGTATACATGCCAATATATTTTGCATAAAGATTGTCATATGTTGCAATAAGGTCTTTTTTATTATAAAACTGTATAACCTTATTCCTGTTTGCAGCTATCAGTTTATTACGGTAATCAGGATTATTGTATAGATAAATAACACCCTGGGCTAATTTTTCTGAATCTTTGGGGTCGGCTAAAAGAATATCATTGTAATCAAGCATTTCAGGAACATTGCCCACGCGGGTTGAGACCACAGGTATTCCTGCTGCATAGGCTTCTAAGATAACCAGTGGTTGCGCTTCCCGGATACTGGAAAGTACCACCACATCTAAAAATTTGTAATACTGGCGCACATCAGCTTTACCGGTGAATACTACTTTATCCTGTATCTGGAAATTTTCAACAAGCTTAACGCAATCTTCATAATAACTTTCGTCTTCATCAGTTGGGCCAATAATGTAAAATTTAACATCAGGGATTGATTCTGCAACAATCTTTGCCATGATGATAAAATTCTTAACATCTTTTATGGGAACAACTCGCGCCACAATCCCAACACTGAATTCCTTGCGGGTTTCTGTTTTTAGATCTAAATATCGATCTATTTCAATGCCATTGGGTATAACAAGTGTTTTTTCGCGCTTTGCCCCCTGTGCAATCTGAATATTGCGATTAACCTCAAAAAGAGATATAACACAATCAGAGTATTCATACGTAATAGCGCTTAAATCATTAAATATGTTAATCCACATATCTCGCTGGTAGCCTTTAACCCACGTTGCGCGTTTTATGTCTATCTCACGTTCTTTGTTGTATAAACCATGCTCAGTCAGGATTACAGGTTTATTGTATTTAATCTTTGCACTGGCAGCACATAGCCCTGCATATCCTGTTGATATGGTATGGTACAGGTCAGCCGGTGGCAGGTCCCAGGTCATAATCTTCATCATGTATTCATGTGATGATCGACATGCCCAGTAATAGTCAGAAAAGGGATATAAGGGATTTCGTATTTCATTATACTGAGTTACAATGTTAAAACTTGTAATATGTCGCTGCAGAGAAGATGGATCGTAGCGGTGCTTATTAATAAGCTTAAAAATTTCACTGAATCGAGAAAAATCTTTTTTTTGCATCATATCATTGTGAAAGGATTCAATATTGCTGAAAAACGATGACTGTATTGACTTTTTGGGTTTTTCAACTGGGGCTGTCAGTAGCCTGTTAACCAGTCCAATCACGTTGGGTGGAAATAAATATTTTGGTTCGTCCTCTTCTGCTGATATTGCAAATATGATAAAGTTATAGTTGGTAAGCCCTGTAATTATATCCTGTATCCAGGCTGATACCCCTCCTGTTATGTATGGATATGACCCTTCTGCGATAATACATATTGTTTTTTTTGATGGATCAGGTTTATTGATTGCTACAAAATCCATTGATAGATTAACACCTCGGCAAATTCTATATCGCTTACATCGTACTGAGAAATAATTGAAGCAATTGTTTTAATTCTGTCATAATGTTTTAAATTATAATGGCATTGAGCCATTTTGAGCAGGCAATATACAGGTTTGTATTGTATAGAATAACAATACGCATAGAGTGATAGTGCATATTCAAAATTTTCATCCAGTAAGTAGCTGTCTGCCAGAGCTATTTTTATCCTTTTGTTTTTTGGTCGTAATGCATATGCTTTTACCAGGTTTCCGATTGCCTGTTTAATATAAAATTTCTGGATTAGCTTCTGGCTTTCTAAAAGTGCAGCAAATTGTGTATAAAGAAGGCCAAGCAAATAATGGTAAATAAAGATATTATGGGTAGCTTTTTCCAGCTTTTTCTTTATTTTCTCAATTTTTGTTAAAAATGAATTTTCAATTGTGTTTAATCCTTCAGCAGCATACAGGGCTATTTCTGGATTGGGATCTTTAATCATGGTTCGTAATATTTTTACTGAGTGGGGGTTAGGGCGCATGGCTAATTTCTGCTGGGAAAATAACCGTGTAATTTCGTCCAGGTCCTGGGCTTCATCAATTAATGGTCGTAATGAAGTAGCTGCCATAAGGTAATGTTCTATACCCAGCAAGCCTTCAGAAAAAGCCTTACGCAATTTATGCTGAGTTTTAACAATATAAGGATTTTCAACAACATCATGCCTGAAAAAATCAAAAGGATTTTCAAAGGAATACAGCTTAATTATATTTTTGCTGCTCTTAGATACAGTATAGTCAAAAATAAAATCTTCATGAGGAAGAATGGTGCTCATGCTCTCACCTATATTTTCTGCATTAACAGTAGATTTTCGGCCAGTAGTATAAGGTCTTCTTCAGATTGATGGTTGGGTCGCAAGCTGCTGTATCCAATGACTATTTCAGGGTTAACTATCTGGCCTTTTATATAATATGCTTTTTTACTGTTTTGTTCGATTAGCGATAAACTAAACATTGCTGCACCATCAAAATCCATGTTGGGTAAAATAGCTGCAAACTGGAATGTTTCCTTATATTGAAATAATAATACTTTTCCCTTTGCCAGTTGTTGAACTAACTGAGCTATCTCTTTTAATACAAGGAGTGCATCCTTCATTGAAAACTTTTCAACTATTTCAGCGCTATTAGTACATTCAACTATCAGTAACGACAAATTCAATTTATTATGCTGAGCGTTAGCAAATTCTTCCTTTAATACCTCATAAAATTCACTGATTGAATTAAAACCGGTTACGGGGTCAACCTCTTTATGTACCAGTGAGCTATACCTGATAGCATTACGGATAATTGGAGCTGCCAGGTCAGCAATCATGAGCAGTAACTGTTCAGTATAGAGATTATATTTTATAAAAGGGATTTTTTCAATGTTGAGCGCCCCCATACCTGGTTATCAATAGTAATGGGAACAGTAATAATGGAATTGCCATTATCAAGTGCCTTCAAGTTTTGATATTTCTGGAGCATTTTAATGGAAAACATGGTATTGTTTCGTACCGACCAGCCAATAAGGTTTTCCGTATCAAGGTTTGAAGGGGTACTATCAATGATGTCCTGTGTCCACCCATTATATGCAAGCAGATGAATAGAGTTATTATCACGGTCATATTGCCACAATGAGCATTGCTGAGAACCGGTAAATTGAACAACGGCATTCAAGATATTAGGATAAATATTTTCTAAATGTAATGTATTTAAGGCAATAATGGTTGAATACAATGAGATAAGTGAATTTTGCTGGCCTAAAATACGGTCCTGATATTCCTGATTAACCATTGAAACGGCTTCAAGTTCTCTTTTAAGCTTGGCAGCCTGCTCATCAAGTTCTTTGATAATATTTTTCTGGTTTTGAATAATGCGGCCTAAATTGTCACGTATTTCGCCAAGAATAATAATAGCAATAAGCGATAGAAATAATAATGACGATAGATGCTGGTAACTAACCGGTGTGGTGATAGTTGTATACAGTATGTCTGTTGAATAATACAGATCACTGATTATAATATATGATGCTATGATTATCGTTACTGTAAGGAATGTAATAAGACCTGATTTTTTGCCATAAAACGAAGTAAAGAAGATTATAACAAATAGATATGGATTGTAGTGTATAGAAAGAAAACCAATATCGTCAGGATATTTGAGAATATTGAAGATGAATACTGCTGTTACAAGAAGAATGATTTCAAGTGGAAATATTTTTTTAAATATTTTTACTATGATATCCATAAGAAACAGTATATTTGTGTTAAGTTATAATAAAGTGTATTGTTCAATACTAATAACAAAATTTAGTAAATGTCAAGGAAATTAGAAAGTATAAATTTTGTAAAGTAATAAAAAAGGCCGTTCGTAACGAACAGCCTTTTTTATTTACATGGTATTATATGTTACCACTTTTCAACTAATTCAAACAGTGCAGCAGCGCCCATACCGCCACCAATACACATTGACTCAATACCGTATTTCACACCTTTCTTAACCATCATGTTAACAAGCTGTGAAGCTAATTTGGAACCAGTACATCCTAATGGATGCCCTAATGCAATTGCTCCACCGTTAACATTGATGCGGCGGTCTTTGCTGTCAACTGCCCACTCTTTCTTGTCGCCAATACCTAATTGACGGGCGCAGTAAATAGCCTGAGAAGCAAAAGCTTCGTTGATTTCAAACAGGCCAATATCTTTCATATCTTTGCCAGTCAGTTTAAGAAGTTTTGGTATTGCTACTGCAGGTCCAATACCCATTTCATCAGGCTCACATCCTGCAACAACGTAGGCAACCAATTTTACCAGTGGTTTCACGCCATATTTTCTGCATGCTTCTTCGCTCATTAAAAGAACGGCCGCTGCACCATCAGTTGTCTGTGAAGAGTTACCTGCTGTTACTGAACCAAATGCTGCAAAGGCTGGTTTTAATTTTGCAAGGCCTTCGATTGTTGTGTCAGCTCTTACTCCGTCATCAAAGTCCTGTATAAATTCTTCTTTTTTGAGTGTTCCATCTGGCTGTGGCACATAACGAACAGCTTTTGTAGGAACTATCTCATCAAACATCTTGTTTTTCTGTGCTTCAGCAGCTTTCATCTGTGAGTGATATGCAAATTCGTCCTGATCCTGTCGGGAAATTTTGTAACGATTTGCAACATTCTCAGCAGTGATACCCATTGAGATATATACATCAGGTTTCTGCTTTGCCCAGTATGGGTGTGGACGTGGCATGTTCCCGCCCATTGGAACTATTGACATGGACTCAAGTCCTGCACCAATGGCTACATCAGCCCATCCTGCCTGAATTCGTGCAGCAGAAATTGCTATTGATTCCAGACCAGATGAACAGAATCTATTAACGGTAGCACCACAGGTATCTATTGGGAATCCTGCCATCAATGCAGCAATTCGACCAACGTTTAAACCCTGCTCAGCTTCCGGGAATGCACAACCTACCATAACGTCTTCTACTACCTTCTTGTCAACTTTTGCTCTTTCCATTAAGCCCTGAAGAGCGGTTACTAGCAGGTCTTCAGGTCGGGTCTGAGCAAAAGCACCTTTGCCTCTACGGCACCCAGGTGTTCTGACAGCCTGTACAATATATGCATCTCTCATAATAATTTTCCTCCTGTTTGCGAAAGATTATATGACTAAATAAATAATGGTTTACCAGTTTGTAAGATATGCGCTGCCATCTTCTGGGTATTTTCAGTCTGCCACAGTTCAACAAAGGCTTCACGCTCCTGTTTCATCCACTGTTCTTCGGTAATTTCAGTACCGCTTGGAACATCGCCACCTGACATGACAAACGCAATCTTCTTGGCAATGAATTCCATATGAGGTGTAATGTACATACCTATCCTCATGTTGAGCATTTCAGCTTCTACCATACCCATAGCTTCACGGCCAATTACTACAAACTTTTCTTTTTTAGGTGGAGCATATCCTTCATCTATCATTCTGAGCACTTCTTTTTTAGCTTCACCAATCAACAGGTCTCTGTTGAATACTACGCGATCTTTTGCAGTCAGGAAGCCTTTTTTCTGGGCTTCAAAAGCTGACATGGTTACCTGAGCCTGTGCAACTGCCATGAAACATGGCAGGAATAATCCTGCAAGGTCAGTTATCTTGGCAGCTTTTGGAACAGAATTGAGATATTTCTTCCACAGGTTGAGCATACCTAAACCGCCAGGAAGTAATCCAGCACCTATTTCAACAAGACCCATGTACAGTTCAGAATGTGCTACAATACGGTCAGCATTCAAACATACTTCGCAACCACCACCCAATGTCATGCCATAAGGAGCTGCAACAACAGGTATTGGAGCATATTTTGCTTTCATCAACCCGGCATGTACATTAGCAATAAACTTGTCAATTTCAGACCATTTCTTTTCTTTTGCAAGGCTACCCATATAAGCTAAGTCGCCACCAGCTGAAAATGCACCTGGCATGCCACCAGCCTGGTTGCCTATAACAATACCAGCACCATTTTTCAATACGAAGTCGGTAGCGTCAGCTATAAAGTCAACTATCTGCCCATTGATTGCGTTCATCTTGGTGTGGAATTCAATACAGAATACATCATCACCCAGGTCAATAAGTGATACTGATTCGTTCTTCTTGATTTCTTTTCCAGCACCTTTGAGGTTGAACAGAGAAATAGCTGCAGCGCTCTTCTTGATTTCTTTGTAGCCGCCGTTTACTAAGTCATAGTAGAATTCTTTGCCATTTTCAACTTTGTAGAATGAAGTTGCGCCTGATGCCAGCATCTTCTTAACGTTTTCAGGAACCTTCATTCCTTCTTTTTCCATTCTTTCAACAGACTCTTTTACGCCAATAGCGTCCCATGCCTGGAATGGACCTAATTCTAAGTTGTAACCCCATGTCATTGCATTGTCGATTTCAACTATTGAATCTGCTATTTCAGGAATACGGTTGGCTGCATAGATTGCTCCTAATGCAGTGAGCTTCCATGCAAATTTTGCTGCCTTGTCATTGCCCCATACTATAGCTTTGATCTTTTGTGCGGCTGTTGGAAGCTTCTTTGCAGCTGATACAGATTCAAACTCTGGTTTTGCAGCTTCGCGATATTCTAATTTAGCAGGGTCAAGTACTAATGAAAGTTTCTTGCCATCAGCAGTTTTTTCCTTCTTGTAAAAACCCTGTTTGGTCTTGTCGCCAAGCCATTTGTTTTCAATCATCTTGTTGAACCATGCAGGAACCTTGTAAACATCACGACGCTCGTCATTTTTGAGCAGTTCATAAGAGTTTTCTGCAAGGTGATGAATTGTGTCAAGACCAACCATATCAGACAGTTTAAATACAGCAGTTTTTGGACGGCCCATTGCCGGTCCCATAATAGCATCAACTTCGTCAATGGTGATGCCTTCAGATTCTAACAGCTGCATAACTGTCATGATTTCGTGTACACCTATACGGTTACCAATAAAGTTTGGAGTATCCTTTGCCCAAACAATACCTTTACCTAATCGTTTTTCACCAAATTCTGCAATAAAATCAAGAACTTCCTTCTTGGTCTTTTCGCCAGGGATGAGCTCTAAAAGATGCATGTAGCGAACAGGGTTAAAGAAGTGAGTACCCATGAAATGTTCTTTGAATGCATCGCTGCAATTCTTTGACATTTCTTTTAAGGGTAATCCTGAAGTGTTTGATGTTACAACAGCGGTTGGTTTGCGAATCTTGTCAATCTTCTGGAATAATTCCTGTTTGATCTTAAGATTTTCAACAACAACTTCCACGATTAAATCACAGTCTTTTAACTTGTCAAAATCATCTTCAAGATTACAGAGACTGATTCGCGATGCATTGCTCTTATCCATAATAAGAGCTGGTTTAGCTTTCATCATGTTGTCAAAACCAGCCTGAACAATGCGGTACCGTGCTTTGGGATCCTTCTTCTCTTCATCTGTTAAATTGAATGGAACGATGTCGAAGAGGAGAGTTTCCACACCTGCGTCAGCCAATAGAGCCGCGATACCACCACCCATGATACCGGAGCCTATGACGGCTGCCTTTTCGATTCTTCTAACCATAAGAACCTCCTACTGAGATGTAATAATTAAATAAAAATTTGCATACTCCTGCATAAATACACAACTTAATACAATGATGAAATATCAGATTAAATTGTCAATATTTATTATTAAAAATCAGGGATTAATTTAATATTTTCAGTATATAAAATTTAATTTATTTTTATTAAAATGAACATAAATTGTAATATGTTAATACTGCATTTACCACCAGTTGTTCAGGTTATCTTGTTTTAATATTTTTATATAACGATAGCTTATGTTTTTTAAATGTTTTTTATTGCCATTTTAATGGTTATTTGAAAATCTTATTATTAGTGATGGACTAATTGAGAATACGATAGTTATTCTATTATGCATTTTGATGTAAAAATCTATATGAAAGGGGGGATACATGTCTGAGGCACATATCACACTTGAATTTAAGGATAAAATTGCGATAGTTACCCTCAATCGGCCCGCGCGTTTGAATGCTTTTAATGATGAGATGTTCGACAAACTGGAACGTATTACTGCAGAATTGCTTAATGCATTGCCCCGTTCAGTCATTATCACTGGAAGCGGCGAGCGCTCTTTCAGTGCTGGCTTTGATGTGCAGCCCGACAACCCCATGGTGAAACGCATAGTTGATGCAGTCAGCACAAAGGATAAATCGCCTGCCAAGCAGGCGATTGCGCACATACGGCGCGTGGTTGACGCGTTTGTATCTATGCCAGTTCCCATAATCGCGGCGATAAATGGCGATGCTTATGGAGGGGGTGCGGAGCTTGCAGTTCGCTGCGATCTCCGTGTAATGTCACGAGATGCAGTGTTCTGTTTTTCGGAAGCGAAACTAGGCCTCATGACCGACTGGGGAGGTGGGGCGACGCTTGTGCAATTGGTGGGAGCATCAAAAGCGGCTGATTTGCTCCTCACCGCGCGGAAAGTTTTCGCCGATGAAGCGCTTGGAATCGGCCTTGTAAATCGGGTGGTCGATAAAGATGCCGTAATGCCTGAAGCGATTGCCATTGCCGGACAGATTGCGGAAAACGGACCGAACGCTGTGCGCCACATGCTTGCGCTGGTGAGAAACAGCAGAAACATTTCCCTGGATGCCTCGCTCCAGGAGGAAGCGGAGCGCGCGGTTTCGCTTATTGTGTCAGGGGAGTGCTTTCACGGCGTTTCTGCATTTCTGGAAAGAAGAAAACCTGAGTTTCCCGATGTGTGATGTGGTGTGGGTGAACACGAAGAAAAAGTCAAACTCTTTAGAGGCAAAAAACAAAAATTTTCTGTTGACAATAAAAATGTGAATTTGTAGAGGTGAATGTGTATATTATGATACTATACACGGCGCCGTACCCAAGTGGCTAAGGGAGAGGTCTGCAAAACCTTTATTCAGCGGTTCGAATCCGCTCGGCGCCTATACGCCCAAGTGGTGGAACAGGTAGACACAAGGGACTTAAAATCCCTTGGACTTTCAAGTCCGTGCCGGTTCAAGTCCGGCCTTGGGCACATTGTTTATCTTACAGTAACTATCGCCCCATATCTTTTTTCCGTACCAGCACATATAAACAAAAAGGTACAATTACCATATCAAGTAGTACATGAAAAAAACTGAAAGGGTTTGTGTGCATATATATAAATCGTATTACACCCAGTATGCCTCCAATGAGTGGCAGTAATGTTGCAATCCATAAAACCCATTGTTTTTCAATGACAAGCAGTATGCCTATGACTAAATACGCCAGACCAAATAATGAAGCAGCAATAACATGCCCATGATGCTGGTAAACCACCAGCTGGGTTAGATGTGTACATCCTGAAAGTATTAATAGTATTCCTGCAGTAAGGGTGATTCGCTGATACAGTATCATGGTAAACCTCACTTATTGTATTAGATTATCTTTTTATAAATTGTATTTGCACAGTGACGAATTTTCAATCATTATTGTAAAATTATTCAA
>Ga0209720_1000402_pt1 | contig 46499 bp, 43 predicted proteins | sample AD_JPNMR3_MetaG_FD_184426 | JGI IMG/M metagenome (GOLD analysis project Ga0209720, IMG submission 184426) | Active sludge microbial communities of municipal wastewater-treating anaerobic digesters from Japan - AD_JPNMR3_MetaG (SPAdes) (version 2) | ecosystem: Engineered > Bioreactor > Anaerobic... | reverse complement strand
CACTATGTTTTCTTTATGTTTTTTCTTTTACCTTATGTTGCCATCTTCATTTCCAATCTCAGCTTGTCTGCCACCATTGCTATAAATTCGGAGTTTGTAGGTTTACCCTTTCCAATATTTATTGTATAACCAAACAGTGAATCTATCGTATCAATCTGCCCTCTGCTCCATGCCACTTCAATAGCGTGTCTTATTGCCCTTTCAACCCTGCTGGGTGTAGTATTGTATTCCTTTGCTATTGAAGGATACAACTGCTTTGTAATTGAATTTATCACATCAAGGTCTTTTACAACCATTATTATGGCATCCCTTAGATACTGATAACCCTTTATATGTGCCGGCACACCTATTTCATGCATAATGTTTGTTACCTCAGCTTCAAGATTCTTTGGCTGTGGAATGTGATAGGCTCCCTTGATTTCACTGACAAGAGTCTCCTGTCTTATCACATTGGATTGACCTACGTTCTTTAGCTGTCTTATTCTAGAAATCAAAACCTCCATATCAAAGGGTTTTACAACGTAGTACTCGGCTCCTAAGGCCAGTGCTCTTTGCGTTATCTTATCCTGCCCTACAGCCGAAAGAATAATAAACAAAGGCCTTTTACTCATTACAGTTGCCCCTATTTTTTCCAAGACTCCCAACCCATCCAAATGGGGCATAATAATATCCAGTATTGCAATATCAGGAAGTTTTTCAACTATAAGCTCATATGCTTCGATACCGTCTCTTGCCACACCGACTACTTCAATATCTTCCTGATTGTTAAGATATTCATATAAAATATCACCAAATTCCCTATTGTCATCCGCAATTACAACCCGAATCTTATTTGATGTCAAATTGACTCCCCCTTAATTTATTGTAAAAGACTGCTAGATAATTTATAGCATTATTATATTTTCTATTCGACAAAATTTCAATATACTGGGTAATGAAATTGCTGTTTATACATTTAATTTTACATATATAATATTATATAATCATTTACTGTAAGTGCTGGTATTTCTGAATTTTCTGACATAAAGAAACCTTTTATGAAATTTTTTATTTTAAAAGCAGTATCTTAAAATTCCACGGAAATATGCAAAATCTCGGGAAATATGCAATTTATGTAAAATATGTGTATCCTCCCGGCGAAAATACACATATTTTGATAATCATAAAAATTTATCATTCCAATAATTTTTTTAAGAAGCCCTGGCCATTTCAGCACTTTGCAAATTTGCATCCGCCATATTTTTTATCATCCACTCAATCAGTATGCCGTATCCTCTGGCAGGGTCATTTACCAATACATGAGTTACAGCCCCTACCAGTTTACCGTCTTGCAAAATGGGGCTTCCGGACATCCCCTGAACGATACCTCCCGTTGCCTCAAGAAGCCTTTGGTCAGTAACTCTTATAATCATTCCTTTTAAACCATTGGCACTTTTCCTTGAAACCTTTTCAATTTCAATGCTGTATTCTTCAACATTTTTGCCGTCTATATTGGCAAGTATGGTGGCAGGCCCTACCTTTATATCATTTCTCAAGGCTATCGGATATCTTACGCTTGAGAATTTATCCAAAGCCGTTTCATTCAAAGTACCGTATATGCCGTAATGACTGTTTTTTATTATTTTTCCCAAGGCTCCGCTGTCTTCTATCAACACACCTTTAAGCTCTCCGGGATTGCCTTTCGTCCCCTTTTTTATAGTAAGAATATTAGATTCTACAAGCTCACCTCTTTCAACGGGCATAATGGACCCGGTATCAATATCGGTAATACCGTGCCCCAAGGCTCCAAAACCTTTAGTCCCAGGGTCGTAGAATGTCAGCGTTCCAATGCCTGCGGTGCTGTCTCTCACCCACATCCCCACACGGTACTTATTGTCTTCAACCGATTTTACCGGAGTCACTTTTGTATTGCTGTAGCTATTTCCTCTCTTATATTTTACCCATATGTTTTCCCCCATACTATTCTCTACTTCACTCATCAAATCATAGGCAGTATCAACCCTGTTGTTGTTCACTTCAACAATAAGGTCCCCGGGTTTCAGTCCCGAATCCCTTGCCGGAAGCAACCTCTTTCCGTCAGGCGTTTCAACATCCGACAATCCGATAACCAGTATTCCGTCCACCTTTATTTTTACTCCTACGGTATTTCCGCAGGCCACAACCTCTTTATACGGAACAACATCGACATACATGGTTTTTAAGGGTATAAGTCCTAAAAGCTTCAAGCTCAAGCTGGTTCTGCCCAGTTTGCTGGCCTTGAACATTACCTTGTTTCCGGTCCCTTTATAATCATCATTATTAACTTTTATGTCTTTACTGTCAAATATTAATATATCATTATTATCTGATTTGAAATTCACAAGATTTACAAGAAGAGGATAGTTAAATTTATAAATATACTCCTGGTTTTCAAATAATGTCAGCTGGCTGGGAAAGATAGAAATCAATCTTATATATGCTATACTCAAAATTGCGGCGCAAACGCTAAAAAAAACTATTATTCTTCTTTTTGTGAGCTTAATAAAATTCAAACCGGTCACCTCCTGGTGTCTTATTATCAAAATAGAAGTTCTGTTAAAAATTCATTAACATAAACACAACGGTTTTGTTGGTTTTTTCCCTTGATTACTAACATTAAATTAACCTATAATAACTTTATTTATTCACTAAATACAGCGTAGAAAGAATGTCAAAAATAGGCGGGCTAATTTATATAAAAATAAAAAAAGCTCAGGATTTTTAAGTATCCCAAGCTTTTTACAGGTATGTGAAAACCTATTTTTTAAATTCTCTCGCATTGTAAAGCATTTCTTCAGCATGTTTTAATGTAATATCCGTAATACTTGCTCCTCCGATAATCCTTGCTATCTCATCCCTCTTGCCTTTTTCATCAAGCTTTTTAACTACTGTCCTTGTATTGCCACCCTCGGTTATCTTGTCAATATAATAGTTGTTGTCTGCCATGCAGGCTATCTGGGCCAAATGGGTAACCGATATAACCTGGTGGTTTTTAGAAATGTAGCAAAGCTTCTCTCCCACTTTTTGAGCTGCAATACCGCTTATTCCAATATCAATCTCATCAAATATCATTGTGGGCATTTTATCTACTTTTGCAAGAATTGTCTTTATGGCAAGCATCACCCTTGACATTTCTCCACCGGAAGCTATCTTTGCCAAAGGCTTCAAAGGCTCACCAGCATTGGTGGATATCATAAACTCAACCCGGTCAAGTCCGTTGTAATTGTATTTTCTTTCACCCTTGTCGATTGAATCGTCAAAATCTATTTTCACCCTAAAGCTGGTGCTTTTCATTTCCAAGTCCTTAAGTTCCTCTCCTATTCTCTCTTCAAGGAGCTTTGAGGCCTTAATCCTCTCACTGTTTATTTCCTTTGCTAATCGGTACAGCTCGTTTTCTTCTTCAAAAAGTTCTTCATTTAGTTTGTTCACCAAATCTTCATTATTTAAAATTTCATCCAGTTCCTTTTGAATTCGGGCCTTGTACTCCAAAATCTCTTCCACCGAATCCCCATATTTCTTTTTAAGCCTGTATAATAAATCCAGCCTGTCTTCAATCTGCATAAGAAGATTGGGATCATATTCCACATTATCCCGCAAGCTGCGGATTTCCAAGACAATATCGTCAAGCTCAATTGCAAGTGCCTCAATTCTCTTTCTAAGCTCACCGTACTTTACGTCAAACTCTTCTATGCTGCCAAAATCCAGTACTGTTTTGTTTATTATGTCCAGCGCGGATTCTTGGAATTTGCCGCCACTTCCTAAAAGCTCATAAGTATTTGAAAGAGTGTTTGTAATTTTCTCTGAATTTACTAAAAGTTCTCTCTGTTTTGCAAGCTCCTCTTCTTCCCCGATTTTTAACTTTGCCTTTTTTATTTCATCAATCTGATATTTGAGAATATCTATTTTACGCTCTCTTTCATTTTTATCCCCAGTCAATTCCTTCAATTTGCTTTTAATATTCCGGTATGCTTCAAGATGCCCAAGGTACTCTTCTTTAAGGCTTTCAAGCTTTGAAGATGCAAAAGAATCCAAAAGGTCAATATGGCTTTCGGTTCTAAGGAGGGATTGGTTGTCATGCTGACCATGCACATCAATGAGCCTTTCCCCTAATTGTTTTAACATTGAAACCGTCGCAATTCTGCCATTAATCCTGCAAGTATTCTTTCCTGCGGTAGTAAACTCCCTTGATATAACCAGAATGTCATCTTCTTCCCACTCTATTCCAAACTCATCAAGGAGGTCCTCCACCCTTTTTCTGTCCACTTGAAAAACAGCTTCAACAACGGCCTTGTCCTTGCCTGTTCTTATAAGGTCTTTGGACAGCCTTTCTCCTAGAATTGCATTTATTGAGTCAATTATAATGGACTTTCCCGCTCCTGTTTCGCCTGTCAACACATTAAGCCCATCCCCCAACTCAATTTCAACCCTGTCAATTATAGCTACATTCTGAATTTCCAACCGTTGAAGCATGACCAAACCCTCACTTCTTCAAGGATTAATGATTCTAAAAATGAAATAGAAAGCTAATTATCTGTCATCGGATTTTACGAGTTTGCTCAGCTTTTCAACAAACTCCTTGGCAATTTTTTCCGTCCTACAAACAATAAGCACCGTATCATCTCCAGCTATCGAACCGACTATCTCCGCATGGTTCATGGAATCAATTGCCGATGCCGATGCCTGGGCCATACCCGGAAGTGTTTTTACAACTACGATATTATTTGCATAATCGCTCGAAACATAAGACTCTGAAAATATTGTCATAAGCCTGTTATATACGGTATTGTCCGTATTTGTAAAAGGAGCATATTTATAACGCCCGTCCTCTGTCATAACTTTTATAAGCCTAAGCTCTTTTATGTCCCTTGATATTGTAGCCTGGGTAACTTCCATACCCGCTTTTTTCAGTCTGTCAGCAATCTCTTCCTGGGTCTCGATAACCTCTTTGTCAATAATCTCAAGTATTTTTGCCTGCCTGCTGTATTTCATATTACTTCATACTCTCTCCTCTATCATAAATTTTACCCCTTAACACATCGAAAAAGTTTTTTTCATCAAGCCTTACCATAGGCATCCTTATCCGGGATTTTTTTGTTATGATTAAGTCCCCTCCTCTTACTTCATAGCCATTTTGTCCGTCTACGGTAACCATTGCTTCATGACTTCTGTTCTCGGCAACTACCACTTTTATCTCCCTGTCGGCCGTAGTTATAAATGACCTTGAATACAAAAGATGCGGACATATCGGTGTACAAATAATCAAATCCACATCCGGCTCAACTAAAGGCCCTCCGGCTGAAAGAGAATAAGCTGTTGAACCTGTGGGTGTTGAAATAATCAATCCATCCCCAGGATAAAGGTCCATAAAAGCATCGTTAATATATGTTTTAAGGTGTAAAATCCTAGATATTGCCCCCCGGGAAATAACGACATCATTGAGAACAATATCCTCGGCAACAACCTTGCCATCCCTCACAATAACAGTATCAAGCATCATTCTTTCATCAATGGTAAATTTACCTTCGACCAGATGCTTTACCGCATTTTCAATGTCGTTCTTGTCAACATCCGCCAAAAAGCCCAGCTTTCCAAGGTTTACACCCAAAAGGGGCTTTCTTTTTGCTACAATTGTCCTGGCAGCCCTAAGAAAGGTACCGTCACCTCCAAGACATACCATAATATCCGACATATCAACTATATTGTCCTCGGTGATATTTAACTTTTCATCTCCGACCTTTGATGCAATATCGTCGCATATAAAAGCTGTTCCACCGTATTTTCTTATACTATCTATAAGGATCCTGGTATATTTGAGATCCTCGTCTTTGTCTTCATTAGGTATTATTCCTATTTTTAGCATTATATCCCTCTTGTTCTAAAAAAGTAGCAACCCCTAGAATCAATATTTTGTATTATTGTCATCCCCAAATGATCCCATACACTAAATATAAAATCTAAAAAGGTCTTTTTGCAATAATTATATAAAATAAATTGTAAAAGCACAACATTTAATAATACTTTAATAATATTAATCTAATTATTTCTTTAGTTTTTTTCGATATTTAATAATAAGATGTACAATGCACTTTCGTGCAACCGGTGAATTTCCATATTTTAATTGTATTAATATTTTTCGTTGCATTTAATATGTTTTTTATACAGATTGGCATATTGTATGATTTCAGGAGTTGATAACAAATATGAACATATTTAACAACAGATTCAAGGTAATTACTGATATCAAGGATGACTTGTCAAACACATTATATCTTGTTTCTGACATGATAAACGACAATAAAAAAATGGCTTTTAAAATTATAAGCCCTGAGCTTATATCATCAAAAACCATGGAAAATTTGAAGCGGGAGTTTGTCACTCTTTCTTCCCTATCCCATCCCAACCTTATGCAAATATACGGTTTTGGGGTGATAAATTCCATCGACGGCAGCCTGACTTCATACAAACAGTATTATTGTGCCTATGAATATATAAAGGGGAAGGACCTAATTAATTCCGTTTCAAACATGAGCTTTGATAAGAAAATCAGTATTATACTTCAAATATGCAATGCTCTGGTGTATTTGCACAGAAGAGGATTTTCCTTCAAAAATCTTGATCATAAAAGTATTATTATAGACGAAACAGACGGCAAACCTTGTGCAAAACTGATTGGCATGCCTGAAAATGAAGAAATAGAAAAAATAGTATTCCGCCCCAAGAAAATATCCAATCAGTTTAAGTTTCCCGAAGATTTGAGAAGTATAAGCAATAAAAATCTTCTTGATCTTTATTCCCTCGGGGTTTTGATCTTTTACCTTCTTACGGGCAAAAATCCCAACAGACACAACTTTCAAAACATTTGGAGACAGTGCCGAAACAATCCTTCAATATTAAAATCGGTACCTGAAAATATTGACAGAAAAAGAATACTGGACGTTATCGACAAACTTACATCCACAACTCCCGAAAGCCAATACAGGGATGCATACTCTGTAATTAAAGAAATTGAAGAAATATGCAATATTGAAGAAACTCATTTTCAAAAGAAATATTTTGAAAAAATCACAACCAAAACCAAACTCATAGGAAGAGATGAAAATATAAATCAGCTAAATTCATGGATAAATGAAGTCGCAAACAATAGTTGCAATCAAAAAATAACCTGTATAACCGGTGAAGCCGGTATCGGTAAAACAAGGCTTTTAAGTGAATTTATGTTTTGCATGGGGCTTGACAAAATAAGGGTATTACACGGCGTATCCTCCGAAAACGAGGAAAACACCTTCGAACCTGTAAAGCAAATATTAGAACAGATAATACCTCTTTCTCCGGCAGAAATTTTGGAAAGCTTCAAATCCGAGCTTGTGAAAATTCTGCCCGATGAAAAAAGTCTGAAGGGAGCAATTCCAAGCCCAGCTCTCCCTGACGAAAAGGAAAAACTAAGGCTTAAGGTGAGAGTAGGCAATTTTATATCCAATGTCCTTGAAAAAGAATTGTCCGTTTTGATATTTGACAATGCCCAATGGCTGGATGAGGCCTCTTTGGAACTTATTGACTATCTTGCAAACTCAAAAAAAATACCCCTTTGCATAGTTCTGTCGTACCGAAAAGAGTCAATGCTCAAAAACAAGCCGGGTCAAAAATATGTTGACAAATGGCTGGGCTCATCTATTGCCAATGAAATAATCCTTACCCGTTTTGACTTTGAGGAAACCTGCGATTTTATAAAAAGTGTTCTTGCAATAACAAGTTCTCCCGTTGCCTTCTGTACAGAAATGTTCCGTTATACGGAAGGAAATCCCGGGTTTATAATTGACTCTATTACGGCATTATTCAAAGAGGGAAAACTCTATGTTGATGACAGCGGTCAATGGGGCACGGACTTCGATGAGGATGCGGATTATTCCCGACTCTATATTCCGCCGAGTATGCACGAAGCAGTATGGAAACATATAAACACTTTGGATGAAATTTCATACAAGGCTTTAGAAACGATCTCAGCTTTCAATATGCCTGTGGCCTTTGAGATAATTGAGTTAATATTGGAGATTCCTCACGATGATGTATGGAATATACTTACAGAACTCATTTCCCACCAGATAATAGAACAAAGGCTTGCAGACTGGGGCTATACGTATGATTATCACTCAAAGAAAATTAAAAATGAAATATACAAAAAGATTGAGCCTTCCAGAAAAAAAGCGCTTCATAGAAAATGTGCCAAAGTTTTAGACGAAATGTATAAAAATGATGACAGGGTAAACCAGGATGAGCTTATTTATCATTATATAAAAACCGGTGAGAAGAAAAAGGCTCTAAAACTTATTATAGAATCAGCCGACAGAATGCTAAAGCTCCACATCAATGCCCAAACCATGGTATATCTAAAAAGAGGACGTCAGATAGCAAAAGAAATTTCCTCCACAAAGGATACCATAAAGATCCTCTTAATGATGGGTGAACTCTACCGCAAAAAAGGAGAAAACCCTAAAGCCTTTGAGTGTTATAACGAAGCTTTGAAATATGCCGTAAAAATTGATGATAAAGTTACAATTGCAAAAGTAAAGGAAATGATTGGAGCTCTGTACACAAGAAAAAATGATTTTGACCGGGCACTACATTTCCTAAACGGCTCTTTGGAGCTGTCCAAAGAGATAGGATATGTGGAAGGCTACCTTGAAGCCGTTCGGCGCATATGCTGGGTATATATATTCAAACGAAAGAACGAAGAAGCAATTGATATGATTAACAATGTTCTTTCGGAGTACAATGATGAAAAATACTCCCTCTACCATGCCTCGCTTTACAATGTTCTCGGTACCCATTACCTGGAACAGTCAAATATAATCGAGGCCTTGAATTGTTACAACAAAAGCATAGAGCTTTATGAAAAAAACAATGAAAAAGTTGAAATAGCCTATCCTTTAAACAATATTGCCACTGTTTTTGCGGAATTTTTAAACGATAATGCAAAAGCCAGGGAATATTTTGAAAAATCCCTTCAGATAAATATTGCAAACAATATGGTCGAAGGGATATCAAGCTGTTATGACAACCTTGGCGAAACCTACCGGTTGGAAGACAATTATATTAAAGCGCTGGAATACTACTTTAAGTGTGAAGAGCAAGCAAGAGAATGTGAACTTAACTCGCTTTTGTTTACAGTCTATAAAAATATTATGTTTGCATACTTGGAGCTTTGCGAATATCAAAAGTCCTATGATTATCTCCTTAAAGTAAAGCAGGAAATGGAAAAGAATTCGGACCGTGGCCATGACCTTCTGATTTTCTATGAATATGCAGCAAGATATTATTTCGAAATAGGATGCTTCGAAGAAGCAAAAAACATGGCTTTGCAAGGAATAAACACATGCAAAAAGTCAAGCACCAGTGAAAGCCTGACTTTAAATTGCATTCTCCTTCTGTCGGAGGTTCATGCCTCAAACCGGAAAGATACGGATCTTCTTGTGCAAGATGCTCTGGCTTTGCTTAAAGACTACGAATGCTGCTCCACACTCAAGGAGCGGAGAGATGTACTCCACATGCTTGCAGAGACATTAATTGCTTTTGGAAATACACAAGCTTCAAAGGACCTTTTGAAAAAAAGCCTGGAGCTTAGTGCAACCGTTAATACAAAAAAACTGGAAATAGAATATCTTATACTCTCCGGGATATGTGAAGGAGGAAACCGTGGAATTGAAATCATCAATAAAGCCTTGGAGTTAAATGAAGAATACAAAAGTCTCCGTTTAAGATGGAAAGCTTATAAAGCAATTGGCGATATTTATTATTCCATTAAGGAAAAAAGGTTGTCCGGCATAAACTATATAAAGGCTTTGGACACCCTGTATCATCTTGTGCAAAAAGTTCCTGTTGAATTTCACATCTCCTTCCTGTACTCCCACAACCGTGAGGAAGCCCGAACCAGGCTCCTTTCCCTCAAGGCCGATAATTTAAAGGAGCAGGAACTTATAATCGAAAAGCAGATGAACAATAAAATTAATGGAGCTAAAAATATCGTGCAATATTTCTTTGACGGAATAAGCTTCGAATTTATATTTAAGGAGCTCGGAACCGGCATGTCTTCGGATACTGTTGAAAGTCGTTCTTCAGATTCCGGCGAAGAAAAGATCGGAATTATAGAAGATTTGATTATGAAGTCTTCTTCCGATTACCTTGGCAACCTTAAAATGATTCTTGAAGCCGCATGTAACCTGACGTTGGCAGAAACAGGTTATATACTGCGCTACAACGACAAAAACGAGCTGGATACCTTTGTTGTACTGGACAACAATTCAACACCGGATTATTACAATTATATAATCGAGCGTTCCAACGAAAAAATCGAGGGAATATTTGCAGCCGACAATTTTGATAAAAAAACAGGCAATATCGATATTTTCCTTCCAAAAGATATCAAGGCTGTAATATGCATTCCCATATGCAGCCATGTTTTCGTTGACAAAAGCTCAAATATAAAACAATCAAAAAGAAAACATCGTGAATCAAATGATTATAATATTAAAGGATATATTTATCTTTCAACTAAAAATGTATTCAACAAATTTTCCTGGCAGAGCTTCGGTATGGTTAAACTTCTTTCGAAAATCGCCGCTCTTCAGATAGAAAATTACGACCTTAAAATAATTTCATCCACTGACAAACTGACCGGAGCGTATACAAGAAAGTTCTTCGAAAATGCCATTGAGACCCAGCTAAAAAAGGCCACCAAGGAAAAAAGACAGTTGTCAATAGTTATGATCGATATTGACAAGTTTAAGAGTGTAAATGACAACTACGGTCATCAAAAGGGAGATGAAATTCTCTCAAATGTCGGAAATATTCTTGTTAAGAATATAAGACCTACAGATATATGCTGTAGATACGGTGGAGAAGAATTTGTAATTATACTTCCGGATACCGGCCCTTCTGAAGCCGAATCCATGGCCGAAAGACTGAGAAGCACAGTGGAGAAAGCCCGTTTATTGGGACAAGGAAACAGCCTCACCATAAGTCTCGGTATATCCTGTTATCCCAAGCATGGCAGCATCCGCAACGAACTTATCGAGAAAGCCGACCAAGCTCTTTATCATGCAAAAGAGTCGGGACGAAACCGCTTCTCTCTCTGGAATGCAAAGATGAAAAAGCTGTCCAAAAGAATGGACAAACTTGCAGGCATTATATCCGGCAATGTAACCCATGACCAAAGAAATGTCCTTACTCTGCTGGAAATTGTCAAATTGTCCAACGAAATAATGCCTTTAGAAGACAAAATATATCGAGTGCTTGGAACAATAATAGATACCTTTGATGCGGAATACGGAGTTTTAATTACCTGTCAGAATCAAAGCTTAAAAACCTTAAAAATCTATGCTAGAAAAAGTACCGTACCGGGATGGGTTGAAGAAGAATGCTACAACAAAAAAATCGTAGATAAAGCATTAAAGCAAAAAACCGGAGCTTACCTGGTGGATTGGGACAATGTTAATGTTCTTGATTCTCAAACCGGTGAACCCATACTTAACTCAATAGTAGTTGAGCCCATATTTAGAGGAAAGGATGTTAATGGGGTTCTCTATCTTTCCCGCCCCATCAATCGAAAAGAATACGGTTTTAATGAATTAAACTTCCTTAGCGCTCTAGGAAACATCATATCCGGCATTTTATCAATGCCATAAAAAGCTTCGGGACACAAAGTCCCTTCGCTTTTACCTCTTTCACATCTCTCCAAAAGGTAAAATAAACAAGGGGGGGCAAAATGCCCCCACCCTTTGACTAATAATATAAATCGGTTACATAGCCGGCGGTATCGGTACTATTCTTTTATCTCCATCGGGAAATTTAAGAATTGATTTCAGTATATATCTCTTAAGCAGTGAATAATCCGTAGAGTTTACACTTCCGTTTCCGTCAGTGTCGGCTGCCGCCAGCTTTAGATCCTTAAGGGTCGCAATCCTCAATATATGCCTGTTTAATAATGTCAAGTCAGTGGAATTAATATTTCCGTCCCCGTTGATATCTCCTATCAAAATCTCAATACCCGTAGGAGTGGGCTCGGGAACTCCTCCCTTCGGATAAACTCCCAATTCAAATATCGAGTTTCCGTATTGCGTTGCTCTTTGAATACAATAGACTCTCACATATCTTCCTTTTGCATCAATGTAAATATCGTCAATATCCCCGTCCCCATTGTACTCGGTATATACATCGGTCCATGCAATTGCATCATCGGACACCTGGATTTTATACTGACGAGCATATGCTGTCTCCCATTCAATATATACCCTTTCGATTTCATATTCGTCTTCAAGGTCAACATATATATACTGATTGTCGCTGTACTCCGATGACCACCTGGTTGCTATGTTTCCGTCAACAGCTTTCTCCGGTGTGTTACCTAAACCTTGCTCTGTCGAAGATGCAAATACGGGTTTGTTTTGTGCAATACTTCCCGCGGGAATATTTATTACCGGTGGCTCTGTTGTAGGTTCTTCAAGCATTGAAGCAGGGCGAACCGCTATATTCTTTATACTGTAAGGGTCTGTTACACAAACCTCCAATCCCCATCCTCTCAATGTATCAAAAGTACCGTCGGTGGTCATATCCAGGAAAGTTTGAGGCTGGTTGCCCGGACCCCATGACCACGCCAAGTAACCTATTTCATTTTTGTAGCATTCTTCCATTATGGTTTTATAAGGAATTTTACCCATTTCGTGTTCTTCCCATTGGTGTCCGAACTCTCCTACCACAAGGGGCAGACCCATTTCAACAGATTCCTTTATTTCATCAATTACTTTCTGGTCGCTATAGCCCCACATATACGGCCACCACATATGTACTGAGAATAAAAGGTTTTTATCGGGGTCTGCATCTATAAGATACGGGCCGGTTGCCTGAAGGATATTAATATCCTTGCCCCAGTCACTGCCGTCAATCATAAGAGGAACATGGATTCCGGCTTCCCTCATTCTCTTTATGGCAGTTTCATACCCTGTTTTAAAGTCAGATTCCGATACCTGCGCCCCTACCTCATTACCGATGTTGATAATGAGATATTCCTGATGCTTCTTTAAAACTTCAAACACATCCGGTCTTACCCAGTAGTCCACAATCATCGGAAGTTTCTGCCATTCACCGGTTGCCTCATGAACCTCAATTATCGGAATCATATTATTCAAACGGCAGTTGTAAAGCAGGATATCCAGTTTTCTTGCAGGTCCGGTAATTGACCATACAAGCCTTACCGCATTTGCTCCGGTTTTCCTGATTTCAGGAAGTGCCACATCACCGTCAATGTCGCCCCAGATCGACATTTCGTTTACGCCATACAGTATCACCTTTTCACCGTATTTGTCGTACAAAAACCTCCCCTGGACTCTAAATCCCGGATAAATATCATCCGCCCCCAGTGTCATTAGCGGAAGGCTTAACGCCATAACAATAACAACCGCCAAAAGAATACACATTCTTTTTCTCATTATCATCCCTCTCCTTTTAAAATTTGTATTATTATTAAATCCTGAGCAATTTAAACAAAAGAATTACTCTGTTTTGACTCTCACAAAAAGTAACATTACTTTTTTAAGTTGTTTGCCGGGTATGAAGAAGTTTCATTTATGAAGAGTTGCTCCATGATAAATACGACTTTATTGAGGAGAATCTGCGAATATTGCTTTACTAAATAATGTCATATAAAATTATTAAAATTATGATTTCTAAATATATATTACCACATATTTCTTTCAAATAAAAGAGAAAATAATTTAATTTGTAACTTTATTTTTTTGATTTGTATCAAAGAATACACAAGTTTTTATCTTATCGTCATCCGAAAAAACATATTAATTATTATTTTTGAAAAATGGAATTAAAAATAGATTGACTTGTATTAATTTTTTTTATAGTATAATTTTGATTAGTAACGTATTTCCAAAAGCTGCTTGAATTTCTTGTTTGAAAGCATATAACATTCCAATTAAGATGGGGGCTGATTGTATGGCAAAAAAACTGTTATTTATAGTGCTGTGTGTTTTTATTTTGTGTTTTCCGACAGCTGCTCATGCAAATTCAAACATCTCAGTCATTGTAAACGGAGAAAAAATTAATTTTTCAGATCAAAAACCTTTTATTGACAGCAACTCTCGAACAATGGTGCCCATCAGATTCATTTCCGAATCCCTCGATGCCCAAGTAGACTGGATTGAAAAGGAACGCAAGGTAGTAATAAAAAAGCAAGGTGTGGAAATTTCATTGGTTGTAGGCGCAAAAACCGCCAAAGTCAATAGTAAAGAAATAAAGCTTGATACATCCTCGGTTATTGTGGGAGGAAGAACCTTTGTTCCCGTAAGGTTTATCTCGGAAGCTTTCGGCGCTACCGTGGAATGGGACGGCAAAAGCAAAGTTGTTACAATCACAACAAAATCCGCAAGCGGAAATCAAACGGAAAAAATGCCCAAATCAAGCTATTACAATGAGCTTTACAACCTCTTTACCTTGGTGCCCCAAGGTATGAAAGGCTCCAATATAGAACAGTTCGCATCCTATACCTTTAAAGCAGACGGCACTGTAACAAGCCTCGACTTTACCGAAGAAGAAGTATTTAAAGGACACCCCTATCTTGAATTGTCGAAAGGCGGGGTCATTTTTTCGCCAAGTAACCTTGAAACTGTGGAATCATACACCGTTCAAGTTTTTAAGAATGTGCCAAGAACAAACAAGCAGCTTATCGGTCAATACATATATTTTTCAGATTTAAAACCAGACAATCTTACGGTTATTGAGAAAAACGGGTTTACCTTTGTCACCACAAAGGGATTTATACCTTTTGAAATCAAAGAAACCGGCTATAAGCTAATGAGTAAAAAACTCTTTATATACAATGACAAAAATCTGTATGTCTTTTCATTCATTTATGATCCCACGGATAATAAGTATCTTACGGAAAGCATTATGGAAAATATCGTTAATTCTATTGAAATAAACGGTACCAAAATCAATCTTAAAAAATCGTCGCAACCCGGTAAAAGTGGCGAGGTTGAAGATATTTTACTTTCAAACGCCAATTATACACGGAAATTGACTGAAAAAGAAAATGAGGAACGCTTGACGAAAAAATACTTTCCTCAGGGACTGGACCTTTCAAACATGGTCAAAATCGAAGGCGGGACTTTTATCGATGATGAAGGGAAAAAAGTCACCGTAAAGCCCTTTTATGTCAGCAAAAACCTGGTAACAATCCGGGAATGGAATAGTCTCTCAAAGAATAAAATAAACATCAAAGAGTACAATTCCAAATACAATTTAAATATTAAATCCGAAAATTACCCGGCGGTATTTGAGACAGTAGAAAAGTACGGTACGGTGAATATAAAGAACAGTTTGGACCTTTACACATTCTGCAATGAGAAAAGTAAAAGTTATGGAATCAAAGAGTATTATTCCTTCGAGAAAACAAGCTACGGTACCTCCACCATCTTCGAACACAACGAAGGATTTCGGCTGCTAAGTGAAGAGGAGCTAAAATATATATTGAGAAAAACCAAATCCGAAGCTTATAAAAATAATGTAAAATCCAATACTGTTTTAGAAGTGGGTCAATCGTCAAAAAATGAGTTTGGAATTTTTGACTATGACACAAATGTTGCAGAAGTAACGGATTTTGATTTGGTACTCAAAATCAAGGACAAATCTCAAATGCTTTGTGGTTTCAGATATGCAAAGAGCATAGGAAATTCCCCACTGGATTTGGTTATGGATTTTTTCGGCAATTAATATGAGTAAATTGTACAAAGCCCTGCAGCAGCTTTTGCCGCAGGGCTTTCATTTATTTGGCCTCTTGGAATGAAATGAAAGAGGCAAAAGCGAAGGGACTCGATGTCCCGAGCTTTTATTTTACATACTATATTGGTAATTTATCAATTATTTTTAATAAATACCTTGAGATTATTGTAACATCACTGGAATTAATCTTTCCGTCACGGTTTACATCTGCGTTCTTTTTCGCCTTAGAGGAAGGTAGATCCGAAACAATTCTTAGTACATATCTTTTTAACAAAGTAAGGTCAGAGGAGTTTATTTTTCCGTCGTCATTTACATCCCCATACAATACTTCTGTTTCGGCAGGATTATAGTTAACAAATCCCGCAAGGGCATAAATCAATGCAGCATTCCAGTTTATAGCAACTTCATTGGTTTCGTAGCTGTCCTGAATATCTACCCAATTATTTGGTCCCGGCCATCCTCCGCCCACAAGATAACCCGGCCACGGCTCCCTTATTCCGTCCGCTCCGGAACGCCTGTCATGCGGATTCATAGGCGGATTTATTCCAAGTCCGGTTACATAGGACCTGTTGTAATTGTTTCTTCCAAATACATGCGCAATGGCATCAAGGGCTGCATTTACATAATCTTTTTTGGGCGAAATTTTATTCGCTACCTGAAGTATCATGGTCTGCCTTACAACCGTACCGTTACATCCCCAGTAGTACGTTGTTCCAAGGGTCCTGCCATAACCGTGCTTTTGGCTGGTCTCAACAATGAAATCTGCCGTAGCTAAGAGACTATCCTTTATTGACTGCACCAAACCAGGATTTTTGCCCGGTCTTTCTGATAAAATATAAGTAAACATACCTAAATTTCCAACATTGTCCCAGTCAAAGTCAGCCTCAATCTTTTTTGAAAATTGAGCTGCCCGGGTTTCAAAATCCCTAAGGTATTCTTCATCTCCCAGGGTCTGCCACATTTCCGCCGCTGCCCACAGCCTGTCATCGGCATCAGAACTAGTCGCATATTCTCCTGTTGAAAATCCGCTCTGATTTGCAAGGACATTTGCAGGATTTGCTTTTAAAAACTCATAGCTTACTTTTGCCGCATTTATACATTTATCCGCATATTGGGGGTCATAGGGTCTGAATATTCTTGAAGCCATGGCCATCATAGCAACAAAATCGGCAGTTGCCGCACTGCTCCAAGGCACAAAAAATCTTTCGTCATGCTCATTCTCAGGCATAATGAAGCCACCAAAGTTCCTTGTAGAAACTTTATGCGCCACCTTTCCGCTTCCGTCCGGGTATTGCATGGTAAGAAGCCAATCTATCTCATATTTTATCTCATCAAGATAATCCGGTATTGAGTTTGATTTTTCCGGAATTTCCAAAACTACAGGTTCCAACTGGTCCTTGAAATGCTCCCATGCCAAAAACATTGAACCGACAGTTATGCCGGCATTTACCACATATTTGTTGTAATCGCCTGCATCATGCCAGCCTTTTGTGCTCTCTTTGATTGTATGCTGTCCGTTTATGTAGTCAAGATAAGCATCTCTTGTGTGGCAAGCAGCATGGGAATAGTGTATTCCGTTGTAGGTGGCCGATACGCTGGTACCGCAGCGCAGTAAGTACATTCCAAGCATTGCAGTTTTAAAAGCATCTTCATATACATTCTTTGCAATTTTGAAGTTTACGCTTTTTCCTACTCCCGGCACAGCCAGATAATAGGTTCCTTCTTCAGTGACAGGTGAAAAATCAGCTATGTGAACAACTTCTTTAGTATCATTGTCATACAATGCCATTGCCGTTCCTGTATACACTATTGTTCCGTCTTCTTTAACAACATGAAAGGTTGAACAATTTGCGGCAATAGACGCCTTTTTACTGTGACTTGGTATAAAGCCTATTGAGTTTAGACGAACTCGTGAATCAAATTGATAATTCTCTGTTATTTTTTCGGCTAAAACTTCGGACTGAATCAATTCCGTAGGAAATATTCCGACCAAGCTTAGCATCACCATCGCAATGAAAAAAGACAAAACACGTTTTTTCCTTCTGTTTTTCAAATTAATTTCACTCATTTTTACCCTTCATCTCCTTATTTTATTAAATTGTAAAATATTTTTAAACTGTTCTGAAATTTACATTACAGTTTAATATTTGTTTCGGGTATTATAAATCAAGGTAAATATCAGGACATTTTAAATGCAGATAATCGCTGAAGCTTTTCACAAATATCAGATAGGAATTTTAGCATGAAACAAGAATTTATCAATTGCACCATATATTACAAGAAGTATCAAGAAAGAGCAAAAAATAAACCAGGCAGATAAAATAGAATTTCCAGCTTAATTTTATTATACCTTTAAATCCAAAATAATTCAATAACCAATAAAATATATATTAATATTCCCCTCTTATATTACTGTTTTTCTTTTGATATTACCGCTTCTTTTCCCATGTCAAACAGTATTTTAGCATCCATTTCCTCTACTTGAGACACCAATTCTGCGGCAATGCCTACCGGGTTATTCAAATCAAGAATCGGAAAATCGGTATCGAAGAATTCAAAAAGCTCATATTCAAGCTCTTCAAAGTCCATGTCGCTTAGTAAATAATCTTGTTCAATGCCAAAGAACTTGAGAAATTCATCCCTGCGTTTATTATATACGTCAATTAAGAGCTGCTTTAGTGTTTTGTGCAAATAATTGAGGGCAACTTCATCAAAATGGGAAGTGCCGTTATCAGGGTCAATATCAAGATAATTGTCGATATCATGGGTCATTAGCCCATAATCGCACATAAAATCTCCGAGTTTGTCATAATCCTCAAGATTGTACTTGCCGCAATCCTTTATTTTGCCGCTGTTTTCATCATATTCATACTTATTTTCATACAGTATTGAAAAAGCAAAGCTTTCGGCTATATCCCGGACGAACGCATCCATGTTCTCTTTGACAGCTTTTTTAAACTCAAAATAAAACCATTCATAGGTTAAAGCGGTCTTCAGCCTGTTCTCAATCATTTCAAAATCTTTCTCGTCGAGCAATTCCCGAAGCTCCTCGTCATTTAAATACATCCTTATTATAAATTTGGGATTCCTTTCAATAAGCTTTAATATCGTGTCTCTTAACTCATAGCTCTCAATAGTATGGTCAAGGATTTTTTCCCTGATTTGCTTCGGAAATTGTCTTAACAAGCCTTTTTTCATTGAGTTTAATGCCTCCCCGCATTTAATGAATTTCAAATCGGACAACCGTTTTCATAAGGACAATTCTCTGTGGGAATCATCAACAACTTTGTCCGCAAGTTCAAAAAGCTCTTCTTTATTTATACTGCCCTCTTTTTTTGACAAATAAATAAGATACTCAATATTGCCTTCCGGTCCTTTAATAGGTGAAAAGTCAAGGCCTCGGATTTTAAGCCCTGCTTCTAAGGAAAAACTAATAATATCTTTTATTACTTCCTCATGAACCTCTTTGTCCCTGACAACCCCATGTTTTCCGACCTTTTCCCGGCCGGCTTCAAATTGGGGCTTAATAAGGCACAAAAGCTCTCCGTCGTCCTTTAGCAGGCTAACTGCAACGGGAATAACCTTTTTCAGCGATATAAAAGAAACATCTATCGATGAAAAATCTGCAAGTATGCCAATATCTTCCGGTTTTACATACCTTATATTGGTTCTCTCCATGCATACAACGCGTTCATCATTCCTAAGCTCCCATGCCAGCTGCCCGTAGCCCACATCAATGGCAAAAACCTTCTTTGCTCCGTTTTTCAGCATGCAATCGGTAAAACCGCCTGTTGATGCTCCTATATCGATAGCTGTCTTCTCTTTTAAAGCAATGCCAAAAACTTTTATCGCTTTTTCAAGCTTTAGTCCGCCCCGGCTGACATAAGGATGAACGTTTTCCTTTATCGTGATAACGGAATCGACATCCACTTTTACGCCCGGCTTGTCCTCTTTTTTATCGTTTACAAATACCACTCCCGCCATTATGGAGCTCTTTGCCTTTTCCCTGCTTTCAAAAAGTCCTTTGCTAACTAATAAAACATCCAGTCTTTCCTTCTTCAAAAAAACTTCCTCCGAATATTATTGTCAAATTATATAATTTTAACCTGCTTTTATAACTTGCTTCTATTTATCAGTTTTAATACATCGTTAAAAATAGAATCGGGATCAAGCCTGTACATATGTACAAGTTCTTTGGTAGAACCATGGGGAATAAAAGCATCCGGGTATCCAAACATCTTTATCATGACGTTAATACCCTTCTGGTTTATTGTTTCCAAAACCCTACTTCCAAATCCGCCCTCAACGGTATTGTCCTCTATTGTTACAAGTCTTTTTGTCTTAAGTACGGAATTTATAACGGTATTTGCATCCAAGGGCTTAATAAACCTGCAGTAAATAACATCCGCAGACAAACCAACCTTTCCAAGCTTTTCGGCAACCTCCAAAGCAACTTCCACTTTGTTGCCCACGGCTGCAATAGTAACATCACTTCCTTCTCTTACAAGAAGGGATTGTCCCAGCTTTACGTCAGGAGTATCGAAAAGCTTTTCCTTGCCTGCACCTCTAGGATATCTTACGGCAATCGGACCGTCATGCTCCAACACGGCATACTCAAGTATCTTGGCAAGTTCATTGTAATCGCATGGTGCAAGAATAGTCATATTGGGTATATGTCTTAAGAAAGATATGTCATAAATTCCTTGATGGGTCTCCCCGTCCTCACCGACTATTCCCGCTCTGTCTATGGCAAAAACCACATGCAGATTTTGAAGTGCCACATCATGCACCACTTGGTCATAAGCCCTTTGGAGAAAAGACGAATAAAGAGCTATAACTGGTATCATTCCGTTTTTTGCAAGTCCGGCAGCAAAGGTTACTGCATGCTGTTCGGCTATACCCACATCGAAAAATCTTTCCGGAAACCTCTTTGAAAACTTGTCAAGGCCTGTCCCATGAGGCATTGCAGCGGTAAGTGCGACAACCCTTTCATCTTTCTCGGCAATTTCCACAATTTCCTTTCCAAACACATCGGAATACCCCGGAACCTTGTGGGCAATGACCTCACCGGTCTCAATCTCAAAAGGCGAGATGCCGTGAAAAACAGCAGGATTTTCTTCAGCATAGGTATAACCCCTTCCCTTTTGAGCACATACATGCACCAATACCGGACCCTTGGTATTTTTCGCCCTTGTAAGGACATTTTCCAGCTCTGCAATATTATGTCCGTCGATGGGGCCTAAATACTTAAATCCCAGTTCTTCAAACAATATTCCCGGCATTATCATGTATTTTATCGTACCTTTGACTCTGTCAAGAGCCTTGACTGCACTTTTTCCTATTGCCGGTATCTTGTTTAAAATAATGTCTATATCTTCCTTGACCTTGAAATAAAAAGGTTCTGTTCGAATCTTGCTTAAATAAACCGAGAGCCCTCCCACATTTCTGGCAATTGACATCTCATTGTCATTTAGCACAACAATAAGGTTATTAGGTGAGTTTCCGGCATCATTCAATGCCTCAAAAGCCATCCCCCCGGTAAGAGCACCGTCTCCGACAACAGCAATAACCGAATATTTTTCTTTCCTGAGATCTCTAGCCTTAGCAATACCCAATGCTGCAGATATGGAAGTACTGCTGTGCCCGGTATTAAAAGCATCGTGCTCGCTTTCTACCGACTTTGGGAAACCGGAAAGCCCTCCAAGCTTTCTTATAGAATCAAATTTATCTTTTCTTCCCGTAACAATCTTGTGAACATAGGATTGATGACCCACATCCCATATAATTTTATCCTGTGGAGTGTTAAATACCCTGTGAAGCGCAAGGGTCAACTCTACAACTCCCAAGTTGGAAGCAAGATGCCCTCCTGTCTTCGAAACCTTTTCAATAAGGAAAGACCTAATCTCGCTTGCAAGTGCCTTTAACTGCTCCAAATTCAGTTTTTTTATATCATCAGGTGAATTAATATTATTCAATATAGATTCCAACCTGGTATCATCTCTCTTTCAATTCGTTTCTTGATTATCCTCACTCATTTTATACTTCTTCATTTGATTTAACGGTTTTTAGAAACTTACCTATTATTGGCTGCGTTTCTTCTTCTTTTTCTTCTTCTTAAAACCGAATCTTCCTGTTAAAAACTTTGCCACAACCCCGACTTTATAAACAATATAATTGCAATTTTCCATCGCGATGGTTTTTCCAATGGCTTTTCCCCCTATGGTAAGGGCTGCAACAAAACCGGCAAAGCTTAGTTCCACCAAAGCGGCAGCAAAACCGCTGGCTGACTGTGAAACCTTAAAAACTATAAATGCACTTGCAGTACCGCTTATTACTCCACATATATCTCCCACCACATCATTACAAACACTCGATACTTTGTTTGCATTTCTTATAAGCCTTATGGCCTGCTTTGCACCATAATATTTTCTTGAGGCCATGGCATGGAAAGGAGATTCGTCTGCGGATGTCACTGCAATTCCGATAATATCAAAAACAATTCCTATAAGTACGATAAAAAGCACAATCAAAATCGAAAAAAAAATATTAACATCCTCAAGCAAATTAGATGATACGAATGAAAGACTTGAGGACAATATAAAAGTCAATATTGTTATAAGTACAACCCATTTGATATTTCCGTTTTTCGCTCCAAAAATATTTATGCGAAACTTCATCTTTTTTTCATTGGAAGGATGTTTATGATTGTCATCCACTAATGTCTTCCTCCTAAAGGAAAAAATAAAAGTATATCAATAAAAGCATTATAATACAGGGTGGATATATGCTGAGTAAATTTTGCGGCTTAGGTCAGGCATGATTTCCACAGAAGGTACTGAATGTCGCCAGTTCAGCGGTTTCCCTTTAAACCTTCAGCCGCTTCTTTAAAGGAAGCGGGGCCTGATTACCACTTAGTCCACACTGCAATCCCCAGCATAACTCGCTACCGAACAGTCTAGGGGCTTTCCCCGACAGTCTATCCGGTTCCTAGCCTCTTTTGCAAAATTGGTTTCAAACTGCTATAGTGTATATGTATCGGCCAATACTTCTACACCTGACCATTATCCACCAATTTCACTCAAGGCAGGCTACTCTGTTCACAACACCATAAACTGGTATCGCATAACAGGTTTAATCCCGGCTCGTAGAAGCGTTTACACATAAGCACAGTTTATAAAGCTTATAGTGTATTTTACTTCCACAAGGTCGGGTCTCCACGGTAGAGGGGTCAACGCCCGCATGCCATTGCGGATCGCCCCTAAACCTTAACTCCCAGCACCAGCCCACTACTGGGCGTAACAAGCCAGCACCAGGAACTTCATCGATGTGCCCTTCAACGGATTTTTAGGCCCGTCTTCAGAACCGGTAGTACCGACTAGAATACTGCACCACCCTGTCTTATAAGCATTTTTCCTTATTTTATTTTCAATTAATATACTTTCGGTCACAATTAAGCTCCCATGGCTTAAAATTATATCACATAAAAACAAACGTTTAAAGAATCACATTCCTTCAAAAAAACTGCTATATACACTAATAAAAGCTTTTAGTTTAATCACATCCAGTTATACGTCAAATATTTTGCTTATGCTAGCTTATGCAAAACAAAAACCCAACAGCATACCAAGCATAGCCCCTACAAAAACCTCAAACGGGGAATGCCCTATAAGCTCTTTTAAGTTTTCATCAAAATTCTTCCTGTCTTCCTCTTTTTGGGAAAATATAAGCTTGTTCAATACCTTTGCCTGCTTTCCTGCGGCTCTCCTAACTCCAGCGGCATCATACATAACAATTGCAGCCACCGCCACTGATATACCGAATTCCGCCGAATCTATTCCCTTGATTTTTCCAACCACTGTTGCAAGAGAAACAATAAATGACGAATGGGAGCTCGGCATACCGCCGGAACCGATAAACCTTGTAAAATCCAGTTTTCTTTCAACAACCACCACATTAACAACCTTTAAAAATTGTGCTATAAACCATGCAATTACGGGCACAGTAATCGTTTTATTAGACAAAATGCTATATACTAATTTCACCGGCACACCCCCGACAACCAACTAACTGATAATAGCATTAGTTTTCCCTCTCCAAAAGATAAACTGCAAGACTTCTTAAAAAATCTGCATTTTTTTCGAATTTTTCAAGGCAATGGACAGCTTTATTCGTAACATCAGACAGTATTTCTTTTGATTTTTGCAAACCGTAAATAGTGACATAGGTAGATTTATTATTGTCGGCATCACTGCCAACCTTCTTGCCAAGTTTTTCAGTATTGCCTTCCACATCCAGTATGTCATCCTTTATCTGGAATGCCAAACCGAGATATTCGGAAAATTCATCTAATCTTTTTATATCTTCCTCACAAGCTCCGCACAGTACACCTGCCGCCACCACCGGTGCCTTTATCAACGCACCGGTTTTCAATCTGTGCATACGATTGAGAATCTCGGTATCCACTTGCTTTCCTTCAGATTCAAGGTCAATAACCTGACCTGAAATCATGCCGTTTGCTCCTGAAGCCTTTGCAATTATCGCTGCCGCTCTTGCCTTTTTCTCATTGGCACCGCTTTTTATTATACTCTCCAGCATAGTTTCAAATGCCAAGTTTAAAAGTCCGTCTCCTGCAAGTATTGCCAATGCCTCGCCATACACCTTGTGGTTTGTAGGCCTGCCTCTCCTAAAGTCATCATTGTCCATTGCCGGAAGGTCATCATGTATCAGAGAATATGTATGAATCATTTCAACAGCACATGCAAAAGGAAGCACTTCTTCCAAATCTCCCCCCAGCATATCGCATACTGCAAGGGCAAGAACCGGACGAAGTCTTTTTCCGCCTGCCATAAGACTGTATCTCATTGCACTGTACAAATTCTTCTCCGGAAGCTCTTTCTCAGTAACACACCTGTCAAGATATTCATTTATTATATTGACGTACTTTTCAAGTTGTTGTTTAAAGTCCATCCTTGTCATCACCCATCTTAATAAAATCTTCTTCCCTTATATCCCCATTTTCGTCTTCAATCAGGATAGACACTCTCTTTTCCATATCGTCAAGCATTTTTCCAAGGTCTTTTGACAGTATCATTCCTTTTTGAAACATTTCAATGGATTCATCCAAAGACAACTCCCCTTTTTCAAGTTGCCTTACAATTTCCTCAAGCTCTTTCAACGATTCTTCAAAACTCTTTTTCATTGCAGCTACCTGCCTTTCTGTGAGGCGAAAATTTATTTATATATTACCTTATCCTTTACCGTACAGTAAAGCTTGCCATCTTCCAAACTTACTTCAATTCCGTCTCCAGCATCAACATCGCCGACGGATTTTACAACAGTCCCATCTTCTTCGGACTTTATAATGCCATACCCTCTTGATAATACAGTAAGGGGACTTAATGCGTCAAGTTTTCCTATCAAAAATCCAACCTTCGCTTTAGACCTCTCAATGGATGCAAGCATGCTTTTTTTCAAATCCCTGTTTAAAATATCAAGCTTCATTCTTTCCTGATATATCCTGTCATAAGGCTGCCTGAAAACCGGCGAATCGGTAAGTCTTGTAAGCTTATCTCTTTTTTGCTTCACATTTCTTAAAAGAGCGCTCACAAGCCTTAGATTAAGCTCCCCAATCCTATTTATGATAGCAAGCTTTTCCGGCATAACCAACTCGGCAGCTGTTGAAGGGGTGGGCGCCCTTAAATCTGCAACAAAATCCGCTATTGTATAATCTGTCTCATGCCCTACGGCCGATATTACCGGTATTGCAGAATTAAATATGCTCCTTGCCACTATTTCCTCGTTAAACGGCCACAATTCCTCTAAGGACCCGCCTCCTCTGGCAAGGATAATAACATCAACACCACCGATTTCATTTAATTTATTTATCGCATGGCTTATTTCCAAAGAAGCGGTTTCACCCTGAACCCTGACAGGAAATATCTTTATATATGAATTATAGAACCGTCTGTCCAAAATATTCATAATATCTCTGATAACCGAGCCGGTGGCCGACGTGACCACTCCTATGGACTTTGGCATAAACGGAATCTTTTTCTTATGCTGAGAATCAAAAAGACCTTCATCTGAAAGCTTCTTCTTTAGCTGCTCAAAAGCAATATAGAGATTGCCAATACCGTCATTTTGCATTTCCTCTGCATAGAGCTGATACTGTCCATCCCTTTCAAATACCGAAACATAACCCCTTATTATTACTTTCATTCCGTTTTGAGGCATAAATTTAAGGCGTAAGTTATGTGTTCTGAACATTACACATTTGAGCAGGCCATTTTCATCCTTAAGGGTAAAATACATATGTCCTGAAGAATGATTTTTAAAATTCGATATTTCTCCTCTAACCCAAAGATTTGACAGGATCAGATCCCTTGACATGATCTCTTTGATATATCTGTTAACTTCTGAAACTGTTAATATGTTGTCACAATTGTTGCCCGGAAGTTCGCCCATGGTTCTTCACCTTGAATATTATTCTAAAAATACCGTTTTCCATCCTATCCCTCGTCTTCTCCCTTTCCGTCTACAGGTAATAATTTTACTTTAACAACTTTTCCTAAAATACCGTTTATAAAAGAACCGCTTTCTTCACCGCTGTAATTTTTCGCAAGCTCTACAGCTTCATTGATGGACACTGTAAACGGTATGTCCTCTCTATGGCATATTTCATACACAGCAAGTCTTAAAATTGCAAGGTCTACTTTGGAGATTCTCGACAGTTTCCATCCTTTCGAATACTTTTCAATAGTTCTGTCTATCTCCTCTTTATGGTTAAAAACTCCTGTAACAACATCCAGTATATATTCCCTGTCATTGTCGTTCAAATCGTATTGCTGGAAGGTGTTGTTTATCTGCTCCTCTTTTGAGTCTTTTTGTATTTCAAGTTGATATAAAAGCTTCATGGCAATCTCCCTGGATGCTCTTCTTCCCATTAACTCTTTCCTCCTAAAAATCCTTTACAATTTATTGCATAATTATCTATATGTACCCGGCGGTAAAATCCTGTCTAAAAGATTTTTCAAATAGTCCTTGTCCTGAGTGACCTTTTTCCCGATATAATAGCCTATTGCAACACATATTGCAATAAACACCGTCTGGAAGAAACCTATAATCAGAATACAGACAGCAAAAATAAATCCCGTGAGTGCTCCATTTATCTCTCCATAATGAGATTTGTAAAATTCAATTAACTTTTCTTTGTTTGTCATAACAAAACCTCCATCACTCAACTCTGGATCTGTAACCGGTATATGTATTTTCCACCGATACTTTTACTTCATTTACTCCAATACCGGTAGTTTCTTCAACAGACTTCTTAACCTTCATCTGAATATCTTCAAGAAGGGCAGGAATATTTATATCCGGCATCACTATTGTCTTTATAAATATCACGACATTTTCACCTTGCTTTTTCACATAAGCCTTGTTGTCCTTAACACCCCCAAGTTTTCTTGAAGCAGCAAGTGCAATGCTTTCGATTGTATTTAATGATATTCTTGTCTCTCCAACATTATTATATTTGCTGATATATTTTTTATCCTTGTCACTTTTTACTCCCGATAATAGAAACATGAGACTTAAGCCAAAAAAGACAAGCTCAATGATAAAGAGCAAAACAGTCAAACCCCGGTCCGCCAAAACATTTGTCATAAGAAACGACAAAGAACTGTCAAGCATTTCAGGTTTTAATGTGAAAACCATTGTTATTAAGGAAATGACCGTCAGGCAAAATGCATAAAAAGCCAACAAACACCTGAAAATAATGTTCATATATCACAAATCACCTCTTTTGTTTTATCTTCTGTTAACTATATTAAATCCAAATTACACATTTTACTTGCATACCAGTCCAAATGCAAAATTATATATACATTATATTTCATTTTACCAAAAAAATAAACCCTCACGGGTTATTAATTTAATTTTTTCCCAAATACATATTTTCAATGCTATCTTACCCTAACCTGTTCCTCGTCCGAATCCTTCTTATGTTCCTTTTCAATGTTTACACCTTGAATATGGATATTTACTTCAACCACATCAAGGCCCGTCATTGTCTCGATAGCCTTTTTAACTCTTTCCTGTATGTTCCAGGATACTTCCGGTATTCTGCACCCGTATTCAACAATTATATATAAATCTATGGCAGCTTCCTTGTCTCCAACCTCAACCTTTACTCCTTTAGAAAGGTTCTTCCTTCCCAACATTTCAGCGATTCCACCGGCAATTCCGCCACTCATGCCGGCTACTCCCGGAACCTCCATTGCAGCAATGCCGGCAATAATAGCTACAACCTCTTCTGAAATTTTTAGTGTTCCTCTGTCGGCAGAGCTCCCCTGACCTGCATCTCCCACTTAGAAATACCTCCTTTGCTGCAATCTAACCGTTAGGTTTTACCAACATCAAATATTATAACACCATGACATTATATTATCAACTTTGCAAAACACAAATTTTTAGAACTTATTGCTTACATGAACATCGGATATATCCACTCCAGCTTGCCTTGAAGCTATTTCTGCAATCTGAGCCACCTCTACCGACGAAATGCTTGGAGCTTTTACCACAACATCCACACTTCCGTCATCTCCAAAGAATACCACTACATCGCTGAAGCCTTTATTTTTTATCAATGTTTCAATTCTCATTTCTTTATCGGAATTGTCCAAAAGCGTCAGCATTTTTTCATATGCCTGGGCTTTTTGCTCCTCTGTAGCATTCTCGTCATTGGTGATCTTCTCTAATTCTTCTCTGTCTCTTGCCCTTGTTACATCTTTATCCATTTTAGCCTGGGCAAAAAATTCATTTGCTTCTTTTGAAGCCTGAACAGCCTTGTTTTCCTGCTTGCTTTTTTCCTTTTTGTCTTCCTCCCTCTTTTCCTCCTTCTTATCATCTTTCTTTTCATCGTCCAAAACCATTGTGTTATCCACATATAATGCTTCGCCCAAGCGTTCCGTTTCATCGTCAAATTCACTTACCGATATGTCATCCGAATCGTTTACGGACATACCGCTTTTATTGTAGCTGTACTGCAAATATCCTGCTACAACAATCATAAGAATCAAAGATAATACAACAATTTGCTTTCTTTTCAAAACCATCATTTAAGAATCCCCCTTTATGACATATGATTTATAGTAAACTTTTTTTCAGTAAATATATATTATATTTCCATACATTTTATATCTATAATAAACCGCATTTTTAAATTTTATTTTCTCCCTTCCACAACCTGAATCTTGTGAGCGGGAATATCAAGCAAAACTTTGACCGAGTGAATAAGATTCTCTCTCACTGTCGCATCCGATGCACCTTCCGCGACCACCAGGACCCCCTTCACCTCCGGCATAAGTTCCTTTGTTATAATAGGCTTTTTTACACCTTTTTCATTTTCCTCATACACAATGCTGCTTTCATAACTGTTTTGAACAGCCCTTCGCGTACCTCCCGAACTATCCCTTTCATCCGTGCTGTTATCACTTCTCTTCACATCCGTATAAGGGACTATCTCTTTTCCCGAGGCGTAGGTAATCATTACACTGACTTTGCCCACACCCTGAATTTTCCCTAATATATTCTCTATGTCTTTTTCCAGCTGAGATTTTCCATCGTCAGCATCCACATTTAAAACCTCACGGGTACTTGCCGTATCTTCATTTTTTATGCCTTTGCCTTCGTCTTTTTTCTTGTCATTGCCTCCAAACAGAGTGCCTCCGGCTATTATTACAATCATACCGATTATAATAAGTATGACCAGATTCTCGCCCCATTTGTTGTTCTTATCCTTATCCAGCATGTTTTTAAAACGCTCTATTGTTTCTTTTATTTTACCCATTTTATCCTCCTTAATCCTCCATAAGAGAAATCACAATATCCTCTTTCGGTACATCTAAAAGTCTTGTTACTTTATCCGTAAGCTCAAGTCTTATTTTTTCATCAAGCTGTTTTTCGTGTGGCTTTGTATCATCCTCGGTATTTCCAAGGTCAATCTCCACTTTCTTTACACTCAAAACATTCTTTACTTGCTCGTTATCATTTTCCAAAGACAGATACAAATAAACCTTTTTCACTTCTCCGAATCTTTCCGATGTATAGTCTTCATTGATTATGATATCCGCTTGTGCCTCTTTAATCCCCTTTGTATCCTTAGTTATCAACTTAAGCTGAGCTATAATCTTTTCTCTGTATACGTTTGTTATCTGTCTTATTTGTTTTTCTTCCAAAACTTCTTTGTTTACCATCACCTCCTTTTTATCTATGTAATTACTTCCGGCCATATGAAACTCCGTAAGATCAATTCCATTTCCAAACAACTGAAGGAGTGGATTTATAAGCCCGATTACCAGAATAAAACCAGTAACCAGATTTACAATCTTCCTTACCTTCCCGGAAGGTATCAGCATCTCTATCAACATAATAAACACTACTAAAGTCACAATATTTAAAACCCAGCTTCTTAGAAACTCTATCATTCTTTTCCTCCGTTTGTTAAAATTTATCTTATCATTGTACTGATGTTGCTGGCCAATATCAGTGCTGTAACTGTGATTAGAAACATAAATGCTACCGATGCTGCAATTCCTAGAATATAGGACATGGAACTGGCAACAGCACTTATGCATTTAATAATTCGCCCTTCTGCCAAAGGTTCCAAAAGTACGCAGCTTATTCTGTACAAAAGGATGACTGCAAGCATTTCCAATAGCGGTAGAACGCATATAACTATAATTCCTATCATAATAGCTACTCCCACCGCATTTTTAATCAAAAGGGCACAGCCAATTACTGCATCGGCAGCATCGGCCAAGTATTTTCCCGCCACGGGAACAAATGTACTTATGGCAAATTTGGCAGTTTTGCTTGTCACACCGTCAACAACTGCTCCTAAAGCGCCCTGAAGCGATACTATCGCCACAAAGATCGTAAGAATAAACCCCAATGTCCATTGGGTTATATTTTTTAAAAAACCGGCAAGTCTTGATATCTGAATCTTATCGGATATATTGTCCACTATGGATATAATTGTGGACAGTACGATAAGGGGTATAAGTATATTCTTTATTATTGTGGCGCTGACTTGTACTACCATTATGAGTATAGGCTGCAAAACTCCTCCCGATGAAACGTTTCCGGATGATATGATTAGTGTCACTAAAACCGGTATCGATGAGTACATAAAGTATACCATCCGGTCTATTATATCTGTTCCGGCCTTTACCACGGAGCTGAAGCTTACCAAAAGTATGGACACCAGCACTATATAGCACACGTAAAAAGCCAGTTCTCCAACTCCTTTGTTTAGAAAAGATGTCTGAAGATTATTGAGGACTGCACACAGCGCCACCAATACTGTAAGTTTTATCAGTATGTTGATATTCAAATAGATCTCTTCAAAAAGATAGTTTAAAATTCTGTTTGCTATACCCGGCACGTCAAATTGTAACTGTCCTTTTGCCACATCCCGGATTATTCTCTCTGGGTCATAGCCCGGCAAAATTTCTCCAATTTTTTCATTCTTGTATTTTTCAAGCTCTTTCTTAAGAAAATCCACCTCATCCGTCTCAATCTGTTCTTCCATAATTCTTTCCTCAACGCTTTGGTCGTCGGTATATGCCCCATCCTGCTCGTACGCATATATCGGCAAAAAAGCAAAGCATAAGACTAACAATACACCGGCAAGAATGAATGCTAAAAAACATTTGACAGAATATCTTTTGTTTTTCATACACCTTTTCCCCATTCAAATAAATTTTAAATAATTAAAATTTCGTCCCTTTCTTGATTTATGGCATAACACTGATTATAAGGTCCAACAGGGAAGTTATTATAGGTACTGCCATTACAACAATAATTACTTTTCCTGCAAGCTCAACTTTTGATGCAATTGCCCCCTCTCCAGCATCCCTGCACACCTCGGCACCAAATTCGGCAATATAGGCAATACCCACAATCTTTAAAAGGGTATTTATATAAACCATGTCAATGTTCACTTTCTCAGCATAACTGTTTAACAGGTCCACAACTGCCGTAATCTTTCCCAGTATAACGAGAAATATGATTATTCCCGTAACAAGACTTACTTGCAATGCCATCTCGGGCCTGTGGGCTTTAAGAAGCAAAGCGATTACTGTAGCAACCAATGCCAAACCTATAATCTGAAATATTTCCATTTTTATCATCCGCCTCTTGCAATCTTAAAACTGAAACAGTGTTTTTACTGTATCAAACAGGTTGGCTATTTCCTTGACTATCATCATCAATACCACAACCAATCCTGCTAATGTGGTCATCATGGCCTGTTCTTCCCTTCCTGACTTGTTTAACAATGCATTCAAAACAGATACCAGAATTCCTATTGCCGCTATTCTAAAAATCAAATCTATATTCATATCTGTTTTTCTCCTCCGTGTTTTACTTTTGATTGGCGACCCTTTTCCAAACCGGAACCAAGTCTGCCTCTTATAGTACAAGTATATTCATGGCTTCTTAAAAATTAGAACAATATTATGATTATTGCCAGACCACCAAGTATTCCCAAATTTCTGTACATGGCTTCATTCTTTGCTCTCAGCTCTTCTGCCTTTTGCTCCTGAAGTTTTAGCTGATTAATTGTAAGCCGTATGTTTTTTATCTGTCCGTCAACATCTGAGCTTCCCAGCATTTTTCCGAAGGAAATAATTATTTCCTCATCCTCACTGTTTAAAGCCGTATTTTTTATATTTTCCTTCACAGCCTTGGCCCAAGCTTCACCGGCACTTATTCCTGCATCGCTTTCAAGGGCATCCACCGTACCTTTGAAAAAAGCTGCTACACCACTGTCGTCATACATGTATATTTTTGAAAAAGCATCTTTTAAAACATTGGACATAAAGCTTATCTCATTTTCAAATATTTGAAGATACCCTTGCAGGGCTCTTAGCTCTGATGGCCTTTTTGAGCATCGCCTCGAGTACATGTATCCTAAGAGACTGCTTGATATCAAAACAATAAGGCTTCCGACTATTTTTAACAGCATATTCATTCTCCTTTGTACAAAATACTCATATCAGTCCCGTCAATTATCTCTTCTACGGTGCCGGGACCCTTTCTGGCACTCAAAACTATATATCTTTCAAACATCTTTTCTTCTATCAGGCTTAAGACTTCTTTCCGGCTCTTTAATTCCGAAATATTGTATCCGTGCGCCGTGGATATTACTTTCACCCCTGCATTAAATACTTGAATCAGAGCATCCTTGTCGCCCTGGTTTCCAATTTCATCCGTTACAATCACATCCGGAGACATGGCCCTTAGCATCATTACCATGCCAATCTGTTTGGGACATGCATCAAGCACATCGGTTCTCGTCCCAACCCTGTTTTGTGGCACCCCTTTGTAGCATGCCGCAATCTCCGAACGTTCGTCTATAACTCCCACCTTAAGTCCTTTAAACCCCATTTCGTCAATACCGTCACTGATAGCCCGCGTTATGTCCCTAAGCAAGGTGGTCTTTCCGCATTGGGGGGGAGATACAATCAAAGTGTTGTACACATGTTTTTCATTTGTAACGATATATTTCAAAACTTTTGAGGAGCATCCGGCGACTTCCCTGGATATTCTTATATTAAGCCCGGAAACATCCTTGATGTTTTTTACGGTATCTCCATTTAAAACAACTCGTCCCACAATACCTACTCTATGGCCTCCCCTTATGGTTAAAAAACCGTTCCTTATTTCATCCTGAAAAGCATAAATGGAGTTTTCGCTTATAAGCTCCAGCGTTTTTGCTATCTGTTCCTGGCTGACATAAAATAGATTTATCCTGTTGGTAGTAAGCCTTCCATCCGAATTTACAAAGAAGCTTCCCGCGTCGTTCTGAATCATCAAAGGCTTGTTTGCCCTAAGTCTTATCTCTTCAGTGGTCATCAATTCCGTAAGCGGGATTCTTTTTAAAACATCTCTTATCGGCGGACAAATCATTCTTAAAATATCCTTTTCAAAGCTCTGTACTTTTTCAACATTAAAAACGAAATCTTCTTTTGCAGCCATAAAAGCCCCCCCTGTTTCACATATCCTCCGGCTAAAGCTTGTATTATTTGATATTTATTAATATTAGGATTTGTCCAATTTTATGACAAAAAAAAGAATAGACATGGAAATATACTTTCCATGTCCATTCTTTATATCAAGTATACTAAAATTTATTCTTTGTTTTCTTCCTCGCTACTGCAGTCTTCACAGTCGCAATCCCATTCAAAGGCTATTTCTTCATTGCAATAAGGACACTCAAAGGAATCGCTGTCACAGTCCAACATATCTTCGGTGAGGTCAAACACTTTGTTGCAATGAGGACACTCTATCTGCGCAATAAAGTCATCGTCATCTTGATCATCAAACAAGATTCTGGCAAACTCTTCCAAGTCCTCATCAATACTGTCAACCTGTTCTTCCAACTGCTCCTGAACCTCTTCGATATCTTCCACAGCCAGCGCAATATCATCAAGTACTTCAATCATTGCTTTTAAAAGCTTTCCTTCATTAGCCGAGTCGTCAATTTTCATACCCTCTGCAAGTCCCTTTAAATATGAGACTCTTTCCTTTATAAAACTCATAAAATACCTCCCGTATCTTTATTTAAATTAACCTCTATACTCTTTTAAGTATACCCAGGTCTGCCTTTAATACAAATTAAGTTGGAAGCGACCTTATGTATTGCCTTTACTTCCAACCCAAGTATATTATAACCGTTATACTCTTTCCATATACTCTCCGGTTCTGGTGTCAATTCTTATAACATCTCCTATGTTGACAAACAACGGAACCTTTATAGAAGCTCCAGTCTCAACAACGGCAGGCTTGGTTGCACCGGTGGCGGTATCACCTTTAAAGCCCGGCTCTGTCTCGGTTACTTCAAGCTCAACAAAGTTAGGAGGCTCTATTCCGAAAACATTACCTTTATGGGAAAGAATTTTTACAACAACATTCTCTTTTACAAACTTAAGAGAATCGCCGATTTTATCCTTACCCAGCGGCAGCTGCTCAAATGTCTCAACATCCATGAAATAATACAGGTCACCGTCATTATATAAATACTGCATGTCCTTTCTTTCAATATGGGCCTTTGGCATCTTGTCAGTCGGGTTAAAAGTCCTTTCAACAGTAGCACCTGTTACTATATTCTTTAACTTTGTCCTAACAAAAGCAGCTCCTTTACCCGGTTTAACGTGCTGGAACTCAACAACCTGAAATATCTGACCATCGAGCTCAAAAGTCGCTCCATTTCTAAAATCACCAGCTGAAATCATCTAAAATCCCTCCAAAAAATATTACTTAGAATACATAAGTCACAGGCCCTCTAAATACTTGTACCAGTACAATTGAGCTCTACTCCAACTTATGCATGTCTTTACTATTATCACAATTAATCTGTTATAATAAACCTATAGTTAATATTAAATTAAAATCGCAACTATTTCAAGATAAAATTTTCTTTTACAGTAAAAATATAAGCCATTTGTCCTCACAATACTATCATTTCCTTTTTCGATGCCGTCAAAACCTCAGGGCTGTTTCCATTTATTACTATCATGTCTTCAATTCTCACACCGCCAAGACCTTTGACATAAATACCGGGTTCTACAGTGACAACCATGCCGTCATCCATTATTATATCCCCCGAAGGTGAAAGTCTCGGATCTTCATGGATTTCAATGCCCACACCGTGTCCTAGTCCATGACCGAAATTAAATCCAAAACCTTCCTTATAAATAATATCTCTTGCTATGGCATCAATTTTTTTGCCTTCCAAGCCTTTTACAGCACCTTCCAGGGCAGTTTTTTGAGCTGTAAGAACAATGTTGTAAATCTTTACAAGCTCTTCTTTCGGCCTTCCCACAAAAACCGTTCTTGTCATATCCGAGCAATAACCTTCAAATATTGCTCCAAAATCCATCGTTACGGCATCTCCCAACTCAATCACCTTTTCCGTGGCCACTCCATGGGGAAGTGCCGAACGCTCTCCTGAAGCAACTATCGTATCAAAAGATGTACCCTTTGCCCCCTGCTTTTTCATAAAATACTCCAGTTCCGCAGCAATCTCTATCTCTTTCACTCCGGGCTTTATAAACCCTAGAACATGGCTTAGAGCATCATCTGCAATTTTCACAGCTCTTTTGATAATGTCAATCTCCGTTTGGTCTTTTTTCATTCTCAAGACTTCAACCATGCCTCCAAGGGGCTTTAACTCTTTTACCGAAAACTTTTCCTCAAATTCTTTAAACTTTTTATATGATGTATAATCTTCCTCAAATCCAAGTATTTCAATACCTTTTGACTTTAAAATATCATTTAGGAAAGAATAAATGCTGTCACTGTACTCCATCACTTCGAAAAGGGGAGCCTGAATCCTTGCCTGTTCTTTGTATCTAAAATCCGTCACCAGCACAGCATCCTTTTGTGTAATTATCAGGTAGGCAAAACTACCTGTAAATCCCGAAAGATAAAAATAATTTGCACTTTTTGCAATTATTGCGGCATCAATTCCCTTTTCTTTTAACTTCAATCTTAAATTATCAAGTCTCTTTCCTGTCTGATTTTCCATTAAATCACCTTTCCCGTTAAGTTTTCAAACTTTTATAAGAGCATAACTACATCATCAGGGCAGCATTAAGTGCAAGTATGTATCCATTACTTCCAAATCCGCAAATCTGGCCCACGCATACAGGAGCAATTACCGACTTGCTTCTAAATTCTTCCCTTGCATGGATATTTGAAAGATGAAGCTCAATTGTAGGAATTTCAACTGCTTTTATGGCATCTCTTATTGCAATGCTGTAATGGGTATAAGCTCCGGGATTGATTATAATAACATCAATTTTCCCCCTTGCCTCATGTATTTTGTCAATTATCTCGCCCTCATGATTGGTTTGAATGAAGCTCAAATCAACATTCAGTTTTATTGCTTCGGCATTCATTTTTCTGGCAATGTCCTCTAAAGTTTCCTCACCGTAAATATGCTTTTCCCTGGTCCCCAAAAGATTTAAGTTGGGACCGTTAATTACAAGTACTTTCTTCATTTTGCATCCCCTCTGCAATTTTATTGTATATTTTCTTAAGTTTTAAAGCATCTTCAGCCATATTGGCCCTTGATTCACAAATAATTACCGGATTCATTTTCTTTTTAAAAATCACCTCGGCCAAATAGGAAAACTCAGGACCAAACTGCGTATCGTCAATACTTAAGTGTCTCCTCTCTCCGCCTTTTGTAAATTCAACCCTGCTGAAGTGGCAATGAAGCTCCCGTACTCTCTCGACCCCCAGAGAGTTTTCCAGCAAATTTATTACTCTTTCAAAGTCGTAAACAGAATTAAGACTTCCCTGCCCTCTTGCATGAATATGGGCAAAATCAATTGTCGGAGAAAGTCTTTCATTGTTTTTGCACATTTCAATTATTTCCTCTAAAGATCCGATTTGGTTGTTTTTCCCCAAAACCTCCGGGCAAAGCATTACATCTCCGATACCGAGGCTGTCTGCCTCTTTTAGCACTTCACCGAATAACCTGGCGGATGTCTCAAGAGCCCATTTTTTATCAACCTTGCTGTACGAACCTGTGTGCACGACTATTCTCTTTGCTCCCATCCATTTTGCAAGCCTCATGCACTCAATTATATATCCTTTGGATTTTGTCCTTTTTTCCTCCTCAAGGCTTGCCATATTTATATAATAAGGCGCGTGAATACTTAAGAATATATCGTTTTTTTGCGCCTCCTGCCCTATTTTCTCCGCCATCTCCCTGCTAATATTAACACCTCTGTTGCACTGATACTCGTAAGCATCAAGGCCCATCTCAGAAAGCCACTTAGGCATTTCAACAGAGGATTTGTGGCCCTCTTTGTAGAAGCTTTCAGAATTGCCTGAAGGTCCAAATCTAACCAAGAACAATCACCCATAAAAAATATTATGCTCCAATCTTAAAGATTAAAGCATAATATTATTATAACTAATGATTAACCGTTTTAAAACACCAATCATTTTTTCACAGATTTTATTGTATTATTAAAATTTGGCTGTCTCAATCATGCCTTGGATTTCTCTTAACCATTACCGCAGCCTTGGTCAAGGCAGAAATCACATCCACTTCGAACTGCTGCTTTAAAGAATTGACTTTCGAATACAGTTCCCCTTTATCGGTCACAATGTATTTCGGAGGCAAATCATTGAGTGCTATGGCTGCTATATCCATTTTACATTTTTCGCATGTACACACATTAATGTCCTCAAGAACTTCCTTCATCAACGAAAGAACTACCTCTTCCATATAGTTTTTTATTTGACTCATTTTGATTTCCTCCCTTTTTTGGTGATTTGGAGAATATGCAATGCTTTTTACGCAGCAATTTTCTCAAAACATTACAAATGCACCTTTTTAAGCTTTATCTCATAATAGATATCGGAAACATAGCTCATTACTTTAATTAATTCAAAAACCAATTAAACCCTGCGGTTTTGAGCCTGTAGAATCTATACTAATATAGAGGCAAAGAACCTATATACCAGTTCAAAAGCTCCCATCCGAAAAGATAGGTACAAAAGGTACCGATTACAATAAAGGGTCCAAAAACAAAAGTGCTCTTTCTGTCCTTCTTTTTGAGTAAAAGCAATATAATGCTAATAACTCCGGCTGTAACAAAAGATATAAAGAGTGTCATTATGGTCATTTTCCATCCAAGAAACAGGCCTATCGGAGCAAACAGCTTGATATCACCGCCGCCCATTGCTTCATCGGTTTTGTAAACCAAATAACCCAAAACTCCTATCAACAATAAAAATCCGAATCCTATAAGCGCACCCAGCAGAGGATTCCACCAATTGCGGTCTCCATAAATGTCAACCGGTCTTAAGATATTATAGACAAAAAGCGGCACTCCTCCGATTAAAGCTGCTATCACAAGCCCGTTGGGAATAATCATATGGTCCACATCGGTAAAGAACACTGCTATGAGTATGGACATAAGATAAGCTGATGCCAAAAAGTCCACAGTCAGCCCAAACTTCCAAAGCAAAATAACATAAACAACAGATGTCAGCATTTCAACCAAAGCATATCTCGGTGAAATCTTTTCGCCGCAGTACCTGCATCTGCCTCTTAAAAATACATAACTAAAAACAGGTACAAGGTCCAACACACCAAGCGTGTGTCCGCATTTCATACAATGGGACCGCGGCTTAACAATGGATTCATTATTTGGTATCCTGTAAATGCAAACATTTAGAAAAGAACCGATAAACAGCCCGAAAAGAGCTACAAAAACGTAGCAAAAAACCGTAAATCCCGTTCCAAAAAAAATCCTCAAATCTAATAAAGTTTCCATTTCATATTCCTCTTCTGTGTTTTTATTTGTATAGTTTCAATATATATTATATAGAAAGACAAGTCAATTTCAAATTATCTTTATAATCCATCTTAAGAAAACAGTATTCTCGACATTTCGCAAGCAGTAGTTTTTCCCTCAAGAACAAGCTGCTTTGCATTATCCTTTAAAGTCTTCATTCCCCTCAAATTCAAAACTTCAGACTTTTTTAGATTTTCTTTTGCGTCAAGTCCCATTATGATTTTTCTTATATTTTTATCCACATTCATTATCTCAAAAACTCCCAATCTCCCTTTGTATCCGGTGCCTGAACACTCCATGCATCCGCTTCCCGAACAGAGCTCCAAAGGGGCTTTCATCTCAAGAAGGGAAAGCTCTTCATCTGTTGCAGAATGCTTCTTTATGCAGCATTGACAAATTTTTCGCACAAGTCTTTGGGAAATTACTCCTACCAGAGAAGATGCAATATAAAACGGCTCTATTCCCATTTCCACAAGCGTTAATACCGCCTCCAAAGCATTACAGGCATTAAAAGCTCCAAGTACCAGATGACCGCTAATTGCAGCTTTTACAGCCATTTCAGCCGTTTTTGCATCTTTTATGTCTCCAATCATAATTACATCGGGTCTTTGCTCTAAAATTGAACTTAAACCCTTTTCATAAGTCAAGCCCGTCTTACTGTTAACCTGAACATGGCTTACCCCTTCAATAACGTACTCAACAGGGTCTTCAATGGTAATTATATGTACATTCGGATTATTAATCTCATTTATGGCAGCATACAAAGTTGTAGTTTTTCCGCTTCCGGCAGGACCTGTTACCAAAATCAAGCCCTGAGGACTCTTTATCATTTTATCGAATTTCACAAGGTCTTCCCGAGTCATCCCCAGTTTTTCCCTAGGAATGACAGAAGTCTTTTTATCTACAATACGGATTGCTATTTTTTCTCCAAAAACAGTGGGAAGAATCGATACCTTAAGATTGTAATCCTTTTGGCCTAGACTTACTAAAACTCTTCCTTCTTGCGGTGTTGCCTTTTCGTTTGGATTCATACCGCATATGGCCTTTATTCTTGTCAAAATTCCGCTTAACATATCCATTTCGTCTGTCATAACTTCATGCATCTGTCCGTCGGTTCTAAACCTTATTTTTAATGTATTTTGCGAAGGCTCGATATGTATATCGCTCGATTGGCTTCTTATCGCCTGCTCTATTATAGAATCCACAAGCCTTAAGGCTGATTCGCTGTCTTCCTCAAGACTGTCTGTTTCTATCGCTTCATCGTCGATTTTAAACAAAATACCCTTTTCTTTTACAGGCTCCACTAAGATATGCTGTATTTTGTAATACTTTTCTATGGCATTTTTTATTGACGAGGAAAAATCAACTACAGGCACAACCTTCATACCCGTATAAGATTCAATATCATCAATGGCAAACACATTTAAAGGGTCACTCATCGCAACCGTAAGGACACCATCTTTTTGGGCTATGGGAATCAACTCGTACCTTCTTGCAAGTCTTTCGGGGACCAGATTGCAAACAGCGGGGTCAATGTTGTATTCCTCAAGAACCACACGGGAAATACCCATTTTATTCTCCAAACCCCGCATTATATCTTCTTCGGAAACAATTCCCTCAGAAACCAGCAAAACACCAAGCTTTTTTCCGGTAGCTTTCTGAAGTTTTAAAGCTCTATCCAATTCTTCTTTTGAAACAAGTCCTTCTTCCAGTAAAAGGTCGCCAAGCTTCTTCCTGATCTGCTTTTGCATAAACTCACTCCCTGGATTTTTATCCCCGAGACATTTTACGGACAAATATTTGCAGCTTGTGTTTCAATTATTTAGACGACTTGACTTTTAAATATTTTTTGAAAGAATCATAAACACTTTTTAGTATATCCTCAGTAAGCTTGACACCTGTCCAAATTTCATAAGCACTTATTCCTTGATAGAAGAGCATTCCAAGCCCGTTGACGGTCTTTGCTCCCATTTTTTCTGCATCTTTTAAAAATTTGGTTTTTTCAGGATTATAAATTACATCATACACAATCTGTTTTTTATTGAAGCATTCACTGAATTTAATCGGTGTTTCCCGAGTTTTCGGGTACATGCCCACAGAAGTAGTGTTAATAATAATATCGCTTTCCTCAAAAGCCATCCTGAAGGTTTTGTCTTCAAAATTGTACACCTGAACTATCTCTTTTACATTTTCATTCACAACATCTGCAAGCTCAATGGCTTTCTCGGCGGTACGGTTTACAAGACTGATTTTTTCCGCATCCTCTCCGGCAATTTTAACGGCAATTGCACGAGCCACTCCTCCGGCTCCTATAAGTACAACCTTTTTGCCTTTAAAGCCCACACCCGTCTCCTCTTTAAATGACCTTAGAAAACCTTCCGCATCGGTGTTATAGCCATACAAGCGGCCGTCAATCTTCTTTACCGTATTTACCGCTCCCATTAATATGGATTCCTTTGTATTTTCATCAAGATACTTCATTATGTCCCTCTTGTAGGGAATTGTAACGTTGAAACCTATAAAATCCAATGATTTCAGAGCTTTCACCACTGTCTCAAGATCCGCCTTCTTGACCGCCAGAGGAACATAAACAATATCAAGCCCCAAAAGCGTACTCAATGAATTATGAAGCTCGGGTGATATGGAATGCTCAACGGGATTTCCAACAAGCCCCAACAATCTTGTCTTTCCTGTTACCCTGACATCGATATCCATAGACTTTCCTCTCTCCATTATTCAGTTTATTTTATAATGATAAATTGTGTTTTTTCCAATTTTTAGTTTTTCCTATTTTTCATTTTTGCAAGAACAATTTTTTCAGCGATTCTTTTCAGTCTGACAAAAAAATACTCTCTTTTGTCTATCGGATTGACCAGTATCGTAAACACATCAACCTTGTTTCCCCCATATATATCGGTAAAAATCTGGTCTCCGATTACAGCTGTTTCCGAGGCTTTTGTATTCATTATTTCCATAGCTTTCAGAAATGACTTTCTGTTTGGTTTTGAAGCCCTATGGATGACATCAACATTGAGTTTGTCGTTAAATTTAACCACACGCTTTTCAGAAGCATTTGATACAATACAAACCCTAAATCCCATTTTCTTAACCTTTTCAATCCAAGCTATCGCATTTTCATCTGCTTCTTCCATATGCTCAGGTACAAGCGTATTGTCTATGTCAAGAATAAGACCTTTAATATTTTTTTTAATTAGAAAATCCAGGTCAATATCCTGTACTCTGTTTGCCTGCAAATCCGGATAAAATTTTTCCAGCATTTTTCTCCTCCAACTCATTATTCAGTTCATAAAAATATGATAAACATTAACCGAACATACTAATCAATAAGCTATAACTATAATAGCAATAATGTAACACCATAGCAACAAAAACGTTGTGTTACGGTGAATTATTTTTTTCTCAAAGTTTAAAAGTACTGGATTTTTGAAAAAAAAAGTAGCATAATAGAGATTAGATTCCGGGTTAAAGAATCAAATCATTATTATCATATGCGCAAATAAATATTGGAATATTCACATTCCGAATATTTTTATTTTAATGTTATTATTGAAAGGGGTTAAATAAATATGTCCTACCAAATTAGTATTCAAAAAACTCAAAATCCGAAAAGCAAGCCTGACCAGAATAATTTAGGCTTTGGCCAGATCTTTACCGACCACATGTTTATAATGGATTATACTGAAGGCAAAGGCTGGCACGACCCAAGAATTGTTCCCTACGGACCTCTTTCCTTGGACCCCAGTACAATGGTATTCCATTACGGTCAGGCAGTCTTCGAAGGATTAAAAGCTTACAAAACACCGGAAGGGAAAATCCTTCTTTTCAGACCAAAAAAGAACATGGAAAGAATCAATATTTCAAATGACAGGCTGTGCATACCTCATATAGACGTTGATTTCGCCGTAGAGGCATGCAAAACTCTTGTAAGTGTAGATAAAGACTGGATTCCCGAAGCTGAAGGTACTTCTCTCTACATCCGTCCGTTTATAATTGCCACCGACCCATACCTTGGTGTAAGACCGTCATGGACATACAAATTCATAATCATTCTTTCCCCTGTAGGAGCTTACTATAAAGAAGGAATCAATCCTGTAAAAATATATGTTGAAAACGAGTATGTCCGTGCCGTAAAGGGAGGTATAGGTTATTCAAAAACTCCCGGCAACTATGCCGCAAGCCTTATAGCACAGGTTAAGGCAAAGGAAATTGGTTATACCCAGGTACTCTGGCTTGACGGAATCGAGAAAAAGTATGTTGAAGAAGTAGGTACCATGAATGTATTTTTCAAAATCAACGATGAAGTTATCACACCATCCCTCGAAGGCAGTATCCTGGCCGGAATAACCCGTCAATCTACAATTGAGCTTCTTAGAGCATCCGGTGTAAAAGTAACGGAAAGAAAAATAAGCATACAGGAAATTTACGACGCTCATGCTGCAGGAACTCTCAAAGAAGCTTTCGGTACCGGAACGGCTGCAGTAATTTCACCTATCGGTGAATTAAACTGGAACGGTAATATAATAGAAATAAATGGCGGAAAAATCGGAGAAACATCCGCGTTTGTTTACGATACTATCACAGGCATTCAAAGCGGAAAGAAAGAAGATACCTTCGGATGGATTGAGGAAGTAAAATAATATTAGCATATATTTTAGCATATATTTTTCAAAAGCAGGTGATTTTCTCATCTGCTTTTTTATTTGGCCTCTTGGAATGAAATGAAAGAGGCAAAAGCGAAGGGACTCGATGTCCCGAGCTTTTATTGTATAGAAAAATTTGCTTTTTATTGAGTGTATCAAGCAAAGCCAAGCCGTACTTGTGGGTAAGAGTTCTGTACGAATAAAAAAAAGACAGTTTCGCTACATAAAAAGCCGAAAAATGAGGGTTCCGCGATATGAGCCATATTGATTTGATGAGAGGAAGCAAGCAATAACCGGGAACCCTTATTTCAATAATTTATAGGCATTATAAGCGGTAAAACTTCCAACTTTTTGACGGGCATGATAATAGATATGTACAGACTAATAACAGTTTGAGTAAGAAACACTGATAAATTGCAGGCAAATAGGTGCACCTTTTAAAGGTCGATCCCTGGTATTTACAGTAAGTAACCCCTTTTGAACCGAATAACTGCCAGACGGTTGGAGCACAGCATTTATAAAAAGGTTGCAATAGGAAGCTTTTTTGGGATCTAATATACCTTTATTTCCATACATTTTCAATTCATCTTTATTGGTATATGTATTTTTTTCATGGGCCAAAGCAGTATATGTATAAGTCTTTGCTTTAAGAATTTTGCCGTAAACATCTCTGATGGTTATGTACTCCAATGTAATAGGAACACCTTTTTGAGGTATGTCGGAAGTCAGTAAAGTCAGAAGCTCTTTTTCCACCGAATAGTTAATTGCCGGTTGCAATACTCCGTTGATATACAAATTGACAAAGGAAACTTGTTGAGGGTCGATAATACCTTTATTTCCGTAAAATTTTAGCTCGTCTTCGCTGGTAAATTTCTTCTTCGTACCGTCGGAAATTGCATTGTAGTAATATATTTCCCCAGGAAAAACCATACCCCTTTTATCTTTAAAAGTAACAAAATTGATTGCAATAGGAGCGTTTTTTTGCGGTGCATCTTCTGTTTTTAATGTAAGAACTCCCCTTTTTATATCATAATTTGCACTTGGCTGAAGAACCCCATTAACATAAAGAGAAGAATATGAAACCTCGCGAGGATCAAGAATACCCCGGTTGCCGTATTCGGTTAATTCATCCTTATCGGTATATGTCTTTTTAATTCCGTCTGATAAAGCATTATATTGATAAACTTCAGCTCTAATAATTTCGTCTTTAAAAAAAATACTGAATTCTTTTGTAAAAGAACACTGATGGAATATTTTAGTAACTTTAATACATTCTTTTTTTATTTCAAAATTTCCAACATCCTGCGATGGTTTTTCAATTACAGGAACAATCAAGTCTACTTGGGCCTCAGAATAAGCAATAATACCAAACATTACTTTTATATTTGCATTGATTAAATTGCTTTTTAAAAAAACCTGACCGATGTAACAGTTAAAATCATATACTTTGAATGATATCTCAGTTCCTTTTGGGGCGTATAGATAAAAATTTTTAAATAACTTAAAAGGTATTGGCTCACAAATACGTTCCTCATTTGCAAAAACGGAAATATACCCTTTTATCTCTACAGAAAAATTATCTACATACTCAATTTTCCCTGAAGGTAAGTGTACTTGTTTTTGAACAGCCTTGGTGCAAGGTTTCTTTATGGTAAAATTAACGGCATTGGGTTTGTACGGATCTAAAATGTTTCCGTCTTTATCCGTAATATAGCAATTAATATCCGGTAACCTCGTGCTGCCCATAACTCACACTCCAAGTTAAACTTGTAGAATAATTTTGGCATTTTTCATATATTTTCAAAATTGTATCCGAAATAAAAGGGTGTAACCCGATGGCCCACCCTTTTCTCTTCGTCAGGTTGTTATTGTAGTTGTAGAGTCTGCTTCCGGGGCGAAGTTCGTAACCACCAAAATAATTGGGGTGTCGTTTTGTATGGTACTTGCATCCGTTACTACTACATCGTTTGCCGAAACTGTATATAACGATTCTTGCTGCAGCACACCATTTATAAATAGTGAATAATACCCGTTGTTCTGTGTAACTAATGTAATGCTGCTTACCGGATCCCCTTGGTCATCTACAAAAGCATTTGCAGGAATGGTCAAAGTTCCTTGATCAAGGTGCTGCGGGTCAAAAGTATAAAAATACCTTTTCACATCTGGTTTTGTTAAAACAGAGGTTGCAGTTTCTGCCGTAATGGCAAGTTTAAATAATGTAGCCATTTTGTACACCTTCCTTTAGATTGATTGTTCTTGTCTTTACACTGTATAATATGTGCTTTACAGAAGAAAGGTGAACTGAAGAAGTTTCCGTTTAGGTTATTACTGTAAATTTAAATGTTAAAAGTATTCAATAAAAAATATCACTTATGAATCATATGCAGAAAGGTTAATAAAAATGCAGATAATTATACAGATTTTATCGAAAAATTTTAATGCCCAATGTATCTCTTTTCACACTAAATAAAATAATGAATATCTTTTAAATTGAAAAAACATACTTTTTGAAGCCCAGGAAAATTCGATTTTTTATACTAAATAAAAGGAAACCAGGTAAGTTGTAAAATTAATTGCCCAAACATGATAAAAAAGAAGTGACTCAAATCAGAACCTCTGATAATGTTTTAAGTGACAAAACCAAAACATATTGGAGGGT
>Ga0209720_1000393_pt1 | contig 46967 bp, 40 predicted proteins | sample AD_JPNMR3_MetaG_FD_184426 | JGI IMG/M metagenome (GOLD analysis project Ga0209720, IMG submission 184426) | Active sludge microbial communities of municipal wastewater-treating anaerobic digesters from Japan - AD_JPNMR3_MetaG (SPAdes) (version 2) | ecosystem: Engineered > Bioreactor > Anaerobic... | reverse complement strand
CTCGCTTACGACATGCCACGGTGCCTTTTCGCTTCACTGCGGTTACGCTGTTGTCGTCAAGCGTGTCACGCCCACTTCGACTTTGCCCCCTACACCCCCACGAGACGATCCCCCCCCTACCCCCCCCTTATGTCACGACGCATTTATATCGTAACCACTTAACTATTGCAACTAGTGAGGTTCCGGGCAGGGTTTATAAGGCCCGTAGCGCGCGGACCTGGTGGTTGCCGGGTCTTTGGGTCGGTTTTCCGGAAATCTCTTTTCTACGGGGCTCTCCGTTGCTCCCAGGGGGCATCCGTGGAAAATATCCCGACAAAATACTTGACTTTGGCATGCTGGTATTGTAAAATCTTATCGGAGTTACGCGAAATGATACCGGAAGACGTACTCATGAAGGTGCGGCAGTACAACTTCAGGGCAATGACCGCTAACGACCTTTACGTGTTCGGCCAGGTGGTCCAGGAGATCCTGGAAGGCGTGATGAAGCACATTGACGCCGCCATGGAACATGACCTGAAGTTTGCCGGCCGCGTAACCCCCATGAAACGACACGCGCTTTCCACGTGGGTTGACGCTTACGAAAAGTTTCCCCTGTCCGCCATGGGCGCCGGGCCCTCTTCAAGCAGTGCATCTCCTGACACTACCGTAAAGGCTCCTCCTTATGCTGTCACCAAGGCCCGGCGCCTTCTGGCGGACGCGGCATACGTGGAAGTGAACAAAAACGAAAGGGAACCATTCTGATGAACGCGCACAAGGTTCTGGCACAGGCTTACACGCCCCAGGAACGGGACTTCCTGACCCTGATGGCTACGGGGTCGCCGCTGGAACAGGCTATCGAGGCCTCCGCGATTTCCCACTCCAGGGCAAGCGAACTCATGGAAGACCCAGAAACCCAGGAATGGATCAAGCGGACCCGAAGCATCATCGAGTCTTCTTACGCCCAGGCTACCGTTAAAATGCGCATGCTGCTCCCCAGGGCGATAGAACGCATGTCCATGCTGCTGGACAACGGCTCGGAAAAGGCGGTGATCGAGGTCTGCAAGACCCTGGTAAAAGTGTTTTACGAAAACAAGAACTCGGCAGGATCACCCCACGGGAACTTCATGGTGGCTAACATCTACAGCACGGAAGGCGTGGAAAAACTCAAGATTCTGTCCGGCGACGTGATCGACATCTGAAAGGCAACGGCGGATGGGAAAAGAGCGCGTTTCGAACTACGAATACCTTGACCGGATCATATCCATCATCATACGGTACGAGGGCGGACCAAAATACACGAACCATCCAGCGGACCGTGGCGGCCCGACAAAGTTCGGCATAACGCAGGGAGCCTGGACTTCTTACTGCAACCGAATGCGCCTGAAGACGGACAGAAGGAACGTAAAGCATATCACCATCGACGATGCCCGGGCGTTCTACGTGAACCTTTTCAACAATAGCGCGTCTTGTCCATACCTCCCGACGCCTGGGCTCCAGCTTTTTACGTTCGACTGTTGCGTGCTCCACGGCCCAAAACGGGCCGGGGTCCTGCTGCAACGTTCGTTGAACGATATCATAGCCTCTTACACGCCCAACAAGGCCCGGCTGCTGGAGGTTGACGGTATTGTCGGGCCAAAAACCCTTGAGGCCGCCGAACTCATCGTAAAAGGGGAAAGGGATTCCCTGATGGAAATGTTCCGGGTAAACCGGATAGAGTACATTCGTCGCATTATCGCGCAAGACAAGTCACAGCTCGTGTTTTATCGTGGATGGGTGAATCGCGTTAACCAGTGCAAGGTGGACGCGGACGCGCTTGATCTTGAAAACGGACTGATGTAACCATGGAAGCGCGGCAAAAAATGGAGAAATGCCCTTTCGGGGAGCGCGTAGAGGTCCTGATCCAGAACATGTCAGACCGAATTGTCAAGGTTGAACAATGCGTTGATATGCTAAGGACAGCCATTTACGGGAATGGAAACTCGGAGTCTCACCAGAACTCCATCATGTTTCGCGTGAAACGGATGGAAGAGGACGAAAGAGAAGTGAAAGAAGAACGCTCAAAGTTCATCCAATACCTGATGACCATGATGGCTCCAATATGGGGATTGCTCGCGGCGGCCTTGTTTAAGACGTTCGGATTGATGTGATAATCTCTTATGCCAGCCATCAGGACGTCAAGAATCGCCGCCGTTAAGTTTACCCCGGACGGCATGGAGTTTGTCACCAGGGACAAGGCCCTGATAGAAATCATCAAGAGGGCCGCCGTTGACCTGCCATTTTTCTGTAAAACGTTCCTGAGCGATTCGTTTAAAGACCCCTTCACGAGCAACCGGCTGAAAGCGTGCGAAATGATCTCGGACAGCACGATTCCAAGGCTCGTGATCGTTTCCTGGCGCGGCTTTGGTAAGTCAGAGCTGCTTACGGCAAAAATGATCCAGGATGTCTGCTTCCGAAGGTCAAAGTTTATCCTGTACATCGGTTCGTCCCTGGAAGTCGCTCTGATGCGCACGGACGACATCAGGATCGACGTTATGACCAACGACAAGATCCGGGACGTGTTCGGAGACCTGCGACAGTTCTACACCGACGCCTCTGACGTAAAGTGGGCCTTCAGCAAAAGATCCTTCTTCTTCTGCGACCCGTATACTGAGGAGCCGTTCTGTTTCGTGACCGGAAAAGGGTGCGGGCAGGTGGTGCGCGGCCTGAAGGTCAAGATAGGAAACAGGACGTTCCGTCCAACCCTCGTCGCCGTGGACGACCTTGAAGGCGATGAGGACGTCACGAATGATGACGTTATGGACAAGATCTGGCGCTGGTTTAACTCAAGCGTGAAACACGTCGTCCCAAAGAACAGGCCAAACGAAAACGGGTTGTGGGATCCACCAAAAGGCCTTGGATCACATGAATTGTGGGTACCACCGTGGCGACAGATCGTCGTGGACTCCTGGAAGTCTTCCAAGGCCCTGGCCGTGCGCCTGCTGACTTCTCCGGAATGGCATAGCGCGGTATTTGGTAAGGCGTACTACGACAACGAATCGCAGTCCTGGAGGTCGGCAGAACCGGAACTGTTCACGGACGATGAAATCCTTCGGGAAATAGAGGTCGAGCTGGAAAACGGAACGTTCGAGAATTATCAGCAGGAAATGCTGTGCTCGAGCGTGAAAAGCCAGGGCGTGTTCTGGAGCCAGGAAATGTTCCAGTACTTTGACCCGGCCGAAGAACCGTTCTCGGGCATCCACTCGTCCCCGGAATGGTTCAGGTTTATCGTGGTAGACCCAGCGCGGTCCATCAGCAAGGCCTCCGCGTTCTCTGCCATGCTCGCCGTCGCCGTTAACCCTACCCGGGGAATTATCTGCCTCCTGGAAGAATTCTGCCAGCGCGTCCCACCAGAAGTCCTGGAAGAGGAAATCTTTTCCATGGCCGAACGCCATGACTGTGACGCCATATGCGTGGAAGAGACCGGGCTTCACCTTTGGGTCCGCAACATGATGGAGTCCGCGGCCACGAAACGGAATTGGCGTCGCAGGCTTATCTACCTGAAGGCCGGAACGGTCGGCGGACTTTCCGGAGATTTCGGCACCGGTAAAAACGCCGTGAAAAGGGCCAGGGCAGCGCTGTTCTATCCGTACTACCGCCCTAACCGGTGGTTCGAAAAGGGGCACGTGTGGCATTCTAGAGAAATCAGGGGCGGGCGCCTGGAAACTGCCATGTGCCAATATCCAGACGTGGTATACTGGGACTTGCTGGACTGCGTTGGACATATACCACAGGTAATGGCTGAATGCGGCATCGCGTTAAGTTCTACCGGGGTAAAAGTGCCGGTGAGCCAGAAAGAAAAACGAAGTAACTACGACCGGTTGTTCTCCGCCGGCGCGTGGAGGATCGCGTAATGATATTTTCCACGAAAGACATCTGCGCGGAACTTGAAAATAATCTAAAGCTCCTCAGGTCTTACATTTCCACCAGGTCTTCGGTCGGAAATGTCGACTCGAAGTTCTGGTATTCCCTGATCCGATATTACCCGATGCTTTTGTATAGCGAGGATCACGCTTCTTATGATGAGTTTTTAGCATCGTTTTCGCCAACAACAAAAATACCGTCTTCCATCGCGAATGAAATTATCAATAACGTGCGGGCTATTGCTGTTCTTAATCCACCAGAAGCGTTTCCGGTGGATTGGTGCCCGCTGGCCGAGGAAATAGGGAAAAGAATTGCCGATAGAAAGGCTAGCGTTGATACCGATTCCAAGGAAATAACCGGGGAAATTCCAGAAACCAAAGTAATAACAAAAAAAATAAAAAAAGAAGACAACAAGGAAATTTCTTTTAATGCATACAGTCAGTCTTACAACGCTTATCCAAGGGCCGCTATTGACGCCTCTTTTATTGAAGAAACATCCGCCTTTATTAACGACCTCAAGGCGCTGATGGCTTCTCCGATCTTTTCCACAAAGACGAGAACAACAAACCAGAATTCTGAGCTTCTTAAGTTCATGGCCAAGTCGTACGCGAATTTCTTTACGAGAAATGCCGGGTATGCCTGGGCTCCACTGTGCGGCGGTGGAATATTCCCAGGGTATGAAAATTACATTGTGGCAAATGTTTCCAGGCTGTCGTCTCTTACGGTCTCCAATAATTCTAATTCCCTTGCCGTGTCCATGGCATATAGCGACACGATGGACTTCGGCGATATTTTCTTTTCTCACGCCCAGGTGTCCATGTTCGTTGACACTGATGTCCTGGTTATGGCCTTGTACCTCTGTCCTAATACCGTTTTCTCAAACAAAGAAGAACTGGCGTTCGCGCATAGGCCGACATCGCCGTTTTCGACGAGAAACGTTCTATGGGACAGAAGCCCATCTATGATGGCTTCCTACGCCGGCGCGTTACATTTTTGTGAAACGTTCACTGACATGGAGAATATGATTCAGGTACACCCAAGGCATATAGTTGGAGACGGGGAGAATTTTGTCGCCCATGATATCGTGAAATTCTATAAGGCTGAAAGTGATGGCGTGGACGTTTACGTGGTACCAAAGGTTCTTGGCGGGACTACAAACGTGCTTAAAACTAGTCTTGTAGATTTGAGCGTCGCGCCAGTGCCAGTGTACGACGGCGTCGTTCCTCGCCCATTTCAGCTTGGGGGGCTTGTTGATGACGAGGGAAACCCGCTGGGTGGTGGGATAGGAACGTTGAGTGCACAGGAGGAATACTTTTTTTACAACGCTATCAAGTGCGGTAAGTGGCGTGTGCTTGGCGCGGCGCTGAGCGGGATTACTACGTCTTTCTTTAACACGTACAACTGCGACAGTTATGGCTTTTATATTGATGGAGGTTATACTGGGGTGATTGACAAGGGTACTCAAGGGTATGCTGGAAAGGTCCCGTGCCTGGTAATGGCTTGTCGTCTTAAAGACCTGGTGGACGACCTTTCCAACTACGTCCAGACGTTCGCGGATTTGTACAAGGATAAAATCCTGGTAAAACATTTTCTCCCGCAAAATATATCCTTCAGGAAGGTCTGGCACGCTTATGGCCCATGGCATCAATAATCCCGGCAGTTTCAGTCAAAACGCTTCTTTTGTTCCAACCCAAAGGGAACATGAGTTAATAGGGTATACGTTGACAAAGTTTTATGAAGCCCTTCATGATGTCGCCGTTCCATACATGACCGGAATCGTGATAAATATCGTTGAGATATATGATTCGTTAAAAGACCTTCCTGTAGACGATCGCTTTAAGGCTGTCAGGGTGTTCGGGGATTTAAGGGCCAGGAACCCATTCGCGTCTACGGAGGAAATCATCGCGGCCGTTAAAAAGATCATGAAAGGGGAAATTCCCTATGAATTTGAAGCAAAGCATATTCAATCCGGAGAGCGACCTTCACAAGGAAATAGTGGCGAAGGTGATGGAATGCGTCAGGAAGGGGTTCTCGGCGGGGAAAGAGCTCCGGAACAGGGCGGACCAGATCGATTCAACCCTGAAGGCGTTCGTTCCAACCAGTAACCTGGATAATTATTGGCGGCTGCGGAACCACGAAAATCCAAAAGCCCCCCTGGAAATTGTTATCCCGATCTCAAAGGCCGCGAGGGATACTTTCCTTACCTACATGGCTTCCGCCTTCCTGTCTGATCCAATGCGAATCTACGCCTTGCGCGGAAGGGGGGACCGCGCGGCTATCGCCAGGGCAGGGCTCCTTGAGCGACTGCTGAATCTGCAGGCCCTGTGGTTTAAGCATGACCTGTCTTACATGACCTTCTGGAACGACATGTTTTGTTATGGGCTAGGAGCTGTTATCCCTGAATGGTCCAAGATAAAGCGCAGGCAGACCATCACATCTTTTGCCGATGAAGCCATGGCCATGATGTTGCGCCAGGAAGGGAAAATGGTAAATATCGGCGACATGATCAAGTCTGTCGAGGAAAAGATTGTCGCTGAAGGTAATAAGTTGACCAATTGCAGCGTCCGAAATGTCTTCCTGGATCCGAGCGCTCCATTGCATGAACAGGACCGGGGCGAATTCTGCGGGTACATTGAACGCGTTAACGTCTTTTCCCTGGTAGAAAGAGCGAAAGACCCTGAAGAACGGCTTGACTTGAAAGCCTGCAGGTATCTTTCTGAAAAGGTCCGCGCCGGCGCTTACGGAAACGTCGGCATGCTACATGATGGCGTGTTTGGCTCGGATTACGGATACGAAAGTATCCACGAAATCGTCATGCCGTCTGAAAAACGGGAAACCTGCGCGGTTGTCCATCTTTTTAAGCGGATTGATCCAAAAGAATGGAAAATAGCTTCAGGAGATGATGTCCCGGATTCCTGTCTCGTGGAATTTATCGTTGGCGCCGGAGAGGTCCTGATTGGGGTCGTCGTGATTGATTATGATCACGGCATGATGCCCATGGTTTTCGCCTCTCCGTCTCATGACGGGTACGAAACATATTCGTTGGCAGAACTCGCTTCCGTGTACGGCATGCAACAGTACTGCGACTGGAAGGTCCGCGCGCAGGTCGCGAACCAGTCAAAAGTTCTGAATGACATGTTGCTTGTTGATCCAACCGCTTTTGAAGAGGAAGACCTGTTGAATCCCGCGCCAGGAAAACTTATTCGGCTTAAGCGGGCGCTTTATAATTCCGGCGGGATAGACCAGTTCATTAAGCAACTTCAGGTGCAGGACGTTACGGCGAATAACCTGGCCGACGTGCTTCAAGTGGCTTCTTTCATGAACGATCTTATCGGTGTGTCCGATATCGTTCGCGGAGATCTGTCCAGCATGCCGGAGCGTCCAACGGCGGCTCTTGGAATGGCCGCGAGGCAATCGGCCTTGAGCCGACTGCAATACCTGGCGCAGAAAATACAAAGCCAGAGCATGGTTCCCATCACGTACATGATGGCGTATAATACGTTGCAGTTTATGTCCATGGACATGGTTATAAATATCGTTGGGTCAAGGTACGAACAGGATATCCGCTCCGTGTTAGGCATGGGGCCAGATGAAACGGATATCTACGTCTCTCCAGCAGATCTCGACGGAGACTTTGATATCGAACCGCAAACAAAACTCCGAAACGAGGCTGACGTAAACGCCATGCAACCGGTAGTTGAACGGTTGTTGCAGATTCCAGAAATCGCAATGTCAATAATGTCAAAACTGGACGCGACCGCGCTCGTGTTGAATTACATTAAGAGGAGCGGATTCGAAAATGTTGAAGATTTTCTTCAGAAAAATCCAGTCCCTGTTATGGCCTTCGTCCTCCCAGACCAGCAGGTTGCGCAGCAGGCACAGGCAGGAAACCTTGCCCCCATGGATACTGTCGCACCTACTGCGTAACGGTGAAGATATCGAGTATCCGGAGATTTCCAGGGAAGATATTCTGGAACTCGAAGGGAATCCGGCATGGCTGGCGCTTAAACTTTTTCTTTATAAGCGCATGCTGGTCGTCGCGTGGTATATCATTACGCATCCAGAGAAGGACAATACACCGGAATCGTTCGAACTAAGAACCCTTGAAAAGTTGATGAACTTCGATTTCTCGTGGTATACCGGCACGGCAAAACCTGAAGACGTGAAACAGTTTCTGAATAAACTAAGGAAGAAGGAGAAGAAACAATGAGCGACGAAATGGCGGTAACACAGGGAACCGATTCCGCGGCTTCTACCGCGGAGTCTGGCGGATCATTCAGCAGTGGAGCGGAAGCAGTATTCAACTTGTTTGACTATTCGCGGCCGAACGATGGAGGTCCGGCGAAACAGGTTGAAGGTAATGAGAATCAATCCGCGGCACCAGGAACCGATGAGCCAGATGAAGAAATTCTGAAGGCTTTCGAACAGGGCGATGAAGATGAGCAGGAAACCGGCGCCGAGGAAGAGGTAAAACAAGAAGAAAACGATGTAAAGGCCGGACAGAAGGAAAAAGAAAAGGCGCCAAAAGAAGAGCCTGCGGAAGAAGGGGTTAAACCACAGGAAATCGTAAGTCTTCCTGAAGAACTCCTCGCGGACGCGCTTTATTCCCCAGAGTCTTTGGGCGCGGCCCTGAACTCTGTCGCGGCCGCCGTTACGGAACGCATGGAAAAACACGTGGCCGCTCTTGCTGAATTTGTTCAAGATCAGGTTCAGCGGGCTCTCGCTGCCTCTGAAATTATGTTATACCTGCACGAGGCAGCAAAGGAATCTCCGGAAATTCTGCAGTACCCACAAGTGATGAAGCGGCTCCTGCAGAAACACATGGCCGCGGGAGCTGGAGATAAAATCGTTCAGAATGCTCTCGGAGAGTTCAAAAACGCGTACTCGAAGTTTGCTTCCTTGAAAAAGGGCGGAAACAAGATTGTTGATGTTCGAGCGAACACGAGCCCGCCTAAATCGGCGTCAAAACCCATGTCTTCCGGCGGTATTCCGCAGGCTGAAGACGTGAACAACATCGGGTACCTGGCAAGCATCCTCAACAAGTCTTTCAGAAAGGAATAAGCAATGCCTGGAAAAATCAGGGTTTCTGTTGTGCCTCCGCTTTTCCGGAGTATGTTTCGGTGGCTTGAGACGTATAACGGCGTTGACCTTGGGGCCGAAATTCCGGTTTTCGCGAAAGGATTGAAAATCGGAAAAATCCTCTTGACAGAAGAGATGCTTTCTGATATAATTGAAAAAGAAAAACAAAAAGGGTCGGAAAAGAACAAAAAGTAACAAAAACAAACGAAACCTAATGTAGAAAGGAAAACAGAAAATGCCTGCAGCTTCTGAAAGTAGTTCCGCGCATTTTATCACCCTTGGCAATCTCGTGCCTGGTACTGTCGCGGTGATTAATACCGACGAATATTACAAGGTACGAGATATTCGGACTAAGCTTTATAAGCAGTATCCGAACGAGGAAATGGAGCGGTATCCGCTTACCAAGATTGTCTTGTCCGGTAAAGGACGCATTCTGGATCGCGTAAAATGCGAGTGGGGCATGGACGCCTATGATCCTAATTATTTCCAGGTCTTGGGCGTCTTTTCTGATAATGAGTTGAGTACCGCGATTACCGACGCGTGCCCCAAGGGGACTACGGTTTATGTCGCCACGTCGAAAGAGGACGTGCGGCGCGTAATCCCCATGGAAAGCATTGAGTTGCGCGTTATCAGGAATGACGTTATAGAGGCCGGAGCTCCAGCCGAAGCTCCTGGAACCGTACACTCCGTTATGCTGGATGTGGTCGGTAAAGGAGAGACCCTGGCCTTCGGGTATATCCAGGCGGTGTTGCTGGAAGGCGAAGTGTCGAACTCTAACCTCCCCTGCAGCCGAGCGAACAGCGGTCAGTATTACTCTAGTTATGGCAGCCTTATTTCTTATGCCGCCCCCGAAAATTCGACCATTCCCCCGGGCCGGTATCGCGAGCCTACCCTGCAGTTTAATTACTCGCAGATTATCATGGAAGGCTTGTCGATTACCGGGTCTGAATTGGCAGATAAGAGCGTGTTTGATGAAGAAACCTACGCTCGCTACTATCGACAGACCATGGATCGATTCCATGAGAAGTTTGAGCGCATGCTGAAATTCGGCGTTCGAGCTGAGGGAACCGGAACGGTTTCTTACATGGGACAGACCGAGACGTTTAAGCGATGGTGGTGCGGCGGGCTTTCGTACTTTATCAAGCATAACGCCAGTGATAACTATATCCAGATCCCACGACTTACCACCTTTGAAGGCGAAAACTTCTCTGGAAAGAACTGGGCCAATTACGGAGAGTGGTTCTTCCAGCTGCTCATGAACAAGCTTTCCAAGAAGTCCGGAAGCCGGAAAAAGGTGTTCGTGTCGTCTACCGGCCGTCTCATCATTAACGAACTGCTCAAGCAGAACACGGCCGTGGAGGTCGGGCCTTTCACGAAAGACAAGTGGGGCTTTGACGTCCAGGAAATTCACGGCATGAACTGCAAGCTTGAACTGCACCAGGACGCTGGACTCTCCGTGAATCCGGCCTGGGAGCGCATGATGATTATCGTTGAGCCGGAGAAGATCGAGTTCCGACCGCGGAAGGGACGCGATCTGACGGTTATTCGCTCCCAGAAAGATGTTAAGGCCGCCATTGAAAACGGCTGGACATGGCGCGATGGTATCCGTGAAGGCGTGTTTATCGACGGAACGGTTACCTTCGATGACCTGGATGGAATGGCTATCGTGGAAGGCCTCGGCGAAAACTTCGGGTCGTGACGCATGGTTGCCTTTCTCCCCTAACCCCAACGTCTGGGGCGGGCTCCTCTTGCCCTTTCTTGGGGCCCGCCCCTTCTAAACATGAGGACATGAACCATGACTGACATCTCGAAAAGAGCCCCGTTCCGGATGAGTAGAAGCGTTCGGAACTTCCTTGAAAACGGCTTCCCTCTATTTGATGCTGATAAGGCAAGTCAACCATTCGTTGGGAAGTTGTTTGCCTCTAACGGGGATTATACTATTGAAGAATCCGCGCAGCACGTTGAGATTCGGGTGCAGAACGGCGTGGACGTGAACGTGTATTTCCCAGCCCTTGGGAGGTACACTGGAAAGGTTTATGTCGTCCGCCCCGCTTTTAACGGAGCCACCGGAAGTATTACACTTAAATTCGCCGATCGATTTAATAGGGCCGGGAACAACCCGAAGTATTTTGACTTTGTCATCTCTGCTGATGCCCCGTATGTACCTACTATTGCCGTGATGTACACGAGGTATGGCTGGACTCCGGTAAATAGTCCTGTCCTGCTGCACCCCATCACATTAATCATGTCTGCTATTAGCCAGCAGGTTTCTGAATTGGAACAGAGGTTGAATGGATTGGAACAGAGGTTGGATGAATTGGAACAGGGGTTGAATCAGTGAGATGGCATTTAACACGTATTACGCAAAGGCATCTGTTTCTGGTCAAGGACACGCGGGGACCTTGAGCGACCCGCTTTCCATCATAGACGTTTTTGGAGATAAAAACCAGTCTACGCCATATTCTTCTGTCATTCAAAGGCCCGCCATCATTTACGTGTTGAAGAGTGATGGCGGGCAGGCTTTTTCTTCTTCAGCAAATTATTCTCCAAGCTCTTTCGATTTGGCAAACGGCGAATCTTCTTTCTTCTTCAGTGGTAACCATGGATCTGGCCCAATTGTGTTTGTTGGCGCGAAGCAGGACGGCTCTTTGATTACAAGGACGTCCAGTTACCAGGATTATCCTGTCTTCGGGAAAATAAAGATCGCTAATTCAGACGGGCCGGTATTTTTCAACAACCTGTTATTCAAAACAACCGGAAGAACGCTTGCTACTGATGCCGTGTGCCATTTTGTGAATTGTGGGTTTGAAATTACAAACGATACATGGGATGGCCATGCGCTTACCTCGCTTTCTCGAAGTGGAAGCCATACCTTTTTTAACGGCTGCTGGTTCTTTTTGACGGGAAACGAATTCTCGAAGAAGTGCTTTGTTAATATTCTTGCCGGGTACTTCTTGTTCTTTGGGTGCTGGTTCGATACGTTTGGCGTAACTATTGCGGAAGGGGGGAATTCATGTTTTTATGATCAATGCGTGTTCAGGCAGTTGTCTCCAAAAACACCCCACAAGCATTATATGGCTTTCAATGGCGTGTCCTCTGATGATATAAAAAGATGCCTGTTTTTTAATTTTAATACGGCTATTCAGGAAGGGGCGTATGTTTTTCCTGAGAATGAAGGCGAGCCAACAAGTCGAAATATTATTCAGAATTGTACCTTTTATGATTGTGATACGCCAATAAATTTTTGTGTAGCTGACTTGAATTCCTCCCTTATTTTTGGAAACGTGATGTATCATTCTGACGCTCAAAAGCAGAGCGATTACCTTGCCGTCATGAACCTGTATATAGCCAATTCTAATTATGTGAATCCCCTGTTCGCGATTGGAGCGGATAAGGTTATCAGGGTCTACAACGGGTCAGGTAATCCTCTCGGAAAGAATAGGCCCGTAATGTTCATGAATATCGCATGGCCATTTCCATCGTCTTATGAAGATCCTGAAGTTCCTGAACCACAAGAAGAAGACACGCCAAATCATCCGGACGTCGGACTTGCCGGAATTTCTGCCTATGACCTTTCTTCGTACACGTTTCCAGAGTATGCTACCAGGTTTGGTGTTGAGGCAGATAGAAGGAACCTGAATGTCTCGTTAAAACTTTCTCCAAATTTTCTTCCGACGCCAATAGGAACGTATCCTGGTTCAGACGTGGTAATTAAGGGCGCCGTGGCATATGGCGCTTATAATGAAATGAAGGGAGAATACAAGGAAGCGCCAGAGGAATACGTTCTTGCCAGCCTTAAGTATGGCGCGAATTCCGGTCATTTTTCCAGGACCGGCTCTTATATTCCAAAGTCCATAACCGATTTTGGTTGCAAGTCTATACATTTCGAGGAACCGCCGGAGAGTTAATTATGGCGGATAAGATCGTTCGCGTTGCCTGGACGGCATCTGTTCAAGACGGGCAGTATTCCAGCGCCGTATTCATGTCTCCGGATGGTCAGTGGGGCGTTCGGAACGTCAACACGCAAGAGGTGATAGTTCCGGCTGGAACGGCGCTTCAGAAACAGGGTAATCTTTTTGTTCACGACTTTCCCGCGCCCGCTGGAGAACAATATGAGTACTATATTCTGTTTTCTGGAAATCTTGACAATCCCACTGGGACATCCACTCAATACCCTGCTCAGGCAAGGGTCCACGACGTTGTTTTCTCGGCCTTCGACTGGTCAGACTACAGGACGCTTGGAGGTGTAAGGCGTCTTGTCGTGGAGTTGTCTGGTAGATACGATTTATTGCGTGACCCGGAAAACGACGATTGGACGGATGACAGGGGGCTGTTGACTTTTTACGTTAACGAAGCCCAGAAGTGGCTTGACATGCGTTTCACCATGCCAAAGCATCCTGCTTCCCTGTATAAGAGGGTGCCGGCTGGGGTTGGCATGGTGACCATGCAACACGCCAGGTTTGTGTTGAATGTTGAAGAGCTTAAGGATACGGGAGAAACTGTTGGTATCCCGTGGATGACTCATTACAATGGCCTTGCCCCGGAACAGGAACTCGAAACTTCTCAGACGCTTCCGGAGGCGTCCGGAAGTATTTACTTTGGCAAACATTGGGATACTTATTCGCCAATAACATCTATCTGGATTCAACCCGAAAACAGGGATCGCGTGATCATTGTTCGCGCGAGTTTCTTTACCAGGGAGTTGAAGAATGCTTCGGACAGGTCTTACTGGACCGTTCAGCATCCGCGTCTTTTGGCGCAGACAGTCATGTATCTGTTCGAGATCCCAATGCGAAACTCTCAGGGAGTAAAAGACCTGTTCGAACCGATCATGGACGAGCTGATAAAGGCTTATCACGATTATTGCGCTGAACTCGCCGCTGGGCCGGCAGAACATTGGATGATGAGATCATGATCCGCGCTCCAAGACCATTACAGTACGCGCATGAAAGCATTGTGCCTCGGAATAACCCTGGGCTTACACCGTTTTCTTTTTTCTATCCGACGTTGTCTGCCGGTGATATGGTTTTCGCGTTTCTTGCTCCGTCTAAAGGCGCCGTTATAGAGTTTCCGGCCATAGTTGTCGGATCTGTTTCTGGTAACGTAACTCTTAGCGGAACCATAAATGGACAACTTATAGAAAACACGGAAATTTCTGCCGGCATAAATCAGTTGCAGGATTTTTTGGAGCTTCAGCCATTCGCGCGCGTGGAAGTGTTTTTGTCTGGAGCCGGGTCTCTTAATGATGTTTGGGTGACATATTATGCGAGAATTCCCGTTTAGGATAAAACTTGGCGGGTTGGAGCCGGAAAAGATAGTAAGGACGGATAATCTTGTCTACTTTAACGACGTTTTTGTGCCGCTTTACAGGTTTTTTGATTATGTAGTTGTGGCCGGCGCAACTTACGCTTATAACACTAAGTTTGGCTCGTGCGTGTGTAAGTCTGGTCCTGGATTGTTGTTCTATCCCATTGATTCTGGAGGTCTTGGTGCTACCGACTCAATTACCGTTTCTGCTTCCACAAAGTACGCCCATGTTGTCCCATGCGCCAACAAAAACACCTTCTACGTTGGCATGAATGGTACCGTGTATGAAGCGACCAGGAATGAAAGTTCATTATCATTAACGTTAATCCAACTTGTTTCTGCTCCTTCACTTGTTTTTCTCTATAACGATAGTACGGTTGTCCTGGCCGGGTTTAGTTCCTCAAAAAGTTCATATTGGATTGGGAGCCCAATTGGCGCCGAGGTTGGAAGCCTGGCCAAGGTTTCTTTCGCCGAACTTTCCGGTGAGAAAAAGACAATTTCGTCTGATTTGTTACAGTTGTGGTCCACGTTTACTCCGACGTTTGGTTTCCTTCCTTCCGGCGCTGAGATTACCGCGCTTGGGCAGGTTGGCGGGTCTATCGCCTTCTTTACCCGGAACAAGTTATATCTTGGCAGGTTCGTTGAGTCAGAGCTTTTTGCCCTGGATGAGGTCCCTGGATTGTTTCCCGTTTCCAGTCAACGCCAGGTTTATTGCACTGGAGATATCGTTTTTGTGCTTACCGACGACGGTAAGTTTGTCATGGTCTCAGATAAAAAAACAGATCTTCTTTTTGATTTCGGCAAGTTAAAGAGCGCTGACCCGGATCTCCCGATGCCGTCTTATATATCCGACGTGGCGGATGATTCTGTCATTCTTGGAAACTATGTTTTTACGGCCGGCGCGATGTTCGGGCCTGTTTATCCGACGCCTCTTGGGTTTTATGTTGGAAAAACCGATAAAAATGGCCCGGTTGTAAAAGCGATTGTTGTTGAAAGAGACCCGTTTGATAATGAGGAATATACGGAATTCAGGTTTGATTCTGGCTGGCTGTTCAGAGATGTCCAGGGTCTGATATCTACGAACGCGATTTCTTTTGATACGGTAAACGCCAGAAATACGGAAGTTGTGCTAGAATATGTCCCAGACGCTGAGTCGCGTAGAAAAATTTTAAGAACAAATCGCATAAAGGCAAGGAATGACTTGCCTGCTTTTGTAAAGAGAACCGGAACAAATTTTAAGGTGTCGTTTTCCGGGAGGCTGAGAAAAGATGGCCGCGTTACAGGAGCAATTATTAGAGTTACCTTCCCGGACGCAAGATACGTCCGTGGACAGTTTATTCCAGACGGATAAGTATCGCTTCACAAGATTAACCGGAAGTTCCATCCGGATTTTTTCTGATCATATACGCCAAACCGCGTTTGAAAGTATACCCGGCCTTACGGAGTCTGGATATGCTTTTTTGTTTGGGTCCATTTTAAATGGCGCGTCTGGTGTTTTTGCTTACTCAAAATCTGGAAGATTGATCGCTCTTGTTATCCTTTCTTTAAAAGTTGACATGTTAAGAAATGAGCATTTTTTTGTTCTTGACGCTTTAAAGAGCTTTAAGAGAATGACGGAACATGAAATAAAAGACCTTCTTTCCAACATTCTTGCTACGGCCGAAGTGGTAATGGTAAAGAAAATTTATACGTCCGTGAGGAAAGTTTCTCATTCTGCCGTCGCTCGGAGGCTTGGGTGGGTCCAGGATAACACGTTAAGGATTGATGTCTAATGGGACAGACGCAAACAACCACCAATCAACCTGCTTCCTATGGACTTGATACGTTGTTGAATGGCGGCGGGTATTACATAAGGACGCATAAGAGTAAGAAATATTGGGAGGCTATAAATGCAAAGAAAGAGGATGTTCGCAATGCTATTGCCGCTGCTAACGCGACAGGAGCCTCCGTTTCAGCAAGCGATGTCATGACTACAATTAATGCCACCTTTGGGGATGCCGGGAAAATAGAAAGCGAAAACGAACTTCATCTTGCAACTGAGACGAACCTGATATATAGAGGGGCAAAAGTTATAGAGGCTCTTGAAGACTTTACCGCTTATTCTTCCTTGAATACGGATTTAAGTTCTATTGTTAATACTATTAGAGGTGAAAATTTAAGTGGCATTTCTTTTGATGGGCCTGCCGCCCAAGATAGTTATGCACAGGCTTCTTACACGCACTCCGTCCCTAATGTTCCATCATCTTTTTTGCAGACATTTTCCCAGTTTCTGATTACTCCGGCCGCCGCTCAGACAATAGGGTCTGCGTTTGATACGGCAAGGACTTCATATAACTCAACTCTTTCCGCAATCAGGAGCGTCGCCCCAAGTTACGTTTCTCAGGCTTCTTCCGGAATGAATGCCTTAATTGGGGGCCAATCTGTGTCTGTTGAAAAGCCGTCTGTTGACTTTTCTGTTCAAAGCACTCTTTCCTCAGCGATGTCTCCGTCTCCGCTTTACTATAAGTCTTCCGTAGACGTGGCGACTTCTTCTCATTTAATCCGGGGGTATTCTGCGGCTGAAATAGTTACCAGCATTCAGGACGGGACGAAATCGGCGCTTGAGTTTATCAAGACAACTGTTGCTCCTGTTACCAGGGGAATAAGAGGCGCGTTTTCTAACCGGTTAGAGTACAGCATTGCTATGGCGGGACTTGGAATGTTGAATAATATGGTAAACGCCATAGCCGATACCCTGAAAACTTCCGAGGCAGAAAACGTAAATAATTCAAGGGTTATGGCTCAGCTTGAGCAGGATAGAAAGATAAAAGTAGAAGAACTTCAACTGCAGCACGCGAATGGATACGCGGACCTGGCAAAAGCCAGCGCTAGCGTCGCTTCAAGTGTCGCCATAGAAAAATCTAAAAATCAACTTGGTTGGGGGCAACTTGTTTCCTCGTTTTTTACTTCGTATGCTAACCAGATTATGGAAATTGCCAGGGGTTACTCTTCCTTGTTCGGCGTTTTTATTGAGGCCAACAACGCGATCTCTCCTGCTCATACCAGCAGCCTTGTCGCCGCGTATCTTGATCATGACGTGAGAGCCAGGGCGGCTTTCTGGGATTATGACTACAAAATTAAAAACTTGAACGCGCAAAATTACGATATGAATTTAAAAAGGGCGTTGTATAAATCAAACGCGGAGATTTCAAGGCTTGAGACGATGTTGAAATATAAGGTAACCGCCGCGGCTATGAGTAGCGAAGCGGCAAACGCTGATTGGTTAGAAAACATGAAATTTATAAATGCTTTCAGAGAGATAATCGCCGCGTATGCCGCCGCTCCTGTCCCCAGCCTGGTAAACAGGCCAACTCCTTTTGGAACGTTGTTGAATTCTATTTCTGGAGTGGTTGGTGTTGCCGCTCAGGTCGCGCAAATTGCCGCGATTTTATGAGGGTTAAAAAATGCCAAGTGAAGGGACTTTGAAGAAAAAGCAGAAGTACTTGACCGTCAGTTCCGCTCTCGCGAACATAGGATCCGCGCTTGCGCTTCCCGGGGAACCAACAGAACGCCTGAGTAAGGGCATCGTGGAGCAGAACCGGCCAATTGCCCAGTCTATTGCCCAGCAACTTGAACAGAAGCGCCTGGAGAAAAAGCGCAGAAGTTCGTTCATGGGGAAGATCCTTGGAATTGCGGGTTCAGTTGCCGTGCCAGCGTTGGCGCCAGTTCTTGGCCCAATTGGAGGCGCCGTTGGCGGAATGGTCGGGTCCGCTGTTGGCCAGGGGCTTGGCGGAGGAGGTGTTGATCCGGTAAATGTGCTTGGATCTGGCTTGCAAGGTGGGCTTGGCGCGGTATCTGGATCAAAGATCCTGGCAGATCAGGCAGGTGTTTTTGATGCCGCGACTGGAAAGAAATATGCCGGCGCTTCTCCTGTTCCTCTCGTCCCTAAGGAAGATGCTATCGCGTCCGGGTCTGGATATTATTATCAGAAGCCTGACGTGTTGCAGCGGTTGTTTGCTTATATGCAGGGGCTTAACGCGATTTCTGGGGGGCCTTATTTTGGCATGATTCCGGCTGACATGTTCTCTGGTAATCCGTATCTTTTACAGCAACAGTTGCTTGAAGAACAGAAGAAGCAACAGGGAGCGATTTAATATGCCAGTTATGCCGTCCTCAAAGGGAAGTAAATGGATCGTCGGCGAGAACGAAGATAAGATTAAAGAATATCAACGCGTAAGCCCTCTTGTGTCGTCTATCGCAAGAGGGAATAATCTGAATGCTTCTAACATGAAGTATTATGCTCCAGACGGGGGGGTCCCAATTGGCCTTCAATCGAACTATCAGAGAGGGCAGTCTGGCGGGCAGATAGGCGGGGCTCTTGGTTCTATCGCCGCTTCTGTTTTGTTTCCAGGTGGCGGGCTTGTGGCTCCCCTTATTGGCGGGACTCTCGGGAATGTTGTCGGGCAGCTGGTCGGTGGGCGCGGAACTGGAGTCGACTTAAGGAATGTCCTTGGAAGCGGTGTCGCGGGGGCGGCTGGAGGCGCCATTGGCCCTGGACTATCTGGGGCCGCGGCTCCTATTGCGGCACAGTTTATGGCCCACGGTATGTATAAAAATCTTTATGATCCCGCGCGGAATATGTATACGCCTTATTACGAAAGGTAGACGCTATGCCAGAACCGAAGAAGCCCTTTTTGCCTGCCCCGCCTTCACTTCCGCCGCTTCCGGAGGTTCCAGCGTTTAACCCTGCTGCCCAGCCGGAAAATTTGCTCTTGTTTATTAAGGGCATGCAGGATGCTATTAAAGCGAAGCAGGCGGCTTTACAGCAGGTTCTGGGCGTGCAGAACCCATCAAGTGCTTTTGGCCCTCTCGCGGAAATCGCTTCTGCCGCGGCGGAGCCCTTTATATCGCCGTCCGTTCCTTCCCCAGCTCTCGCGTATGTAATGGGACCCCAGGCGTATAACCAGCAGGTTCAGAATAACGCCCAACTTGCCGCCTTGTATGCTGGCGGCGCTCCTTCTTTTTCTTCGCATGGCCGCGTTGCCGGAATGCCCGGCATTCCCGGCATGAACTATACGCCAGGGGTCCGCGCGGCTTCCGACATGTGGAAAGATGACCTGCGCAAGAAAATGGCCATGCAAACGGTTGATTCGCTTGGAGCGTTGGAATCTGGAATTCTTGACTTGCAGATGGCTCAGGCGAAGCAACAAATGCTTGCGCAGGCGGCTGTTGAGCAGGCGCAGAGAGAAGCCATGTTGAAGCAGTACCAGGCGGCTCTTCAAGGCGCTTTGGACCAGGGAAGCATGCTTCAAAAGGCATACGGATATAGCCTGCAAGATATTGTAAGCCAGGCGAATCATGACAGGAATCTTAGCGAGATTGCGGCAAATCTTGCGGCGCAGCGAGAGGTAATTAGGGCTCGTGAAGCTTCTGAAATGGCTAAGATGCAAAAGGAAGCGGAACTTAGATCCAGTTTTCTTGAGAAGGAGAAGGAACTGGAAGACATCAAGCATAAACAAGGTTTGGAGGATAGTTTAACCAGGATTCTGGGTGGTTTTGTCAAGAAAGAAGACGATGGCTCGTTGACGGTGTACTCTCGCGATGGAATCATAAAGATAGATCCAAACAGCGGGAAGATGGCCTTTACGCAGCTTGGGTCTCCAATAAGCGCGCCTGGAGACAAACAAGAACTTCCGGCGGTCGTGCCTTTAAACGATAGCAGTGTTCTTCTCCCAGACAAAGGCCTTGTTCTGGATTTCACTACAGGATGGGTTTCCAAGGCTGAAGAGTACGTAAGACCGAGGCCAAGTCAGGCTTCTTCGTTTGTCCAGTATGATCCGGACTTGATTGTCAGGGATCCGGAGCATTTTAGAAAATTTGTCACTGATTATATCAGAATGATTGATGGAGCGTCTCCCGATCTTGTTAGCATCCGCAACATGGACGCCAAAGAGTTCTTTAAAAGCATGACGCCTCAACAACTTGAGATGTTCCAGAAAATGGGCACAGATTTCTTGAGAAAATTAGACAGTTCTGGCTCAAGTGACGGCTTACAGAAGACGGCTCTTGATTCTCTTTTGCGGTTGTCTAATGACGCGCTTCGGATCAGGGATGCCATTACAAGCTCCTTTATCTCGAGTATTTCTAATAGAAATTTAGGCCCCGGCACTGGAACATCTAAAGTCGTGACTGTTGCCGCGCCTGATCTAAACGCCGCAAGCGCTATCCAGGAGCAAACCACTCCAAGCAAGGAAAGTTCCGCGGGAGATCAGCGAGAAGCGATGGAAGAAGACAAGATAAAAGAACAGCTTTCTTATGATATTTTCGCTAATATAGACGCGCAGCTTAAGGGCGGGGTAGCCGCGTTTAATAATATTGATTCCGATGATCCAGATATAGTCTTCGTATATCAAGGGAAGTTGTACTCAATGCCCCTTTCCTCTTTGCGCCGGGAGGTTGATAGTGCTGAAGACCCGTCCAGAAAAGTCTATTTCGCCAGAATTTTGAATAGCATCACGAAACAATTGGAAGAGTTGAAAGAGAAAAGCCGCGGCGTGGCGCGCAAGACTGAATCTACGTTTCCGTTTTCGCCCAATCCAAGCCCAGATAGTTATTACTATGGACCATAAGGATATTGACAATGCCTATTCTTGATCCAAGCAAAAGAGATGTTCCAGTTCTTGGTTTGATTCAGGCTGTTCAGCCGGGATTGTACAGCGAGATTGTAAATCAACAGCAATCAGGGCTTTTACCGCAGGCCTCTGATGGTGTCGTTCAGGAAGATCCCCTTTCTGGCCTCACGCCTTACGAAAGATATAAACTCGAACAAGAACAGAAGAACAAGACCGACGAGGTACTGTCCAAATTCGGAATAAGGCCTGTTGCTCCACAGGAAGGAGATGATAGTCTCGTTTACTTCAGAGACGGATCTTATGTAAAGAAATCTGATTATATTTCTGCCATCACCCCTCAAGAAAGATCTCCTTTCGATGAGCCTTCTTTGTTCGAAAAGTCCGTTAATGCTATTGGAAATATAGGATCTTCCGTGTTAGGCCCCGTCGGGTCGGCTATTGGGGCCGCGGGGGACGCCTGGCATTCTTTGCAGACCGCCCTTATACCAGACTCAGCAATGCAAGCGGCGTCTGATTACGCCAAGGAAAATAAGGAGTATATTGCCAGGTTTTCAGATGTCATTGATCCGGATAACCCCGTGCACAGAATCGGGTATTCAGCGGTAAGATCACTACTTTCTCTTGGCTTAGGCGTCGCGAAAATTTTTATTCCAAGGGAAATAATTGATCCTATATCTGAAGGAATTTTAGAGGTCCGGGACAGGGCTATTAAGAGAGACGAAAAAATTGCTGACGCTTTTAAGGGCGGCGCGTTAGATCGCGAAGTGGTGTACGGGGCCATCGATTCCTTGGCGGACATGGTCACTTCAGCGGCAGTCGTGCTTGCGACTAGAGGTGGCGGTGCGGAGACTACAGTTCAGTCCATGAGCAATCTTGGCAAGATCCTTGGGTTTGTCAAGAATCGGGTCTCCCCGTTCGCGGAGTTTATGAGCGCCATGAGCCCCTCTGTGTTCGAGCAATCGCGCTATGAATTGCTTAAACAGCCAGGCGTTACGGAGGAAGCGGCAAGAAAAGGCGCTGCCGATCAACTAGCGGCAGAGTGGGGTGTCGCCGCCCTCTTTTCGTTATTTGCTCCCGGCGTGGAACCTGATGTCCTTCCATCAGTAGCAAAGAAAGTCCTGCCGTTTGTCGCTCGCGGTGATAAGCAAGGCGCCGTAGGCGTCCTGGAAGACTTTTTCGGAAATCTTTATAAAGAGAACCCGTTTTCTTACGCCTTTGCCAAGAGGCTGTTGCAGGTAAATCTCGAAGAAATTCCAGAAGAAGTTATAACGTCTATCATCCAGGAAAAGCAGTCCAGGAAAGCTTCAGGAAAATCGGACGAGTTATCCGGAAAAGAAATTAAGGATATCTCCCTGGAAACTATTGCGGCTACCGTTATCGCGTCTTCATTGTTCGCCCTTCCAGGCGCGGGGCGCGCTGGAATGGAAAGCAGAAGAGAAGACATCCGCAGGAAAGGATACGCTGATTTTCTTGATCGTGTTGTTTCTCTTGATGAGATGCTTGGGTCCTTAAAGAATTATTTTCGTGGCGGTGGCGTCCAGGAAATGCTGGGCGATATTAAGGCGTCCGGCGCGACAGCAGGACAGGCGCAGGCCTTGCCCGTTACGGCCCCAGGCGCTTCATTACAGGCCCAAGTACCAGCCGGCGCCCAGGGAGCGCCTGGAAGTCAGGCCGCCCAGCCAGTGCCAACTCCAACCCAAGGTTTCACCGGAATTAACGAGTCAATTCCTATTGGACCGGAAAGCGCCCAGACGGGCACTGTAGGCTTGATTGCCAGCAGGGAAGGAGTGCTTGGAAGAACTCAAAATCTCGAAAAGACGCGCGTCTTGCAATCTGCTATCGCGAACCTGCAAAGCATGGCAAGCAGGACGAGTAACCCGGAAGAAAAGAACAAGATATTGCAATATCTTGATATGCTGTATGAGGCTGAAAGAACAGGCGGAATAGATGAGGCGGTGCGCCTGGCGGCTTCTATTCTCTCTCCTGAAGGGGTGTTTTATCAGAATACCGAACGAGACGCTCGTGGTGTCGCGCCGTTTACCGGAATTATCGCGCTGAAAACAAGCGATGAAGGAAAGATTCGAGTATCTGCTCCAATCCACGAGGCCGTTCATCTCGTCGCGAAGAACTACATGACGGACGAAGAATATGAACGGGCTAAGAGTGTTTTCGGGGAAACCCAGGATGGCCGGCTTAACGAAGAAGCTTTTGTCCACGGGTTCCTTGATTATCTCGCGGAAAAGTACGGCACGGAAAAGTACGGCAATATTGCTGATAAACTTTACGCGAGGTATTCTCAGAAGCTTTCCGCGTACCTTGACAAGAACATTTCCAGCGCCATCAAAACGTTTGAAGAGATTGAAAACGGACGGGTATTTACTCGTAACGTAAATGACGCGGCAACGCTGGTGAAGAGGCTCGGTGGAAATAGCCAGGGCATCGCGAAACTCATTAATATCGCCGAGTCAATTGGACGCGGTCCTGCTGTAGATGTTATCGCGAAGTCTCTAAATCTCGTTGACGCGAACAAGGAACTGTCTGAGTCGCTGACTTCCGGAGAAAAGGGCGGGAAACCAACGTTTAAGGTTGCCAGGAAAGCCCGCGAGTTTCTATCCGACACTTTGAAAGCCCTGGATGACAAGCCCGGCGCGAAACTTATCGCGTCTGTCGCAACAATGGAGCGCGTAAATGGGCGAGATATTTCTTCGTATCCGGAATGGGCGCAAACCGTGGCGAATGTCATCGGGGATATTGTCGATAAGTTCCGCGAGAATCCAAAAATTCGGTACAGGTCTGCTGTTCCGCCTAACGCGGAACAGACTATCGCCGACACTGTTTATTTTGACGCCGGAGGGAAAGACGTATGGACAAAAAAACAGGCTGAAAGAATTGCTAAAAATCAACCTATTTCTATTACCAGGGCGGAATCCCTGGACCTGCAGAATCTCAGGGATGAGTATACAAACCGCGCGTTGAACGCCGTTAAGTCAATGTACCCTGAGCAATTTCCTTCTCAAGAGACTGAAGAAGAGGCGGCTCCGCAGGCAGACGAAGAAGCGTACGTTTTGCAGCAGCCTGAAGAAGAGGAGGCTCCGCGGGAAGAAGAGTTTCAGGCACCTGTCGCGGAAACAGAGCAGGAGCCAATTAACGCGCAGCCTTCTAGTGAGGAGGAAATAAAGCCAAAGAAGGCAAAAAGCGAAAGAAAGAAAAAAAGCCAACTCAAGCAAGAAAAAGAACCTGAAATCAACGAGTCCGCCGCGCTGGAAGACGTTGTTCAAGGAGAGGAACAAAAAGAAGCGGTAGAAGAAGAAGAAGAAGAAGCACAAGAACTGGAGAGTCTTGTTTCAAACAAGAAGCCATCGAGTCAAACATCAAAGGTCTATAAGGCGGCAAAGGCGGCGATAGATGAAGTCGCCAAGGAAACAACGGCCCCTTCTGAAGAGCCTAAGAGGAAACCCGAAAAAAGACAGAAGTCTGTTAAGCAAGAAAAGGAGCCCAAGCCTCAGGGGCCTCTGGCGCGGGCGATGGAAGAAGACGAAGACCTTAAGGCTTCCATCGAAGAAGTAACAAATATCATCAGGGGAAAGGAAAAGAAAAATGTTTATACCCATACATTTCTGAAAAATCGACTGACTGATATCTTTCGGATTGAAGGAGAACAAAATCCAGACCAGGTGGCCGCCCAATGGATTAACGCTATTAAAAAGGAAGCAAAGAAAAGCGTTCTAAGCGCTGTAGATTCCGTCTTGAAGAGTGCCTCTACCGACGTTAACAAGGGAAATAAATTCCTGAAATCTTTGTATGACCTTGCTTTTAACGAAGAGGAGTTAAACCAGAAGGTAAACGAGATTCTCGCTAAAACCGAAGAAAAGTTGATAGAGGAAGTTGGCGAGGAATTTCAAAACACAAAACTCGGCAGGCACATCGACTCTGTCATAAAAGAAATATCTGACATATATGGCGATGAGTATTACAAGGACCCATTGCACGCGGCCATTTCATTGGTCTATGCCATGGGCATAACCGAAGATATTCCAAAGTCAACTCGCATTCAATTTATTCCTAAGGGCGAGAAGACAATCTATATCACTGAAAACATAGGGGAAAGGGCGAAATCACTAAAAGATACCATTGGGAACTTTGCCAGGTTTTGCCGGATTTGTCTCGATTCCGCTCGGCTGGCCGGAAGCGAAAAGTATTACAGCGATGTTCTTGGCGCGCTGTGGAAAATTATAAATGGCGCCTATGTGCTTGCCGGAGAGAAAAATAGAAAGACGGTTGAGTTCAAGGACGCGTCTTTTGCCTTAACCGTGGTTAGAACGTTAATGAGCAGGTTGGCTAATGGTCTTGAAAAGCCTGCCTTGAAAGTGTCTCACTTGTCGGTTACCACTGTTCCCATTGGGATCAGCGGGAAAGTGGAACCTTCCGAAGAGAGCGATTCCGGAGACATGTCTTTTTCCACGGTCTTCGGCGATGCGTCCATGAGTGGTGACACTATTTCGGTTAACGTTTCCGGAGACATTATAAAGCGCATTGCTAAGGATTTGTTGAAGCGCTCCTCGGAAGACGTCGCGCGTGATATCGGCAGCGTGTACAAGGAAGTTGGGGAAGGTATAGCGAACGCGTCCGTGATTGAGGCTAACACGAGAAACTCTGGGCTGGCTTTTTATCATACCGTTCAACATAGAGTGCACCTGTCTAATGAAGCCATCTTGAACCCGGATAACAGAGACTATTTTCTTTCTCTTTTTCTTAAACTTAGGGAATATGGCGCGGAAACTGTAAGGCACGCCGAGGAGTTTGCCAGGAAACATGAGGCGTATGCCGAGGATCTAAATGAAATTGTAGAAAACATTCTTAAAAACAAGACATATTCCTTGATGTCTTATGGGGAAAAGATAAAAGCGGAAAACGATACTTCCAGCGAATCCGCCGTGGCCTTACGAGACGAACTTCTCGCTTTTCTTGACAGCAAAAAAATCCAAGTCACGAAAATGCTTGGTAAGGCAATTGATATTGCTATTTCTCACGTGGAAAAAGTTGTTGAAGACAGGCTGTTCAGCGGGGAGCGCGGAAAGCGCAACGGGCTTGACTTCACCAAGCCACACATTCGCGTGTCAAACCTGTGGAGTGGTATTGCCACGGAAACAGATCGAGTAGAAGACCGTCTTGTGGATGGCGTGTGGGCCGAGGCTATTTACAATCCGGAAAAGGGAAAATATGAACTGTTGAGGCGCATGTCGCCGGAACAGTCGATTGTTCTTTCTGCCATATCTAGAGGCGTAACGGCAAGCGTCTTCGCGGATGCTATAGTATCCAGAATACAACCCTCTTTTTCAGGCAAGAAAGACGATATTTCTTCGCTGGAAAGAGAAATTGTTCGGCGCGCGCTTCTCAGAAAAGAAGATCTCGCGGCTTCGTACGCGAAGAAACGGGTGGCGCAATTTATCGCTGACCAGATCAAAGAGGATGGGGTCGAATTTCTTGAAGAACTTAAAGAGTCTATTTCCCGCGCGCTTAACCTTTACGGGTATCAGGAGTTAGGGAAAAATAATAAGGCTGATTTCGTTGACCAGATTATAGGAACAATGCGCGGGATCAGCCTGTATCTTACCGGAAAACTTCCTTACGGCATCGCCTTGCTCGATAACAAGAAACACGGCAAGGTTATGCAAAAGATCATGGATGCCGCGCTGAAGAATTACGGGGCAATTACCTTCTCGCAGGCGGCACAGATCGTGGAAGAAACAGGGTTTGAGTTCAGCGATATCGCCGCGCTTCTGGTGGACAGCGGGGGGCTGGAGCTCAAAGGTAAAAACTATAAAAAGGCGTTTGATAAATTTATAAAGAGCGCGGAAGGAAACCGGGAAAGCATAATCCGTGGAGTAAGAAGTATAACGGCTGAAATATTCCGGTACATGTCCGGCATGCAGATCGGACAAATCGGGGACATTGTTTCTTATGGAAAATCACAGCCTACTGCCACGGCTGTTGTGATGGCTCTTTCCAGGTTGAATCCGACCGCAAAACTTGATTTCTCAGAGCCTATCTTCTTCCTTAACGACGTGGTTAAGGACGCTATTTACCTTTCTGGCCTGGCCTCTCCAGAAGCTCCATCGGCTGAACTTCTCGCAAACATTGGCGTTCAGGACGCCATGAACCCATCGATTTCCGGGGAGGCGGTTCAGCAAGACTTCAAAAATACGGTAAAGGAAAGAAGGAAACTTTCCAAGAAAGAACTGAAGGCCATTGGCAAGTCTAACCCGGAAATCGCCGATCTTTCATTCAGGCTTATTTTTGAGCGGGAGGACATAAAGAAAAAGCCGGTGAAGGAGTCAAAGCCACGGCTAGGTTATTACACGATTGACGAAATAACCCCAAGGATTACTGGCGCTGAAACGGCGACAAAGTCGTTTGAGCAAACCCTTGTTGGCATGGTGCAAGTCGAAGATATTCCTCCAGGGGTAGAAGCGGAAGAGGTTAAGGATTCTTCCGGAAAAGTAGTAGGGAAATATCCGAAGGAATATAAAGGCATTGCCCGCGTCCTGCACAATTTAATGACCGGGAACGTTCCGCGGGCCGTTGAAAACATCCTTCCCAAGCAATGGGTTATGGGTGTTGTAACAAATGGCTTGTTTGGCCTTCCGTCTACTCGATACAGGGTTCACAGCTTGCTCGCGAACATATCGCTTGAATTCCTTGCCATGGCGGAACTGGCTCATAAGGCTGGAGTCCCTGTAGAGGCGCTTGAGGATTTCTCTAATAAGCAGGGGTGGACCGTGCCTGGTGAAATGAACGTGTTTTCTTATTTCCGCGCGTTCTTTAATATGCCAGAAGCCTACTCGAAAAAGTTGTTTGATTATGTTAAATCGATGGACTGGAAAAATGAATATGTTTTTAGTTCTCGAAGCGTAATTGGCATGGCCCTTAAGAGGGCGGCCGATTTCATGGACAAGATGGATAAGTTTGAAAGCCTTTCTAAAAAAGAGCAGATCGAGCTTGGAAAGGCCTTCATGTTTGGAAACCGGAAATCAAATCAGTCCGTGAACCATCTTCTCGCGACATGCCTTCCGTCTACAGCCTGTCGGAATTGTTACGCCGGCGCCGGAATTATTCGGGATACCATGTTTGCCAAAACCCTGGCCATTACGCTCCTTCAGATGTATAATCCCGAGGTGTTTGGCAAGGCGATAGCCGCTTACGTGCGAAGCGTGCCTAAATATGAAATGCCATTCATTCGTTGGAATGGGTCCGGTGATAGCCTGTACTGGTTCCAGGTAAAGGCCTTTAATTCTTATGTCGCCAATGGAGACAGGCCCGTCCATGTTTTCAGCCGGTCTCCGATTAAACGCGTGGACGGCACCGCGTCCCTCATGGATTTAAGCAGCGGAAGGATTGCTTATAAGGATAACGGAGAAGTAGACCTGGAGAACTCCGTTTTTGTGTATAAAGAAGGCTCCCTGGACGAAGGCCTTTTCGAGTTCTATGTAAACCAGACGGGAAGTGTTAATGGCGCAATCGAGTTGTTGCGCAGCATGTTCCTTGAACACGGCATAATTAGTTCTTATCTTTACACCGGAACCGAGCAAGACTCTATTATCTTGAAGTTGTTAAGGGACAACCATATTCCGGTGGTAGTGCATCCCGCAAAAACAACTGAAGTAGACCGTGTTACCCTTAACTCGTTATTAAGATTCTCCGTAGAATCTTACGGGAAGGATCCTTATTTTGACTGCGCGTGCGCCGCTGACGCGGTGAGTAACCAGAATAATTGCCCCGGCTGTTTCAACTCTCCCGCGTCTGCGTGCTTCCTGTCCAGGAAAGCCTTGGCCCTTGGAGAAGACGGTCGTGTTTACTTCATGGGCAAGTTCGATAAGCATGGGAGGCTTCTTGATCCGACGGACTTCGATATTCAGTCCGAGATTCAGAACAAGAGATATCCGGCGGCGCTTGTCGGAATAGATCTTAACACGTTTGGAACTCCAGGGGCCCTGATCGCGTTATCCAAGAAACTCTCCATAATATCTAAAACCCTGGAAGATAAGGCGAAGAGCGGGGTTTCTAAAGATTATGACTTTTATTCCGCGTTCGATAAGAAGTACAAGATTTCTTATCCGGACGCAGCCAGGCTGAACGACGCGGCAAAATCCCTGAGGGATATAGCAAACTCTTATCGCATTGTTGGGCTGTACCTGATTGACAAGAGAGAGAAGATTAAAAAAGGAGTTGAGTCTGGGAAGCTTACGCCTGAAAAAGTTAAGAAAGAAAACATTAAACTCAGGGCTAAGGAAATCGAAGAATCTTCTTTCTTTAACGCTTTCTTTGATCAGACTGAATCCGGAAAGAGAATCGTTCGAAATTCTTTCATGGACTCCGTGTTCTCTGCTCTTGTTGCCGACGCGATGACAGAAATAAAGGATCACGTGAACGCGCTGTATGGGGAAGCCGAAAATGAGCGCGCCATTCAGGAAAACATCAGAAAGTTTCTGAATGAACTTGGAAGCGTGTACCTGCATTACACGAATATCTTGAATAAGAACCAGAAGATATGGTTGCGCGCTGTTCGAGAGCGCCAATATCCTGACATTGCTCCACGCCCGGTGGAGGCGTTTTCACTTTCTGCCGTGAAAGCGCTTATGAAAAAGAGCAAGTCAGATATTGACATCGCGCTTATGAAGGCGGCAATAAAGGCTTTAAGACAGGAGTACGGGAACCTTAAGTCTGTATCCAGGTTGCTGGATAGGCTTGAGAAAAAGGCGGAAACGGTAGAGAAATCTGGCATTCATCCGCAAATTACAACATTGCAAGATCTGATGAATGACCCGCAATTTTCCAGGTATTTTGCCGACCTGTCTTTTGATAGTATCGCCAAGTCTTACCAAGACGCCGCGAGGGCGTATAATAACTTAAAACGCCAGCAAGGATTTTCCGTGAATGAATCTTCGCCAATTCGTACAGAGGAGAACCTTGCGCGTAGAATAAGTCATCTTGACCCAGACACTGCGTGGGAGGTGCGGGAAGCTTTTAAGGCTATTCAGTCTGCCGGCGGTAATTTGAGCAGGTTGTTGCGTATCGCCGGGGAAGTTTTAATGGACTTTGCGGAGGGTACAAATAAGTTCAAGCCGTTTATGTCCACTCTTGCCTACCCAACCGGCGGATTTATGGCTAAGACCCGTCCGTCTGTCCAGGGCGCTCGAAGAGTTTCTACTTATCTTCGCATGCTTGGGCAAGGATTTTTGTCCACGCGCGCGTCGAACGTAAACCAAATGTACGCGGTGGCGATACCGCCCGACGTTGGAGGAAGGTTTACTCCATTTTCTCCTGGTGGTGGCGTTGGCATATCGCCGTACCTGAATTTGTACTCCATGGCCGACGTGCTTGCTCATGAGGCAACACATGCCGTCGCGTTCAGGAATATTCAAAGAGAACTTCTGGACAGTGGAAACATTCAGAATAATGCTTATTGGGCCATCTTTACCCACGCGGTCAACAGGTTCAAATCTTATGTGCGAAACAATCGCGATAGAATGAATAATTTTTACGCCATTTCAGATCCGCATGAACTACTTTCAGAGGTAATGGGAGATTCGTACACGCGATTCCTGCTCTCTGAAGGCGGGCATATTGGAATGGCCGTAATACAGAAGCTGATTGACCAACTCCCGTATCAGTGGGCTCATTATCTTTCCTATGGAGATTTTGAGGCCCGAACGCTTTCAGGCGGTAACATGTTCCCGGTTTCCGCTCCGTATGACAGCATTACAAAAACTGTTGAAGCGTACTTGACAAAAATAGCCGGAGAACTTAGGGAAGACATTCCAGTAAAAATAAGCTGGGAGATAAAAGATGTCTCCGGGGACAATTCTTCGTTTGGAAAGCGCGCCAAGGATATTCTTTCCTACGTGGAACATGAGGCCGGCCAGAAAGAAAAGCTTGTTGACAAGATAAAGGAATACGCGAAGAAGGCCAGGGTCATGGAGACGGAAAAGGCCATGGATCCCGCGGCGTGGGTCTTGCGTAGAGAAGGCCTTAATCCAGATGACACTCGCGTCTTGACAGTCAAGATTCGCGGAGAAAAAGAAAAGAGCAAAACCGCTTCCATTGGACTCTGGCGCGGAGAAGATGAAGTGACGCACGCCTTGCGCGTGTGGTTTGGCGGAGAGGTCGCGGAAAAGATAATGGATCAAGTCCGCGCCGGAAACACGGAAAGTCAAGGAGAAATAGACGGAAAACTGAAGTCATTTTCCACGGATTTTGCCTCTGCCTATAACCTTACCCCGGATATGGAGGAGGAAATTTACAAAAATCCGGAACAGGCCAGAAAAGATTTCATGAAGGCAAAGGAGGTCTTCTTTGATCCATACACGGCGTTCTCTTTTGTGCAGGGTGATTTCAGTCTTGTGGTAAGTGATGTGCTCGGGAACTTTGACGGGGACATTAATGAGGCCTTGTTCGCCTCAATGGCTTCTGGAAACGTTACGGCCGCCCAGGATTACGTGAAGCTTGGAGAGCTTGCCGGTAAAGAAGTTTACGGGGACATGAGCGCTTACACGCTCTTTAAGCCTGTTGTCGCGCGGGGCAAGTACGCTTACAAGGTGGTTTCAGAGCATGTTGCTTCCATGTTTACCCCAAGAGAAGAAGAATATGAGCGTAAGCCTCCTATTCTTGCTCCCGCGAACGAAGAAGATTACGAGATCGGGAAAAACCTGTATGACTACGCGTCCGTAATCGTTAATACAGGGAACGAGAACAGGATGAATATGTCTGCCGCGCGACAAGAAGCCGAAAGAATGACCGCGCGGCGTATAGAAAAGAGGCTTCTTGAGGCCATTGAAAACCCGAATCCGGCCACGCTGACTCCAATGTCCGCGGCAGAAACCTTTGCGGCCATGGGGTTGATTACAAGTGTCGGCATGAACATGATGCGAACAGGCAAAGAGCCTGAGGACGCGCATCGGTTTGCCAAGTTGCTGTCTGGGTGGGTTTCACTTGGAACGGCGGCCAGCGCGAGCATGAACGCGCGGCGTATGCCCTGGTTTGTCGGCGTGAAGGAACTTGAAACATTTGGGGCCCCAGAATCCTTGTTTGCTCGCGGCTTACAGACATATGCCACGAGCAGCCGCCGGGTCTCGGAGCTCGTAAAGGAGATTAATAATCTTAAAGCGCAGCTTGCGGCGAAGAACGCGACAGAGGTTCAGCTTGCTGAGTTAAAGACGCAGAAAGAGCATATCGAAAAACTGCACCAGAATTATATCAAGCGAAAGAGAAAGGAGATTGAAGAGTACAAGAGAGAGCGGAACCTGTCAAAGGAAGAGGTCGAAGAACTGAAGAAAACCCTGGCCGCAACCGAAGAAGAAAACAGGGCCATGATTGAAAACTTTAACGCCAAGATCAAGGCCCTTGAAGAGGAGTTAAAGAAAAAAGAAGCGCAACGTCGTGGGTACAAGGGAGAAGCGACAAGACTTCGCGGAAAACTTGAAGAACTGCAAGGGAGGCTTCAGGAAAGTTACGGCGAGGTTGAGCGTATTACCAGGGCTTTAAGAGACAAACAACAGCAGTTGAATGAAGAAATCCTCTCGCGGATTACGGAGTTCTCTGATGTTCTTGAACGCGAAGGCATCATCAAAAAGCGCGAACTCAAGAAGTACCTTGAGTTCAGAGAGAGGGTGACGCGGCGTATATATCAGGCTCTGGAAGAAGCGGACCAGAGCACTGAAGAAACGGAACGGGTTTCTCTTGAGACCATTACCACGGTGGTCAACGAAGCGCTTAACAGCAGCAGCGCGCAGAATAGAAATGAAGATGGCCAGTTCGATGTCGGAGAAACTTCTCTTGTCGGGACAGATCCGGCTTACATGATAGGAGATCTCGGAGAGTTTTCTTTTGATATTGAAGAAGCTGAAAATGAAATCAAAAAGTACGTATGGAACAAGTACGTTACCGTGTTCGCGGATCATTTAAGACGCATCGAAGAAATTATCGATCGTGTTTATAGGGACGAGCGGATAAGGGGCGCGTCGGAGAAAAGGGCGGCAATTGCGTATCTTGGCGCTCGACTGAACTTTGAAAATCCCGTCCTGCGCCAGATTTCCATAGCCTTCGCGAAGGCCTTTGCGTTTGCCTCAGCGCAGGCCGGAAGCGAAACCTTTGCTGATAAGGCGCACAGGTGGTACATCACTTCTATTATGGCCTCGCCGAAGATGCTTTTCCGTAATGCTATCGGCAACACGACAATGCTTGGCCTGGATCTTTTCGTCCATCGTCCAGTCGCCACCTTGGTGTCATATCTGTCGGAAAAACTGTTCGGTGGGACTCATGTTTATCGGGCTAGCGATTACCTGGAATTCCTGAAAGAAGTTCCGCTGGCCGCGCAGATGGCCGCTCAGGCGTTTCTTGAAACGTGGAAACACGGAATTCCTGTATATTCCATGATCGCCCGGAATATAGGGCCTGAAAGGGCCACAAAGGAGGCCGCGTTCACGAAAATCCTGGCAGCCAAGGCAAAATCCAACACCATATTCGGAAAGCCCGTCGCGGCACTGGCGAACTTTTCAAAGGCTTTCGTAAGGTTAGCCGTGGCTACGGACGAGGCGTTCAAGGCGTTTGAGCACGTCGCTTACTTTGGCCTGATGTCCGGGGCAATTACCAGAAAACTCGCGGCGGCCGGCGTGGACATGCAAGCCATTAACAGTTTTGATGTTCTTGACGAGGTAAACGACCTGGCATGGAAAAGGGCGCAGCTGATGACGTTTACCTCTGATCTTCCAGACGCGGCGCAGGCTTTTTCTGATTTCATCGAGCGCATGCCTGGGCTTCGTTACGTCGTTCCGTTCCGGAAAACGCCCTTGAATATTCTCATGTTTGGCATGTCTAAAACGCTTCCGTTTGCCGCGGTAAAGGCGTTAAAGACAGCCGTGGACAAGACTTCTTCTCCGGAGGATAAAATTGAATCCATTGCCTGGCTGGCGATCAGCACGGCTATAACAGGCTTGGCGGCAGCCCTTCTTATCGGTGATGACGACGATGACGAGGAAGTTCTTCCTCGGTTTACCGGCACCGTCCCGGTAAAAGCGATAAGCCGGGAAGAAGCCGAGTTGCGTCGTATCGTTGCCCCGTCCGCCAGCATTCGTCTGGGCAGCGTTTACGTATCGTATCGTGAACTTGACCCCTTCAGCACAATCTTTACGAACTCCATTGATCTTGTCCGCTCGTTTAAGAAAGCGGTAAAAAGCGGGAATGTTCCTGGCATTACCCAGGCGTCCGCCGAATACTTGCAACAAGCCCTGGAAGGCGCCCTTGACCGATCTTACTTCGAGTCCCTGTACAATGCCTATGAAAACCTGTTTGACCCGGATAAACGCATGACGTTCTTTGGCGGCATCGCCAGCGGGTTTGTGCCTACCTTTGTGCGCAACCTGGCGTCTGACCCCGATGAATTCGTGCGGGCCATGGCTGGAAAGGGTGTCGATTCGGCTTTAATGCGCCGCGTGTTTCCGCCTGCCCTTCCTGTGCGTCGTTACCTTACTGGCTCGGAAATCAGGAAGGTCTCCCCGACAAATATATGGCCCATCGATTCCTTTATTCGCCTGTTCAATCCGTTCTATGTTACTACCATTCCTTCCGCCTTGGAAGGGAAGTTGTATAGAAAAGTCTATGGTTATATTGAAAAAAACAAGAATTCAGAGTCCTTCATCTCTCCAAACTTTGTGTTGCCGCCAGCACCGTATGGCAGATACAAGGGCGTGGATTACGAACTTACCGCCGACGGATACACGCTACTGTTGGATTCGTACAAGGAGTACATGCAGCGGCGAGCGGGGAGCGTGGTAAGATGGCTGGATCTTCCGGACGAGAAGTTCGTGAGAAACATGAACTCATTAAAAATCAAGGCGCTCAACTATGCCAAGCGCGATAAGAGACTTCAGGCGTACATGTCCGGCCAATAAAAATTTTTAAATTTTCCCCAAAAATTTTTATAAAACCCCTTGACTTTGGCCCCCCTTTGTGGTACAATAACAGTGCAACACAAAGGAGGTAGCCCATGGCTAGACAACTTACCAAGAAGAACCTGAAGGCCCCGTTCATCGTGATATATGGGCGGGAAGGGGTTGGGAAAACCACGCTCGCGTCGTATTTCCCGGACCCGTTCGTCGTTGACGCGGAGGGGAGGTATTACTATGACCTTCCGCACCAGTCAGTCCGGCGATATCAGGAAATCGTCGGCGTCCTGTCGAATGTCATGACGTCTCCGTACAAAACGGTTGTGATCGATTCCGTGGACTCTGTCCAAGAAATGGCGTTTAAGGACGTCATGATAAAAGGAAACCTGAAGTCCATCTCCCAGAACTACAGGGAGGCAAACTCTCTTGTTTGTCAGGAAATGGCTTTCAGGTTCTTTCACCAGTTGCGTGACTTGAACAACAACGGGAAAAACGTTGTCTGCATCTGTCATCCGAAGATGATTGAAATGCAGGACGCCCTGGTTATCGGGAAGTGGAACGCGTACACGCTTAAACTTACCGAGTCAAAGGAAATCTCTCTTTCCGCGCGACTCAAAGAGATTTCTGACGGCGTCTTTTTCCTCGCGCACGATAAGCCTATCGTTGAAAAAGGGCGCGCGCAGGAAGCAACAGACATGCGAATCCTGTACACGGAATACTCTCCGTGTTACGACGCGAAAAACATCTGGGGGCTTCCAGACCCTATTACCGGGGCGACCACCGAAGAGATCTATGACCAGCTGGAAAAGTACCTGTTTCCCGCGGAGCAAGGCGTCCAGGAAGAAGGAATCAATCGCGCGGACCTGTTTACCAAGGCGTTAGAGCTTGTCGGAAATGATCGCGACCTTCTGAAATCCATGTGCGCGAATTCAAACGTGTCATTCAAGACGAGTTCCGCCGATGAAATTCACGCCTTCATGCGGAAGGTGGAACTCGTGAAAGAATTGAAAGGCCTGGAGGACGACGCGAGAGTAATGTTGACCTTGTCTGCCCTTGGCTGTGACGGGCTTGAGAAGGCAACAGTGGAACAACTGGAGCAGGCGCTCCAAAACTTGAAGGAAAACTGAAATGACCGAGATCATCCAGTACGACGGGTTCATTAACGAGGAGGACGCTGTACCTGTTTCCGCCGGCAGGTACATCTTCAAGGTGGAGAGGTATGAGAAGACCATTACAAAGAGTTCAGGTCTTCCCATGGTGGAGCTCCACCTTCGCCTGTTCAACTCCAACCTTGACCCCGCGGGAAAGGTCTACGACAACCTGGTTCTCACGAAAAGCGCCCAGTGGAAACTCTGCGCGTTCTACCGGACCATCGGCATGAAGAAGCATGGCCAGCCTATCCAGATGAACTGGCCGATGACGGTTGGAAAGTTCGGGTTCTGCGACGTCATGATCGAAGAGTACGAAGGGAAAAAGCGGCCCAAGATCGCGCAGTACGTTGACCGGGAAGACGTCGACGATCTTGAGTTGGTGGAGGCCATGAAAAAGGCGGGGTTCTGGTCTTCTTCTCCGAAGCAGGAGCCTGCCGAAACCAGTGAGGAGATTCCATTCTGATGAAAATCGACACGGCTATGGAAGTGTCCATTTCCAGTTCGGAACAACTCAAGATATATCTTGAGATTTACGCCGAAGTTTCGAAATTCCTGTCCGCGATTGACACCAAAATCAAGGAGTTCTGCAAGGTTGCTGACATCGCGGAACTGGAGACGGAAAACGCGTTCGTGAGGCTGAATGTCAGCAAGGCTTTCTACTGGCCGAAGGATATCCTGGACCAGATTAAGAAAGCAGGGCTTCCGGAACCTCCGATGGTTGTGGACAAGGATTATCTAAAAGAAAATGAAGTGTACCATCGGTTCGCGAAGATAACGGAAAAGAAGACCTACCAGGTCAAGGGGAAATAACATGTTTACCCTACGGAAGTATCAGCAAGAAGCCGTAAACGCCGTGCTTGATAGCATCGACGCCGGCGCGCGTAACATATTGCTGGTTCTTCCAACAGGGACAGGCAAGACCGTTATATTTTCCGAGCTGGCAAGGATTATGGCGGACAAGGGGAAAAAGACGCTTGTTATCGCTCACAGGGATGAGTTGATCACGCAAGCGAAAGAGAAACTCCAGGGTGCCGGGTGCGCCACGACGGTGGAGAAGGCGGAACAGGAGGCGGATCTGCTTTACTCCACCGTCGTGGTTTCCAGCGTCCAGACCATGTCAAGGAGAAAAGAAAAGTTTGGACCAGATTGCTTTTCTCTCCTTGTCATCGACGAGGCGCATCACGCGTTGGCCAAGTCTTACATGGAGCTTCTCAATTATTTTAACTGTCCTGTCCTTGGCGTCACGGCTACTCCAGATCGGGGAGATAAGAAAAATCTCGGGAAAATCTTCGAGGCCGTGGCGTACGAGTACACGCTTGTTGAAGCGGTAAGAGAAGGCTACCTGTGCAACATTATCGTTTCGCAGATCCCCGTTTCCATTGACGTTTCAAACGTAAATACGATGGCCGGAGATCTCTCCGAGGACGAGTGCGGAGAAGTCGTTTCAAATGTTCTTACCGCCATAGCCGACGCCCTCGTGCCTTACCTGGTGGAAGAAAAGAAGACGTTGATATTTACGCCTCTCGTCAAGAACGCGGAAGAATTGGCCGTGTTGTTGACTGAGCGCGGCATCCTGGCAAGGTGGGTCTCCGGAAATCATCCGGACAGGGAAAAACTTGTGCTTGATTTTCGAAACAGCAACATAAACGTTCTGGTCAACGCCATGTTGCTTACAGAGGGGTTTGATTGTCCTGACATCTCGTGCATTGTCCCTCTTCGACCAACAAGGTCGCGAGCCTTGTACGCGCAAATGGTAGGGAGAGGCACGAGAATCGCCGAAGGAAAGGAGCGGCTTCATATTATCGATCCGTTGTGGATCGCGGGGAAACATAACCTGTGCAACCCGACATGCCTTGTCGCGAAAAACGAAGAAATGGAACGTAGAATGCGCGCAAGGTTTTCCACGAAGGGATTTGACTTGTTTTCCACAGCGCGCGCCGTGGAGAATGAGTTGATAACAGAAGCCGCGGAAAACGCGAAGAGGAAATTGGCCGAACTCGTTAAGACCGGGAAAAAGCGCGTGTTTTCCCCGCTTGACGTGGCCCTTTACACGGAACGCATGGACGTGCTCACGTATGAGCCGGCGTTGCCGTGGGAATCGCTTCCGCCAACAGATAAGCAAAAGGCGTTGCTGAACAAGTTTGGCGTTGACCCTGATAGCGTAGAAACCAGGGGGCACGCCAGCAGAATCCTGTCCGTTATGTTTGACCGGATAAAAAAGGGGAAACCGACAATCAAGCAGATAGAATTTCTGCGCAGGTTGAACCTTCCCGTTCCCGCGACAAAGGAAGAGGCTTCTCAACTTATCACGAGGAGAATAGGTAATGCCGGTATACATCGGAATTGACCTCGGGAAAAACTGCGGGTACGCCGTCCTTGAAACGCGCGGCCCTGGCAAGCCGCTTGTTCTCAAAAATGGCGTGCTCAAAACCGGCGGAAATTATGATTGGTTCGTCAAGGTAAACGCCATCCTGGACGAGGTAAAGAAACAGTGCAAATCACAGAAGGTCTACGTGGCATACGAAGAAGTTACCTTTTCCAAGGGCATGGCTTCCGCTCGGGCTTACGGCGGATACAGGGCCATGCTGGAGGTCCTGGTAAAACAGCACGGCTTTGAGTGGCCCTTGATACCTCTCAGCACGTTTGAGGTTAAAAAGCGCTTTGGCGGAGCGTCCTTTGCTACGAAGGAAGAAGTTATGGAAGGCGTTTTCGTCTACCTTTGTCTGCCAAGGCCGTCAAAAAAGCCGGACCTGAACAGCACGGACGCCCTTGCCATCGCCGCCGCGGCCATAAAGGAGAAAAGGAAATGAGACAAAAGTTCAACCCGATCTTTTTCCACGATAAACTGATAGAAAAGGGAATGACAGTGGCCGATTTTCACGCCGAACTTATCAGGTACGGGAAGAAGATCAGCCTTACGCGGTTGTACAATTTTTATCGCGGACAGGCTCGTCCGCGGGACCCTGGAGACTTGATCCTTTTTCAGAAAATTCTTGGCGGAAAACTCGAAGACTGGGTTAAAATGGTCAACGGGCTAGACCCGCAATGAAAGGAGACGAAGCATATGAACATCTCTGCCATCTCAAAAGCCATTCAGATTGTCCGGGAAGCAATGCGGCTTTCCGCGGCGGTCCAAAGCCGACACAGCCGCGCGCAATGGGGCGGAAACATTGTTGTCCTGTTCGTGGCGTCTGTGATCGTCGCCGCAATTACAGCCTTCCAGCCGGCGCTGATTCCAAGCCTTGACGTCGCTGTCTCGCTCGTGCTCTCCATTACCGTCGTGATTTCTCCCGTGGTTTCGCGGGCCATCGCGCTTACGTCATTCGCGGAAGAAACTCAGAAAGTCGGCGATGACGTGAAGCTTGTCCGGCTTCGCAGGCACGGAGAAACTGTTTGGCAATCTACCAGCCTGAACGTCGGGCAGGCAAGGCTTACCGCGTATACCTACGGCGTGGATAAGGAAGGAAACGTCATTGACCTGGCAACAAGAAAAATCATTGACCATATAAGGATCAGTAAACGTGAACGTGAAGGAAATGCTGTGGAGAATTGACCCAGCATCTCTTTCGTACGACGAATGGCTCCGGGTTGGCATGGCCCTTCATTACGAGGGCGAAGACTGGACGGTATGGGATGAATGGTCGCAAAGAGATCCAGAAAGATACCGGCCCGGAGACTGCGAAAAGAGGTGGAAGGGGTTCGGGAACAACTCGGGAAGCCGCGTTACCGGCGCGACAATATTGTTTCTGTCCGGACACGCGAAAAACCAGCAAGGAGTTCAACTCAATGACCCGTTAGAGCCAGATGACTTTATCTGCGAAGACAGGATGTGGAGACTCTCGAATGTAAGGGATCTATACGAGCACTTCAAGTGGCTCCTGGAAAACGCTTTCGAGGCCGGAGAAAAGGTTAACATTGTTATCCCAAACAAGGAAGGAAAGCCTACCTCAGCCGGGATAACAAGGACAAGGGAAGAATGGTTAGAAGACAGCAATTTTTATCAGAGCGCCTTGAAAACGTCAAACGGAATGTTCATCCGAATCAATCCCGTGGACGGGAACGGCGTTGGGAACGAGAACATCACAAAGTTCAGGCACATGCTGATCGAGAGCGACGACGCCCCGATCTCGGACCAGATAAGGGCGTTCGAAAAACTTCCCGTAACGGCGCTTATCTTTTCAGGGAAGGCTTCCGTCCACGCGTGGGTCAGGGTAGACGCGAAAACGAAGGAAGAATACGTCGAGATATCCAGGAAGATGCTGGACATCGTGTCTCAGCAGATTCCGGTGGACAAGAACACCAAGAATCCATCCAGGCTCTCAAGATGCCCAGGATTTCTTCGCAGAAACGGAGTGGTGTCTCCGCAGGCTATCGTAAAGCCCGGGAAATCAGGAACGGCCAGGGAGTTCCTGGAAAAGCACGACGGCCTTCCGGAAATCCTGATAGGCGTTTCCCTGAACGAAAAGATGCTTCCGCCAATGTCTCCAGAACTCATATACGGGGTCCTGAGACACGGGCACAAGTTGATGCTGGCGGGGCCGTCAAAGTCGGGGAAATCGTTCGCCCTGATCTCTCTGGCCTTGGCCATCGCCAACGGGGCGGAATGGTTCGGCCAGAAGACAAAGAAGGGAAAGGTTCTCTATGTCAACCTGGAAATAGATCGCGCTTCATGCATTCATCGGTTCTATCACGTGGCAAAAGAACTTTCCTATCAGGAGTACCAGCCAAACCTGTCGATATGGAATCTCCGGGGATACATCACGGAACCACGGAGGTTCCTGGAAGCAATCAAGAGAAGGGCAAATGACATTTGCCCGGACATCATGATCATAGACCCCGTGTACGTGCTGAACGACGGGGATGAAATCAAGGCGAATGACGTGAAGCGATTCCTGTCCCTGCTTGACGAAGCCGCCATGACCCTGGCGTCCATGCCAAGCATCGCTTTTTCCCATCACTTTCCAAAGGGTGACATGGCGGTGCGGGACGCGAAGGACAGGCCTTCAGGATCAGGCGTGTTCGCGAGACACCCAGACGCGATATGTACGATGACCCCCATGGAAGTTGAAAATATGTACAGGGTGGACTGGATCCTTCGGGAGTTCGAGTCCCCGCAACCTTCCATATGGGAATGGAAGTATCCGGCACATCGCTTTGTTGACTTCTCCGATTTCAAGTCCTCCGGGCCCATGAAGTCCAGGGAAGGAAAGCGAAAACAGGCCACGTCAAAAATACGGGAGATCCTGGAAAAGAATCCTGACGCGACCCCGGAAGAAATTGCTGAACTCTCCGGAATGAGCAAGCGAAGCGTTTACAGGTGGCTGAAAAAGATTAACCCTGACGTCACCGAAAAGGAGTAGGCTGGATGGACTTGGAAAATGGTATACACATGGTCGTTTCCATGATGTATGATGACCCGGTGTTCGCTTCCCTGGTGGAGATCAGAAATGGAAAAGTCGTGAGAATGGATTCGTTCGATCCGATCTATGTTCTATACTATCTCGGATCTAGAAAGAAAAAGCCACCAATGAAAGTGAGCAGGCAAAAAGTCAACGGCATGTACGACTTGGCAATACTAATCACAATACGAACCACGGGGGCGACCTGGGAAAGACTCAAGGCCAGGGAAGAATTATTCATTAAGAAACACAAGCAGAGGTTTCTGACGGTCATAGAGCAGGACAGGAAAAAAAGAAAGTGAAATAACAATCGTGGTGCACGATGACTCGTGTTGTATATATGGGCGCGTGCACACACACTTCAAGACACACACACACAGTCTTCCCATACCCCATCCCCCTCCCCTGCCGCCGGGTGAACGTCGGAGCATTCCGTCGGTTGCCCGGCGGCCTTTTTGTGTGGAGCCATCAACCGGCAGGCAGTCGGGCCTGCCAATAGAAAGGGTGCCATGCTGAAGAACATAAAAGAACGTAAAGGGAAAACCTGTTTTGGGCTTCCAGACGTGCTATTGACCTACGAAGTGGAAGGAAACAACTCCGCAACCATTTGGGCCTACGGAATCGGGAACACGGTCTACAGGGACAAGGTTGGAAACGCCGTGTTTTCTCAACTCGTTGAGTTTCTAGACAACACGCCGGATTTCATGCGGAACTTTGTCTACCCTGTCCCGAACGGCTTTCTGGTTGACGTAAAGCCAACTTGTTTCGAAGGCCTTATCCAGCGACAATTGCGTGTCTTCACTGAAGAATATAACCTTGCGGACCCGTCCCTGAAAAAGTTCATGTTGGAAGCCGTAAAGAATCCGGATCTGCACGATCCTTTCATCGCCTGTCTTGAAGATTGGGCTCCTTACCTTGTCCACGCCGCAATTCCTGTTGCGGTCTATGACCCAATGGAAGACACGCTCTACGTGGAAGACAGGGAAGTTTACGCCCGGAAAGATTCGCATGATTGCTTCCGCATGCTTCGGAAACAGATTATCAGCGAAGGATTGAAAGGGCTTCACTCATGGATATGAAAACCGCAAACCTGTATCTGTGCGCCTTAGAACGTTCGGTCAGGTATTGTCCTTACCGTGAACTGTATTTCGGAAACCTTGTCATAGACGAGTCTCCAGCGGGACATTACTCTTACAGGCTTCCGAAAAAGTTTCCGCCGGCCGTAGTTGAAGTTGACAGGCGATCCGCAATAGCGGCGGTTGCGCACGGCGGGAACGCTTGGGTTAACGAACACGGAAAAGTAGAACCTATAGAAAGGGACGAACAATGAATCCGATTCTGCACAATTTCAACTTCTACACGCAATACAACCTGCTGACCTTCAACAACCGCCCATATTGGCTGGACGCTTCGTACTCCATGCTGTCCGTTATGGAAGCATACCATGACGAAGAAGCGGTCATTGAATCCGACGGCACGCTGATTATCCGTGACCAACTCGTGGTCTCTCTGGAAAACGGAAAAGTTGTCGTGCACGACGAATCGATTCTTCCGGCATGGCGGGAACCTAACCTTGAGACCATGCCCGTTCTTGGCATGAAAGATTTCTGCATCTGTGGATATGAAGTTGACACCATGAAATGTCCGAACGGAACGATTGTCGAACTTCGCCCATGGGAAGGCGACACTTCCACCGGAGACTGGAGTTATTACCTGATTTCCGATCGGAAGAAGGCAAAGGAATTTCGGGAAACCCTGAACATGAAAATCCTGCTGACACACGGAAAAAAAGTCATGGATTATCGCAAGGCTGAACACGCCTTGTTCTCTCCATACTTCCCCGTGACACCGCTAGGGACACACTCTCTACAGGATTTCGTTGACACGTTGATTTCCGGCGGATTGGACGGGTTAACAAGACTTGCCCTGTCCATTACCACGGAAGAAGAAAGCGAAGACGAATTCTGGTACGAGAACTGAACGATTCCGCCGGACGCCGCAAGGCTTGCTAGGGCGGGAACAACGATAGAAAGGGAATGACATGGTGAAAATGAGTTACGTTGGGACAAGCATCTTGTTCGAAGACAACGCCGGCAACTTCGTCGTCTTCGGAAACTTCGAAGACCGAAACTTCATCATTGCGGCAAGGGACATTTACCTTACCGGAAAAGCGGTTGTGATGGTAGGGCCATTCTCTGCAGAAGAAACAAACGAAATCGCAAAGTTCTGGAAAGTCTTCCCGGAATACTTCCTGACCGCCATCGAAAGACTGTTCTCCGCAAAGATTTACAAGTTCGCCGCCTGCACGCTTGCTCCGGTTGACATGAACGCTTCCAGCCTGTTCTATAAATGGACAATCAAACTGGAAGACGGAACCACAACCACAAGCGAAACGTCAACTTCCCCTGTTAATTCAATCATCCGAAAAGTCAAGGAACTGCTTGCGGGACAGGCTTCCGCATAACAAAAAGAAAGGGAAAACCATGTATCACTTCGTAACTTGCGACGAACCCATCAGCACGTATCCGGAATTTGGCGTGATGACCATTAATGAGTACCCGTATTGGCCTAACATCCCAAACCCCTTCTTCATTAGGGACGTGGAACAGGCCCTTGTCTCCGCCAAACGCATTTCTATTGACCATGACATTGACCGGTTCACCATCTATGCGGACAACAAGGAAATCGCACGGATAATGAATGACTCCGTTACCGCCGGATATGACCTTCCCTGCTCTGACGACGGTCAGCACGGTATCTTGTTCCGGCATACCATGTTCACCATTCCGGATTGCGATGATCCGGACACTTATCAGACCTTCTGTTATCCGGGAAAGGACGGCATTACCGTAGCGTTCCACGGCCCGTATGGTAGGGGCGTCTTTCTCATCCCGTCGCACGATCCAGAACACCGGTTCTTCGGAATGGCTTTAGATGACTTCCTTGCCGTGCTGAAAAAGGTCCCCGCAATCATCAATGAATACGGCTTGCGGGTGTTCGAAATGCGGAAACCTTTGCACATGTTCTTCGCCCCGGGTCTCAAAACCTTTATCAACCTTGAAGATCCGTTTCAAGCGGACTCTATTGCGGATAAGTTCGAAGACATCCTGCTTGAAAACGGCTTGCGTGCCGTGCGTGAAGAAATGAAATCCTTCGTGCTGGAATAGAAGAAAAATGAAAGGAAACAATCAGGCGCCCCTTGCGGGCCGCAAGTTCCGCCGGACGTCTCAAGGCCTGCTAGGGTGTCCGGCCGACAGGCGGTCGGCAAAACAGAAAGGGAATGACGATGAAACAGTTCCACGAGATCATTGACATGAACGATATCGTTCGCATCGGATATCTGTCCATCGAGTACGGCGAACGCTTCATCCTTCCGCACTACAGGGACGGCTACCCCGTCCCCGTTACGGAAGGCGTAGCACGGGAAGCGTATGAGCGGTTCTCCGGATGGTGCTTCGTGTCCGAAGCGCCTATCGGAAAAATTTTCCGGCTGTATTCCAAAGAAGGGGATCCCCGGCATGATACGGAAGTCTTTGATTCGGAGCAACTTACCCGCCATGGGTTCTCCACGGAATTCATTGAGCGGGTTCATGCGGCCGGATTGCGGTTCTTCTGGCATCCGGTTGTGTCAAATTCAATTCTCATCGGAATTGTCCGCCCGGACATGGAATTTTTTGGCGTGCTAGAACACTACTTTGTGTTCGAGAACGAACCTGAAAACATGTACTGTGTTATGTCTTACGGAGACGCCGTCCCCATCTCTGGCCTGCTGAAAAATTTGCACGGCGTCCCGGAATGGGCAAGGGGCATCCCGGAAACCATTCTTGAAATCTACGATAGTCTGGAGTGATATGCCTGCTAGAGTGTCCGGCCGATGGGCGGCCGGCAAAACAGAAAGGAAACGACAATGGAACGCTTCGACGAAATCGTGAAAACGGACGAAATCGTTGACATCGGGTACCTTACTGTAGAGCCCGGGAAACGGTTCTCTCTTCCGCATTACAGGGACGGGAACCCTGTCTCCGTAACGGAAAGCGTGGCAAGGGAAGCGTTCGAGCGGTTCGATGGATGGTGCTTCGTGTCCCAAGCGCCTATCGGAAAAATTTTCCGGCTGTATCCCGAAGGCGGGGATCCCCGGCATGACACGGAAGTGTTTGATACGGAACAACTTATCCGTTATGGGTTCCACGTGGAACTCGTGGAACGGGTTCATGCGGCCGGATTGCGCTTCTTCTGGCATCCGGTTGTATCAAATTCGATTCTCATTGGAGCCATCCGTCCGGACGGAGAGTTTTTCGGCGTGCTTGATCACTATTGCCTGCACGAGGATGACCCTGACGACATGTATTGCGTGATGTCCGATGGCGCTTCTGTCCCTGTTGCCGGCTTGTTTAAAAATCTGCAAGGTTATATTCTTCATGGCATCCCGGATTGGGCAAAGGACGTTCCGGCAACTATCCGGGAAATCTACGACAGTATGGAGTGATAGGCACTGGACGGGACGGACACACACACACGGGTTTCCATGCGTGCGTGCAGACGTACATGCCCGCACAACGCATGCGCTGGCGTTCCTTACAGATGGCCCATTCCGTCGGACAAGCCAAGGCCTGCTAGGGTGCCGACCGATGAGCGGACGGGAAAACAGAAAGGAGAAAGACAATGAAACTGGTGTTCGATAGGATTGACGCTGAAACGCTTATCCTGAACGCCGCAGAAAAAAGCCTTCAGGACGGCGTGCCAATTCGTGAAATCTGTATCACAGCAGCGCATAGGTACGCCATGCTGAACACGGCGGACGCCATCGGAACTTACGCTCCGCTCCCGCAAGATACCTACTACATCCCCTCTGGAAAAAAGGAACAAGCAGTAGACTTGCTGAAAAAAGACCTGTGCAAGGAAATTTGCGTGGAAATCGAAGAACAAATGGAAAAGTCCAACAACTTCTGAAAGGGAAGGAAAACCATGAAAAACAACGTCTACATGTCAAGGTTCGGCTGGCTTGTCTTCGAAGATTCGGAAGACCGCTCAATTTCCATAAAGACCGACGGACAGGCTGTCCACGTCATAGCATGCGACAATTTCGACAACATGGCCTTCAATGATATCCCAACGTCTATTATGAATGAACTCTATAGGAGACTTCGTAAGTCTATCCATTCCGCCGCATCCTTCATGCTGTGTGAACCTTACCCGGCGTTTTTCTCTCTTCGGACGTTCTTCAATCAGTACGGCGAACAATGGTACGAATTGTACTACAAAGAAGAAACCTACAAGTACGATACGGTTACGTACTACTACCCCGAAGACGCACAACGGATTTTTAACGATTTTCTGAAAGCAAAAACAACCGGCATTTATGATGGATTTGAAAAAATTCAAAGGTAACATACACACAAACAATTATTCATGCGGACGCCAGCGCAAGCGCATGCGCCGGCATTCCTTACAGATCGCCCATTCCGCCGGACAAGCCAAGGCCTGCTAGGGTGCCGGCCGACAGGCGGCCGGGAAAAAAAGGAGAGAGCGCATGAACACGAACTGGACGATCGAGGACATCGAGGCCGCCATCGCCGCCGAGCACAAGGAGCACGTCGGGTA
>Ga0209720_1000378_pt1 | contig 47884 bp, 42 predicted proteins | sample AD_JPNMR3_MetaG_FD_184426 | JGI IMG/M metagenome (GOLD analysis project Ga0209720, IMG submission 184426) | Active sludge microbial communities of municipal wastewater-treating anaerobic digesters from Japan - AD_JPNMR3_MetaG (SPAdes) (version 2) | ecosystem: Engineered > Bioreactor > Anaerobic... | reverse complement strand
TCGCAGGCTGTTGACAATTACCCATGGTATAATTGGCAATAATGATAGTGTGAGGATCATATACAATGTTTGCGAATACTGCCCGGATAATGAATACACAACAAAAAACGCTAAAGCTAACAATCTTCCTTTCAAAATATTAACAGGCATAGCAGTATATGCAAAAGGTTCATTATCCAGGTATATATTGCCATACATATACCTGTTTGTACGAACTTTTGCCCATGCAGAATAAATGCCCAGAGTTAATACTGTTAGCAACCCATTAACAATCCATATCTTAAAGTACTCGGATGCTTTACCTGTAAAATGGAATGATATGATTTTACTGTCAGTGTTTGTTTGTTCAATTGATTCCACAAAAGTCCCCTGTTAAAATATAAAATTCAATGCGCAGTATAGTACTATATAAATTCAAACAAGTCAAGACATAAATAATGGTAGAATAGTAAATAAACACCTGAAAACTGATTGACAATATACTATTTGATACTTCTCAAATACTTACATAGTTTAAAAGTAGTATGCTTTATATTTACACTCTTCGTTGAAGGATGGTTTGGCTTGTACTAACGATGATGAATAGAAATATTTTACATACTGCAATCAGGAGGCTCATTTGAATATATCAGTTAAACTCATTGTGTTTAAAATTCTTCCCACGCGAATTTTGTCGCGGTTGTTTGGATATTGTACTCGTATACCCTTGCCTGCTTTCATAATGAAAAAGATCATAAGCTGGTACAGTAAAAAGTTTAATGTTGCGCTGGATGAGGCTTTTATCCCTCCTGGTGGTTTTAAAAACTTTGATGAATTCTTCACCCGTAACCTGAAACGGGGCATGCGCTCTGTGCAGCCACATCCGCTTGCATTAGTATCGCCCGTTGATGCTATGGTAAGTGCATGCGGTAACATTAATGCCGGGCAAATAATTCAGGCAAAAGGCATTAAGTATGATGTGGCATCACTGTTGCCAGGGCAGTTCCAGAGCCAGTTTATCAGTGGATCGTTTATCACATTATATCTTTCTCCCGGTGACTATCACCGCATACATTCACCTGTAAGTGGTACAATTGTTGGTTACCAGTATGATCCCGGAAAACTGTATACGGTACAGGACTGGCTGGTTAAAATGTTGCCCGGGCTTTTCACCGTAAATGAACGCATTACGTCATATATACAATCAGCCTTTGGGTTGGTGGCTGTATGCAAGGTTGGAGCCATGAATGTGGGCAGGATTTCATTAAGCTATGCACCGGTGTTTACTAACCACTGCTTTGCAAAGCCATATTTTTACAGGTTTGATGAAACCAGTCGACCAAAAGTATCAAAGGGTGATGAGCTTGGTATTTTCCACTTAGGTTCCACTGTCATTGTAGTTACGCAAAAACCTGTTAGCTTTGTTCCCAATATAGAGGGCACCAAAGTGCAGATGGGACAGGTATTGGGGTATTTTTAATTTGCTTTATTATACTTTATATATAGGTAACAGGTAAGGCGTAAACGTCATTTGAAACAGGGATTGGCTCGTCAACCAGACATATTATACATCCAGGACCAATAGTTAAACTACTTTTTGTAAGTATATTGTAATGTAAATCACTTTTGCCTGGCATTGCTGTTTTTTTTATCTCAACAGGATATGCTATTCCATCCTTAATGATGAGTAAGTCTATTTCTTTCTGATCCTTATCTCGGTAAAAATGAAATGATGGTTGTAATCCATTGTGTATCCATGTTTTAAGTATTTCACCAAAAACCCATGTTTCAAATATTGGTCCTGAAAAAGCACCGGTTTCCAGTGTCTCAGGTGTTGTCCAGTTAGTAAGCCAGCAACAAAGACCAGTATCCAAAAAATATAATTTTGGTGACTTAATCAACCTCTTGCTGACATTACTATAATACGGTTCAAGCAAAAACACTACTCCGGAACTAACCAGAACGCTGAGCCACCGTTTTGCTGTATTTACGGAAATATCTGCATCACGTGCTAACTCAGATATGTTTAAAAGCTGTGCTGTACGTGCTGCTGCAGCACGCATAAAACGGGTGAATGCAGTAATATTGCCAACCTGCGACAGAAAGCTAACATCTCTTTGCAGATATGTTTGTACATACGAGCTATAAAAGAGATTCCAGTCTATATGTTTATTCAATGCCATTGCAGGGAATGATCCACGCCATATAGTAGTATATAGCTCTTTAAGCGATAATTTTTGTATCTCTGGATGACCACTGTTTATACGCCCTTTAAACAAAAAAGGCTTAACTTTGTTGCCAAGTCCTTTTGCTTCTAGCAAAGATAATCCAGACAGATTGATAATCCCAACTCTTCCTGCCAGAGATTCGGTAATACCCTGCATTGTATGAAAATACTGAGAGCCTGTTAACCAGAAAAGATTATTATTTTTTTGCCTGTCTGATTCAATTTTAATGTATGGCAAAAGTTCAGGGGCATATTGAATCTCATCAATAACTACAGGAGGATGGTATCGCTGCAAAAAAAGAGCAGGATCATCTTTTGCCATTGTTTGTATCAGCGGGTCATCAAGCGTAACATACGTACGGTTTTTTTCACACAAATGCTTCAAGAATGTAGTTTTCCCCACCTGTCGGGCACCAGTGACTAACACTACCGGGAATTGCCTGGCAGCTTTAATAAAATAATGTTCTAATGTTCTGGTAACATACATTGGAGAAATCGTCCATTTTGCAGTCTATATATAAAATAGCCGATGTAACAAATTTTGTCAATGATTTTGTTGTAGTGTAGAAATAGATCCAATCACCACCACCTCCAAACTTTTCCTTGTAATTTTTTTATTTTGTTCCACTATCGTGATAGGAAAACCTAATAGCTCTCCTTCTAAAAATTTCCGTGCTAATTTTTGATTGGTTATTGTGATTGGGGAATCCAATCACACCACCACCAAAAATATTTTCGAGCTATTTTTCTTTTTGTTCCACTATTGTGATTGGTAAAACCAATCACTCCTCCACCAAAATTTTTCCTTGCTATTTTTCTTTTTATTGCGTATTTTATAAATGCAGTAAGGAGGCAATTGCACATGCAAAAGCCTTTATGGTTATTTTTTGTGGGCGATAGTCCTTATAAAGAAAGGAGGCCCCTATGAAAGATGTAGCCGTAAAAGAAAGCGCCATTTTTAAACAGATTGAACACTGGCGGCGGCAGAAACAGCAGGTGGTCGAAGATAAGGAGAAGGCTAATACGCTGCCCTTTATTACTATTTCTCGTGAATATGGTTGTGGCGGATTTGATATTGCAGTTAGGCTGACTGATATATTGAATAAAGAATATCATGCTACACCAATATGGGCAGCATATGATAAACAAATTCTTGATAAAATAACTTCGGATTTGGGATTGACAAAAGAATTAACCGAAACACTGACAAATACTGCACGGAGCAAGATGACCGATCTTTTCCAGACTACGTTTAGTAAGTTCCCACCACAAGTAGCAGTATATAGAAAATTAGCCGAGGTGGTACGTACACTAGCAATAAACGGACACGTGGTAATAGTGGGAAGGGCAGGCAATGTTATCACCCGTGGTATGCCGTATGGGTTACATGTACGTATAGTTGCGCCAATGAGTTACAAAGTTAAGCGCATAGCAGCAAAGCTTAAAGTAACGCAAGCTGAGGCACGGGAGATAATTGAAAAAAAGGGAGTTGAAAGGGAAAGCTTTATAAAAAATTTTCTTAAATTTGATCCCGAAGACCCGCATAACTATGATATTGTTATCAATAACGAAAATTATGCTATAGATGAGTTGGCGCGTTTAATTATTGATGCCATGAAGCGAAAAGGGATTTTTGCATAACACTTTGGATATGCTGACTTTTACTTGTAACGACACTGCAATTGTATATAATCCAGAAAAGAATGCAATACTGTGTGTTAGCAACACCGATGGCAAAAAGTTATGGGTAAAGAAGCTTTCAGAACCCATGGCTATTCAGAATGTATTGTTTGATGATCGTTTTTACTATATTGCCTGTAGAACTGGGGATACCGAAGGCATGTTTTTAACAGTGGCTCGAGGTAATGGAACCACTGTCTGGTTCATCCCAGGGCGTACGTTCCTTGAGGTTTTATATAATGAGTTTCTGTATCTTATATTTGTGGATGAGGACGATAGATATTTTCTCATTAAAGTGGAACGTGAAGAAGGCACCAAATTGTGGTATCACCAGATAGATAGTGATCTGTATTACTATCATTTCAAAGAAGATGGGATTTTGCTTCATTATGCTTCAGGAAAGAAAGAAAAGATAACTTATAGTGGCAAGCGCATTGTGTATTAATGGTTTTAAAATGATAATATCATTGATATAATATTAAAGGATTAAGCGAAGATAAAAAAAAGATCATAGCTTTTACAGGTCATTTTGAACGTATTTCATAATCTTAAAATATTAAGTATAGATTATGGGTCAAGCCCGGAATGACATTTATAAAATAATTTTTCAATAACGCTATCGCCAAAAAACTACTGTGATGAAATTCTAAATGAAAATTTAAATTTTACCGATAGGTATATCGTAGGTGATAAATGCATATTACTGAGCAAGAGGTTTGGGTATGAAAGCAATAGGTGTACCAACTGAGGCTGCCAGCATATATAATCAAGCGCTTGCATTGTCCAATCAGGGAAATTATGTACAGGCAATTGAAACATATATGCATGCGCTTGAAGTGTTCCCACAATTCATTGAGGCATATAACAACATTGGCGAGATATATTCCCGCATGGGCAATAGCGAAAAAGCCATTCAGGTGTATATCAAAGCTTTATCAATAAAAAAGAACCACAGGGTGCTGCTTAATCTGGGTGTTGAATATTACAATGCTGGTGATTATAAAACAGCTCTACAATATTTTCATGAATCGCTGCAGCTTAAAAGCGATTTTATTGAAGGCAATTTTTATACAGGCATGGCATATTTCAATTTAAAAGATTATACTAATGCGCTGCGATTCTTTGAAGCAACGGTTGCCATTGACCATGTTCACCTTAAGGCAAATTATCTTTTAGCATATATCTATTATGAAAATAAAGATTATACAAAGGTTATTGAATGCTTAAACCGCATCGCTCATATTGCTGATGACAAAATGTTTATAAACAGGTATTACGGTTTTTGCTATTACCATATGGGCGATTTTAAAAAGGCAATAAAGTATCTGACTACCGCATTAACCAGCAGTCCAAAATATGCTCAGTTGAAAGCATATTTAGAAAGCCTAACCTATGAAAATAAAATAAAAGAAATTGGCGATATTGATGCAAGAATCAAAGAGCTTGAACACAAGATAATGAAAGAAAAACCCAATCTGTCCGAATATACCCGCTTGAGCATGCTGTATATTTTTAAGGGCCAGTATAAAAAAGCTGAGGACCTGCTGGTGGGAGTAAAAGCCAAGATGGCACGGTAAATATAAAACCCACAGTTTAGCTGTGGGTTTTATAATGTTTTATCTCATGCAAATAAGTAATCTGCCAATTCATTGTTGAACATGATTGACTGCTGCTAGAATAATTCACAAACTCTTAACAGCTACAACCATCACTGTATCCGCCGCATGTATCACATCCACCGCTGTACTCGGGTTCATCGCTGATGTTGACCACTTTGACATGGAAATGAAGCGTTTTTCCTGCAAGTGGATGATTCATATCAACAACCACCTCATCATCGGTTATCTCTTTGATAACTGCAGGGATCTGTGCACCGTTGTCCATCTGCAAACCTATAGTCATCCCAATTTCGGGCTTAAACTGCTGCTGTACTTCTTCAAGTGGAAATGCATATAACAGATTTTCGTCATAATCCCCGTAACCATCTTCGGGGGCAATAACGATATCTTTTTCTTCGTCAAGCTTCATGCCCAACACTGCTCTGTCCAGACCTGGAATAACCATGCCAGCTCCGGCCTGAAATTCAAAAGGTGCACCGTCTAAACTTGAATCAAACACCTGACCGTCATCAAACTTTCCGGTGTAATGAATGGCGACATATTTACCTTCTGTTACCATAAAAACTCCTTACATATTTTAATTGGTAATTGCTGCAATTTTTGTGTGTTAATGCAATAATCCTGTGGGTTGGTTACTGTGGGCAGGTGATTACAGCATTACATGCTACCAAAAATATAGTTAACACAGCAATTATATACTACCACAATAAGATACTCTATGAATGTGTCAATATCAATATTTTTTTAAGAAAAAATTAGATAATTGGTGGGCGATAGTTACCGGGAATAGAATTATCGTGGACATGAATCAGAATGTCAGTATGCAAGTGGATTCAGTATCAAACCTGGAATGATTGAGGATTGTAGCTATTGTAGCACGAAACGATATTGGACATGACAGCAAAAATGAATTGACATATATGCAATAGCATTTTATAATGTGCAATGACTGGAGGGTGTCATGAAACACATTAATGTTGCATTCATTGGATTGGGGCGTATTGCTGACCTTCATTACCTTGGATATAAAAATAATAAACATGCAAAACTGTATGCTGTATGTGATATCAATCAGAAGCTGGTTGAGCAAAGAGCTAAACAATGGCATGCAACTGCTGCATACACTGATTATAATGACCTGCTAAAAGATCCTCACATTGATGCTGTTGAAATCTTAACGCCGCACTCACTTCATGAGCCTGTGGTTATTGCGGCAGCAAAAGCAGGAAAGCACATTGCCCTGCAAAAGCCAATGACTGTTGATCTTGCAAGTGCTGACCGTATACTTGCAGCAACAAGAGAGTCAGGCAAAATTTTTAAAGTAACCGATAACTATGCATTTTACCCACCCATACGGCTTGCAAAAAAAATTATAGAAAACGGAGAGATAGGTAACCCCATAGCCATCCGCATTAAATTCATTGGGGGTGGAAGTGGTGGCTGGTATGTGCCACCTGAAGCCTGGCAATGGAGACTGAAAGAAAATACTGAAAGTGGCGGTGTTCGCGGATTTGATACATTTGACCATGGGCATCACCTGTGGACAACTGCCTGGTATTTATGTGGGAACGTTGAGCGTGCCAGTGGATGGATTGACTCAATCGATGGCATTATTGATGCTCCTTCTGTGATGATATGGAAGCATAAAAATGGTGTATATGGCTCAATTGAGTTTGTGCATATGCCGGCGCTTAAAATTCCTTCCAAATATTATGCCAATGATGAATGGATAGAGGTAAGCGGAACTCAGGGTATGGTCATTATACACCGATGCACTGGCAATATTGTCAAAGGGCCTGCTGTGAGTGTATTCACCACTAAAGGTTGGAAACACTATAACGAAAAATCCGACTGGGCATTGGGATTTATTGGTGCAACTCATAATTTTATTGAATCAATACTTGGCAAAGCACAACCAGTTCTTTCAGGTGCAGATGCGCGTGATATCCTGCGTTTTTCATTAGCAATACAAAAGTCTGCTAAAGTACACAGGGAAGTATATACCGAAGAACTTGATGCATCATTTCCATCATTGTATTATTATCTCAGGCATCGTAAAGACATTGCAGCAGCAAAACCAAAGAAAAGTTTTCTTGAGCGCATTGGACTCTCTGGCAACACATCACACTATGCTCCACAGGCAAAGGAATTGACCGATGAGTTTTTAAAGCGATATAATCCTGATGCAGTGAAACAATGGACGGTAACTATCGCCCTGAATATTGAACCTGATGGTGAGACTAAAGGATTTTGCTACAGCATAATGATTAATAACAGCGTGTTAACGGCAAAGGAGGGAGAACTGCCGCAAAAATGGGATATGAAGATAACGGTACCTGCGGGTCTGTGGGCAGCAATTTTGCTGAAGAAAAAAAGAATTGAGATGGCGTATCTTCAGGGGCGTATTAAAATTGAAGGGAAATCTGAGGAGGCGTTGAAATTGCGGTCTGCCTTTGGGATATAGTTGAAAGTCATTCTGAGTTCCGATGCAATAGGGGTAAAGAATCTTGTGTTTGAAACGGCAAGATCCTTCAGCCACTGCGTGGCTTCAGGATGACAGAGGGGAATGTAGGGCTTCAGGATGACAATCACCATGTCATTCTGAGTCCCGATGCAATCGGGACGAAGAATCTTATGCTGAAGGCAATGAGATCCTTCAGCCACTACTTGACTTCAGGATTGCAGTAAGGGGTAACTTTTATTTTTGGAGGAGAGGAGACATGAAAACAACATCAGATAGCTTATCCATAAAAACAAAGATAGGATATGGAGTGGGAGATTTTGGCGCTAATATGGTATTTCAGTCGGTTGTTTTGTATCTCATGTTTTATTTAACCGATGTGTTTTTAATACCAGCTTCAGTGGCCGGTACTATATTTTTAATTGCAAAGATATGGGATGCAGTGAGTGACCCCATGATGGGATATATTTCCGATAAAACACGAAGCAGGTGGGGACAAAAACGGCCGTACCTGCTTTTTGGTGCAATCCCGCTGGGGCTTTCCATGGCGTTACTGTTTTACACGCCTTCACTTGGGGATGAAGCAAAAATATTGTATGCGCTGGTGATGTTTTTGCTTGTATGCACTGCATACACGGTTGTCAACATTCCATACGGCGCATTGACCGCAAACCTTACTCTTGACAGCACCGAGCGCTCACGCCTTACAGGTTACAGGATGTTCTGTGCTGTGGTGGGAACATTATTGGTAGCTGGAGCAACTAAGCCGCTTGCAGGGCTTTTTCAAAATCCGGTTGAGGGCTGGCGTTTTGTTGGAGTTTTGTACGGAGCTATTGCTGCCGTTTTTACCTTGATAACATTTGCATCAGTACGGGAGCGTGTACAGCACAGTGAAACAGAAGAATACCGATTGAAGGATATTGCAACAACGCTATCAGTGAATAAACCGTTTATCTTTCTTTCAATTGGTGTATTCATGCATCTGTGTGCTATAGGGGTGCTGGCTTCTATGGTTAACTATCTCTTCAAATATAACTTTAACAAAGAAGATTTTATCCCAATTGCATTTTTATCCATGTTTGCTACTGCTGCCGTTGCTATCCCCTTATGGGTTTTCATTTCAAATAAAATTGGTAAAAAACATGCATTCAATATTGGCATGGGTTTGCTTGCCGTTATTCTGGTTGTTCTGTATTTTGCAAAGCAGTTTAACTTTGTTTTTTTTACTGTGCTTTTTGTTGCAGCAGGAGTGAGCGTTTCCACAGTATTTTTTAGTCCGTGGGCTATGATTCCTGATACCGTTGAGTATTCACAGTGGAAGACGGGCTTGCGAAGAGAAGGGATTATCTATGGCTTTTTTTATTTCAGCCAGAAATTAGCAGCAGCATGTGCAGGATTTATTACCGGTATTGGGCTTACGCTGTGTGGATATATACAGCCAAAGTTAATAAACAATATATTAACTGCACAGATTCAAAGTTGTGATACACTTACAGGACTCAAAATCCTTACAACACTGATACCACTGGCACTAATTATATGCGGGATTGTTTTTATAAGTCTTTATCCCATAGATGAAAAGATGCATAAGGACATTGTGCAAAAGATTTAATTTGTTTTGTCTTACCATTAATGTTACAAAAAGTTGTTCCCGCCAAATAAACTCACCATGCAAAGAATGGGAAGGATAAGTAGTCTTTTTCAAAAGTTTCAATTTTCAATTATAATTAAATAAATAGTTTTTAATTGACAAAAAATTTTTTTATGTGCTTCTTTCATTAAAATCATAGGATGCTTCACTGGAGTGTACGTGCTGCATGGGGTACATATGCAATACTTCGTATTATATGATAGTATTTGGATGAAAGTGAGGTAGAGAGGATATATAAGAAAGTTATATGCAATAACCAATCCTGAAACAATCGGGGGATGTTCAAAATAAAAGTATATTCAAAGTAAATAATGAATCTCAATAACAAGAGGAATATTAATGCCTGAAGCTAAAACTAACAACGGTGCAAACTTAGGATTTGAGAATGAACTCTGGCGGGCAGCTGATGCCCTTCGCTCAAACATGGATGCTGCAGAGTATAAGCATGTGGTGCTGGGGCTTATCTTTTTAAAATACATTTCTGACGCGTTTGAGGAAAAACACGCGCAACTTGAAGCAGAACGTGCCAGTGGTGCTGACCCCGAAGACCCTGACGAATACCGTGCCGTAAACATCTTCTGGGTACCAAGAGAGGCGCGCTGGTCACATCTTAAATCTAATGCCAGGCAGCCGACTATTGGCAAAATAATAGACGACGCCATGCTGGCCATCGAGCGCGATAATCCATCGCTCAAAGGTGTGCTGCCCAAGGACTATGCTCATCCGCGACTCGACAAACAGCGCCTTGGCCAGCTGATTGACCTGATTGGCAATATTGGTCTGGGAAGCAAGGAAAACCGCTCAAAGGATATACTTGGTCGCGTGTATGAGTATTTCCTTTCTCAGTTTGCCAGTGCCGAAGGAAAGAAAGGCGGGCAGTTCTACACTCCTCGTTGTGTTGTTCGTGTGCTTGTAGAGATGCTTGCTCCTTACAAAGGGCGTGTGTACGATCCGTGCTGTGGTTCGGGCGGAATGTTTGTTCAGTCAGAGAAATTCATTGAAGAGCATGGCGGGAAGATTGGTGACATCAGCATCTATGGGCAGGAATCCAATCATACCACCTGGCGGCTGGCAAAGATGAACCTTGCTATCCGCGGCATTGAAGCCAATCTGGGTAAGGAACATGCTGACACGTTCCACCACGACCTGCATCCCGACCTTAAAGCCGATTTCATTCTGGCCAATCCGCCGTTCAACATGTCCGACTGGGGTGGCGATTTGCTCAGGGAAGATAAGCGCTGGAAGTATGGCATTCCACCAGCTTCCAATGCCAACTTTGCGTGGGTTCAGCATTTCATCTATCATCTTGCCCCAACCGGGTTTGCCGGCTTTGTACTGGCAAATGGTTCCATGTCGTCCAACCAGTCTGGCGAGGGCGAAATCCGTAAAAACATCATCGAGGCCGACCTTGTGGATTGCATGGTTGCTTTGCCTGGACAGCTATTCTATTCTACACAAATTCCAGTGTGCCTGTGGTTTATCGCGCGGGATAAAAAGAATGGTCGTTTTCGTGACCGACGCGGGCAAACGCTCTTCATTGATGCACGCAACCTGGGCACCATGATTGACCGTGTGCACAGAGAGCTTACTGATGAAGATATTAGGAAAATTGCCGACACCTATCACGCCTGGCGAGGAGATGGAGGGGCGGTTCGCAAACAGCCCTTACAATATAAGGACATACCCGGCTTCTGCAAGAGTGCAACACTGGATGATATTCGAAAGCACGGCTACATTCTCACACCCGGCCGTTACGTTGGTGCGGCACCGCAAAAAGATGACGACGAGCCCTTTGATGAAAAGATGCAAAAACTCACTTCCCAATTGCGCGAACAAATGAAGGAATCGGCCAGGTTGGAGAAAATGATATGGGAAAATTTGAAGGAGATTGGGTATGGGGAGTGAGATTGTTCCCAGAGGGTATGCTGAACTGCTGAATGAACTGAAAGTACGTATACGCTCTGCTCGAATAAAAGCTACTCTATCTATAAACCGAGAGTTGGTATTACTTTATTGGGAAATTGGCAATACCATCCTAAAACAACAGGAACACGAAGGCTGGGGTTCTAAAGTCATCGATAGATTGGCAAATGATCTGCGACGAGAGTTCCCGGATATGAAGGGGCTGTCGAGACGAAATCTTATCTACATGCGAGCATTTGCCGAGGCCTACTCTAACCAAGAATTTGTGCAGCAGGTTGCTGCACAATTGCCCTGGTTTCACAATGTTGTTATCCTTACCAAGATAAAAGAACCAGAAGAGCGTGAATGGTATCTGCGTTCCTGCGTTGAGAATGGCTGGAGTCGAAATACACTTGAAATACAAATCGAAAATAATCTTTACCATCGACAGGGGAAAGCTGTTACTAACTTCAAAAAAATATTCCCACCTCCAAAGTCTGAACTTGTTCAGCAAATCACAAAAGACCCGTATGTTTTCGATTTCATTTCTCTGCGCGAAGATTATAACGAACATGCTCTGGAAGAAGAGTTAACTTCACATGTTCAGAAATTTCTTTTGGAACTCGGCGCTGGCTTTGCTTTTGTGGGCAGGCAAATTCATCTTGAAGTTGGAGGTGAAGATTTTTATATTGATTTGTTATTTTATCATCTGAAGCTCCGTTGTTTCGTTGTTGTTGAGTTGAAAACTGGAGAATTTATTCCTGAATATGCTGGTAAAATGAATTTTTATCTTTCCGCAGTAGATGATTTATTAAAACATTCGAGTGACGAGCCATCAATTGGCATCATTCTCTGCAAATCGAAGAACAGGATTATTGCCGAGTATGCACTGCGCGATATAGCAAAACCTGTGGGCGTTTCTGGATATATTACGAAAATTGTAGAAACTTTGCCTGATGGATTACGAGAAGCTCTCCCCAGCCCAGAAGTGCTGGAAGAGGAGCTAAGCAAAACGCAAAATGAGAAACCCAATGAATAATAGAGAACACATAACAGATATCTGCATGGCAGAAATAAAGGAGATTGGGTATGGGGAGTAGTGTAAGATTCCCATCTTCCGAAGATATAAAAAAGCGAATCATAGACGCGATTGTTGCATTATACCGTTATGATTATGAATTGATTGATAAAAATGCAAACGAGCGTTCCATTACCCATAAGTTAGCTGAGCATCTTCAAAAGGAATTTCCATATTGGCATGTGGATTGTGAATACAATCGATATGGCAACGAAACAAAAAAACTTTTGAATTCTGAAAGAGTTTTCCCAGACATTATTATTCATCACCGCGGAAAAGATGAAAACCTTGTTGTTATCGAAGCTAAGAAACAGTTCGATAGATCGTCAATATCAACAAAAAAAGACGAGAAGAAGTTAAAGAAATTTTCCGAGGATCCGCATTATAAATACCAGTATGCCTTTTTACTTATTATCAGTGAGAGAAATCCTACATTGAAACGTTATATCCAAGAAAATGATAAATGGGATGATTGGTCGCAGTCCCTCAAGAAGATACTGAAGGAGATAGTGTATGGGGAGTGAGTGGAGGAAAACTACCCTTGGCGAAGTGTTGACGCTTCAGCGTGGCTTTGACCTGCCAGAGACCGACCGCCGGGCAGGACGGTTTCCCGTTATAGCCTCTACGGGACAGGTCGGAACACATTATAAACCGATGGTGCGCGGACCGGGTGTCGTAATTGGTCGCTCCGGAAGCCTTGGTGGTGGTCAGTTTATAAAAGGCGATTTCTGGCCGCTTAATACAACGCTTTGGGTCAAGGATTTTAAGGGAAACAACCCACGGTTTTGCTACTACCTGCTGAAATCGCTTGACTTCAGCCACTTCAATGTTGGTAGCGGAGTGCCAACTCTTAACCGGAATCACATTCACCCCTTACCAGTCGTCGTCCCATCCGACCAAAACGAGCAGCGCGCCATTGCCCACATCCTAGGCACGCTTGACGACAAGATCGAACTAAACCGGCGGATGAACCAGACGCTGGAGGAAATGGCGCGGGCGCTGTTTAAATCCTGGTTTGTGGACTTTGACCCGGTGTGCGCCAAGGCAGTTGTCCGCCGCGAGCACCCCGACTGGTCAAATGCCCAGGTAAGCCGCGCCGCCTGCCCCACATTAAAACCCGAAATCGCCGAACTGTTCCCGGATGAATTTGAGACCTCCGAACTTGGAGAGATCCCGAAGGGGTGGGAGGTCAAACCCATCAGCGAATTGACAGATGTTGTCGGTGGGAGCACACCGAAGACCGATCGCGCCGAATATTGGGATGGCGGCACACATCACTGGGCAACGCCCAAGGACTTGTCGGCGCTTTCAGTACCCGTACTACTCGACACCGAGCGAAAGATCACTAATGCGGGATTGGCACAGATCAGTTCGGGCTTGCTCCCGAAGGGAACTGTCTTACTTTCGTCGCGTGCTCCGATTGGCTATCTCGCCATCGCCGAGGTTCCAATCGCAATCAATCAGGGCTTCATTGCGATGAAGCCGCATTGCGGTATATCAAATATGTTCTTGCTGCGCTGGGCTCACGCGTTCCACGAAGAGATCGTCAGTCACGCCAATGGCTCCACATTCCTTGAGATCAGCAAGTCAAGTTTCCGGCCTATTCGCACTGTTGCTCCACCCGTACCCGTAATGGATGCCTTCGACCGCGTGTCGCAGCCACTCTATCGCAAGGTGGTCGAGAATGAGCGCGAATCCCGAACCCTTACCGCCCTGCGCGACACGTTGTTGCCCAAACTGATTTCCGGCGAATTGCGGGTGAAGGATGCGGAGAAAATTGTGGGGAGGGCAGTGTGATGGCCAAACGCCCAACGAAACGAACTAAGGCAGCAAACAAAGAGCGTTCCGTGCTTGAGATGACCTCTGATGAGGCTCGGGAATTTTTCTTGAAGCCGGAGAGCTACTGCAGCATCGAGTTGCCACCGTATTTTCAGTTCGGCAAAATACTGACAGACGTCGCAGATATTCTGAAGAACAAACAGCTTGCCGCCATGTCCAGTAAACCTCGCGATTATGAGAGCGTCAATTACTCCTTGTTGTCGAATAAGGACGGACGGCATGCTTGGCGTCCGTTCCAACTCATCCATCCCGCAGTCTACGTATCCCTGGTGGATCAAATCACTGCGTCGAATAATTGGAGGGTCATTCGCGATCGCTTCAAGAAGTTCCACGAGTCGAAAAACTTCGCCTGTCTGAGCATTCCGGTTCAGTCATTGTCCAAGAGGAAGGACATGGCCGCCCAGATACTCCAGTGGTGGCAGGGCATCGAGCAACAATCGATCGAGTTGGCGATGGAATATGAATATGTCTTTCACGCCGACATTACCGATTGCTACGCCTCGATCTACACGCATTCGATTACTTGGGCATTACACGACAAAAAGGTTGCGAAAAGCAAGCGTAACGATAGGACGCTCATTGGAAACGTAATTGATTGGAGTATCCAGGACATGCGGCATGGTCAAACAAACGGCATTCCGCAAGGCTCGGTTCTCATGGACTTAATCGCTGAAATAGTGCTCGGCTATGCCGACCTGCAGCTTAGTGAAAGGCTTGAGAAGGCAGGCATCACAGAATACCATATTCTCCGTTATCGAGACGACTATCGGGTATTTGTGAATAATCCACAGACGGGAGAAGCGATCCTGAAGGCTCTGACCGAAGCCCTTATAGGGCTAGGTTTGAAGCTGAATACGTCGAAGACATATGAATCGCAGTCTGTTATCAGCAGTTCGTTAAAGACAGACAAGTGGGCGTGGTTACGCGGCCGCCAATGGGATGAGAACTTGCAGAAGCATCTGCTCATTATCCACGCACACGGACTCGACTATCCGAATGCCGGGAGCCTCGTCATTGCCATGACTGATTTCAATCGACGCCTGAGTCAGGTGAAGCGTCCTCAGACCCCCCGCGCTTTGATCAGTATTGCGGTGGATATTGCATATAGCAGCCCGAGAACCTTCCCGGTCTGTGCAGCGATCATAAGTCGGCTATTGCGCTTCCTTGGAACAAAGGCGGAGCGTGTGCAGATTCTAACGATGGTCCATAGGAAATTGTCGAGATTCCCCAACACAGGGCTCATGGAGGTATGGCTTCAGCGAATTGGCCATTTCTATGGATTCAAACCTAAACCTGGCTATGGTGAACGTCTTTGCCATCTCGTGGAGGGGAAAAAGACGATGCTTTGGAACAATGATTGGGTAACGGCGAAGGAGTTGAAAGCCGCAGTTAATTCAGCTCGTGTCATTGACAAAGTTGCTTTCAGGAAGATGAAGCCGGTCGTTCCGCCTTTTGAGGTTGACATGTTTGCTTCGGAGAGGTATTGAAATGTCCGCTTTCTCCGAATCCATCATCGAGAAATTCGCCCTGCGCGACACGCTGTTGCCCAAGCTGATTTCCGGCGTGTTGAGGGTGAAGGATGCGGAACAATTTTTGAATCGTATGGGCGAATCGTGTATAGGCAATTCGCTAATCGCCTCAATAAAAGGATGAACCAATGACATACAACCCCGAAAAACACCATCGCCGCAGCATCAGGTTAAAGGGATATGATTATTCGCAGGCCGGGGCGTATTATGTGACCATATGCACGCAGAATCGGGCGTGTTTGTTTGGGGATATTGTTGGTGGTGAAATGCGGTTAAATGATACGGGGAAAATTGTTGCCGATTCATGGTTATGGTTGGCATCACAATATGATTATGTTGAATTGGATGAATGGGTGGTTATGCCCAATCATATCCACGGAATTATCATTGTTAATGATTGTAGGGGCGATTCGCACTGTAGGGGCGATTCGCGAATCGCCCCTACAGAAAAACGCAAACCAATTGGTCGTTTAATCGGTGCATTTAAAACGGTATCCACCAAACACATCAACATCATGCGGGGTACACCCGGTATTCCCGTATGGCAACGAAATTATTACGAACACATCATACGCAATGATACATCATTAAACCGAATCAGGGCATACATCGTGAACAATCCAATCCAATGGGAATTGGACATGGAAAATCCAAATATCGCTGGGTCAATTCATGAAATGCCACAACCAGAAGATGAACCATGAAACATTTAACAGAATCCCACATTGAATCCGCTGCAATGGACTGGCTTTCCAGCCTTGGCTACCAGACCCTGTTTGGGCCGGACATTGCCCCGGATATGCCACACGCCGAACGCACCGACTACCGCCAGGTTGTGTTAGAAACACGATTGCTTCAGGCCCTTCAACGTTTAAACCCGCAGATTCCTTTCGATGCAATCCAGGAAGCCTTCCGTAAACTCACACGCCCCGATTTGCCTTCTTTGATTGCTAACAACCATGCAATCCACAGATACCTTGTGGAAGGTGTTCCTGTGGAATACAGGCGTATAGACGGCTCAATTGGCGGAGACCTTGTTCGTGTTCTTGATTATGATACTATTGAAAACAATGAATTCCTTGCTATCAATCAGTTCACGGTTGTGGAAGATCATCACGAACGCAGACCCGATATTGTTCTCTTTGTTAATGGATTACCACTTGCTGTTTTTGAACTCAAAAACCCTGGGGCGGAAGAAGCAACCATCTGGGCAGCATTTAACCAGCTGCAAACCTACAAGGAACAAATTCCCTCATTGTTTGCATATAACGAGGCTCTGGTTATCTCTGATGGTATACAGGCACGAATCGGTACGCTCACAGCCAGCAAAGAGTGGTTCATGCCCTGGCGTACTATCGAAGGTGAAGAGTTAGCTGATACAAAGCTTACCCAATTGCAGGTTGTCCTTGAAGGCGTATTTGATAAACGGCGGTTCCTTGATCTCATTCGATACTTCATCGTTTTTGAGGAAGCCCCAGGTGGTGCTTTTATCAAGAAAATGGCGGGCTATCACCAATACCATGCGGTCAATGTTGCCGTTAAGGAAACATTGCGTGCATGCGTGCTTCCAATAGGCTCTGACTCAGTTCATGAAGAGGGCGGAACGTATTTTGCCAGATCTCAACGTGAAGCCAGAGGTGGCGACAGGCGCGTAGGCGTCATCTGGCATACACAGGGATCCGGGAAAAGTTTAACAATGGCCTTTTATGCAGGCCGAATAATTACACATCCAGCAATGGAGAATCCAACCATCGTCGTGATTACGGATCGAAACGATCTTGATGACCAGCTCTTTGGCACATTTGCACGATGTCATGAACTATTGCGCCAGCAACCTGTGCAGGCTCAGAGCAGAGCGCACCTGCGCGAGCTTCTCTGCACTGCATCTGGAGGAGTTGTTTTTACCACAGTTCAAAAGTTTTTCCCGGCAACTCATGCAGGGGCGACTAATGAATCCCCACTGCTGTCCGATCGACAGAATATCGTCGTGATTGCAGATGAAGCGCACCGCAGCCAGTATGACTTCATCGATGGCTTTGCGCGACACATGCGCGAAGCGTTGCCAAATGCTTCGTTTATTGGGTTTACCGGCACACCAATAGAACTGGCGGACAAGAACACACGTGCTGTGTTTGGTGATTACATCAGCATCTATGATATAGAACGGGCGGTGAAGGATGGAGCGACAGTTCCTATCTACTACGAAAGCCGCCTTGCTACATTGGAGCTTGAGGAAAAAGAACGACCCAGGATCGATGCCGAGTTTGAGGAAGCGACCGAAGGCGAAGAAATTGAACATAAGGAGCGGCTCAAGACAAAATGGGCTCAACTTGAGGCACTCGTTGGTGCTGAGAAACGAATTAAGCTTATTGCTCAGGATCTGGTGAATCATTTTGAGCGTCGTCTTGAGGTAATGGATGGTAAGGCGATGGTTGTCTGCATGAGTCGACGCATCTGCATTGAACTCTACAATGCCATCATAGCCATCCGTCCCAACTGGCATCACCCCGATGATGACAGAGGACTCATCAAGATAGTCATGACCGGTTCAGCGGCCGATCCTGTGGGATGGCAAGTGCATATCCGCAACAAGGTGCGGCGAGAGGAACTGGCAAAGCGTTTCAAAGATCCATATGATCCCTTCAAGATAGTCATTGTGCGCGATATGTGGCTCACAGGCTTCGACGCACCATGCCTTCATACCATGTATATCGATAAGCCCATGCGCAGTCACGGACTCATGCAGGCCATTGCTCGTGTGAATCGCGTTTTCAAAGACAAGCCGGGTGGTCTTGTTGTGGACTATATTGGTTTGGCACACGAACTCAAACAGGCTCTTGCAAACTATACCGAGAGTGGAGGAAAGGGACAAACCGCTATTGACCAGGAAGAAGCAGTTGCGGTGATGCTTGAGAAATACGAAATCTGTTGTGCGCTTTTTGCAGGCTTCGATTGGTCACGATGGACTTCAGGTGATTCCAAAGAACGCCTGAACATATTGCCTGCTGCACAGGAACATATTCTTCAACAAAAAGATGGCAAAAGCAGGCTTGTAAAAGCTGTTGTAGAATTATCCAGAGCCTTTGCCCTTGCAGTTCCTCACACCAAAGCTCTTGATATCAGGGATGATGTTGCATTTTTCCAGGCGGTAAAAGCTGTTCTTAATAAGAGTGTGACTGGAGGTAACGTTACCCGTGATGACGTTGAATTTGCTATCAGACAAATTGTATCCAGGGCGGTTGCTTCCGAGGAGGTCATCGATATCTTTGCTGCTGCCGGATTAAAGAAGCCGGATATTTCAATACTGTCCGACGAATTCCTTGCAGAAGTGCGCGGTATGCCGCAAAAGAACCTGGCGGTGGAGATGCTGCGCAAGCTGCTGGAAGGGGAGATCAAGGCGCGTGGGAGAAAAAACATTGTACAGTCCCGATCATTTGCAAAGCTTCTTGAAGACGCAATTAAGAAGTACCATAACCGGGCTATTGAAACAGCACAAGTCATTGAAGAATTGATTGGCCTCGCAAAGGATTTACGGGAAGCTGACCGCCGCGGTGAAAAACTTGGCCTTAACGAAGACGAGATTGCTTTTTACGACGCTCTTGAAGCAAATGATAGCGCCGTAAAAGTTTTAGGCGATAAGACATTGCGCATTATTGCACAGGAACTGGTCAAAGCGGTGAGAGCCAACCTCAAGATAGACTGGGCCGTGCGTGAGAATGTGCGGGCTGAGATGCGTGTAATCATCAAGCGCATTCTCCGTCGTTATGGCTATCCCCCAGACAAACAGGCAAGGGCAACTGAACTCGTTCTTGAACAGGCAGAAGTGCTATGTAATGAGTGGAGTTAAAATATATGCTGGCTTCCCATACTTACCATCCCAGCCTGTGATATTCCTCCTGGACGCGGGTGCACCAGTTGCCCACGTTCCAGTCCCCAAATACACCCATGCCACCAAGTTCATTTTGCCCATAGTATACTGGTACATGGATGACCGACAGTCCCTTGTAAGATAGTGCCTGCTGTAATGCATTCTCTAATTCTTGACGGGAATATCCACCGGATAATCCCTGTACTCCTTTAACTGAATTTGCCATGCCCACATAATCCACTTCCACTGAATCAGATGTTTTGTATTCATTGCCATACTGTGCATACTGCAAACCTGTGATAGCGGACATCCGTCGGTTGTCGAAGATGACAATAATGCCCTGTGCGTTATGCTGTACTCCGTCAATAAGGATTTGCGGATTCATCATGAAGCTGCCATCGCCACAGAATGCAATCATTGGTTTGTTGAGTATCCCTGATACAAGCAATGAAGATGACGCAAATCCCATGTATGAAGCACCAGTTTCGGTGATAGTTTGTTTTTCATTTTCATCTTCAACTATCTGAAATCCATTGGCCTGAACATCGCCTGCATCAAACACCTTGATGTAATTATGTTTGTCAGCAAAATCGCATACGGTTTTAATTGCAGCAGGCTGGGTTAGGACTTCACGCTTCCACACATCATCGTACAGTGCAGGGTTATCAAAACGAAGCTTTTTGAACGACTGCCACTGTGCTTTTTTTTCTTGTAAGGCAGCAAGCCACTGCAAAGAACTATCGCCCATTTTAATTTTTGAGTTCTTTAAATAATCAATAAATTTCCTGAGATTTAGCTGTGCATCACCAACAATAGAAATACATTTATTATAGTGGAATGCATGGTAAGGATTTGTATTGAAATTTATAATAGTTTGTGCCTTCTTCCACGCTGTTCCTGAGCAATCCCACTGACACACCCCACGTGCACCGATAACTATCACCAGATCAGCTTCATTCATGGCATAGTTTCCACACAGTGAACCCTTGGAACCGCCAACGCTCATGTATTGTGGATGAGAGTATGGTACAATGCCAGTAGAAGATGGACCGCTCACAATGGCTGCATCTAAAGTTTCAGCAAGCTCAAGAATCTTTTTGCCGCATCCCCGTGCCCCGTTACCAATCTTTATGGTGATGCGCTGAGCCTGGCTAACGGCATCAATAGCTTTTCTGAATACAGACGCATCACTGCACTCACAGGGCGTATGCTGATATGCTGTGGGTAGCTGCAATAAATTAAAGTTATGTAACACAGCTGGCTGCACATTCATGGGTGCAAGCAGAAAAAACGGTTGAGCAAATGGCAGACTTGTCGTAACAGCACCGCGTTTTAATGCAGCCGTCACCGACCATGGTTCATACAGGGCGTAGGCATTTCCCATCACACCGCACAATTTTAAAAACAATCCCTGCTCATCTTTTGGAATTTGTTGCATGTTAAAGCCTTCATCATGTGTTGTTTCATCGCCATAGATGTGATACACACCAACACCATTTGAAGCAGATGCCAGTGAGCCAGCAAACGCATGCAGTGCACCGGGGCCTATTGATGTCACAACCGCAGCAACTTCACCTGTTAAAAGTCCAAGTGCTGTTGCTGCGTGTGCTGCGGCAGTTTCGTGGCGTACATTATACATCTTAACAAGGCCGTGCTCTTCATATACCCGTAATACTTCAGCAATGTCGGTTGAGCCATGGCCAAAGATTCCAAAAAATTTTGTCACACGCTGTCGTAAAAGCCCAAGTACAATAGCCTCAGACACTGTTACAGTTTGATATTGTTCGATAGCACCTGTAGCTATTGCCATTTCAATAGAACCTTTGTTTGCAATAGATTGTGCGCGTTTTTCTATTTCAGCAGTCATTGCTTTCTCCTAAAAGAATAATTATCGCATTCTATTTTGTAGTGCATTTTTCAATGTCTCATCTTCCAGAGTTTCTACATCCAGTATATCCAGAAAACCAGGATAAGTCAGCACAGGATTTATGACCTCTTCGGGCAAAACCTGAATAATGTGCGCCATGGATTTGTGTGTCATGCATGAAATTGATTTGAGTAATTGCCGTGATTGCTTTTGTGATTCTTTTCGGTGTTCAGGATATCCGCATCCTGCTTCCACACTGAACAGCGCATCAAAGATAAATTTTAAATTTTGCTCCGAAGCCCATCCATAGCCCTGATTGAGCATAAGCGAAATGCAGTTGCCGCCATTGATCTGTGTAAAAAGCCAGGCATCAAGCGGTGTAATGATGTGACCACATACCACCTCTGGATATTGCATAACTGCGTTTAAAAATCCCTGCCCTGTTCCACAACCGCCAACTACCATATCAACACGTTTGGCATTTAACAGTAAGGCTGCCATAAATCCAGTATGGATATAGGTAAGTTCAGGGGTTGCACCTGATTGCTTCATACCTGCATTAATGATGTCATGGCCTCTTCCCTCTAACGCTGCAATTATATCCTTATTTTTATCTGCTGCACTTGTTTCATTAATGACTGCAATCTTCATATACTATCTCCCAATTTCTAATATTTCTCGTGCTTCCTGTGGGGATGCAATATCTCTTCCCAATTCACGAGCCAGCCGCACAATGCGCTCTACAAGCTGTGCATTGGATTGTGCCATAATACCTTTAGCATAAAAAACATTGTCCTCCAACCCTGTGCGTACATGACCACCTGCTATAATTGCCATGGTATTCATAGTAAGCTGATATTTGCCAATACCTGACACATTAAAAATACTTCCTGGCGGTAGATGTCGTATCATGGTTAATAGATTTTCCGGTGTTCCGGCAAAACCTCCCATACCATTGACACCCATAACCAGATTAATATAGTATGGGGGTTTTAGAAGATTTTTTGCAATAAGGTTTTCAACCTCAAGAAACATCGAAGGGTTGTATACTTCAAGTTCAGGTTTTATATTACGCTCTATCATTGCTTGCGCAAATGCCTCTATTTCATGGCGTAAGTTTATGAATGGGAGTTCTTTCCCTTGATAAAAAAAGACCACAGTGCCACAATTCAGGGATGCAGAATCAGGCTTAGCATCAAGTGATGAGATCCGCTTTTCTATAGGAAGACCAGGACCACCGGTAGTATTTTGAACAATGAGGGGGCAGCGGCTTCGTATCCCTTCATTGATTTCTGTAAAAATTTCTTTTGAAGCGGTCTGCTTGCCACTTTTATCGCGCGCATGAATATGAACTATTGCTGCACCAGCATTATAGCACTCATATGCAGCGTTAATTATTTCATCAGGCTGCTCGGGCAGGGCGGGGTTTGCTTCTTTACCATGTATTCCACCGGTAAGGGCTGCAGTTATGATGAGCTTTTGCATACACTTCCTCCCTGCATAATTTTTCCCCATTGCATCACAGCATATGCAGCAGTAACCCAGTGATGTATTTCAGTAAAAACAGGAATACCTTTTGCAATCAGTCTTTCCTTCATGGCGTATGAATAAGCGCCTTCTGTACAACAGCAAATAACAGGTTTTTTCTTTACAGTATTATGCTTTGCCATCTTTTCAATGATTGCTTCATCAAGGGGTGTATTCTGAAATACAAAAAATGGCATGATGATATCCACTCCATCATCGTTCATTAATTGTGTCATAACATAATCATAGTCATCAGATGTTGCAGAACCCGTTATATCAACAGGATTGTTTACGATATAAAAGAAGCTAAAATGTTCTTTCATTGATTGAATTGACTCTTCGCAGAGCGATGCAAGCTCAAGACCTTTTTTGCTAAATAGATCAAGAGCATTAACCATGGGCCCTGCACCATTGGAAACCATGGCAACCCTGTTCCCCTTTGCTGCTGGTTGCATGGATAATGTTACACTTGCAGCAAAACACTCGTGCATGCTATCAGTTAAAAGTATTCCAGCATCTTCCAGGATATCATGATATAATGTATAACTTACTCCGTATGCACCGGTATGGGAAATGGATGCATGTGCAGCTTGAGGAGTGCGCCCGGTTTTAAAAACCACAACTGGCTTTTTATTGTTATGAGCTATCGCCACGCTTTCTAAAAATTTTCTTCCCCTGCCAAGTCCTTCAATATAAGATGCAATGACTGCAGTCTTTGTATCAGAAGCTAAATAGGCTATCATATCGCCCTCATCAACATCAACACGGTTGCCATAGCTTATCATTTTAGCCAAACCGGTTTTGTGCGATAGTTCCATAAATGTTACACCCCATGTTCCACTCTGTGTAATAAAACTGATGTTGCTCTGCGGCGGTCGTGTAAAGCGGTCAATATGATAAAAAAATGAATCAAATTGCGAGGCGCTATCAAACACGCCAATGCAGTTAGGCCCGATTATTCGTATTGCATGTTTTTGAGCTTTTGTTGCAATTGTTGCTTCCAGTTCTTCCCGTTTTCCACCAAGCTCCTTGCCACCACCAGAAATAATAATTGCATTATGGGATCCTATGGCTGCCATCTCATCAAGGACATCAGGAACAAGACTTAAATCCACTGCAATAATAACAACCTCAGGAACCTGTGGAGTATCTTTGATTGATGAAAATGCAGGTAAACCTAAAATTGATTCTTGTTTTGGATTTATGGGATAAATTGAACCTTTATAGCCGCTTTTTTTAAGGCAGTCAACAATAACATGCCCAATTTTATTTTCTTGTGACGATGCGCCAACAACCGCCACTGATTCAGGATTAAAAAATGTATCCATGTAGCTGGTGTTGGGTTTCTCAGTTATAAGCGGGTCATTAATTTTTGTTTGCAACAATGTGATTGAAGCATCCGCAACGATACATCTGTCTCTGTTTGCAATGATGGGATTGCAATCAATGGAGTGAATATATTCTCTTCCATCCAGGGCAAGCTGGCATAGTTTCATAAATATACTGATGAGTTCATCCAGATTAATGCCTTTACCTCTGTATCCTTCAATTAAAGGATAGCCTTTTAATTTCCTCAACATTGTATATATATCATCTTCTGTTGCTGGAAGAATATGGAATGCAACATCATTCAAAAGATTTGTATAAATGCCGCCTGTGCCAGCCATGATAGTTGGACCAAAAACAGTATCATTGGTAAATCCTGCAATAATTTCAACGGATCCAGAAACTTGTTCTTCAATTAATATGCCGGTAAATTCCTGAATATTATTATTTTGAATCCGTAACATTAATGTATTAAATGCTTCTACAAGCTGCTGAGAATTATTAATATCAGTTATTACTCCACCGATTTCGGTTTTATGTAACAACCCTTTTGCGGATATTTTTGCCACCAATGGGAATGATAATTGTGAAGGGATTTCTGTAATCTGATCTGGCGTTGTTATAAGCTTTCCTTTTGTGGTAGGTATCCCATAGTGTGAAAGGATTGATTTTGATTCTACCTCGGATATTACCAGGTTATTATTCTTGATATTTTGATTATAAACTTCGGCAATATTAAACGATGATTTCATGAATTTCCTCGTGCCCTTTCTGATTCTTCCTGCATTTTCAGTATATAATCAGTTGATATTGCAGGAATAAAAATACAGGCTATCTGTAGCGGCTCGTTGCCTGTATTCAATGTTTTGTGTACTTTGCCAGGAGGAGCATACAATGCTGTTCCTGGTGTAATATCATATACAGAGTCTTCAAACCATGCCCTGCCTGTACCTGATAAAAATATCATTAGTTCCCCGGACTCATTATGCGAGTGAAAATCCGTACAGCCTCCATTGGGAGCAAGTGTCGAAAGTATAAATGTAAAATCTTTTACATTAGCATTGTTGTCCGGTGACATCAGTACTTTCAACTCACGCTCAAAGGGTTTATCTATTTTTACACCGTTAACCGAGTCGAATTGTATAAACATTTTGCATCTCCTTTATTGTATATAATGCAATAATATTGTATTATTGTCAATAAGAATTTAATTAATTTTTTACTGAATAGTTCATTCTTAGTAATGCAGAAAATGAAATAATGTTGAAATAATATAATTGTTGACTTTTTTGTCGTTACTGTTGTTGCATAATACGAAACACGATTGGGTATATTTATGGCACAAACAATACAGTCACTGGACAGAGGATTAAAGATTCTGGAAATACTGGGAAAATCAGATAAACCACTTTCCCTGAATGAAATAACAGAGTATTTTGATATTGACCGTTCATCAATTTTCCGGCTTTTGGGGACGCTGATTGCACATAATTTTGTTCATCAGGACCCAGATACAAAGAAGTATATGCTGGGTTTCAAGATCATGGAACTTTCCGGTGCTTTTGGCGAACAATCAAAAATAGAAACATTTTTACGGCCTGTTCTTAAATATGTTTGTGAAAAAACCCAGCAAAATACGCACCTGGCTATGCTGCATGGCCAGGATGTTGTATTTATTGCTGTTGAACAGCCACGAAATAGCCTCAGTATGCATATATCAGTAGGAACACGTGAGCCTGCTTATGCCACTGCACTGGGGAAGGTGCTTCTTGCTTTTATGCCACAACCAGAAAAGGAAATGCTTTTGCGTGAAGTAACATTGCAGAAATATACATCAAAGACCATAACATCAGTTGCTGTTTACAAAAAACATCTTGAAGCTATAGTTAATACTAAATACGCAATCGATAATGAAGAATACAGGCTGGGTGTTGTATGTATTGCTGCGCCAGTGTTCAATCATAGAGGTGTGGTTGAATATTCAATTGGCATATCAGGTTCACGGGAGCAAGTTTGTCCTAAATTAGATGAATATATTTCAGTGGTTAAAGATGCTGGTGCTGAAGCATCGCGGCTGCTTGGTATGCCTTCGCAGTAATATTATTCATATTCAAAATACCAGTAAGGTCCTTCCTTGACAAAAATCAAACTCATGCCGTTGTATAGATGCACAGTGGCTTTTGATTGGGCGATAGTTACCTGTGCAATGGGCTGACTGAGTGCAGTCAAAAGAACATCATCCCCACGGGTTGCTGCAATTTTCTTTTGCAATAAGAGATATTCAGGTATATCCATAGTTTTGATGCTATCAGAGCGTATGCCATAGTACTGTGCAAATGCTGATAACTGTGCTTTATTCATCGATTGTAGATTTTGAATAACTGTAGAAATCCTTTTTTTGCTGTTAGTGGATAACAATGCCGCAACGTTTTGCATATTGTTATGTGTATAAGCATCTTTGAGAGCATTAAATGCTTCCTGCGGAGTAAGTGGTTTTGATGGCTGGCAGGAAGTAAAACCTATAAACAGAATAGCACAATATATCAATATACGCATGTGTATGTATCTCCCTTTTTTTCAACGATCATGTTGTCTATTAACCGTGTAGGTCCAAAAAATGCAGCTACAGCTATAACCGATTTTTCTTTGAGTGTTTCAATAGGCTGAAGTGTTTCATAATCAACTACTGAAACGTAATCAATCTTCTTTGGCTTTCCTGAAGCAATAATGTCAGTCATTGCCGGTATCAGTTTATGTGATTGCACTACACCCTGATGTATAAGTTCTTCTGCTTTTTGGAGCGATTTATGTATAACAACAGCGTTAGTGCGGTCATCGCCTTTGAGGTGCACATTGCGTGAACTCATTGCCAGGCCGTCAGGTTCGCGGATAATTGGTGCAACGATTATAGTAACAGGAAAATCTAAGTCCTTAACCATTTTCTGTATTATAACAGCCTGCTGTATGTCCTTCTGCCCAAATACTGATACATCCGGCTGAACAATGTTAAAAAGCTTTGCTACAACGGTAAGCACTCCTCTGAAATGTCCGGGGCGTGTTGCGCCACACAAATGGTCAGTCATCATTTCAATGTCAACATACACCAGGCGATTTTGATACATCTCACTATCATCAGGAAGAAATACAAGGTCAACACCAGCTTCCTTTGCCAGGGCAAAGTCACGCTCATAATCCCGTGGGTATGTGGTATAATCTTTGGCATCATTAAATTGCATTTTATTCACAAAGATGCTCATTACCTGATAATCAGAATGTTGTTTTGAAATGTGTACCAGGCTTAAGTGTCCCTGGTGAAGGTATCCCATGGTGGGTACAAATCCTATTTTTTTGTTGTGATGTCGTTGTAAAGCAATCTCGTTACGTAATTCGTTAATTGTATTCACTATTTTCATAGTTTATTTCTCCTTCCGTGCTGCAATGAGCATCATGTCCCCTAAATATAACCTTTTTGCTGCGGAATCAGCAAGTTTTCGTACCAGTGTTTTTGGTTTACCAATGCCACTGCCGTATGTAACAAACCGTGTAACGGCAAACCCTTTTAATTGCAATAATTTTGCAAGTGTTCTGTATGAAAAAAAATAAAGATGATGGGGGAAATTGTAGTATCGCCATTTTTTGCCATACAGTAGCCGTGCTGAAAATGCACTGCTTCTACAGGTTGAAAGATACAGCATTCCCTCATCGTGAAGCAATGTATGGATTTTTTCAATAAATTTATCAGGGTAGTGCAGATGCTCAATAGTTGCCCACAGGGTAATGCAGTGGTATTGTTTGTTAAAATGAAACGATAGAAAGTCACCACAGTATGCATTTACTTTCAGAGTATTGTGTGCATACTCTATGCAATCCTGTGCAATATCTATACCTTCTGCATGCCATCCGCGGTGTGTTAAATAATCAACAAAGTACCCTGCAGCGCAGCCAATATCTAACGCATATTTTTCACCCGGTAATGATGCCTCAAAATCATAAAACAGTAGATCTTGAAGATTCAGTGTGAGCAGACGCAGTACTTCCCTGTGCATTGCTTCAGAAAAATAGTTATTGTAGCCACGGTCGGTTCGCTGATTGAAATATTCTTTGTAGTATCTGCTCATGTCATTATAATATGGTCTGGGATTGACAAATTCAAGGCCACAGTGCCTGCAACGCACCAGTGTAAATTCTTCGCCATTTTCAAATGGCTTTGAAAATAATGGCTTGAAATTATATGTATTGCATAGAACACAGGAGGCAGTTTCGTAACTCATGTATTAATTGTCGCAGGCATTATATGCATTTGGCAAGTATTTTTTATCATATAAACAGTAATTGATTCCTGAAGCTATACAATAGTCTTGACTTTATATGATTAATAGTATAGGGTTATTAACAAATGTATTCTTACGACAAACAATGTCACAAAAATTTAGAATATGATGACTGAGTGAGCGTTGTATTATATTACAATACAAATAAAACCATGAAAGTTTCCAATAGAATAATTGTTATCACACAGAATAAAGACTGGGAGGCCATAGCTTCTGCAATTGCCTCCCAGCATCAATTGATTATTGAAGAAAATGAAAAACTTCATTCACTTGAAGCAATCATAAAAGAAATAGAAAATTCCAAATCAACAGCATTTTTACGCTCTTCACTTCATTCATTTATCCGGGAACATGGTATCCCATTTTTGATAATAATTGATTACCCAGTAGTTGCTGAAACACGCACAGACGCTATTGTGCAAAAGATTTTTACCACATTACTCATATCATTTATGATTATTGCCCGTGGCAGTGGACTTGCAAATATTAAAGGTAATTTTTTTGTCAATATCACCAGAGGGGACGCACAATTATTCAAACATAGTATAATCCATCCGGAAAAGCTTTTGGCAAAGTTAAAAACAAATGATGAAAAAGTAAATGCAATTATTAACCTGTATGCTGATCAAAAAATATTTCATACTCTGTTTTTTGTTAAGCCATGCACTGGTGCCACCAAAGAGGATATGGCACATGAACTATTGGCCTATATTGATGCCGTTAAAAAGCGTCATGTATTAATAGAAAAGATTGTAGAAAAGCAAAAGCATACTCCTTCACGAAGTAAGGATGCAGCAACAGTACTGGTAAAAATAAGTGAAGATAAAATTGTGCTGGATCATGAGATTATGATAACCCGCGATAGTGCCTATAAAAAATATACTGCAGGCCATATTTATGTACTGGGAGACTGGACAAATATACATAGCAGAAAAGTTGCCGGGAAGGTTATCACTGCAATCAAGGATGGTTTTGCCGACTGGAAGCTTGGCAGCGATGACCCTGTTATCATTCATCTTGAGGATGCACTGGTTGACCATACCACAGCTGCAACGCTGGCACAAATTGCTTTTAGTGAATTGAGGGGCTTCAGTAATATAAGGATATACTGCAATGAAAAAAATTATAAAATACTTGAAGCGGCTGATGGGTTTGGGCTTATAAAAAAACTAGTATTTATACAAAAATCTTAGCAGCCAATAGTATAAAAAAATCCATCTTTTCCCACAATACTTACCAGGCTATCCAGTAGCTTCTGGTGTGGCTTGATGTGATAAAGCGGGTTAGCTTTTACAATATTTTCCTTACCATTGGACTGGCGCACATGGAAAAATACCGGCTTGTTTCCCTGATAACGCTGCAGTAATTTTTTAATATTTTCCAGTAGCTGCGTATCGGTACCTATAGGGTTAATAATAATGTGCAATTCGCTTATCTGGGTAAGTTTGAATTGCGTAAGCTGCAATACCTTTTGTGCCAGCATACGGGATGGCTTTTCATTTTCTATCTCCACAGTTCCTGTAATAACAACAGGCTCCTGTGACACAATAAGGGGTTCATATTCAGACAATGTCTGAGGCATGAATAGAACCTGAATGCTGCCGGTAAGGTCCTCTATGACAGCCTGTGCAAATTTATTCCCTTTTTGACTCTGCTTAATCTGTACATTATTGAGAATCCCAACAAGCGTTATGGGTGTTCCATTGACGTTTTCTTCCAGGTCTTTTATTGGTGTGCACGATAACTTTTCAATATCCTTAGCATAACGGCTTAACGGGTGTGAACTGGCATAAATTCCCAATACCTCTTTTTCATATTGTAACTTCTGGTTCTCAGGCCAATCGTTAACTGATGCAGGTTCAATATGGATACGCGAAAATGATGTATCGGTGGCTCCAAATAAATCTCCCTGACCTGTCGCAATATCCTGTTGCAACTGGCGGGCGGTTTCAAGCATAACATCCACTGAAGTAAACAATGCTGCACGGTTTGGGTGTAGCGAATCAAATGCTCCAGCTTTTATGAGTGATTCAAGTACACCCTTGTTCACTGTCATAAGATCAATTGAGGTAAAGAAGTCGGTGAGGTCTTTGAACATGCCTTTGTTTTCACGTGCTTGTAGTATTGATTCTATTGCTTTATCACCAACACCTTTAATGGCAATAAACCCATAGCGTATGGATTTCCCTTCAATGGAAAAATCACGCTGGCTTTTATTGATGTCAGGTGGAAGCACCTGAATGCCCTTTGCTTTGCAGTCGGCATAATATTTTGCAATATCCTCAATCTTATCAACCTGCGCTGTTAATAGGGCAGTCATAAATTCTAACGGATAGTGAGCTTTAAGATAAGCCGTTTGATATGATACAAGTGCATACGCAGCAGAATGGGATTTGTTAAATCCATATCTTCCAAATGTTGCCATTAACTCATACGTTTTACAGGCAATCTCTTCATGTATACCCTTTGCTATTGCTCCCTTAACAAATTTTGAGCTCATTGCATCAATCAAATCCTGTTTCTTTTTACTCATTGCTTTCCTGAGCTTATCAGCTTCAGGCAGCGTAAAACCACCCATAATCTGGGATATAAGCATAACCTGTTCCTGGTATACAATAACCCCCAATGTATCTTTGAGTATGGGTTCAAGAGAGGGGTGGAGGTATTCTATTTTCTGAGGATTGCGTTTTCTTTCAATGAACTGTTCAACCATACCCGAGTCAAGAGGGCCCGGCCGGTAAAGAGCAACGATTGCAATAATATCATCAAAATTGGTTGGGCCTAATTTAAGGAGTATATTCTGCATGCCCCCTGATTCAAGCTGGAATACACCCATGGTATCAGCCTTTTGTAACAGCTTGAAGGTTTTTGCATCATCAAGAGGAATTGCATTAATATCAATATCAATATTACGATGTTTCTTTATTAGCTTGATGCATGTATCAATGATGGTAAGGTTTGCAAGCCCTAAAAAGTCCATCTTGACAAGGCCGGCTTTTTCTAAGCTGGTCTTTTCATACTGAGATGAAATACTTCCGTCTTTTGAATCCACATATAGGGGTACATGTTCGGTTAAGGGATCACGAGATATAACCACACCCGCGGCGTGTTTACCGGCTGAACGAGTCAGCCCTTCAACTTTTAACGCTATATCAATAAGCTGTTTACCTGCGTCATTTGATTTATAGAGTTGTTGCAATTCTTCAGAATTTTTAAGAGCTTCTTCCAGATCTTCATGATGAATAAGCTTGGTCAGTGCATTCACCTGAGGAAGGGGGATGTTTAATGCACGTGCTACATCACGAATGGCGCCTTTGGATTTCATTTTATTAAAGGTTATTATCTGGCTTACGTGGTCCTCGCCATATTTCTTTTTTACATACTCTATTACTTCATCACGGCGCAGAGCACAGAAGTCAATATCCATATCAGGCATTTCGTTTCGCTCGGGGTTTAAAAACCGCTCAAATAGCAGGTTGTATTTAATGGGATCAAGCTCAGTAATCCCCAGGCAATATGAAACCATTGAACCAGCAGCCGAACCTCTACCCGGGCCAACGGGTATTCCATTATTTTTTGCAAACTGGATAAAATCCCACACAATGAGAAAATAGCCAGAAAATTGCATGCGTTGTATAACCGATAGTTCATAATCAATGCGCTCTTTGACGTAATCAGGGATGGTGCCGCCAAATCGCTTCTTAGCACCCTCATACACCAGCTCAGTAAGATAGCTGTCCTTAGTGTATCCAGCTGGGACTTCAAAATTGGGAAGGATAGGGTTGCCCAGTGGTATCTGGCAATCTATCATTTCGGCTATCTTCATGGTGTTATACAGAGCATCTGGGTAGTCTTCAAATAGTTTTTCCATTTCCTGAGGAGTTTTGAGATAAAACTGGTCATTGGGGAAACGCATTCTGCCCTGATCAAGTAACAATTTACCAGTTTGTATGCAGAGTAACACATCATGGTAATAGGCATCATCTCTTGCTACATAATGTGCATCATTGGTGGCTATTAAACCTATATTCAGTTTAGAAGCCATTTCAACAAGATGTGCATTTACCTGTTTTTGTTCTTTAAGGTTATGATACTGAAGTTCTAAATAAAAATGGTCCTTCCCAAAAAGGTCAGCAAATTCCTGTGCCCGTGTGTAGGCCTCTTTTACTTTGCCTTCTAAAATAAGTGATGGTATTTCGCCAGCTATGCAAGCGGTGCTTGCTATAAGCCCTTTACTGTATCTGGTCAGCAACTCCCAGTCAATACGTGGCTTGTAATAAAAGCCTTCTATATAGCCCAGTGAGGATAATTTTATAAGATTTTTATATCCTTCATAATTTTCAGCAAGTAAAATGAGGTGATAGGCATTTTCTTCATTACTTGCGCGGGTGCTTTGCTTATGAAAGCGTGATCCTGGCGCAATATAAAATTCCTGTCCAATTATTGGCTTTATGCCAGCTTTATGTGCTTCCTCATAAAATTCAATCATGCCAAACATATTGCCATGGTCTGTTAATGCTATGGCCGGCATATGATTATCAACAGCAAACTTTATCAGTTGCTGAATACGTATAGCACCATCCAGGATAGAATATTCAGAATGGTTATGAAGATGTACAAAATCCATACTGTTCTCGCTTTAAGGAAGGGATTATTGCCATGAGCTATCGCTCATGAAATACGACATAATAAATATTTGGTATGTAACCAATATACTCCCTGTATTTTGATTTTGCAAGCAAGTATTAATATTTTTTATACTTTTTGCAATATGTTGTTGACCGTAATACAGATGTGCGATAGATTTTAGCAAAATGAAGGTAAACTATACAAAAGATATAAGAAAAAACAAATTGCAAGAATTGAAAAAAGAATTTACTATGGTTTATTATACTATATCGTCTGGACGAACATTGTTATTATATTGTCATTTCGACGAACACAGTGAGGAGAAATCTTATTATTATCTGTCATTTTGACCCCGACGTAATCGTGGGAAGAATCTATCTTATTAGTATCAGTAAATCAATTTTTCAAGGGAGAGGAGTTTTTACGATGATTGATACAAAGCTACTTGACATTTTAGCCTGCCCTGCATGTAAAGGGGATGTTGAATATGACGCGCGTAATGAAAAGATACTGTGTACACAGTGCAAAAAGAAATATCCTGTTAAAGACGGTATTCCCGTCATGCTTGTAGAAGAAGCCGAAGAATAATTTAATGTTTGATATGAGGTTATATGTATGTTTGATTCTAAACATCCTGTTATTAAGATAGTGGGTTATGTTATCGTTGGTTTTTTTGTTCTTATTATTATAATATCGTTTGGCATGCCTGATTTTTTATCCCGTATGGGTTTTGATCAGAATACTATCGCAAAGGTTAATGGCGAAACAATAGGGTATATGGATTTTATACGCTATCGTGATACGCACATGTTTGGTAAAACCGAAGACCCTAAACAGCAGCAGCGTATGATTATAGAACGCATGATACAGGAAAGGCTCCTGGTTCAGCTTGCAAAAAAAGAGGGCATAGTGGTAACCGAAAAAGAAATAAAAAACGTTATCCGCAACCGATTTTCTGATAATACTGGAACATTTAATGAAACATTTTTTAAGAATTTTCTGGATAGATTCCACATGGGTATATCGGATTATTATAAATATGTGCAACAGGAGATATATTTAGGTAAATTACAGAATCTGCTGCTGGCAGGAGTCAGCGTGTCACCTCTGGAACTGGTGTCTGATTTCAGAATACAGAACACAAAAATAAAAATACAGTATGCGTTTGTGTCAAATCAGGAACTGGCAAAGCGGTATGCAAAAGAAATTACAGTTACCGATGAAGAAGTTGATGCAGAAATGAAGAAGAACCCAAAAGAGTTGAAAGACCCAAAAACTGACCGACAACGAATAAAAGATAAGCTTGCCAGTGACAGGTTGGAGAAAATTAAACAGGAAATGGCAAAAAAGATTGACCAGCTTGCACTTGCAGGCAGGCCATTTGCAGAAGCCCAAGGGATATTGCAGGGAGTGGTGTCATATTCCAATGAATTTAAGCCAGGCGACCTCATAAGGGAAAAAGATGAAAAGGGGCGGATACTGTATCCTTTACAGGAGTCAAAGATATTCCAATCAGATGTTTTTAGTTTAAAGCAAGGAACAACGTCGCGGTGTATTAACGGATTTGACGGGATGTATATTTTCACGCCTTTGGTACGATATATACCGGGCACGCAGATTCCTGATAAGGAGCGCCAGACACTGGAACAGAACCTTTTTTACACCAAAGCTAATTCTTTATATATATCACTGTTAACAAGACTGTTTGAAAAGTCGAAAATAATAAGGAATCAGAAGTTTGAGGCACAGTAGAAGGTACAAGGTGGTTTTAATTTTTGTTACACAGCAAGGGGTACTGTATGAATATTAATGCTGAATATGTTAATCCGTTCTTAGAGGCAGCAAGTGTAGTATTCAAACAACTTCTTAATGTTGATTTAAGAAGAGGAAAGCTGGTATTGAAAGAAGTACCACAGCCATCACATGATGTTGCTATTATCATTGGTATTACCGGAGCGGTCACAGGTCAGGTGGTTTTCAGTATGAGCTTAGAGATGGTAAAAAAGATTGCCCAGACCCTTGCTCCGGGATTATCTGAGAAAGATATAATGAATGAATGGAAGGATATTGTTGGTGAAGTTGCCAACATGATTACCGGGAATGCAATGAACCTTTTTGCGTATTCAGGAAAGCGCGTTGAGATGACAACACCTACCGTCATTGAAGGAGAAAGTTTTACTATCACCTTAATAAAACAGACCACTCTGGGGATTAATCTTTACAGCCCATTTGGGCAGCTGGAAATGAACGTTGCATTGAAATGAATAGTGTTATTCAGGGAAATAGGTCGCATCTAAACGCTTGAGCTCATCAGCAACTCTTGCTTTCAATGGTGATGAATAAAAGGCATTATATGCAGGATCCTGAGCACGCTTCAGGAATATTGTATATACTTTGCGTGCCAGTTCAACATCTTTCAAATTAGGGTCAGTACTTAAAATCCTGCCTAACCAGTAGTATGCATCGTCAACTGTTTCACGGTCACTGTACTGCTTGATAACTTTCAGTAATGCACTTAACGCTGCGTTGCCTTTTTTTTGCGATATATAGAGCTGTGCAACCAGAATCAGCGCATCGTCAGAAAAATCCTGGTCAGGGTATAATCCTGCTACTCTGGTGTAGTATTCGATAGCGTCCAGTGGCTTGCCCATTGCCTGGTTTACCCTGCCTGTCATAAAAAGTGCCGCAGGATATTCCCCGGATTGTTGGGGTATGGTCGATAGTTCCTGTAAGGCATTTGTATATTTCTGCTGCTGTACAAAAATCTTTGCTTTCCATAAACTTGCCTGATCTTTAAAGGGACTTTGAGGGTAATTTTTTTGCAGGCTTTCCAGGGCCTGTAGAGCCCGTTCATAGAATTCAGCATTATAAAAGTCAATGCCCTGTTTCAGCAACACATCATCAGGAGTACCTGCTCCTTTCTTTTGAGTAGAATCATCGTCAGTTTTATATTGCATGGGGATTTTAGCGGCTTTTGGTTCAGATAAAATGGTTTCCAGTATAGCTTCTTTATTTGCTGGCTGTGATACCAGTAACGAGCATACTATGAGTACGTGTAAAAAATTCATTGCTCAAACACCTTATCACGTATATCCATGGGCTTAAGTTCTTTGGTGCCTTTTGGCATAATGGTTTCTTTTTTTTCAGTATCAACCTCCGATTGTGGCTTAAGCGGAGAAGCAACAGGCTTTTCCTTGTCGCGTTTCATTGAATCAACAGGCTTTACCACTGCTGGTGTATAATCGGGATTGATGGGTTCAACCGGTTTAGTGTCATCAAGCCCCGACAGAGGTTTTTGTATTTCCTTGGTATCTTTAGGAATATCAATAGGTTTTGCAGGCATTGTCATTGGTTCATCTTCTTTTGTGGGGTAGGTTAGTTTATTGTCTGATAATTGCTGGCGCTGTTCCATCAATGCACCTTCAAGCATGGACTGGAATGAGCCTGGTTCCTTCTTTATTTTGATATCCAGGTCAAATACGTCATTTGTTATTTCTGCATACGGTTTGCCAGCTGGCTTTGCTGACTGTTTGCCCAGATGATATCCCAGAAATACTGCACCAATACATAGAAGAAAGACAAGGAAAAAGAAAGCCTCTTTTATGGATTGCTGTGTTCGAATATCAATAGAATCAATCATCCTGTTGATCATTCGTACAATAGTTTGTAATATGGATGCAATAGGGTTCATATGATTGTGCTTCTTATTAGTCTCTATCAATAATAATAATAATATTGCCTTTTTTCAAGTTATTTCTTGTTACACTGCTTGCAAGGATTTTTTTTAAGTCAGTATTGGCAATAACCGGGCACCTGTTATAAAGACGCAATGCTGCGCAGTAGTATGGATTCTTACCAGCTTTTTTATGATGCATCGCAACATCATCGCTAAAACAATAGGCAACAGTTCCATACACATAGGCATCACGGGAATCAATAAAATTCTTGCCAAATATTTCGGTACCATCTTCAGCAAATAGCGACGGAAAAAGCATGGGTGAAAAGTGCTGTCCTCGTGTATCCACAATCAGCCCTGAATAGTCAGTTGATGGCAGTTTACCAGGCAACTGCGGTATGTCCTTAGCCGGTAATGCTTCAGGCAAAAGTTTTAAAAGTCTTCCCATGGGGAGCATGGCAGTGCATTGTGTAGCAATAGCGCCATCAGGTTTAAAGCTGTATTTGATATTATTGGGGTACATGCCCAACTGCATCTGCGTATAATCATCACTCTGAATACAATCGCCCAGTGAACGTATGGGGTCAACCTGTATTATCTGCAGTGCCGTTATAAGAGATTCCGTAGCCCTGTCTTTAGCTTCTTCTATTGCCCTGCTGCGTGCATTGTTCACTGACAATATCTCATAGGTTGAGGTATCAAGTGGTGTGCCGCTTTCAGAAACAAAAGGCTTTCCTGTTGCTTTTGCCACAATTATCTGATCGGTCCAGTTGATTTCTACATTGTTGTAGTACTGGATAACTTTATTGCCCACAGGCACTGATAGTGAAGAAAGGGTCAATGCCAGAGCTATCGCCAGGAAAAAAATAAAAACATACCGCCTGTAGTGTAGTTTCATAGTATGCAACATAGTAGTTTCGTTTTTAAAGTTATCGGACAAAATGACACTGAAATATAGTCAAATTAATGAGTCTTCAAGTTTTGCAAATATCTTCAAAAGTTCCCGTGCTGCTGCCTGCGCTGCATCTTTGATTAACATATCAATCTTCTGCTGTTCAAGGTTATGGCGAGCAATATAGAACAATGTTTTGCGCATAAAGGGGGAACACAGCGTGTCCAAATCTTCATTATCAAGCATTGCATACAGGTTTGCTGCATCTTCTCCTTGTGCAGTTTGCAATTTTTTTAGCCTGTGGTGCAGACGTGAAAATTTCCTGAAAAGGGATTGTGTATTGATGGGAGTTTTGTGCGATAGTTCATGGGATATAATCTCCTGTGGACTAACAGGAGGCTTTTTCCACTTTTGAACCAGAGCCTGCAGTGGTGTAAATGTTGTATTGGCAATCACTGCTCCGCCCGTACTGGTGTTGTACACCGGTATGGGTACTCGTTTTGCTGAGTCCTCAAACCAGCTCCGGTACAAATCCAGGACAAAATCGGTGATGACAGTGCTGCCACTGTTGGATGGGACATATTTTATTTTGCGTTTTCGGATGACATTCTGGTTGATAGTATCAAGATTTTTAAAGCGGTTTATGGCAGGAAGCCAGTCATCATTATGATGGGTGCCCCGGCTGTGAATTTCCCTGCCTGTGTAAGCTAAATCCTGACCCACTAGCACTATTGCACTGCACCCGGCGGTGAGTAGTAAGTCAAACGCACTGGTGGCAACCGAACCCCCTGATTGAATATCGCCAATCTGACCGGTGAAATTCTGAATCCAGTCCATAAGTGGTGTAGATTCACGTTGTATCCTGCCATCGGGGGCAGTGTAGTATTTTGCGGTTGTGCTGAATAATTTTTTTTCAATCAAACGGGTTACTTTAGGGCTGCTGACAACATCCGCTAACAGAAGTGGTTTCTGTGTTATGCCCAGAAAATGTTTTATGCTGTGTGTTTGTGCATCAAGCGTCATAACTATATGGGGGCTTATACCATGGCGTTCCAGCACTTTATATGCAGTGTCAACACAAACAATTAAAGCTTTCTCATACGCCTGTGACAGCGCATCCAGGCTGTTAATTAATGAAGGCCCGGCTGATACAATGATACCCGGTATGCCCTTAAATTTGCCAAATAGCGACTTTACCGGTAGTGCGGTATGCATCTGTTTTGCATTGAGCAATATGTTTTTAACCCATAGTTCCTCAAATTCAAAGCGGGTTAAAAGGTCACTGATGCGAGAGCTTATCTGCTTGTGAATGTTTGCTATTAGTGCATCATAAAATTCAGGGTGCAACGAATACGATGGCCGGTGTACCAGCAGGGCGGTTCCTCTGAACGACCTGATATCAATTGATTCAAGCACTGTGGCTATCTCTTCTTCATTATTGACTATGTGCGCACATGTAAATACTTCAGGGAATTCCTGCTTAACAAGGTGTATAAGGTTTTTGTCTTTTTCAATAACTATGATAGTCAGTCCGGGGAATTTATCTTTTAAGGCCTGTACGTGGTATCCCAGTCCCAGCCCGCAAACGATAATGATTGAAGCACGTTTAGGGTTACACTGATCGGCTATGCGCTGCGCTTCTTTAACAGGGTCGTATGCTGAATGAATGCGGATTGTTTGCTGACCATTAGTATAGTGCAGTGTTTTGTGGCCACTTTTTGCTATGGTTATTGTAAAGTTTTCCATGAGATTTACTGCGCAATTTTGTTATAGGTATCCATGCAGAGTTTATGCAGTTTGATGAAAGCATCTTGTGTTTCTATTTTAAATTGTCGACATATTTCATCTTCACAATAGTAATAGAAATACTTTCTTGATTCAACTCCGCACAAAAGGTTAGCTAAATAGGTAATAGAAACATGATCTTTATATTTGCTATCACATGACAATGGTGAATGGTGCCACTGTATTGCCTCAACCAGATATTGTGGGAATTGCCACTTCTGTGCAATAAGCTGTCCAATGCCTGAATGGCTTATGCCTATTGAAATTTCTTCCATTACTGTTGACGTACGAATTTTGCGGTCTGATACAAGGTCAGCTATCCAGTTGGTAAGCTCCAGATTAACTGAAAGAAGTACTATCTTGCCTAAATCATGGAGCAGGCCACACAATGAAACCTGCTCAACGATGGTGTTTATTCGGTACACGGTGGCGATAGTTCGTGCATAAGAAGCTGTTTTATCGCAGTGGTCCCATATCTGTTCAAATTTCTGGAAGCGCTCATCCAGTATTTTTCGGGCACTTATCGTCATAAGCAATGATTCCAGGTTTTTTAGACCAATTGTCATGACTGCTTCACTTAAGTTGTCAATGCGTTTGCCAGGCACAAATCCAGCCGAATTTGCAAGCTTCAACACATCGGTAGTGAGTGCAGGGTCACGCATGATGGAAAATGTAATGTCTTTAATTTCAACATCCTTCCTTCTGCAAAGTTCAAGAAGCTGAATGATATGGTCGGGGAACGTAGGGATGCCTTCAATTTGTTCAAGTATCTGCTGTTTTATGGTTGTTGTAAGTTTCTCTGGTCGTAATTGGTTGGGCAGATTGAGTAACACCTGAGTTATCTTGCCATCAGTTCCTATTTTATAATTTGATGGGTCAACACCTGCATTTTTTAAAAGCAATATCACTAATACTATTCCAAGGCCTGCCCCTTCAGTATCATCATATACATCTTCATAGGCCTGGGTAAAGTCTAAATACTGCTTTGCTTTTTCAATACGCGTTTTAATGCGTGATAGTTCAACCGGATGTATAGGAGTAGGGTTAGTAATTGAAAATCGTATTCCATCATCCTGCTTTTTTATGGTTATGGTAACTTTCAAGTCATTATCCTTCAGATCCTTTTCCAGTGTGTCTAATTGCCCAACAATATCTTTTTTGAAGTTCTCTATACCTTTTTGATAACATTCGGGGTCATTAATGTTTAAATTGATTTTCTTGAAATAAGCCCTTTTAGCATTTGCTTTGGTGGCATTAACGATTATTTCCCGCAAAATAGTAATCATCATATCAAGCAGGAATATTTTATCCTGGTTGGAAAGGATTTTTGCAAGCAGTGCATTCAGGGTTTTTGATATATTTTCATTGGGATAATAAAATGAAAGGCTTACCGGTTCATTTTTTTCAAACCGATCTACAAGCTGAGATATATTTAATATTGCCATAGTATTCCTTATAATATGGATAATTCTTCAAATATATATCATTATCGGAAGAATATACCATAGAGCAAAGTTAAATACAATCATTTTATTTTTGGAATTATCATTAGAGTAACAGTCATTATTTTTTTCTAACTTTTTTCAAATTAATAAATGATCTATTTATTGATCTGCCGAATGCGCCAGAAGTATAATATACATGTAAAATACTTTTTTTTAGGAATTATTATTGCTACAAGAATCGCTTTATTTTACCAATTTATGCTGCATTGAAGTATATATGTCATTAAGCTTTTTCCATACAGGTTGTTGCAGCGGCTTTTGGTTATGCTGTATAAAGACCAGTGGAATGTTGTCAATGTGAGCCATATAGGCTAGTTTTGCAATTGATGATGGGGAGTACTTCCCTATATATATTGTTTCAAGGTGGAACTCTTTTCCCAGCAGTACTGCGTAGGTACAGTTTTTAAATGAAGCATCGGGTAAAAGCAGTGAAAGTCTGGTCACTGCATGACTTTTGAGTTTTTGAACCAGTTGACTGTAATCATGGTAACTGTTCAGGGTAACGATACACTGTGCACTGCCATTTTCAGTTTGAGCTACATAACAGGAACTATCGCTTTTATGATGAATAATATGAGCGAAGTGCGGCTGATTATTGTATACCATGATAGCAATCAGCAGAGCAAACATGATAGTATTTGCAGGCTTTTTATATATAAGGGGAATTAACAACAATATCAGATATAGTACAAGCGGTGTTGGTGAAGTGATATACACTGTGCCATGCATCTGGTCAAAGAATTGAATACAGAATATGATGCATGAATAAAGATTGTTGATGCAGTATGCATACAGATTAGCTAAACCTGCATATACCATCACAGGCGTTAGTATACCGGCAACCATATACACGCTGATAAGTGGTATAATGACAAGGTTAGCCACAAATGCAGTGACCGATAGTTCCTGAAAATGGTATACACTTGCTGGCATGGTAAAAAGCTGGGCTGCAAAGGTAACTGCAAGTGGCGCTGCAGCTTTGTGGAAATGCTTCAGTCCCATGTGGTACCTTGTATATGTCAAAAGTATTCCTGCTGTTGCTAAAAACGATAATTGAAAACCAGCACTAAATAATTCATAAGGATACAGACACAGGATAATACAGGCAGTTATGCACAGGATGTTGATGCTGTGTTTTTGCGCATTACATACAATACACAGGGCGCCCGCTACACACATAAGTGATGCCCGTATAAGCGAAACCGGCTGATCTGAAATAAAAAGGTAAGCACATACACCCACAGTGGCAAGGAGTACTGAAAAATTCTTTGTGGCCGATAGTAACCGGCTAATTGCCATGATGCCAAATATGATGATTCCAACATGAAGTCCGCTTGCTGCAAGTACGTGCAAAACACCTGCTTCCTTAAAACTAAACTGCACATGAGGATGAATGTAGTCCCTGTTGCCAAGGTACAATGCAGTAAAAAGTGATGCAGCATCGTTAGAATATGTTGTGTAAAAAATATTCTTAATATAGTTCTGCATTATTTCTTGAAACCCAATGGGTGCAACAGTATGCAGTATAATTGCATCCTGGTTTAAATAAAACACAGCACGTATTCCTTTTCTGGCTAAATAGAGGTTTTGTATACTTTCAGGGCTTCGTGTGGGATAGGCTGTAGCGCTAAACACTAACGTGTCGCCTGTGTGTAACTGGTAATGTGTGTTAAATATACTGTAAGCCTTGAATGTACCACTCTTATCTGTGCACTGTAAAAGCGCTGTGGTGTTATAGCGTTTGTACTCAGTATCAAGCACATGTGCGTAAAATATGCCTTTGTGTTTATCCATTGTGCTGGCACACTGTGAAATAGTGGCAAAGATTGCATAAGAGGCTGCACCAGTAATCCAGATAAGGGCAATGATGATTTTGATAGTTACTATCGCCCAATTATTTTTGTATGAATAGATGTATGTATATACGCATAGCAATACAAAAAGAATTGTAAGGAAATCAAACAAATATGTGAAGGGACTACATGAGATTCCCAGTATATACTGGTATGTGTGCAAAATCGACGTACACACTGCACAGGCTGCTGCAATTGAGGGTATGCCACTTTTGATGATATATGTGTTATAATCGTCCCACCTTGTACACAACACCTACCGAAATTCCGCCTTCTATTTTTGTTGATGACTCGCCCATGCCAAAGCTGCCATACTGGGCATATATGTCTATTAATGTTTTTATTTCTGATGAAAGAGTGACCAGTGAACAAAAAGAGATATTTGCACCGGCACCACCGTTATAATCAGCTGAAGCTGGTGGCAAATCTAAATATAATCCAAGACCAATACCAGGCTGGTAAACATTGGAAAGTGGGTAGAAATATTTTCCCTTGACCGTAGCCAGTGGATGCCCCACTGACAGGTCAGGTGTACTGTCGGATGAATACTGCATGTAGGCCAGTGAAAACTCGCCGCAAAACTGGTGTACAAAAATAGTTGTAATAATGCCACCGCCATAAACGGCACCTTTGCTTTTTACTTTCCCATGCTGGGTATCAATCCAGCTTTCATAATTAATGGAATTGGTGCCACCCTGAAAAACAACTCCCATATATGTGAAGAACAATTCCTGCGCACGTACAATTGGTGCTGAAAAAAAAATACAGGTAATAGTGGTTACACAGAGAAATATTTTTTTATTTTTATATACTTTCACTCATTTACCCTGTCACTGGATGTTTAAAGGATTTTTAACAGATTGTGCGCTTGTTGGTGGCTTAAAATCAAAGTATCCTGTTGGTATATTTTCTCCAACTATTACGTTTGATAATGTATAGCTGGTTGAATCACCCTGCTTATCTTTCAATATTAATTTTTTCAGTAAAAAATTTGCATCGGTAACAATGACTATTTCAGGATATGGCTTATCAAAGCTTCTGAGTTTTATGGTGTATCCGTTTGGCCCCTGTGAAGCAAGCAGAGCATTATATCCTGAAACAATAGCTGCTATACCACCAGAATACCCTTCACCAACATCCTGCACGCCACATACATTTGATGATTTATCAAATACCCACAGCTTTTTGCCATTGGTTACTATTGTTTTGCCGCCAGGGGCAGTAAGGTTTATGTACAGCTTGTCAGGCGCTTTGTATTTAAATGTTCCTGTATAGGTAAACCCGTTTGATGTGGTCCATGATATGATGCCGCTTATTGTTGAGATGCTTCGCATCTTTTGCTGAAAACGCACGACAGCTTCTTCACCGGTAAGGGCAAAAGCATACGCTATCATTATCAATATTGCTGAAGTTATTATTGCTACTTTTTTCATTTTTATCACCAACAATGATTTTATTATCTTTTATTATATAATACGCGTGAATGTGAAAAAATAAAAAAATTTTTTACATAAATAATTTTTAATCATTATTACCCATTCCATTGCGGGCTGCACAATAGCGTCCGTTCAGGTCCTTTCCCGCATCCAAAAGGAGTGTCCCCAAAGTCGTTTCGATACAAATTTCGCAACGCTCATTGAGTAATTTTGCCAGATTTTGTGGCAAAATTGTATCGAAATGAGCGAGTATTACGATATAATGTTTGCAAAATTTACTCAACGACCTCTTTTAGGACAGCCCCGTTACACGAAATATTCCTCGTTCACGCGTACAATGAATGGCAGATGCCGGTATTCGTATGCAGCATCTATACCGTATCCTGCAACCCATACGTCAGGAACGGTAAAACCAATATAATCAATGTCAAGCTGCCTGCGAATATTCTGAACTTCCTGTGATGGATTGTCAAGGCGTTTGTACAGCAGGCTGCATATTTTTAAACTTTTAGCATTGCGTTCATGCAGCAGGTAATTTTTTAACCATGACAGGGTAAATCCCTGATCGGCTATATCTTCAACCAGCAGCAGATCGCGCCCTTCAATATGTTTGGGCGATAGTTCCAGTGTTACTGCCCGGTAATGTTCACCACTGGCTTTTATGGTTTTATCGTACACGCTGGTTTTTATACAATGGATACTGGCATTGATTCCACCATGTTTGAAAATTGCGCGCGACAGGTCTGATGTGAAGATAAATGAACCTGTTAATACCAGCAATATGTCAATATGCCGTGAGTGGTTCAGGTCGCGTACAATATCCTGTGCAAGTGCATTGATTCTGTTGTGTATGCAACGTTCGCTTATAAGCAGCGAATGTAGCTTTGGCTCGTTTTTAATGAGTGACTCTATCCCGGATAGCTGGCTGATTTCGGAACTATCGCACACACCTTCTATGGGTACATCAATAACAGTATTATAATGAGAAACAGCAATTGCCATGGTGCATCCTTTTTAAAATAATTTATATGTCTGCCGCTATCGGCAGTGAAATATACCATACTTCACAATGAGATAATACATTTACATTTTTCAGAAATACATAGCAATTCTAAATATTGAATTTGTTAAAATTGGTGGAAAACACAATAATAGTCAACTGTTTTATTGTATACTATTCAGCCTATTTATGTTCAAAATTTCCCGTCATTTTACACTGGACAATGAGCAAGGGCTTTATAAGCTTTAAAAATTCAGCCTCGGTAAGCTCTTTTTTTGGCATTTTAAACGTTTCTGTTAAGGCGTAGCAGGCAAGTTCGTATGTATGCACGCCGCTGCCACGTGGAGGTTGAGGACCACCGTATCCGGCAAAGCCAAATGTGTTTATCATTTCAATAGATTCAGGGGGCATTGTTTTAAGTGACGCACCTTCAGGGATTTCAGTGGTATGTGCAGGAATGTTGATAACAAGCCAGTGCACCCAGTTACGTGCCATGGGATGCCGATCAACAAAGGCTATTGCAAGGGAACGGGCTTCTTTGGGTACATCGCTAATGGCAACATGTGGTGATAGATTCATACCACCTGCTATGGCTTTCATAGCATATTTTGCAGGAATAGTTCCACCATTGGTAAACGAGCGGGATGAGATATTCATGGCTTCCTCCTTTTTCTATACTATATATTTGCAAATATGTATATGAGAAATAATGAAAAGTCAAGAGTATATTTTATAGCAATTGAGGGTATTAATTTTTATTTTTTCCGCACATATCCGGCCTGCATGTCAATATCCGCAATGCCGGTAATGGGGTCAATGCCGCGAATATATCCATACACAAAGTACAGTTCGGTTTTGCCATCATAAGTTGCAACCGTTGGCTCGCCAATTGCAAGGATTTTCCCAATATGCGTTGCACCTGGCTTTAGTCCGGGTATAGTCATATCCTTTTGTAAAATAACAACGGGTGTTGACCAGTTGTTGTTTGTTTCATAGCCGGTAACATCATGAGTTCCGGAAAATGCAGCAAATACCACATTGACATCCTCAGTAAAATACAGTCCATTGCCAGCAAACGTTGGCTGAATTGCTTCATGGCCGGTGCGGTTAACGCTGTCCGGAAGCACAACCTTTGTCCATGTTGCAGTTGGGAATGTTCCTGCTGTCAAAACATACACAGATATTTTTTTAGTATCGGCATCGTTATCATATTCATCATCGGTCCAGATGGAGCGCACCACCCCATCAGGTGTATAATATAAAAAGGGATTGCCCTGTGTGCCGCTATTATCGGTCAGGTCAACAAAGGTGGATGGGAAATAGCTGCCCCGCAATGGCGGATTGGGTAAATCGGAATTTAATTTATAATCGCCTAAATTTATATTATTCCCTAAAAAACCAGTATAGGTATACACATCAGCTGTATAGTCTGTTGTGTAAGAATCACTCAACGCAAAAATTACAGTATAGCTTCCATCGGCATTGGGCCTGAAGCTCAACCCGTAGGGGTTTATTATTGCATCATTTAAGTCATTAAACCATGTAAAAGGGCTTGGTAAAGGTGCCATCAGATTGGCGTTTAAATCCATAAAACATGGTGCTTATGGCATAATTAGGAGCCTGGTCAATGCCAACACCCCAGGAATTTGCATTATGCAGCTGGGTGGTGCCTGAAAAGCGGCCATTAAAAAAACCGGGGCGCTCTGGAGCAGTGTATGTGCCGCAGGTTTCGTTAATCCATGGATGTTCACAGCGTGATGGATTGAGTCTATCGCCACCGCATCCACCGTTTACGCGAGGCTCATTGTACACGAAGATACTGCTAAAGCGATACGGGCCAGTCTGCACAAAGAGGTATTCTCCATCGGGAGTTATTGTTACACCGTCTTCATAACCTTCGGTATTGACAAGTCCCGGTACCGACATGGGCTGATCCCACTCTGGATGCACATACTCCATCACCAGCGGCGTTCGGGTAACTGACACGCCGTCATAGGCAACCGTTACCGGATACTCGCCGGTTTGATCCGGCGTGACGGTAAATTCATAGGTGCCGTTGCCCTTATCCGTGACGGCTGATATTGATATGTTGGCATTACTTGATGGCTTTTCAACCGCTATATCCAGTGTGGCTCCGGGCAAGGGGCTTCCCTCTTTGGTGAGCGTTATGGTTACTCTGAAAGGATCAAGCCCGGGTGACTCAATACGCGTAAAAGATAATGCT
>Ga0209720_1000376_pt1 | contig 47984 bp, 51 predicted proteins | sample AD_JPNMR3_MetaG_FD_184426 | JGI IMG/M metagenome (GOLD analysis project Ga0209720, IMG submission 184426) | Active sludge microbial communities of municipal wastewater-treating anaerobic digesters from Japan - AD_JPNMR3_MetaG (SPAdes) (version 2) | ecosystem: Engineered > Bioreactor > Anaerobic... | reverse complement strand
AGATAATTTAACCAAAGCACTAATAAGAAAGTTCAGCTTTTCAGCTTGGGAGGACAAAGCCTGAACAAGTTCTGTGCAGTCCTCCGAAAGTTCCCGCTCGCCGAGAAGCTGTGAATAGAGAAGGATATTTGTAATTGGCGTTTTGGTCTGGTGTGCAATATCGGAAATCAGCCTTTTTATTTTATCCTTTTCCGCAAGGAGATTTTTTGATGATAATGCAGATATGGAAAGAAACCGTACCAGCTTTGATTCCACAGAAGACAGGGCCGATTCGTCAAAGACCCTTTCTTCAAAACTGCCGTCTATGGCTTTGTCCAGCATTATGCCGATTTTATCAATTGTTTTTCCGGCTTTTTGCCGGTACAGGAAAACCGCAACTGCAGCTGCCACCGCCGAGACAACGGCAATCCCAATGCAAATATAGTTTAATGCATTCATCTCACTTCACCGCCCATGTATACCCGATACCGTAAACCGTTTTGATATATCTCGGCTCGGACGGTGAATCCTCAAGCTTATCCCGCAGTCTTTTTACAGTGACCGACAGGGCATTTTCATCAACATACTCCGCGCCGTCCGTCCAGATTCTGTCCACCAATTCTCCACGGGGAACGGTTTTTCCCCTGTTCTCCACCAAAATCCGCAGCAGCTTCTGTTCGGTTTTGCTAAGCTCAATGGGCCTGCCGTCTTTCAAAAACTCCATCTTGTCAAAGGAGAAGGAAAATTTATCAATCAATATAGTCTTAGGAAGCTGCTTTTTTGCCTTCCGCAGCCGGACACCCACTCTAGCCCGCAGGACCATGAGGCTGAAGGGTTTTGTGATATAGTCGTCCGCGCCAAGCTCAAACCCCGTTACAATATCGGTCTCCATATCATTGACGGTAAGAACAATTACAGGTATGTCCAAATCTTTACGAATGTCCGCCAGGAGCTCAAAACCGTTTCCGTCCGGCAGATTTACATCAAGTATTATCAAATCGAAAGAATTGCTTTTTATCTGTTCTTTTGCAGTTGCAATATCAAAGGCCTGCACAAGGGAACAGTTGTCATCTTTTAAAGCATAAACAATGCCGTTGCTAAGTGCCGCATCGTCTTCGACTATTAAGATGTTGTTCACATTACTCACATCCCTCAAATCTTTAATCCTCCGGAAGAAATTATAATTTTTATGTTTATCATATCATAAAGATAAACATGCTACTGCAACATTCATCAATCCATGAAGCAACCAACTGGATATAATTGTCTCACCGCATCTTTTTTCATTTAACCATCCCATGTACCATCCAAATGCTCCAGGCAAAATTGTCAGCATAATAGTAACGCCTATATTATGAGTAGCTATTCCAAAAGGAATTCCATGCAGCGCACCAAAACACACTGCTTGTATTGTATTTCCGTTTGCAAAGCCGAATTTATCGGAAAAGCGTTTCAGTAAAAATCCTCTAAACAGTATTTCCTCAGATAATCCTGTGCGTATAAATCCATAAACTATTACTGCCGGTAATGCCATCACGCCTTTTCCTGCATAGGCACTACCTGCAGCAGTTATTTCACCTTCAAAAGCCCTGATAAAAAGTGAAGAAAGAGCACCATATACGACGGCGGCTGCAACTGTAATAAATACTGTATTTATCACTTTCCCTTCAATTTTTAGCCTTTTTAGACCAATCCACTTAAAGAAGCTTTCCTTCTTTCTTGCCGTACAAATCCACCAAATAAACGGAATCAATGAAAAAAGCAGCACTTGAAATAAAGCGCCAATTAATTCTGAAATAAACATATCCATCATCGATAACACCCCCCAAATTTCTCCTATCAGCTCGAAAATTTCTCAATGTCTGTTTTCAGCAAACCGTAAATATAATAGTCACACCATGTATTAACCATTTTCCCTTGCCGAATCATACCCTCACGGGTAAAACCGCACTTTTCAAGAACTTTCCATGAAGCAATGTTGCGAGTGTCTACATCCGTCCAGATACGCTGCAATTCCGTATGGGTAAAGCAGAAGTCAATGATTGCTTTCGTGACTTCTGTCGCAAATCCCATCCCCTGATATGCGGGAGCAATTCGCAGAGCAATCTTGGCCATGCGGTTTTTTTCTATAAGATAAATCCATGCTTCACCGACAACCTTGTCGTTTTCATTCAATGCTACAGCCCAATGAAAGCTCTTTGTGTTTTTCTTAATGTTTTCAAACAGTAATTCCGGATTTTTATCGGTCTTTCCTGCGGGTTTGCCCCAGTAGGTATACATTGTCTTATCCGGCATCCATTCTTTTAATGCAGGAATATCCGATTGAAGTAACTGTCTAAGTGTTAAACGTTCAGTCCGCAAAACAGGTTTGTTTTCAATATAATCTGCAAGTGCCATGCGGCAACCTCCCTTTAAAAATAAATTTCCTTGCCCAGTCCAAAGCTCCTCTTTCCTCATATTTTCATCGAGCATTCGATATCTTAATTTTACAAAGTATCAGCTATACTTCAACCCTTTTTTTAATTTTTCCAAAATAATAATGTTCAAGACCTGCACCCTTGACGCAAATACTATTGTCTTAACGTGTGTCAAAATGGGAAACAGGTCTTGGAATTTTTTATTATCAAATCTTTATGGATTCAATTGCCAATTTGTTGTAGACAGTGGTATAATAATTTAAAAAATGGTATCTGATGATGATTCTTGTACTGCTAAAACCAGAGTAAAAAAATTGGTGTCGAATTAAATCCAATGAAAGTATCTTCGTAAAAAGTTCTGATGGGCTGTTTGGTCATATTGCTGACTGACGTAAACAACCGGTACCAAAGGATAAAAAAATAAGGGGTGATTAAAATGGCAGATTCAATATATGGTTTGCAAAGTGCATTAAATTCCGTTAACAGAAATCTGAACATTGTTAATGACAATGTACGGCAAATGGCGGCAATGGTTGATCAAGTGCAAAACAGAGTAAACGTTGTCGACAATAACGTCAAGGTCGTTTACAGCGAGCTGGAAAAATTGGCCCATGAGTTCCATGCTTATGTTCAAAAGGCTGACCATCAACACAACCTTTCCGTTGCCGAAACCCGCCTTATAAAAATAAGGCAGGAGCTCGAAAACAAGTTTGGCCACTACAGCGAAGTTCGGCGTACCATTGTCGGCATACTGCAGGCAAACGATCTTGATATTATCCGCAAAGAAACCATTACTTCAGCCACAGAAGAATTGATGCTTTCTGCGCCGGGTTATTGGCTCGCACCCGCACTTGTCGCACTTGCGGCCTGGATAAACGATGATAAGGAGCTTGCCGACAGGGCAGTTAGAGAAGCATTACACCGCAACGATGAAAAAACCTCTCTTCTTTTCGCACTTATCTGCCGCCGCGCAGACAGGAAATCATCATGTCTTAAGTGGATTCAAAGGTATCTTGCCAACCAAAATGAAGAAAACTTGGACAGAAAAGCAATTATCATACTTGACGCTTTTGCATCAGGTCTTTTAGGAGTAGATTCTGAGGGTCTTGTTGCAAAACAGCTGAACGAGTGGATGATGCGGCTTGAGGATAAGCCGGGTTTCGTTGAGCAGCAAATAAAACAGTGGTCAGATGCAATTAATCTTAAACGTACTACATATTCCGGCGGATACGAATATCTTCGCAAATACAGCAAAACATGGCCAAAACTTCAGTATATCATGGAAGGAGCTTACCTTCACGCCAATTTGCTCAATTACTTTGAAAAGATCTTCAACAAGCAGCCTTCGGGTTCTGCTCTTAAAGAGCAGCTTGATGAGATACTTTATTCTCTTGTAACAGAATTTGATGATGAAGAGCTCCCGCTGCGTGAGGAAGAAAGGCTTAACCAGCTTATTGTCGATTACAACGGCAATCTGGCACGTGCAAAACAAACAATGCAGATGGAAAAGACAGCCTTCGAAACACATAAAGATTTTACACAGCTGTTAACAGACGCAGCGATGAAGCCGGAATTAGTCCATGCCAGCGTATCTACGCAGAAATTTGCAATAGCACTATCCCGCGATTGGATTGCTGCAGCCTATAACGATGTTACTGCAAAAAACCGTATGGAAATTCCCCATGAGATCGAAATTAACGTCGATAACTTCAACGAAACCACTATAGACGGAAAGAATGAACCCGAACTGTTAGAAAAGTGGGAGACTCTTGTCAATAAAGAAAAGGAGGAAATTTTGTCCCAAAATGTTCTTAATGCGTTTCAGAAGTTTTGCCTTTTTGGTGGAGCAGCCATTGGCATTATTGGGTTGACTGCTGCTCTTACCGGTCAGATTTTTCTCGGTCTAATTGCCATCGTCGGTGGAGCCGGCATGATTATCAACCACTTTACCAAGAAAAAAGCCATTAATGCCCACCGCAAGAAGATTGAAACCCAGTTTGCTGAAAAACTTGAAAAAGGTGCGCAGATTATTCGTGCTACCCTTGCAGAAGTGGTTGATTTCCGTTCCGAATTCGCCGAAAAGGATGGCGAAAGCAAGAAAGTTACCGACTTTTTGGAGCAAATCAAACCCGAACAGTATATCAAAAGACTTTCGGATTCTCCCCGCCGTATTCACACTACCGGCTGATAAAGTGTTTATTACTATTAAGACAGGAGGATATTCCAATGGATAAAAAGATACTATTAAACTACGATTCTGAGGAAGTATCTGCCAAGAATTTAAACTCCGATTCAAATAAAGAGTATGGAAGTATTCAGGATAACGAATCAAAATCACCCTTAGCATGCGGATTGCCTTCATGGAGCATAGAACCCCCGGCAATCGCAATTCGAAAGAAGGTGCGTATATTATAATGAATCCCAAAACATTGAAGCCGCCTGCTACATATGCTGAATGGGCGGAAGTGCTTGATAAGCTCAGAAAAAAAGAAGATGATCCCAGTGTTATTGAGGCTATGCATAAAGGTACATTAGTATGGCAATCGGGTGTTGCTGAGCGTTTTTCCCAAAAACTCATCGACACCATTAATGCCCGTATGAATTCCGCTGTTGATAAGTTCCAAAAAGATATGCAAAGATCAAACGGCCATGAGGAAGCGATTATTCAGGCGCTTCTTTCTCTTCGTAAAGAGTTCGGTTTCCTGTATCAGGCTATAAACTTGCCTGTTATCCCTGAAAAAGACATGTCCCGCTATTGCAGTCTCGTTCGTGAGCAAGCCGATAAAGCGCAATCCTCACTCGAGGATTCGGCTAAAAAGGACAGAACAGGAAAGCTGGCGAGCATTGTCAGAAACCACAAAGTAAACAATTTTTAACCATGGAGGAGAAAAAACATGAGTACACTTTCCCAGTGCAGAGAACTTATAAAGCGGTATTCGACAGCACGTATTCCGTTTATTGCAATAAACACAATCGAACGCGGTCGAACCCTCGAGCTTTTGAAGGAAGTTTCCAATTCTTTGTCCCTTACGTTTTACGTGCATACCCTTTCAAAAGGTACGTATGAACTTAGTACCGATAAGGTTGTCAATGAAGAAAAAACCGTTTATGGTGCAATAGATTTTATGAGCGAGCAGATGAAGCGGCGACAGTATCTTACTTTTGTCCTGACCGAAACTCCAGACCTTAGTACGGACAACAGTGATTCCCGTCAAATGCTTGATCTGGTTACCCTTGCCGAAGAATCCGGCGGTGTAGTTATTGTCCTTACGAATAATCCCATCTGGAATCAGCTGCAGCGCCTGGGCATGGTAATAAAATTGGATCCGCCAGACGAAGATGAGATGTATGAAATAATAAAAGAGTACATCGATGATTACAGAAATGAAATCACCATCGAATGGGATAATAACGACATTCGTGAAGCAGCTGCCGCATTGGCAGGCGTTACCCGCATAGAAGCACAAAATGTCATTGCATCACTTATTGCAAATAAAAAAATAACAAAGGAAGATCTGGCTGAAGTTCGTTCTTCAAAAGACAGACTTTTTCACAATATCTCCGGATTGGAGAAAATTAAAGTGGATCCAAATGTAGCCGATGTAGGTGGCCTTGACGGGTTGCGTAAGTGGCTTGATGAAAAAAGGCTGTTATTTACACCTGAAAAGCGTGATGAGATGCGCTCCAGGGGATTACTTCCACCGAGAGGCATTTTGCTTGTTGGCGTTCCCGGATGCGGAAAATCGCTATCTGCCAAATCAATTGCCGCGAAATGGAAATTCCCTCTGTACAGGCTTGATTTTGCCACTGTGCAGGGAAGCTATGTCGGCCAATCCGAACAACAGTTGAAAGATGCACTTACCACTGCTGAAAATGTAGCTCCCTGTATTTTGTGGATTGACGAAATTGAAAAAGGTCTTTCGGGTGTCGGCAGCAACAATGACGGCGGCGTTTCTACACGTATGGTCGGACAATTTTTGTTCTGGATGCAGGAATGCAAAAAGCAGGTGTTTGTTGTTGCTACAGCGAACGATGTGTCCATGTTGCCAAGTGAATTATTGCGCCGCGGCCGTTTTGATGAAATTTTCTTTGTTGATTTACCTACGGCAGATGAACGCAAAGAGATACTTACACTATATGCAAAGAAATACCTGAAAACAGAACTGTCTGCCGATCTATTTGACAAGATTATTGATATAAGTGACGGTTTCACCGGTGCAGATATAGAGTCATGTATGCGCGATATCGCATACCGTGTTTTAGCGAACGAGAATTTTCAATTAAATGATGAGAATATTATCTCAGCCTTTAGTAATGTTATTCCGTTGTCTCAAACTGCCCCGGAAAGGATTGAGGCTATACGCAACTGGGGAAAAGAACGGGCTGTTCCCGCTTCCGGAAGGCCCATTGGAAGCGCAACCTTCAAAAAAGCGGAGCTTAAGGTTCGTAAGGTTCTTGTTTAAAGTGAGGAGGAATAATAAATGCCAAAGCCTTTGATTAAACCATCACAAGTCCAAACTCAAAGCGATTCAATGTTAAGCTTGACTCAAAACAATGCTTCCACAAAAGTATCTACTAAAGAAGATAAGATGAAATTGGACAGATTGCTTCGCAAGCAACGCTCCGAAACTTATATGAATGCTGTCAGGCGCCTTGATGCAGGCGGCCATATATGTAATTCCCAATCAGCAAAAGAAATCATCGCTGCAATATGCAATGAGTTTCCTGAGGTTGAGCTTCCGGATTTCCTGCTGGGTATTGTATCAAAGTGTTACCTCGGAGAAAACTACGAAGTTCATACTCTGGATATCAAGGGAAATATAATCGAACACTTCCGTCGTGGCCAAAAGTTAAATGGCGGTTTGGAAAGAGCTCGTTCCATCGCAATACACGGCGGTTATGAATTTATTGAGGTATATGTGGACTGCTTGCGGGCGGTTAGCCCTAATGGAAGTGTCTCCGTCATCAAATAGTTCTATGAATTGGGCATCTGTTAGAAAACGGGACTTTAGAAAATTTGGTGCGTGCTAAAGTACGGATATACTCTTTTCTGGTGATTATCGGCAATACAAATCAGAAAAGAGTATTTTTATGTAGGAACGGCAAGTTTTATATAGTATTTGAGATAAAATTTAGCAATAGGCATAACAACGAAATTAAAAATAATCCATTTAATGTACCAGCCAACCATAATCCTGTCTACAATCCACAATATAATCAACAAACACTGTCTCGTCTTTGATTTGATACAGAATCAGATAATATTTTTCAACAAACATCTTATGATATTTATTTTGGGGTATAAACTCTGCAGTAAGAAATGGGAATCGTTCAGGCATTATAGAAAGAGAGCGAATAGCACTCATAATATCGTTTTTTACTTTACGTGCAGCAGCAGGACTTTTTCGTGCCAAAAAAAGTACGTGACCCGCTAACATTTGACGGGCACGTTCGGAAACAATAACCCTATACTGAATCTTCTTTTCCATATTCCACCTCGTCAATAATGCTTTCGAGATAGTTGTCCAATTCATCAGGTGTAACTCCGGCACGGCCAGCCAAGCGGTCTTCCTCAACGGCCAGCAGTTCTTCCCTTAATTTCAGCATTTTTTCCCGACGGGTAAAAGCCTCTATATCCATCACTACGAGATCCCCCTCGCCGTTCTTAGTGAGAAAAACAGGCTCTCCAGTGGACTTGCACAAAGCTGCAATTTCATTATAGTTTTGCCGGATACTTGCGGATGGCTTAATCTGCATAGTATCAACTCCTTATAGTAAAATTCTAATTATATTATACTCTTTTGATGCTATAATATCAATTAGTAATTATTCTATTTTACATAATGCTACGTAATATAGACAAATCCAAACACTCTTCTTAAGACACAGTGCAAATATGTCTGACACTATGGATTTCTAAATTGTTATCTATCTGTCCAAAAATCAAATCTTATTGATAAAAGTAATAATTCCACTTCATAAGATTTCGCTAAATAAAGCGGTCAACAGAAACTGCCGACCGCTCCAATCAAATTCGATAATCATCCTTCAGGGATTCCATTAACCCGTACTCCAGCAAAATTTCCTCCAAACGTTCCTGGGACATGGGTTTGGGTATTGTAAAATGAGTATTTTCATCTATCGCTTTTGCCAACAGCCTATATTCGTCGGCCTGCTTAGAATTCGGCTGATATTCGATAACAGTTTTTCTGTTGATTTCAGCCCGCTGTACCACATTGTCCCTCGGAACAAAATAAATCAGTTGAGTTCCCAATTCTGCGCAAAAAGCCCTTAAAAGATCGATTTCTCTATCAACATTACGGCTGTTGCATATAATACCTCCCAGTCTCACTCCACCCTTTTGAGCAAACTTTGCAATTCCTTTTGCGATATTGTTGGCAGCATACAACGCCATCATCTCACCACTTGCCACAATATAAATTTCTTTAGCCTTTCCTTCACGAATCGGCATAGCAAATCCGCCGCAAACAACATCTCCAAGTACGTCATAAAATACATAGTCCAAATCATCATCATAGGCACCCAGCTGTTCCAGTAAACCGATGGAAGTAATAATCCCGCGTCCCGCACATCCAACGCCGGGCTCAGGTCCTCCGGACTCCACACATTTTATTCCGCAAAATCCTGTACGCATAATATTTTCCAGTTTCACATCTTCCCCAGTCTCACGCAGTGTATCCAGAACTGTACGCTGTGCAAGGGTTCCCAATAAAAGCCTTGTAGAATCGGCCTTGGGATCACATCCCACCACCATAATTTTTTTACCGCTTTCCGCAAGTCCTGCGGTAAGATTTTGCGTAGTAGTAGACTTTCCAATGCCACCCTTTCCATAAATAGCGATTTGTCTTATTTCTTTACTCATATCTCTCTATCCTCCATAATCTATATAGTATATTCCGGCTGCGGCAATGCACTCGCCAAATGCAATTTTTCTAAAATACTCCGGCGAAGTGAGAGAAACTCGGTCCCTCCACGATGGCGAGGATGCGGAAGATTAATCTCCATGATCTCATTGATTTTTCCGGGCCGCGGAGTCATAACCACAATTCGGTCGGAAAGATAGATTGCTTCGTCCACATCGTGGGTTACCAGAATCATTGTCGTTTTATTTTCTTTATGCAACTCAAGCAATTTATCCTGAATATCGGAACGGGTAAAGGAATCTAAGGCACTCATGGGTTCATCAAGAAGCAATACCTTTGGATTATTGATTAGAGCCCTAGCAATAGCAACTCTCTGAGCCATACCTCCGCTTAACTGATGAGGGTAAGATTTTTCAAAGCCCTTAAGTCCGATCAGATCTATATAATGTGCCACACGGTCTTTATTCTCCTTATAAACATGGCGTGCCTTAAGTCCGGTTGCTATATTTTTCTCAACAGTCAGCCATTGGAAAAGACCCCCATTTTGAAAAACATAGCCCCGCTGCGGGTCCGGTCCGAAGATTTGCTCTCCGTTAAGAATCAGGGTTCCTGTTTCCGGCTTGTCAAGACCTGCTATAAGCCGTAAAAGAGTTGTCTTTCCGCAACCAGAGGAACCTATGATGGAAAGGAATTCTCCCCGGCGGACGGATAAATTGATATCCCGAAGCACCTCAACATGGCTTCCGGCGTCGTCATAATAAGTGTAGTTTACATTTTCTATATGTAAAATAACATCACTGATTACCGATAAGTTTTTGCTCATTCTTTAACCCATCCTTTCTGCCACCGGAGCACATTTGCCCGAATCAACCCCAGTATTTTCATAATTAGACTAAACAGTACGGCCATAACGAGAATGGAGGCAAATACCTTATAGTAGGCAGACCACGCCTTACTTAAGTTTATGTAATACCCTAATCCTCCCGGCTGCCCCATCATCTCAGCCATCACCAAAGTTGTAAAAGCAAAACCATTGGCATTGGAAATACCGGTAAAAATGTGGGGCATGGCCTGAGGCACTGCAACATGGAATACTAAAAATGGCGTTTTTGCACCCAGTGTCCGAGCCACTTCAAACTGATACTTTGGGGTGGATTGTATGCCCTGTGCTGTGAGAGCCGCAATGGAAAACCATGCACATATTACAATAAGAAAAACAGCTGCTAAAAACGGAGACGGGAAAAGAGTCAGTGCGAAGGGCATCCACGCTACGGCAGGAATGACACCGGTAATCTTTAATATTGGATATACCCAATAATATACCTTTGGAAACCAACCGATTAAGATTCCCGTGCCCACCCCAAACACCACACCAAGAGTAAATCCAACCAAAAAAAGTTTAATGGAGTAAAGGGTATTTTGTAAAATGAAATCCCCTTCAATCAAAAAGGATTCAAGAATTTTTGCCGGTCCCGGAAAAAACGGCTGCGGTAATAAAAGAAGCTTTGTCCCTAATATATCCCAAACTGTAATGGCCAGACCCAAAGCGAAACGAAAGGGAGCCTGCCTGGAGAATTTATCTCTTCGCACAGGATCAAAATATGAAAGTATTCCTATACCGGCATAAAACAAAACAATTGCTACTAAGACCAATCGGTAAAGCAAATTAAATGTAAAGGGAATCCCTGCAACAAAATAAGTTTTGATTTCCACATTTGCCACTTGCTTTACCATAATATTGGCTGCTATTGCTACAGTAAACCCTATTAATGTCAGTGCAAAATTAGTACCCCAATTTTTAGCCGAAACCGTTTTTAGTTTTCCATATTGTTGCTTTATTTTTAATTCCGAGGATGTTAGGTTTTGTAGTTTTATTAAATTATACATAGCAGAATACCTCCTGTGGGTTGTTTATTATTTCCGCCCGGATTCTTTTGGTCACCGGGCGGAAACAACCTTTGACGAATGTTATGAACCCAGGTTAATGTCAATCTCTACATAAGCATCCTTTGTGAAAGCGTCAGGATCCGTTTTTAAATATCCAATTTGGTTCAATTGCTCGGCAAAATAGAAAACATTGTCGCGAACTTGCGTTTTATTCTTTTCGCGTTCGGCATAAGAAGGATATTGATAGCTTTTTATTAGCTTAATGGCTAATTCTCTGTCTTCAATCTGTGCATATTTACCGCTTATTATAATGTCGACTGCTTCTTCCGGGTTTTCCGAAATCCAGTTTTGAGCTGCCCTATATGCACGGAGCAATGCTGCAACCTGTTCAGGTTTTTCCTCAAGCAGCTTTTCCGAAGCATAAAGGAAACAGCAGTATTTTCCGGCAAAAGGTTCATGCTTGGAAATATCAAGAATTACGCGGAAATTTCCCGTCTTTTCCTGAACAGACCCAAAGGGATCCCACAGCGCCGCCACGTCGACTTCCCCTTTTCTCAGGGCTTCCACTGCCAGGTTTCCGTCGGAGAAAGGAAGGAACGTAACTTCTCCGTCCTCCTGCTTTGCAGAAATTCCGTTTTTCTCCAGCCACACGGATGCCACCTGGTGGGGAGTGCCGCCTATTTCATCAACGCTGATCTTTTTTCCCTTAAGGTCTTGAACCCCTTGAATCGGTGAATCTTTCGGAACAATCAATTTTATGCATCCATAGTGGAGACCGTCCACCACCTTTACCTTCACATTGTTTTCAATAGAGGGAAAGAACTGAAAATCTCCGTTAACAATCGGGATGGTACCGTTATTCAAACCGATTTTACGCGTTTCGGTATCTGCGGAGATAAGGTTGACATCAAAGCCCTGCTCCTTAAAAAAGCCCTTTTCATATGCAATATAGATAGGTGCACCGCAAAGGGAGCCGTCTTTACCGGGGATATCGATTTTTCCGTATTTATATTCTACTGCAGATGTCCCCGTTTTCCCGTTGTTCTGGGTCCCTCCTGTATTCGTCGCGCCACATCCGGAAAGCAAGCTTATAAAAATGGAAAACAGAGCAATTGCACTGATCAATTTTATAAAACCTTTCATGATAAAACACACCCCTTTACAAAATTATGTATTAGCCTTTTCAAACGCCTGTTCCAAATCCGCTATTAAATCCGCTGGATCTTCAAGACCTGCCGATATGCGAATTAAGTTTTCGGGAATATCGGCAATTTTTTTCTCTTCCGGCTCCAACTCACTATGAGTGGTCTGCGGAGAATTTACAATCAGGCTGCGGGCATCTCCAATATTGACATGATAATGAAAAAGCTTCACTGAGTTCAAGAAAGCTTCCCTTTGCTCCGTTGTTCCTTTGAAACCGAATGACAGGATGCCCCCTGCTCCCTTTGGAAAATCCCTTTGTGCCAGCTCATGATACGGGCTATCCTTCAAACCGGGATAACGAACCCATTCCACCGACTTGTGAGTTTTTAAGTATTCTGCCAAGATACCGGCATTACGTACTTGTTTTTCAATGCGCTCAGACAGGGTTTCCAATCCGATTAAAACAAGGTAAGCGTCAAAGGGCGATAGTGCAGCTCCAAAGTAATTCAGATAGTTAAAGCGTATCCTGCCAGTAAACGGAGCTTCCGGAAATACTTCGAGAAAACTGCGGTTGTTATCGTTAATATCCCGCAGGGTATAATACTTTTCCGAAAACTGAGGGAATTTATCGCTCTGCCAGTTGAATTTACCGCTTTCCAGTACCAGTCCAGCAATAACGTTTCCGTGCCCTGTCAAGCCTTTGGTGGCAGAGTAGACCACAATATCAGCCCCATGGGAAATAGGGTTATACAAGTACGGCGTTGCTACCGTATTATCTACAATCAAAGGTATGCCATGTTCATGGGCGACTTTTGCAATCGCATCAATGTCCAGAAGAACGCCATTGGGATTGCTGATGCTTTCCACATAGATTGCTTTAGTATCGGGCTTAATTTCCTCCGAAAGCTTTTCAGGATTTTCTATATTTTTAGCAAGATCAAAGGTTATGCCGAATTTAGGATAGACTTTTTTAAAGCTATCTGCACTGCCGCCATAGAGATAGGGAGAAGTCAAAATACGTCCTCCACCCTCTGCAACATTGAGCAGAGTGTAACTTACTGCTGCCATACCGGAGGATAGTGCCACCGCACCGCTGGCTCCGTCAAGGGCCGCAATTCGTTGTTCCAGTACACCAACCGTAGGATTTCCAATGCGGGTATAAAGGTTTCCCAATTCGCGAAGTCCAAATAAAGCTTTTGCATGCTCCACATCGCGAAAATCAAAGGAAGTGGTCTGATATATGGGCGGCGATACGGCATAGTTATGCTCCTTTGGATCATAGCCCGCCCGCAGTCTTTGCGTATCAAAACGATATGAAGTTTTTTCTAATTCATTTGCCATGTTAAATCTCCTCCTATAAATAAATTTAAAAGTATACATCGGGGCATTTCCGCCATGTCACAGTCACTACACATATCAAACCACCTCCTAAAGGATTGATAAATTTACTGCTTTATTTCATCAAGTTATACTTGTTGCAGCTATTGCTTTTATTTTTCATCTATTCTAAATTATACCAGACCATTTTAAGCTCCAAGCCACAAAGCTATCTTGGTTTTCAATTATGTTAACTTCCAACTTGTTCAACATATAGAACAATAGCATTCATAAACTCTTATGTTTTGGGCTATGCTGGCTTTTAGCCATGGGAAAAGGTATTTTCCAATTTTACAGGACGAATATATAACTTTTCGGATATATCCTTACCGCCTGGAATTCCGGCAGCATCTGCCCTGCAACGCTGGCAATGCCGGAATACATTGATATAAGCTTGGGCTTCTGACCTCACTTTGCTGATGAGATCACATCCCGGCGTGGTGCACCAGCTTAGCTTGTGCTGGGGAATCAGCGGAATTATGTTATAGATTTTTGCTCCGTGCTGTGCAACTGTCTTTGCCACTTCCACCACATGATCCGCATTGATCTCCGGAATTAGAACCGTATTTACTTTTACGGTTATTCCCGATTGGGATACTTTCTTAATTCCGGCTAGTTGATTTTGAATGAGAATTTTCGCGGCTTCAATTCCTTTATAGCGCTTGCCATGATAGACAATGTCCTCACAAATCTGTGCCTGTATTTTCGGATCAACTGCATTAACAGTCACGGTAAGGCTGTCAATACCCACATCAATAATCTCATCAGCGTATTCCGGTAAAAGAAGGCCGTTCGTGCTCATGCATTTTATAATATGGGGGAATTCCTCTTTGATAAGGCGAAAGGTTTGCAGTGCATAAGGTGTTGCCAAGGTATCACCCGGTCCGGCCACCCCTGCCACAGTAATATCGGGGCAAAGTTCCACCGCTCTTCTCACTGTCTCTACAGCTTCCTCTGGTGTAATAATTCCGCTTGCAACACCGGGACGGTTATCCGTATCATTGATGTCACGCTTGCAAAAATTGCAGGCAATATTGCACCCGTAAGATACCGGCAAATGAACACGCCCCTTATTGTTTTTAGCTCCCGCTGCAAAGCAGGGATGATTTTTTTTCAGATCTTCATATGTAAATGCCATAAAATTCCCCCCTAACTGTCTTCCTTAAGCAAGTTGCCGCCTACCAACTGGGCAAGAATCTCTTCCACCTCACCGGTTGCCTCAAAGACCCTTTTACCTTTGGCTATCATAACAGCTGCCGCAGCCTCACCTATTTTCAAAACAAATATTGCATCACAATCGTCCAACACTGAAATTAGATGGTCAAACCCGCCTTCGCAATGACCCTGACATTTGGCAGCCGTTTTCCGTGTCTCAACAAAATATGCCTCTTTATCCACGTCATATATCTGCCAGTATCTGGCCGAACCAAAGTGTTGATCAATGACAGTGCCGTCAAAGCTGGCAAACCCAATACGGTAACTCATACGGCCTCCCTCCCTACGCGTAGGTTGAAAGAACCATCTGATAGATGTCCTCTATAACCCGAAGCCCTCCTGTAAATCCTGCGTAATTAGTTGTCATGACCAACCGGTAAGGAGAAGGTATAGCAGCTGAAAGAAAATCATAGCCTTTTTCGTTTGCCAGTTCCTTATCCCATCCGGAGCCGATGATAAGACCTCTACCGTTATGATGGATGCCCCGTAAAATCTCCTGTGCCTTTCCCGCATCGGGCTCAAAATAAAGCGGAATTTCCTTTTTATCGCTGGTGCTTTTCAAATCGGCCCGAATGGCTTCATGAAATTTTTCCGGTGTGGCATCGGTAATGAATTGTTCCTTTGGTACAATTCCCACCTCGTGCAGTAAGAACTTAGACAGTGCAACAACATATCCCGCATCATGAAGAATATGAGCATGGTTGGGAAGACCGTAGCGAAACTCCAAAAGGAAGGTGGCAAGGTTATCAATCTCCTCATAGTAGGCATTGGACTCGTGCCGGATAAACTCCTGGGCTGCTTCCTTGTCAATATCGGCTCCTTGTTCGATTGCAAATTCCACAACTTGATTTAGGAACGCCTCCGTTTGATTGGCACCAATGGGAATGTGATGAAACCATGTATATTCCTGCCCGTATTTGGATTTGAGATGATCCGCAATGGGTTTTCCGTACCATGGGGAAACCAAAATATTGAAAAGCGCTGTCGGTATGGACTGCCACTCTTTTACCCCTCCCGACTGGGGTCCGAATAATACGTTGGCCTTTAGCCCAATACCGGCAAGCAGACGTTTGTATTCGGCCAGATTACCCTTCCAAAACGGATCCTGATACGGGATGGAAGCTATAAGATTCACCGTGTTTTTCTGCGACTTTGGCTTATTCTCCTCTTCAAACCCGCTCACATACTGATCGATAATGGCATTAACCACAAGACTGTGAGCTTCAAAATTGGTGGCCTTAAATCCCGCAGTTTCCACGGATACAATCGGCTTACCCTCTTCGGCAAATTCAGAAACCACGCTATCCACATCGTCTCCGACAATACCGGCAGTGCAACCGGTCAAAACCACCTGTAAATCCGTATCCAATACTTTGTAGGTATTTTTTATAATATCCCTCAGCCGGTTGATTCCACCAAACACAACTTCCTTCTCAGTAAAGTTTGTGCAGGGAGATGTGCACCCTCCGGCGTATCCCGTTGACCGTTCAAAAAATCCGGCAATCATCTCGCCGCAGCCGGGACCGGAATGAAGAATCGGCACGGCCCGCGGAATGGCCACCACAGTCTGCAGAGCACCGATTGCACAGGTAAAACGTTCTTGTTCAATCAATCCTGATCTACTCATTTACCGGCACCTCCTTTTAGGAAATAATACGGCGGCTGCTCAAACCACCATTTGGTGTATGGATTGATGGCATGCTTTTCGAGGTTTTTGACAAATTCATCGTTTTCGATAACTTCTAAAAGCCGCTCACCATAATTGACCAGCCCTTCATAACCCATGGAGTAATGCTCATCGCCAATTAAAAGTGACGGAATACCCAGTTTTGCTCCCCACAGTGTCATGCCGCCATGCCGGGCCAGCAATACATCGGGACGGATACGGTTTAAGGCATTGACCAGCTCAAATTCCTGCTTGTTGCAAACATTGTAGTTAAAAACATTTCCATAATCGGCTACACGCTGTGCCAGTTGGTCGTTTTCCTCACGTCCGCTGTCATAAATGGGGTCATGATGGAAAATCGCTGCACCGACCGCTTTCATGCCAAGCTCTCCCAGCACATCCAGCAACGCATGGCCATGGGCCGCACCTGCTGTTACATAAGCCTTTTTCCCGGCTAATTTTTCCCGCAGGGCTTCGATTTTGGGCAGATACTCTTTCTTTTTTTCTGCAATGATTTTTTCAGCAATTTCTTCTTTGCCGAGAATCTTTCCCAACGCCCGGAACCATCTATCCGTTTGTGCAATGCCGTAAGGTGGTGCGGCAGGAATTTCAGGAACACCAAAATCCTGTTCCAGCACTGCCCCAAGATAGCTTCCCAGCGTGGAGCAAGCCTGAACGGTAGCAGCAGCCTCACTGGCATATTTTAATCCGTTTACTGTTGAAAAAGGAGTTATGTAATTTGGTTTTGCACCAAAGGGAGCAAACCATTCGGCAAACACATCGCTGCCCCAGAAATTGATCACATTAATCATGTCATCCCGCCGCGCCCTAGGTTTTTGAATTAGCTTGCGCGCAATACCGTGATAGGCTGCGTCAAAGCCTGTGGTCCATACTTTGGAACGAAATCCTTCGCAAAAGATGGCTACCACCGGTATTCCCAACTCCTCTTCAGCTTCGTTGCAAACACTCTCCACATCGTCGCCGATAATTCCGGCAGCACATGTGGTCAATACAAAAATTGCGTTGGCCTTTGTTCGTTCATATACCTCACGAATGGTATTGGCAAGCTTTATATTTCCTCCGTAAACCGTATCCTTTTCCTTTAGATTGGTGGAAAAGATGCGGCGTGGTGTAGGGCGTTCAATACCGCGCAAAGGATAATTCACTCGATATGTAAAGGCAAATTCATGCAGACAGGAAGCACAACCCACCGGACCGTGGCTGATGACTGCTCCATCCTGAATTAACACAGTCATACAAGCCGCTTTTGAGGTAGCACATCCCAGACATTGGCTAAAGGAACGTTCTTTATCCTTTAAGCCTAATTCGCGGGCTTCTACCAGTTCCTCAGCATCTCCTTGATAACCCGTTATTGAATTAATACGAATTTCCCTTATCTGTACTTCCGGAAGGGATAAATTTATTTTTGACATTTGTCATCACTCCGTTCGCTAAAGATTCCAAACTTTTTTCACTCATTCGATATGTACGCCGGTCTAAAAGGGGAGCTGCCCCCAGATGCTTATAAAACCTTGAGCTGCTTTTATTGTCCTCAAGTACATACCAGTCAAGCCGTTTCGCACCCATTTGTAAAGCTATTTTTGCAAGCTGTTTCATAAGTGCTTTACCAATACCCTTACCTTGATATTCTTCTTTCACAAACAGGTCTTCTAAAAAGAGGTTTTGCCGTCCGGAGAAGGTGGAATATACGGGATAAAACAACCACCTCTTCTTTTCATATTAATCATATATGATTACTATGTTTAAAAATATTACACTTCCTTATAGGCAATGTCAAGTGTTTTTTATTAAACTTATATGAATACTATGTATTAAGGGATTTTAATTTTCCGTTGTCCATTTGATAAACATGTTTTCCATAATGAATGGTACTAAGATCATGGGTAACCAATAGAACTGCCGTACCTTCATTGGCGATATCAGAAAAAAGGTGCATAACTTCATAAGTAGTCTGAACATCCAAATCATTTGTAGGTTCATCGGCCAAAAGAAGTTTCGGTTTATTCATAAGTGCCCTGGCTATGGTGACCCGCCGAAGTTCACCCCCGGACAAGTGCTGTGGATAGGCATTGGCCAAATGCGCAATGCCAAACTGCTCCAAAAGGGATAGCACTCTCTTATCGACATCTCCTTGACGTTTTTGCAAATAATGCGGTAAACGAACGTTATCAAGAACCGACAAATTCGATAAAATACTATGTCCTTGCGGTATATAGCCTATATAGGAGTTGCGAAACGCAGATAATTCCCTGTCCTTCAAGGACATGATATTGCAGCCGTCAATACTAATCTGGCCGTCGGTTGGAGAAATCAGTCCGCCGATTAGATTCAAGAGGGTACTCTTTCCGCTGCCGGAACGGCCGATAATAATGGCAAAATCACCTGAATTCATTTTCAGCCCAACATCCTTGACTGCGAAAAACGGCCGGTTGCCCCGGGTATATTCCTTGCTGAGATTACTTACTTCAAGCAGCATTCTACTCCCCCTCCCTTAATGTGAGATAAGTTTGGGAACGGCTGACTTTAACGGCAAAATAGGCTGAAGCAATTGGGCCAAGGGAAAAAGCTACGAGTAATGTCCCCAGTAAAATAGCTATAATCCAAAGAAGAGAAGGCTGTATGTAAGGCAATCCTATGCTGTCGCCAATGAAAACATTAAAGGGGAATACAAATATTGCTGCAAGCATAGTTCCTATAACACCGCCCAACACGCTGATATACAGCGACTCCCAAATCAAAATGGCAGCAAGCTTTTTCGTTGTGGCACCCAGTATCCGCATAATAGCAAATTCCTTTTTTCGTTCATTGGCTGAGGCTGAAAAAACCACCATCAATATTACCAATGTTACCCCCAAAAGCACCAATGCAAAAACATGAAAGAAGGTTATAATATTGCCAAGGCTCTTTGAAATGCCGGTAATTAAATTTTGTGTCCTCACAATTTGGACACCATCCGTTTTTCTTCGGATATTGGTTATAACTCGGTCTATATCGTACCCTTCACGAACTTTAATCAGTACGGATGAAATATAGGTATCAGAATCCGTATCCTCCAAAAAGTAAAAGCCTTTTTCTTTTGCACCGGAATATAGGTCTTTAAGGGTTTCCATAGTAGCAAATACGGATTGATCCAATCCGGTCCCCGTTTTGTCAAGCTTTGCGGCCACGGGATATTCTTTATCGAAAAATTTAATGTGCTTGTTATCCTCAATCATAATATCACTTCCGATAATAACAGCACCGCTTTCAAGATTTCCCCCCAGAGTTTCTTGAATCCACGGTTGAATTGAAAAATCCGTAGCCGGATCAAATCCCACAATCTGCACAGGAAGAGAACAGCATCCTGTACTTAGTGAAATGAGGTAAAATTGTGTTGACAGTTTGGAAATACCCTCAACTTCCTGAATCTTTTGGGCAATCTCTTTATTAAAATAAAAATAGGATGGCTCTCCGGTTAAAAGAATAGATTCCTGTTCTCCCCCATGCCCAAGGGGAACCACAATCAAATCCGCACCAAGCCTTGCTTCTACACTGCGAAGCCCGTTCTTCAGGCTAAAGGACAGGACAGTTCCTCCAAAAAGTGCAAAAGACAGGATTGCAACTACCAATATTAATGCAAAGGTTCGAAAGGACTTTTTTCTGAGATTTAGAAAGGAGATCCTATTTGAAGTCAATGCATATGCCATCATAAATTTCCCCTTTGCTTTCAAATTTCCACAAGTAAACCGTATTTATACCGGCAAAAACTACAAGAGCTATGCCTATTAAGCTTAACACGGGAAGGGTTAATGACCGGCAGGTCATGTGTACTTTGGAACAAACACCCGTTATATTATTGGGAAATAGAAAGGCCAATATTCCAATGGGAATTGCGGCAATATTCAACCCTATTCTAAATTTCCTATTCTTTATTAATAGCATCAAGACACCCACAGCAATTGTCAGAATACCCAGTACAAGTTCTGCTTTTGCCGTGTTCTGGCATCTCATAGCCATCATTGAAGCTTTACAAACCGGAAAAATTAAATAAGGTCCAACAGCCAGTAAAACACCAAATACAAGATAGACAATACCTAGAAAAACTTTATTTTTCATCTTTGTTCACCTCACAAAAATAGATTTTTGGATAGATATCGTTCACCCCTGTCAGGCAACACTGTAACAATGGTTCCGCCCTGAATGCGCATGGCAAGCTTGCGTACCGCTGCAAGATTTGCTCCGGAGGACGAGCCGGCAATAATACCCTCATTTCGCGCCAGAAGCCTGGTCTCGGCAAAAGCCTCATCATCACTGACCTTTATAACATCATCCACAAGAGACATATCCATCGTGTCTGGTATAAAGTCGTTTCCAATGCCTTCTATGTCATAATCACCATGCTCTCCTCCTCCCATCGTGGAACCTATGGGGTCGGCAAGAATACCTTTAATATCCCGCTTTTGTTCTTTTAAGTAACGTACAATTCCCGCATATGTACCACCGCTTCCTGCACCAGCGACAAAATAATCTATATCTTCCCCCAAATCAGTCCAAATTTCCGGGCCGGTTGTCTCGTAATGGGCCAATGGATTTGCCGGGTTGCGGAATTGCTCCAGTGAAACGGCTTTAGGAATGGACTGCCGCAATTCCTCCACTTTTAGTTCCGCCCCCAACATTCCTTCTTCACGGGGTGTGTTAATTACTTCTGCACCAAGGGCGCGGAGCAGAGCCTGTTTTTCTTGCGAGAATTTAGTCGGCACCACCATAATTAACCGATAACCCCGGTTAAGGGCGGCAAAAGCAATGCCCAGTCCGGTATTTCCCGCAGTTCCTTCCACTATCGTGCTGCCGGGAACCAAAACGCCTCTTTTTTCCGCGTCCTCAATCATATATTTACCGATTCGGTCTTTTACACTGCCACTGGGGTTATATAGTTCAAGCTTGGCATATACGCGGACGCCGTCAGGAAAACCGGAATGGCGAAGGCGTACAAGAGGTGTGTTTCCTATAAGTTGTTGCATATCATCATACTTCATAGTACTCGAGCTCCTTCTATAGCAGAAAATAAATCGTTTTGTAAATCATCATAATTTTCAATACCCACCGACAAGCGGACCAATGTATCCGTAATACCTATCTTTTCACGTATTTCCTTTGGAATAGATGCATGGGTCATGCTTGAAGGATGGCAAACAAGACTTTCAACACCGCCCAAGCTTTCCGCAAGAGCAATCATCTCTAAACCTTCAAAAAACTTGTTGATGTCATAATTTTTATGTAATTCGAAGGAAATCATGGCTCCGCCGTTTTTTGCCTGCCTCTTTTGAATTTCATATCCTTGAGCAGATTTTAAGCCGGGATAATAAATGTTTTTAACTGCCGGATTGCTCTTTAAAGCCTCTGCTATTTTTTCTGCATTGGCCACATGGGCTTCCATGCGCACTGCCAACGTCTTGATACTGCGAATGAGCAAAAAAGAATCAAAAGGCCCGGCAACGGCTCCCACCGCATTTTGTATGAAATGCAGCTTTTCTGCCAGTTCATCATCTTTTACAACGACAAATCCCGCAATAACATCGCTATGTCCGCCTAAATATTTGGTTGCCGAATGCACGACGATATCCGCACCAAGCTCTAACGGACGCTGCAGATAAGGCGTCATGAAAGTATTATCCACTACAGTCAGCGCGCCTTTGGTTCTCGCAATTTCTGCTGCCGCCGCGATATCGGTAACTTTGAGCAATGGATTAGCCGGGGATTCAAGCAACAAAGCCTTGACATCCGAAGTAAAGGCACTTTCAAGTGCTGCTAAATCAGTGGTGTCTACAATTTTATAGCTAAGCCCGTACTGCTTGAAGATCTTATCCAGGATTCGGAAAGTTCCTCCATACACATTGTCGGAAATAATAACACTGTCCCCGGATTTGAAGAGATGCAGAACCGCATCGATTGCCGCCATACCGGAAGAAAATGCAAATCCCCCGGCTCCTCCCTCCAACTCTGCAATCAGGGCCTCCAAAGCCGCCCGCGTGGGATTTCCCGTTCGGGAATATTCCCAATTTGAGCGGGGCTTGCCCAAACCGTCCTGTTCAAAGGTAGAAGTTTGATAAATGGGGGTATTTACCGCACCGGTATGGAAATCTCCATAAATGCCGCCATGGATAACTGCCGATTCAATATATTTGTAACGTGCCAAATCAATCATTCCTTTCAATATTAGTAGTCTGGGCGTATTAAATCTGGATGCTTCCCTTCTAACAAAGTTTTTTTCCGATGTGATTCTTTAGGTTCTTAGAGATTATGGACATACCGGTTACCTCCATTTATAGAAATTTATTATTCATATATGTTTTATATGTTTTATCATAAACTTTTTATTCCAAATTGTCAATATAAAATTTACTATTCATATATGTTTTATTTTTTTTAATGGAAATGTATTAATAGATAAAGTATTGAGCAGAATTATGAAGCAAGTATAGAACCTGTTCTTATAAAAGGAAAGGGATAAAAAGGAAGGCCTATTGACAATACAACTTTCTCCTTTTATCATAATTACATACTATATATATATGAAATGAGTGATAAGGATGAGAATATCAGCAAAAGGACGATATGCCCTGGCAGCGGTTATCAGTATGGCACAGCAATATAACAACGGAGAACATATTACGGTAATTAGCATTTCTGAAAAACTGGGAATATCTAAAATCTATTTGGAGCAGGTATTCTCCTTGTTAAAAAAAGCAAAAATCGTTAGTTCCACCAAAGGTACCCAGGGCGGATATCTGTTAACAAGACCACCAAGTCAAATAACCGTACTGGATGTATTGTTGTCCGTCGAAGTATCGTTATTTGAGCAAGCACAGGAAACAGTTTCGGATAAAGCCCCCGATATTGAACAAGCCCTTCGGTTATCGGTTTTTGAAGTTTTGGATAAAAACGTCAGACAAACTCTCAGTACGATTACAATTGCAGACTTGGTCGTAGAAGCAGAAAAGCATAAAGATTATAGCGCCATGATGTTCTACATTTAATAAGATCAATTTCTTGGCCAATTCACCAAAAATTTGTGAATTGGCCAAATTTATTATTGACTTTTTTGTCTTTAATTCATATAATTTATATATGATTAGTATGTTTTTGGTCTGGGGTATTTTGAAAGAAAGGATGCACAATATGAAAAACACAATTAACCTTATGATAAATAATAATATGAACTGTTGTATGAGTATGCGGGCTATCTGTATGCCCAAATTTCCTACCGGTGGATAAATCTACCCTTCTGTGCTTTCTGCAGTCGGGATTGGAGTTATCCCGGCTGCTTTTTGCATTATTTGGGGTAGACAGAGAATTTAGATTTAGCATTTCATTAAAAACATCATTTAAACTTGTGATAATGCTTTAATAATTTCAGCGGAAAGGAGAAGCACAGAATGTCAAAACCGACGCTGTGCGAAATGGGTGTTATGGATAATTATATTCAGATTTCAGGCGTACATAAAACCTTCCGTACACACAACGGCCCGCTTCAAGTACTAAAAGGAATTGACTTAACGGTGCGGGAGGGTGAGATATTTGGGATTATAGGATTCAGCGGAGCAGGAAAATCCACACTTGCCCGATGCATCAACCGGCTTGAAACGCCGGATTCAGGAAGTATCAAAGTGGGAGGCGTTGAAATACTCAATCTTTCAAAAAAGCAACTGCTGCAAGAGAGAAAAAAGATTGGCATGATTTTTCAAACCTTTAATTTGTTTGAATCCAAAACCGTTTATCATAACATTTCCTACCCATTGGAAATAAGCAAAATCCCAAAATCGGAAATTCGAAAGAGAGTTTTGGAAACAGCCGAGCTTGTCGGTTTGTCCGATAAGCTGAACGCTTACCCGGGAGGATTATCCGGAGGTCAAAAGCAGCGTGTAGGAATTGCCCGGGCATTGGTTAACCGTCCGAATCTTTTGCTAAGCGATGAAGCAACCTCTGCCCTTGACCCTCAGACCACCCTGCAAATTCTGGATTTACTTAAAGAAATAAATCGAGCTACCGGTATTACCATTTTAATGATTACCCACGAGCTGGATGCCATTCGATATATCTGTGACAGGATGGCCGTTCTGGAAGACGGTAAAATCATTGAAGTGGGATCCGTTCGGGAAATTTTCAACAACCCCCTTAGCCGTACCGGAGCCCTGTTTGCCAAGGTATTTACCGAATTTCAGCGGGTAACGGAATTTGAAAACGGTTTCGGTATTTAATAATTTCAACATTATAAATCATCGTAAAGGAGGAGTGATGGTATGAGTTTGCTGGATACCCCAATTTGGGAGGTGATAAAAGGTTCTTTTGCACCGGATATATGGGTACGGCTGGTGCCTGCTGTTGGAGAAACACTGTATATGACACTAGTGTCTTCTATCATAATGCTGGTGTTTGGCCTTTTGCTCGGCATTCTGTTGACCGTAACCAATCCGGACGGCTTGGTACCCATGAAAATTTTATATACCGGGTCGGGCTGGCTGATTAACGCACTGCGTTCCCTTCCCCAAATGATCATGATCATTTTGATGATTCCGGTAGCGCGGCTTTTTTTCGGCAAATCTTACGGCACCAACGCCTGTATCATATCCATCGCCGCCAGCTGTATCCCCATGTATGCAAGAATTGTCGAGAGCAGTCTGCTTGAGATTTCAAAAGGAAAGATTGAGGCAGCAAAGTCCATCGGCAGCACTAATTTTCAAATAATATTTCGCATATTAATTCCTGAAACTTTACCTTCCTTAATCCGTGGGTTTACAGTAGCTGTCATTGCCGTAATTTCCATGACCGCACTTGCGGGTATGTTTGGAGCCGGAGGCATCGGAGATATAGCAGTAAGGTTTGGTTACCAGCGTTTTCAGCATGATGTTTTGTTTGCATCCGTCTATGTTTTGATTGCCCTTGTCCAACTTGTTCAGTGGATTGGAAACTTTACATCCAAGCAAATCCTGAGAAAGAGAAATTTAATTTAATTGATTGGAGGAGATTGAAAATGAAAAAACACAATGTGATCCTTATTATCCTTACTTTGATATTAGCATTGAGCTTCCTTACCGGATGCGGAAAAGATGGGGCTTCGAAAAAGTCAACCGTTTCTTCGGATATCCCGACTTCTAACAGCAATGCAAATCCATCACCCTCTAAAGAAACAATAACAATTAAGGGTATCGCCGATTTGGTTCCCCACTCCGAGCTCATCGAATTTGTAGCTCCCAAGCTGGAAGAGCAAGGTATTACTGTGAAATTGGTTGCAACAGCTGCGGATAACACCACCAACGAAAAACTTGCAAAGGGAGAAATTGATTTCAACTTTTTTCAGCATGAGCCTTATCTAAAGGAGTGGAACGAAGTAAACGGATATAACCTTGTAAATGCCGGAGATATCCATGTAGAACCCATCACTGCATATTCCGACAAATACAGTTCTAAAGAAGACATACCGGATAATGCAGTTGTAGCAATTCCTAATGACGGTACCAACGAATACCGGGCCTTGCGCATTCTCGAAGAAAACGGATTTATCAAGCTTAATCCCGAAACCGCAACCTCTCTTAGCGCTTCGGTCTCGGATATCGCAGAATATCTTCGTCCGATAGAGATTGTTGAGCTTGACTCGGCACAGATTATTCCTACAAAAGACGACTATGATTTCTTTATCACCAACACAAATAAGGCCTTGGAAGCAAAAATTACTTCGGCAAAGCTCTTTAGCGAAGGAAACGATAGTCCTTATGCCAATATCATTGCCGTTCGGGAAGAAGATTTGAATAATCCTGCCATTGTCGCTTTGGTAAAAGCTTTGCAGTCGGAAGATGTCAGGCAGTACATCACGGATACTTATAACGGCGCAGTGATTCCTGCAAAGCTGGGCAATTAACCGCTGTTTAAAAATCAACATACCTGGATTGAATTCCTATCCTTCATATAAAACATACATCTTCATATAAAAAAGAGAGGTTATCCCTCTCTTTTTCAATTTGTAAAAACACTAATCCCATTAAAATTACTGTACTATATCAAGTTTTTGAATATTGTAAATTCTTTTCAAGCAAGCCTCACTTCGCTTCCTGTTCATCAAGCCATTAGAAAGTTCGAACTAAGTTTTTTCTACCTTGTTATCTATCTGTCCAAGAATCAAATCTCGTTGATATTTGAGGATCATACAGAGGACAACCAAAATCAAATAAAATATCCATAAGAACGTTGATATCAGCCTCTTGCATATCATAGCAATCAAATCTTACTATTTGCGGAGTTGTAAAAATCTGAAACGCACCATACCCCTCTTTTTCAAAATACTTTCCACTATTTTGAATAGTCCAATCAGAAAAAGCAACGGCAATTTTCTTTAAAATATCATCAATCGGAAGAGTTTCAAGTTCTTCCATCAACTCTCCTTCACAACACGCCGTTTGATATACTTTTATATGGTCGCGTGCAAAGTTTTCTTTGTATCTCCAAAAATTCAAATCCACACTCATTGTAAAATTCCTCCATTTTAAATTAAATTTTTTGTGTATATTATAATTTTTTTGCAGGCTATTAGGTCTTTGAAATTCTAAACTACATAGTTTTCCATAGTGCCATAGGATGATTTTCTATTCGCTTTATAATCTCCGGATCATCAAATAATAACTGAGGTATATGTTTTTTCTTTTCAAAGTAATCAAGGAACTCTTTTTCTGAAGGTGTTAAAACCAGTAATTCGGCGAGATAATCCTTTACAACCTTCTTCGCAGTTTCCAAATCGAAAGAATCCCGTTTATAGCCCCCGATTTCCATAAATCTCTCAAATGTCGTATTAATAATTTCCCTATTTTGAAGCATTTCATCTCTGCTGTCATTGATTAAATAATCAAGGTCAATGTCCACAGATAGCCTCGGTAGGTTAAAGATGGCCAGATTAATTGCAGTTCCACCTTTTAGCGCCAATTTACCTTTCAATTTTGGTTCTGTGTTTAGAAATTCAAGAATATCTGACAAACGATAAACCTTTTCCAAAGTGTCACGAGCAAATCCAAATTCAGAAGCTCTTTTTGAAATATAGCTTTTATCATATTTAAACAAGAGGGATTCCTCCTTGCTCAGTTATTTGAAAAAGATCTTCAGGAACTACTAATCTCCATTTATTCAAATACTTTGTACTATCCTTCGTAAGATAGCGTGTGCTTTTCCCGATTTTATTCCTGCAATAAAATATAAATCCATCAGATAACCGGAATTGGTCTTTAAAGTGTTCCATTAGAAAACCTGTCTTCTGATATAAAAACTGCAGGTTATATGCATCCAAATACTTGATTATTTCATTTTCATTCAAGTATGGTATAGATTCTATGCAATTTAACAGCTCTTCAAGACATCCGATTTTTTCAAAGTCTTTTATACTGTCAACAACTGTACGTTCCAGTGAAGTGACCCGAATTCCCAGTGTATCTTTTGGCTCTATAACTCCACTTGATATTTTCGATGAAACATATTTGTAGGTTATCCCATTAAATTCAAAATCATCGAAGCGTTTTTCAGAAGAAACATAGATCTCATAAAACACCTGATTTGATATACCCATATATTCAAAAGCTGAATGATGCGAAAGATAAGCAGTATTATTGATGGCACAAGCTATGTGGTATTTAGTTGCTACAGGCTGTCCATCAGCCACATTGATACATGTATATAGATTATTTCTGATTTTCTTCACCAGACCTTTTTTGACAAACGAAGAACTAGAGAAGATGCTGTCTTTTTGTTTCCGACAAGCTTGTATACATCCTCCATTGTGAAAGTATTTAATTTTACAAGCTGAATATAGCCTACCATTATAGGTACCTCTTTAATTTACGCTATAATTTCTTTAATTATAAAGGTGTTTTTTTATGTTTTAAATTTAATTATTAATATTACTTTAATTATATACAATCTTTCTTTATGTGTAAAGAAATTTTTGTAAAAAATCAAGTAGAAAATGAGAAACACTATCCTTAATTTGGTCAATGCTTTAATTCTTAAAAATTTAATATCTTGGACTGATTTATTTGAATTAGTCGTAAACTCATGCAAAAATATACCTCGATATGTTACCATTAACACATATCAAGGGCATATTCGAGTTGGCAGATTTGCCGAAACTCAGCATCTTCAAGGCTTTTTGAACTTTATTTTTTGGACATCCGTACCACACACTCCGCATAGCACAAATTGATTTCTGCAGACTTTTAGATATGCTGCCGGTTACAATTGCTTCTTTCTAAATATCACTACCGAAAGAAACACAAAAATCAATGAAAGCAGGCAGGAAATCATGATAGTGCTATAAAGAGAAGACGCCTCTATGAAATTCATGATTAATCCCATATTATCCGTCGCTAAAGAAATGGGGTTGTACCTATGCACATCGGGTATGATGTTCATAATCATACAAACAACCACGAGGACACCTGTTATAAGCAGGCCTCCATAACTGTTTCCTGTTAATGTGGCTGAAATCAATAACGCCGACAGTAAAAACAAGCCAAACAGCCATAGGCAAAACACAGAAAACAGAAGATTGGATGTTTCACCCTGCGGGAAAAGATACGCCGTATAACCGTAAGTCAGCCCGAAGCACAGGACAATACTCATCGTCCATACCAAAACCATGCAGGTGTATTTTGAAAGAATGACCGCTGTTCTGGACAAGCCTTTTGTCAGCAAATTGATAAGGGTTCCCTTTGACAGTTCGGATGATAAAACCCCGCTAAACAGAATTACCATCACGATAAATCCCATTTGTGTCGCATTTTTGAAAAACTGCGCCCAGGCATCATAGGCCGATGGCTCCGGTAATGTTATGACTACACCGTCGGTTACAAAGCTTTTAACAATTTCAGGCATCAATTTTGCTATAAGGGGATTTGTGATTCCGAAAACCGCAAAAACCATTAGCATAATGAATAGTTTATAGGTTTTTGTGTATTCAAAGAACTCTTTTTTCAAAAACGCCAAATAGCCTTTCATCGAACCACCTCCATAAACAAGCTTTCCAAAGTTGGTTCCATCACTGCGAATTTCAACGGAACAATACGCTTTTGCGATAGCACACCGAGCAGAAAATGCCCGTCCATATCTCCATCTTTCATAAACACCTTTACAGTGCTTCCATCACGTGACAGACTGATTGACGGCTGCTTCAACTCTTCCGCATTTTCAAAACAGGAAGCTGCTTTTTCACTCTCGAACTCAAGGACAAAACCGTGGAGCCTATGACGCTCCTTTATTTCAGAAAGTGTACCGCAAAGCGCAAGCTTTCCGTCATGCAATACGGCAATACGGTCGCATATCCTTTCAACATCCGACAGGATATGGGTCGAAAATACGATGGTCGTCTTCCCTTTTGCCGCAAGCAAAATATCGAGTATTTCCTTCCTGCCGATTGGGTCAAGCGCTGATGTAGGTTCATCACAGATTAGGAGCTTTGGCTCATTGAGCAATGCCTGGGCAATGCCAAGGCGCTGCTTCATTCCTCTGGAAAACCCGCCAATTCTCTTCTTTTGGTCTTTCAGCCCCACAAGCTCCAGTAATTCCTCGCTTTTTGACTTGATTTGGGTCTTCGAAAGGCCGGCTATCTCACCGCACAGCTTCAAATATTCCATTGGATTCATGTACCCATAGAACTCCGGAACATCCGGAAGAAAACCTATGTGGCGGTTGGCTTTGGATTCGCCATACGTAACTTTTTCACCGCATACGGTTACAGAACCGCTGTCCGGCTTCAATAGCCCAAGAATAATTTTCATTGTTGTTGTTTTGCCAGCACCGTTCTGCCCGACAAATCCGAATATAGAATGCTCGGGGACATCCATATCCAATCCCTTCAACACCTCATGGTGCCCAAAGCTCTTATAAAGCTGTCTGATTTCCAAGACACCCATTTATTCCTCACCTCTACCGAAAGCAAAGTATATTGCCGGACCGATAAACTGTATAAACAGAACGATCAAAACCCACATTACTTTATTTCCGAAACGGTAACGGGGATGGCGCAACACATGTACAAGTGCAGTAATAGCAAGTGCATACTGCGCGATCACCAACGGAATAAGAAACGGTAAATATTCTTTCAACGTAGCCAAATCCATGATTCATTCCTCCTTTAATAAGGTCTTGATTTCATTTCTTTCATAATGCGTCCTGTTGATAACAATTATTTTTCAGTTTTTCTGCAACCCTCTTAAACCGGATTTCATCAGACAATGTTGAAAACACAGGGTTATTGATGACTCCGTCGGCCATGCTTTTACGTATAATTTTTTCATTTCTTGGAGGAGCATTTCCTAAATCGAGCTCCTCAATCCACAGATCTATCAAATTAAAATATTCGTCTCCTTTTAACTTCAACGGATAAATATCACCGGTGACAAGCTCTGCATATCTTTCAAGAATCTCAAGAGCTTTTTCTTTACTCCCAAGCATCATACACCCTTGGGCAGCAACGATGTAGAGCTTCATGAGAAACGACGGATGAAGGTTTTTTAAGTTAAAAGCCTCAGCAATGTCATTTGCACGCTTCAGCGTTTTATCAAACTGTTCGGAGTTGTCTGTACAAAGCATAAGATAATCCGTTAATGCACTAAAGAGATTACACATGTGCTGATATATAGCAACTTGCAATGTCATTTTGGCTTCTTTCGATTTACCAACCATTTGATAAGCTGAAGCAAGAAGCGTTTCACTGGAAATGATTTTCTTTCTTGTTCCCTCCAAAAGCTCAATTACTTCATTTGGATTTCCCAGCATCAACGCGCAGCATGCCTCCATATACAAGGAAAGCTGCACAAGCTCCGCATCTTCACTTTCTGTTTTTACCCGAACAAACAGCTCTTTTGCTTCCGCAAGCACAGAAAGGGTTTTTTCCTTGTCTCCCGATTCCGTGCTGTTGTTTACAAGCAGCGCTCCAATGTGGAATAACAGGGGAAAGCAAGAGAAATACTTTTTAGCAATTTCACGGCAACAATCCAATACTTCATCAAAAGGTTTGGAAGCAAAATCGGCTGATAATTTCACGTACAATTTACGGATATCATCTTTACTCATTTGCGGTTCATAACCCATGAGCTCATCAATGCTTATATTAAAAAGTGTAGCAAGCTGCGGCAGAAAAGTAATGTCAGGATAACTCTGGCCGGTTTCCCATTTTGAAACCGAAGCCTTGGACACGCCAATGTAATTTGCAAGGTCTTCCTGCGTCAGCCCCTTCTCTCGCCGCATTTTAACGATGGTTCTGGCAATATTGATTTCTTTCATCTTCATCACCCACTTTTATTATACCCTTCTATCAAATCATACCTCAATGGATTTATGGTTAATATAAGGTGATAAAATCAACCGTAGGGAAACTTTTTTTATAATCAAACCTTTCAGTATTATAAGAAGAGAGTATCACAGGCTGCTTTAGGGAGCAATTTGCGATACTCTCTTTTTTCAGTATTTAATGCTTAAAAAGTTTTGCACTATGAAATTACGGTTTATGGTATCCTTTCAAAGATATAGGCCTGACTTGCATCGGAAGCTTCTGTCCAAAGTATGATATTGGTGCCGTTTTTCATATTTGCACCGGAGATACCTGCATAAAACCCTTTGCTGTCCATGATTCTGTAAGTTCCGTTTTCCTGTTTTATTATTGTAAAGATTGAAGCAGAATCGGACTGGGTGAGTACCGCGCCCTTCGACCCACTACTATTCCACCACTTGCCGGAATGAACACACTGTATTCTATATTGATTGCCACTTACATTGGTGATTCTGAACTTTTGATTATCATTACCGGTTTTAGTATAAATAATAAGCTTTGCGCCATTCTCTTTACTTGAATTGGGTACATCTATGGCAAAGTTTTTGTCTTTTGAAGCTTTGATATAGTAAATTCCATCTTCCAACTTCTCGCTGCCGGTCATTGCATCGGTGGAGGGATTTGCTTCCGGTGCTACCCCCGTATAAGCCACACCGGGCTGAATAACCGCCTGTTTTGTCTCGCTATCCCAATACACATTGAACTGTGATGCCGTCCCGGAAAGCTTCTTAGCAAACTCACGGAGCTGAATGTAGTTCGTACCTCCGTCAATAAGCCGTGCGTCGGAAAAGGTAAATACTTCGTCATTCAGCTTGAATTTCGTATCACTAATATGGACATTGGTTGTACTTTGAAGCTTGGTTTCGGTAACTGTGCCACTATAGGGCTTGCCGGGTTCAATCACGGCATACTGTCCATCCCAGCCTACATCAAACTGGGCAGCAGTGCCATTGAGCATTGCTGCAATGGCGCGGAGCTGCAAGTAATTGGTCCCGTTTATGGTGTACGCCGCTGTAACGGATACGGGCTGGCCGTTCATGACGAAACTTGTCTTACTGGGTGTGGCAGTGGCCGGCAACTCCTTCCACCGTGAAAAAGAAGTTGATGCATTACCTTCATAGTAGACATAGAAGGCACAATTGTCAGGAAGAGAGGTTGAGGCATCAAACCATATGATGATAGGTGTACCGTCCGCCGATTTCCATTCGGAAGCATTGACCAACAGGTTCGGAAAGTCGGGTGGATAAATCTTGTACTTACTGCCTTCAGCGAAGGGTCCATCGATAGCCCATAGAAACTCCGTATCTTGCGTGATGAGTTGTTTTCCATTTGTCGGTACATTTCCGGAAAGGGCAAGATACTTTCCGTCCATCGTCTGAATCGTATACAGCATCATCATTTCTTCAAACTGGTTCGTACGGCTTCCCTTGTAGGTGAACTTAAAACGTTCTGCTTTTGCGCTGCTAAGCTCGGCCTTACCCTCTGCGTTAATGGCCACACGGGGATTTTGCCCCATCACCGACGCAATGGTATAAACACCGTCTATTATACCTATCACGCTTTCCTTTGCTCTTCCATTGTCTATGGCCCACTTTGCCTCATAAAAAGTATCAGCTTCCATCATCCAATTGTAAGTTTTTTGACACAGGAATATGGCTTGTTCTCTCGTAATCTTTGCATTTGGGCTGGTGTCACCGCCAACACCAAAGCTATCAATTGTCGCTTTGGTAAATTCCTTTTTCCTGTATTCCCCTCCCTCATATTTTACGATCTTAATCAGAGCATCGGTAAATTCCTTATAGGTTGCATAATCATTGGTTCTATACTTTTCTGCAGGAACAATGCCCCAATACAGAAGACGACTTATTTGAAACCATGCGTAGTGTTCGTCCTCCTCCTTGCCCATAAGCTCATCCACACGCACATCAGAAATTACTCCTTTGAGGGTGAACTGCACTTGCCAACTTCCGCGTTTTTTTATCATGATGTCATCGACCAGCAGCATGGCCATTTCCCCACGAGTGATAGGGTCCCTGAAGTTTGCTGCATTGGTAAACCAATCTGTCATACCAGGATGACCATATATATATGCCTCTACTGCTTCCTGCGCCCATCCGGAGCATCTGTAATCCTCAATCTGCAATTTTTCCAGATTGCTCACCTTCGTGTAGTAGTTGTAGCCCTTATATTCAAACTTGGCATAGTCTCCTTCAATCGACGTCACCATCACGTTCGTCCCGTATGGGAGAATCCCACTGGGAGCAGTATCCGGATAGGGACTGAATTCGGCTTGGAACTTTACGACACGATAAAGTGCATTAACGGTCACTGCCGATGCCGGTACCGGCAGTAGGGCTAATGCCGTATATAGGATAAGTATGACGCATAAAAATCCTTTTTTCATCATATAATTCCTCCTTGAAATGCCATTATTGGAATAACAATTATCATTTTATTTTATCAAAACTTTCTACCCAAGAACCGTTTACTGCATAAAACACGTTTATTTTTGCATAAAATATGTTATTTAGGCTCGCAAACTATTTTATCTAAATTTCAAAATAGGTTTAAGAACAACTTTTATGCGGCCTATATACTCTTTTTGAGTCTTCTCATCAATTTTTTCAATAGGACCTACTATTTGTTCCCCGAAATTTCTTCTTTTGGTATTTGCCCGCGTATAGCGGCAGTCCCCGGAGTGTAGGGCATTTCCAAACGTTTTATCGAATTTGATTTCCCTTTTAAATCCTTAGGATCCCAAGTTAGATTCTCCTCCGACATAGCGATGGGAAGTTCGAACTCAACACTTTTCAAAGAAATGTGAATAGCAGACACCCAGGAATCCTTAGCCCCTCGTGTCTCATCTATAAAGGTAAGGCTTTTTTGGCCTTCATGCTGAAGCAGTATCAATAAGTCGTGAATATGCATATTACGCCTCGTTACCCCTACAAAACCTGAAAACCGCATAGTTTTTTCCCATAAACCATTTGACAAACATATCCATAAATGCTAAACTATAATTTGATTTTATATTTGGAGGCTAGTATATATCTATGTATGGTATTTTTCGTATTCGTAAATAAGGGTGCACAGAACGAAAGATAGCTCATAGCAGCATCTTTGTTTTTGTGCGCCTTTTTTTCGTTTACGAAAAAGCGAAAGAGGTGTATTTTTTATGCCCCGAAACAGAAAAAAAGGGAAAACTCCGCCCATTTGGGTATCTCAAAACTTTTTAACAAGTTACAAAACTATCAGCAGAATTATTCACAGAACAACCCTTAACAACAATGATCATGTTATTGAAATTGGTCCGGGAAAGGGTCATATAACAGGTTTCTTGACAAAAAGATGCCGGAATGTTTCGGTAATTGAAATTGACGATCGTCTATATAATAAATTGACAGCAAAATTCAAAAACATCAAAAATATCCGTATATATCATCAGGACTTTTTGAAATGGAAGCTTCCTAAATATGAAGATTATAAAGTTTTTTCAAACATCCCCTTTTGCTTCACTACGGATATTATGCGAAAATTGACGGAATGTAAAAACGCACCTTCTGAAGCATGGCTTACCATGGAAAAAGGCGCAGCCAAACGTTTTATGGGTAAGCCTTCAGAATCATTGCGTTCCCTGCTTATAAAGCCCAAGTTCGATTTAGATATTGCTTACTATTTCAGCAGGGAGGATTTTCATCCCAAACCAAGCGTTGATATAGTGCTTCTCCACCTTAAGAAAAAGAGCCAACCGGATATCCCCGCAAACCAGTGGTTTGCATATGAACAATTTGCTTCAAAGGCACTAGAATATGGATTCCGCAGTCTTTTTACAAGCAAGCAGTTATCTAAGGCATTCCATCAGGCTGGTATTCAAAATAAAAATACTACTCCTGCAGAGATTCTTTATGTTCAGTGGCTTTGCCTTTTCCAATGCTACTGGGAACATGTACTAGGCAGAAAATAATTTTAGCGGCTCATTATCCTTCAAATGTCCACCGGATCTCGCACACATGCGCGACCCATCCGGTGGAAACCAAGCCGCCTTCAGGCAAATGGAAATCAAATCATGCAAAATTATGGCAATATACAATTTGGGAAACACTCACTAATACTGCTAAACGTATTCCCAAACAGTTTAGCATAGCTTAAATATTTACTCCGGTACTATACTACTTCCATCAACTTTTGGTTTTTAATGTGCCTTCACGCTCGTATCTCACAATAATAACGCCTTTCGGAGTGACATTGCTTTCTGTAACCTTGAATGCTGCCGGAATCGTGCCATCAGCAAATAATCGCTTGCCACAGCCTAGCGTTATCGGGTATATCATCAGCCAAAATACATCGACCAAGTCATGCATGAGAAGTGTTTGAATAAGATTGCCACTTCCCCACACATGCAAATCCGGCCCTTGCTGTTGCTTAATCTGGGTTACTTTTTCCGCAATATCTCCACTTAAAAACACGGACGGCTGCCAATCACCAGATGTTATTGTGTTGGAGGCGACGTATTTGGTTGCCTTGTTGACCTCAGGCCATGCATCTCCATGTTGTGACCAGTATGGCGCCCAAATTTCAAAGGTTTTGCGTCCTAACAACAGATCGAATTTCATGCTCATCTGCTTTCTCAGGAGCGTTCCAAGGGTCTCATCAGAATATGGCGCAATCCACCCGCCATACGTAAAGCCTTCGCCGGTATCTTCGTCTGACCTGCCTGGCCCTTGTATGACACCATCAAGGGTGAAATGTTCAAGCACAATAACTTTTCTCATGATTGATTCCTCCAGTTTGCGAATTATAAATTGACTGACTTGTTCACAAATTAATATACTAACAATGCAAATTTGCTCTATAGTTTCAAATGTTCTTTAAATAAAGTCATTGTAATTTCTTAAATGCTCTTTGATGCGCACTTTGATATTATCACTTTAATTCTAAAGTGGATTCCAATATTTTTCAACTAAGAATACTATAATTTCACAAATATAAAATTTGCCTCAATTGCTAAACCGCTAACAATAAAGAAAAAGGTTTCCTGACACCTTCTCATCCCTTTTTCGTTCTACTTATTAGCTGGACGCACACATCAATACTACACTCTCAACATTGCTTAAGTTGATGGAATTGATGTCTGCGGGGCATTTTTTATAATATCTGTTCTACAAAACATGTCAACGTTGCAATTCTTCTATTGTTTCGTCACACCAGCGTATGACAGCTTCACCGGATATGATTCCCCTTCTAAGAATTGCTTTCATAAAACAGGCTCGCTCTTTCGATATGTCCTGGTTATCCTGCTCCAGATTCTTTTGCATTTCAAGATACTTATCCAAATTCTTTTCATGGAGTTTTCTATAATTCTTTAGCATATTGATAACTCTCTCCTTCGGCTGGCTGCTGGAAAACAATAATTTTAGCAAAAATTCGGAACGCATCGGCTGCGGAATAGTTTCTTCCAAAAGCCATGCCTCAAGCTCCTGCCTTCCCTTTTCAGTTATTCCATACTTTATTTTCTTTTGGTTTTTTTCTGTAGAAACGATTTCAATCAATCCATCCTTAAGCATCATTTTCAATGTTGGATAAATATGTCCGAAATTTTCATTCCAAAACCCGGAGAGCACCTTGTCACTGTACTTTTTTATGTCATAGCCGCTGCTTGGTGACAGACTTAGAATACCTAAAATAGCATATATGGATTTATTCTTTAATGCCATTCTTATTTTCTCCCCTTCCAAGTGTCAACAAATTTTTCAAGTTTCAATATTGTCTGTTCAAACTCAGTCAAATTCCTTATTTCCCGAGAAATTTTCATGCAGTTTTCCTTGATTTTTCTATTCATTATAAGGGCTTCTGTCTTGAATCTCAATATATCTGGTGACAATTCCTTTATGCTTTCTGTCATTCCCAGCTCCATAGAAACAAGACGCTGGGCCACTTTATGCTGGTCATTGACCTGAGGTAATGCAAGCATAGGAACTCCAAAGTATAGAGCTTCGTTCACACTGTTAAAACCTGCATGAGTAATAAATACATCAGCCCGCTTTAAAATCTCCAGCTGCAGAAGAAAACTCTTTACCAGGAAATTCTGCGGTATTTCCCCTAATTGTGAGGCTTCACACTTCTTTCCGATGGATACGCATACATAATAATCCGTATTGCGAAATGCCGAGATACATGTCTTATAAAAATCTAAAAAATCTGTATTCACACTTCCAAGCGATATATATATAAGCTTTCTGTCTCCTATCACGGAAAGGTCTAAATTGTCTACTTCCTGTAGCCGGTCGATGGACGGACCGACAAATAAATAGTCCGGCTCATGTACCCCGTCATCTCCGTTAAAATCCTGAGTGGTGTATACGATATTTAAATCTCCTTTACTTGTAAAGACCTGTTCTAATGAAGGTTCCTCAATATTATAGCTTTCACAGATTCGCTTTAATATCCGATAGCAATAATCCAATTGGGGATGGGAGCCCGGCATAAGCATTCGTTCCGGCACCGGTGCTTTACTCATAGCAAAAGAAGAGTGGGAACACACAACCGGAACATTAACAATCTGTTTTAAAAAACATGCTCCTCCGAAATAAGAATCACAAATAATCATATTATACTGACTTTCTTCTACAATACCTAATATCTCCGGCAGCACTGCTTCATCATATAAAAGCATGTACTCCATCAACATAAAAAACGGATGTCTGTCGGCCGGTATTCTTTCAGAAATAAATCCATCTTGTTACCAAATCCAATCCATTTTGCCCCCATCTTTGCTACCTGTTCCGAAAAGGATGCAGAACAAAAATAGCTGACCTGATTTCCTTTCTCTGTAAATTTCTTAACTAATCCAAGCGTAGGGTTAATATGCCCATGCAAGTTTGCATTTACAAATAAAATATTCATTTTCCTTCTCCTTATATCACCCTGATATAGTCATATAATATATCACTCTGATATAGTTGTCAATATGCTTTCGATATCAGCTAAATTAAAATGATTAATTCCATGTGATTTCAACATTGCAAAATCAAGTGAACATTTTTACCTTCTTCTGTTATTTAACAGATGTACTTAATTACTGAGTAGAGTGCCTGTTGATATTGCTCCAATGAATAATTGATACCTAATAAGTGGATAATAACGTTATGCGAATAATAACTTCAGAACGGAAAAGGACGTGTTATACTATTTATGGAAAGAATTTTGCAAACAAGATTGCAGGAGAAACTAGACCAATTAAAGGATTCCACCAAACCAGAGCCCATACGCTCAGATGGCTGTGGTGCACTAGATCTTGGCCCAAGGAATATCAATCGCGATAAAGAAAATCCTGATATGCTGGTTCCGCCGGCTACAGATAAAGGTCTCATCCCAAACCTGAAATTTTCGTTTTCAGATACAAATATGATTCTAAGACCAGGTGGTTGGTCCAGAGAAATCACCAAGCGGGAGCTCCCTATCTCTGACACATTTGCCATTGTAAACATGAATCTTTCCCCAGGTGTAAGAGAAATGCACACCCACCAGCAATCAGAGTGGGGATTCGTTCTGGTAGGAGGCTGCCGTATTACTGCTGTAGATGAAATGGGAAGAAACTTTGTAGCCGATGTTTATCCGGGCGAAGGCTGGATTTTTCCCAAAAATATTCCTCACAGCATCCAAGGTCTCCATGAGGGCTGTGAGTTTTTAATGTTCTTTGATAAAGGAGATTACTCAGAGCACAATACCTTCTCTATTTCAGAATTGTTTGCCCATATGCCTATGGATGTTTTATCGGCAAACTTCGGAGTGCCGGAAGAAACCTTTAAAAGCATTCCTAAAAAAGAGGTATATATTACAGACGGTGGCGACCCCGGAACCTTGGAGTCACAGACTGTAGATTCTCCTACAGGGAAGGTTCCTCTTTCATACAAGCATGAACTTTGCAAGGTGCAGCCAATCAAAGGCGACGGAGGAACCATACAAATTCTTGACAGTCACAATTTTCCTGCTTGCAAAACTGTAGCAGCAGCTCTCGTAACAGTAGAACCAGGTGCTATGAGAGAGATACATTGGCATACCAATCAGGACGAATTCCAATATTATATTAGGGGCAGAGCAAGAATGACAGTATTTATGCCCGGTCCCAAAGCCCGTACTTTTAATTATGGTCCCGGAGATGTAGGCTATGTCCCGGTAGGCGGCTTCCATTATGTACAGAACATTGGCGATGAGCCTCTGCAATTTCTTGAAGTCTTTAACAGCAGTCATTTTGCTGATGTATCACTTGCTCAATGGCTCGCCATGACTCCACGTGAAGTGGTGAAATCAGTATTAAACCTTCCTGATGAGTTCCTTGATAATTTACGCAAAGAACGCAATCCTGTGGTGAAATACAAAGGCTTTGAATTTCCGCCTGCCAAAAACACACCACAGAACGTGTGCTACTTTAAGGATTTTGATTTCAAAGCACCGGCTGATCCAGACGACAAAAACTATTCTGTCTGAATTACTGCCCGCTAAATAATCTTTTAAAAATAGTCATGAATTGCTATACACCTCCAAATGATAAATGCTATTCTAACATTGGGAGGTGTTTTTTGATAATAAGAAAATAACGGAGCTTATATATAGAATCAATCTTTCTTATTTATCCATTTCATAGCAAGTTCGGTTTCATTTGTATTAGTATCAATTTGTTCACCCTCGATAAAAAACCCTTCTCTTGTATAAAATCTAACTGCTCTTTCATTCTTTTTATAGACATGTAAAAAGAGTTCTTTATTTATCCCCTTGATGTGATCTAATAAAGCCTTTCCAATTCCTTTTGATTGACTATTTGCTTCAACAAATATTCCTGCTATATAGTTTCCACTTAACCCTGTAAATCCTTTAATGGAGTTTTCTTCATAAATATAAATTGTTGCCTTAGGCATCATTTCTCTTACTTTTTCATAGTTACTCCTCCAATATTTTTCATCAATAAAATCATGTGCAGAAATATTAGTCTCAAGCCATAATTTCATTATACTGTCTAAGTCAGTTTCTTTAAATTTTCTAATCATTACAAAACCTCTCAATCTCAAAAATTCGATTTACATTTCATTAGTGTATCTTCAATCTCAAGCTGCCATCGCCGGCACGAAATGCTGGCATGTTCCCGGGAACCTCAAAACACCTCATTTCTTTATTGTGATATATGAAGGATAGTATAAATCACACCTTTTTCTGTTTTCACTTTTTCTAAATCATCAACAAAATAAAATACATGGTACTTCCATTTGTCCGGATTATAAATAATTATATACTCTGCATCAATTTTCGGTATAGTGTCTTTGATGCTTTTCTTAAAGTTGTTCAAGCTTTCTTTCGGCTCTATTTCTCCTACAACTTCAAATAAGAAGTTTGCGTCTTTGATTTTTTGCGTTGTCTCATCAATTAACAGGACTCCGATATTTACGTTCTGCCATCCAAATGATGTTAAAATATTGTCATAAAACCCCTCAAACAAGAATTTATTTAATCCTTCACAATCTTTCCAAACATACAATGGAGAATAACTATTTTGCAAGTTATTATTTATCCCCTTTTCTGTGATTAAGTAAAGTTTGAACTTTAGACCATAAAATCCATCTGTTTTATATCCGTTGTCCTTTACTCTCTTTCTTATGATATCCATATCATAGTTGCTGGGTAATGTTATCTTGTATTGTGATGCAATCATAATTCCACTTCCTTTTATATATTTTAATATCCGGATGGTTCGGCTCACGAAGCGAAGTCAAAAATCTTGCATCTTTCAATAAATGACTGCTATTATATGCCGAACTTAAATCCACCACTTGCAAAATATTATTTTTCCCCACAGATTTTATTTCTATTTTAATCTTAAAGAATTATCATGAAGTTGTAAATTAGCCATATCTCAAAAATACATGGTTCCAAAAACAAAACCGGCAGATGACCAAGTCCGATCATCTGCCGGTTTACATACGCTATTTGATTTTACTTAGTTTATCCTCAACATTTAACGTAGAACCGAACTTTCATGCACAGTTCATCGTCTTTATCAAACAACACCAAACAGGAGATCGCCGTAGGTGGGTATCGGCCACAAGCTTGCATCCACTATGGTTTCAAGCTTGTCGGCAGCAGCGCGCAATTCGTTCATAATCGGGATGATGACATCCTTATAAGCACGGGCATGCTCCAGCGAATCCCCTTCATGCGTATCAACTTCTTCTAACTTCGCACCTAGCGTGTCGATATATGTCTTCAAGCTAGACGTCAGTGAAACAAGCTTATCCAGCTCTTCCTTGACGAAGGAGGAATCCGCACCTGCCGCATTAAGGGAAGCAACGGTATCTGCAACCTTTCTGACATAAGCCAGCGATGCCGGGAGTATCTGCCTGCTTGCCATTTCAATCATGGTCAGGGCTTCTATGCGTATTGTCTTGATATAATTCTCAAGGCAGATTTCATAACGGGAATGTACTTCTACGCTGTTCAAAACGCCATGCTTTTCAAGTACCTCGATGTTCTTTTCAGCGATAAGTACCGGAATGGCATCAACAGTGCTCTTCAAATTGGGCAGACCTCTTCTCTCGGCTTCAGCAACCCATTCCTCGGAATAGTTGTTGCCATTGAAGATAATGCGCTTATGGTTCTTGATAATCTCCTTCACTACAGCATTCACTTCTGCATTGAAGTCCCCAGCCTTTTCAAGACGATCGGCGATCTGGCTCAGAGTTTCGGCCACAATTGTATTGATTATAAGGTTCGGAGTAGCAATGGACTGTGAAGAACCCACGGACCTGAACTCGAATTTATTGCCCGTAAATGCAAAGGGAGAGGTTCTGTTTCTGTCGGTGTTATCCTTCGGAAGAACCGGAAGTGTGGAAACACCGATTTCCAAGGTTCTGCTATTTCCATTGTTTTTGACAACGCCTGTTTCTATCTGCTCGATAACATTGGTCAGCTCATCGCCAAGGAATATGGACATGATTGCCGGAGGTGCTTCGTTTGCTCCAAGTCTGTGGTCATTTCCGGCTGTAGCAACGGAGAAGCGCAACAGATCCGCATATTCATCCACAGCTTTGATGACTGCAACAAGGAAGATAAGGAACTGTGCATTGTCCAATGGTGTGGTGCCGGGATCAAGAAGATTCCTGCCATCATCGGTTGAAATGGACCAGTTATTGTGTTTACCGGAGCCATTGACGCCTGCAAACGGCTTCTCATGCAAGAGACAAGCGAGCCCGTGCCTGTCGGCAACTTTTTTCATTATTTCCATGGTTAGCTGGTTATGGTCGGTTGCTATATTGGTTGTGGCGAATATCGGAGCCAGCTCGTGCTGCGCGGGCGCAACTTCATTATGCTTGGTTTTAGCGGAAACCCCAAGCTTCCAGAGCTCGGCATCCAAGTCATGCATGAAATTGGATACCTTTTCTTTGAGAATTCCGAAATAATGATCTTCAAGCTCCTGTCCTTTAGGAGGCTTTGCACCAAACAGGGTTCTTCCTGCGTAGAGCAAATCCTTACGCTTCATGAAGTATTCCTTGTCAACAAGGAAGTATTCCTGCTCAGGACCTAAGGTCGTTACAACCCGCTTGGTGGTGGTATCTCCAAAGAGTCTCAGAATACGAAGCGCTTGTTTGGAGAGTGCCTCCATTGAACGCAAGAGTGGAGTTTTCAGGTCCAGTGCTTCGCCTGTATAGGAGCAGAAGGCGGTAGGAATATACAATGTTTTATCCTTAACAAATGCAGGCGAGGTACAATCCCATGCGGTATAGCCTCTTGCCTCGAAGGTTGCACGAAGACCGCCGGAGGGGAAGGATGAAGCATCCGGCTCGCCCTTAATTAGCTCCTTACCTGAAAATTCCATAATGGCTTTGCCGTCTCCTGTAGGGGACAAGAAGGAGTCATGCTTTTCGGCAGTAACGCCGGTCAGTGGCTGGAACCAGTGGGTAAAATGGGTTGCACCCATTTCAACCGCCCAATCCTTCATCACACAGGCTACGACCTCAGCTACATCCGGATCAAGTGGAAGACCTTCCTTAATTGTTTTCTTCAGTTTCTTATAAATAGGTTTTGGCAGACGCTCCTGCATTACCGTATCACTAAACACAGCTGAACCAAACATACCGGAACTAAACTCATCAATACATTTTAACCTCTCATCAATACACCTTTCCATAATCTATTCTCCTTTCAAGATACTATAAAAGCTTGATCTATCTCGCAAGCTTTAATAATTTCCGGTTCATCACCGGTTATAGCCCAATAGAAATATACAAAAAAGGCGTTCCACTCTCTTGGTGAAACGCCTTTGTTTCTGTTAAAACACTATTTAAATGCTTCAGGTTTGATGACCAGAATCCTTCTATGGATTCTATATCAATAAATCAGCTTTCTGATAATGTCACTAAAAATGACCTTTGTTATATCCGTACCAATTAAAAAAGTTATTGCAGGAATCCATCAATTTAAATTTCATCCTTTGTCATACTGCATCACACTACGCAAAATACTTGCCCTTCTCGATGCATCTTTCACATGCTTTAAAAACCACTTGCAACAACCATTAGCAATTCTACCACCCTAGTTCATCGAATAATTCGTCTTTACTATATTATAGCAGACTCCACAACATTTTGCAAGATATAGAATTAAAAATTTCATTTTATAATTAAAATCAATAACGCGGACATCTATATCCTGCGTCCCTATTGTCCGATCAGTTTTCTTAGCAAGGCTTCAGCCTTGCGAATATCTGCCTTCCCGCCGGTTTTCTTCATAATATAGCCGAACAGCATGTTGATGGCTTTGTCCTTACCGCTTCTGACATCGGCTACCGCCTTGGGATTTGCATCGATGGCTTCCTTGCATAAGCTTTCAAGCTCCTCATCGGAGATACCCACAAGATCTTCCGGCTTAATAAACTCCTCTACCGATTTACCGCTTTCCAGCATCTTTTGCAAGGTGCTCTGGGCAACTCCGATGTTGATTTTTTTCTCATCGGCGAGCTTTACAAGGGCAGCAGACTGGGCAGCGGAAATCCTGGTGGTAAATAATTCCTTTTCCTCCTCGGTATCCATATTGGAAAAGATAGTGCCAACAATCAGGTTAGCCGTATTTTTGACGCTTGCGCCCTCGGCCAGCGCCCCTTCGAAAAATTCAGCTACCTTTCTGTACCTGAAAATCAGTCTGGCTGTAGCTTCAGGAAGCCCTAGAACATTCACGTATCGTTTGAGCTTGTCAAAGGGAAGCTCGGGCAAGGATGACCGAATTTCTTCCACCTTCTCATCATCAATACTGAATCTCAGAATATCGGGATCAGGGAAATAGCGGTAATCATCGGAATTTTCCTTATCACGCATAGGGGTGACGCTATTGGTTCCCTCATCGTAACGCATAGTCTGCTGAACAATAATTCCTCCCGCATCCAGAATATCAGCCTGTCTTTCAGCCTCGGCTATAACGGCCTTTCGAATGAAACTCAAGGAGTTTATATTCTTAATTTCGGTTCTCACACCGAAACGGGAATCACCGGGCTTTCGCAGCGAAAGATTGACGTCGCAGCGCATGGAGCCCTCCTGCATCTTGCAGTCCGATATCCCGATATAGCGCATGGTAAGCTGAAGCTTTTCGGCATACTCTTTTGCCTCTTCGGCAGAAGAAATATCCGGCTCGGAAACAATCTCAATCAGCGGAACACCGCCGCGGTTATAGTCAATATAGGTATACCCGTTCTCATGGACGAGCTTTCCGGCATCCTCCTCAATATGAATTCGGGTAATGCCGATACGCTTGCCGCTGTCGAGCTCAATATAGCCCTTTTCACAGAGAGGCTCATCATATTGAGATATCTGGTAAGCTTTGGGCAAATCGGGATATACATAATTTTTTCGGTCCATATGAGATTTGGTATTAATTTTGCAGTTCAGCGCCAGGCCGGCTTTAATGGCATATTCCACCACCTTTTGATTGAGAATGGGAAGGGATCCCGGCTGACCGGTGCAAACAGGGCAGCAATGGGTGTTGGGCTCTCCCCCGAATTCGGTGGTGCATCCACAGAAAATCTTGGTTTTGGTTGCCAGTTCTACATGGGTTTCAATGCCACAGACAATTTCATAATTCATATCCCGGCACCTCCTTCGTAATCGCCAATCACTTTTCCGGCGCTTTGTTCATAAAAATGAGCCACTTGAAGCACTGTTGCCTCATCAAACTTCTTACCGATGATCTGCATGCCGATGGGAAGTCCTTTGGCGTCCTCACCACAGGGAACTGAGATGGCCGGAACGCCTGCGATATTGACGGGCACCGTGCAGATATCCGACAAGTAAATCTCAACCGGGCTTGCACCCTTGTAGTTCAGTGGGAATGCAGTATTGGGCGCCGTAGGAGCAACGAGCACGTCACATTTTTCAAAGACGGCATCGAATTCCCGATTTATCTCTTCACGAATCAGGCAGGCTTTCTTGTAGTAAGCATCATAATAACCGCTGGACAGCACATAGGTTCCCAGCATGATGCGGCGTTTTACTTCGTCGCCAAAGCCTTCGCTCCTGGTTTTAACAATCATTTCCTCAATGCTGGCATAAGAAGATGTGCGATAACCATAACGGATGCCGTCATATCGTCCGAGGTTGGAGGATGCTTCGGCACAGGCGATAATGTAATATACCGGAAGCGCAGACTTTAAGGCCGGAAGCCTGATGCTTTCTATCACGGCACCATTTCTTTCAATCAGCTTTATGGCTTCCTCTATCTTTGATTTAATCTCCGGATTGATTCCGTCAAAGAACTCCTCAGCAACACCGATACGCATGCCCTTGACATCCCGGTCAAGGCTTTCGGCCAGAGAGGATCCATAGTCATAATCCACACTGGTCTGATCGCGCCTGTCGCCGCCTTTTATAGCATCGAAAACGATGGCAGCATCCTTCACGCTGTTTGTCATAGGTCCGATCTGGTCCAGAGAGCTGCCGTAAGCGATGAGTCCATAACGGGATACCGCCCCATAGGTAGGTTTAAGTCCCACCACTCCACAGAAAGAGGCCGGCTGACGGATAGAACCGCCCGTATCCGAGCCCAGGCTGTATACCGCAAGATTGGCGCAAACAGCCGCAGCCGAGCCACCCGAAGAACCGCCGGTAACATAATTCGTGTTTCTGGGATTAAGCGGCGCACCATAGCAACTGGTTTCTGAGGTGCTTCCCATGGCAAACTCATCCATATTGGTCTTACCCAGAAGCACTGCACCATGGGCTTTCAGCTTCTCCCACACGGTAGCGTCATAATAAGGCTTAAAGTCTTTCAGTATTTTAGAGCAGCATGTGGTGGTAAGCCCGTCGGTGCAAATATTGTCCTTCAGCGCCATGGGAATACCGCAGAGCAGCGGCGCATCGCCCTTTTTAAGCATTTGGTCGGCCTGCTCCGCAGCCTTCTGGGCTGTATCAAAGGTCAAATGCACATAGGCATTGAGGGTTGGATTCAGTTTTTCAATTGCATCTATATATGCTTTTGTCAGTTCCACCGCAGAAATCTCGCGGCTTTGAAGCCTTTTGGCCAATTCAGATATTCTCGCTCTCATTTTTTACTCCTTTCCACACTGAAAAATCCGTTATCCCCTTCGACATTGGAAAGGATTTTTTCATTTGGCAGGGACGACGCCACTTCATCAGGGCGCAGGTCATCAAATGAAACCATTCTGGCACTCACGTTTCTTATCTCTTCAGTCCCGCCTTCGATGGATTGGTTGATGGTATCTGCAAATGCTATAATCTCATCAAATTCAGCAGTAAATCTCTCAAGCTCCTCATCCGAGAAGCTCAGCTTTGCAAGTTTTGCGAGCTTTTCTATCTCAGTTTTTGAAATCGTCATAATTCTCACTCCATTTCTGACAGCAGTCGGTTGTCAAATTTGTCCGGATGATTTCTATCACGCTTAATTCCTGATTTTAATATGCACTTCACGCAGCTGCTGTTCGGTCACTTCGTTGGGCGCGCCGCACAACAGGTCCTGTGCGTTGCTGTTCATGGGGAAAGCCACGACCTCGCGGATGTTTT
>Ga0209720_1000372_pt1 | contig 48093 bp, 43 predicted proteins | sample AD_JPNMR3_MetaG_FD_184426 | JGI IMG/M metagenome (GOLD analysis project Ga0209720, IMG submission 184426) | Active sludge microbial communities of municipal wastewater-treating anaerobic digesters from Japan - AD_JPNMR3_MetaG (SPAdes) (version 2) | ecosystem: Engineered > Bioreactor > Anaerobic... | reverse complement strand
CCCCGGTGCCCGGTTGGATACCACTACCTACAATACTGGAAAGAAAGCGGTGAAGTCTTACCTGCTTGAACCAGTGGAAGTGACCAAAGAAAATTACAAGAAAATAATGATCGATAGTGGATATTACAAGGCTTCGGATATTGAATAATAGGTTTTAAATCAGCCTCTAGGATACTGGATGGGGACCCGAAAAGGTTCCCATCCAGTTTGTGCATGGTAGGAGAGGATAAGTATCTAAAGGAACGCCGGTTATGAGTGATTATATATTAGAGATTAAGAATCTGACAAAAGACTTTCCCGGCGTACGGGCGCTGGATAACGTAAGTTTAAAAGTAAAACGAGGAGAAATTCATTCTATCTGTGGAGAAAACGGGGCAGGAAAATCCACGTTAATGAGTGTTATTAGTGGAGTATATCCCAAAGGAAGCTATGAAGGGAAAGTTTTTTTTAAAGGGACCGAAACCCACTATCATAGTGTAAAAGACAGCGAACGGGATGGACTTGCTATCATTCATCAAGAATTGGCCTTAAGCCCCTATCTTTCCATTTACGAAAACATTTTTCTTGGACACATGAAAACCCGTTTTGGGATTATTAACTGGAATAAGTATATTAAAGAATCTCGCCACTATCTTGAACAGGTTGGTCTGCATGAAAATCCTGCTACTATTGTTAGTAAGATGGGTGTGGGAAAACAACAGCTTGTGGAAATAGCCCGGGCTCTTTCTAAAAAAGTAGAACTTCTGATTCTCGATGAGCCCACATCCTCATTGAATGACGAAGAGAGCGAGAAACTGCTTCAATTAATCCGACAATTAAAGGCGCAGGGTATTACCTGCATTATGATATCTCACAAGCTGAATGAAGTATTAGAAATAGCGGATACGGTGACGGTTTTACGGGATGGAAAATCAATTTCTACCTATGATGTAAAACAGGATCAACTTACCGAATCTCGGCTTATTCGGGACATGGTAGGAAGAGATCTTACTACCCGTTTCCCTGAACGGGAACATAAAGTCGGTGAAGTAGTGATGGAAGTAAAAAACTGGTCTGTGTATCACCCCGACTATCACAGTATAAAAGTGGTGGATTCTGCCTCTTTTTATGTGCGAAAGGGTGAAATCGTGGCTTTTTGTGGACCCATGGGTGCGGGCCGTACCGAGCTAATGATGAGTTTGTATGGTCAATCCTACGGTTCCCGTTCCGAGGGGGAATTGTATCTTTTTGGGAAAAAGGTGGAACTCCGTTCGCCCCGGGAAGCAATTCAGGCAGGCCTGGGATATGTTTCGGAGGATAGAAAGAATCTGGGACTTATTCTTATTCAGGATGTAAAGAGCAATATCTCTATTTCGAGTCTACCGAAATTGTCTCGTTTGGGTGTGGTAAACACCCATGAAGAAATATCGGCGGCGGAACGATACAAGGAAGAATTACGGATTAAAACCCCATCAATTATGCAATTGACGCGGAATCTTTCAGGAGGAAACCAGCAAAAGGTGGCATTAAGTAAGTGCCTTTTGGCAGACCCTGAAATATTTATCGTTGATGAACCAACCCGGGGAATCGATGTGGGGGCTAAATCGGAAATTTATCATATCCTCACTGATATTGTTCAGAAAGGTAAAAGTATAATTCTTGTTACCTCTGAATTGCCCGAAGCGATAGGACTTGCAGATCGAATCTACGTTATGAATGAGGGATGTATTAAAGGGATGCTTACTCGGGAAGAGGCAACCCAGGAAAAAATCATGCATATTGCATTGCTTAACTAAGGAGTTATTATGGCACAGGGAACAGTTCGAAGTATGAATCTTCGCAGCATGATCAAACAGAACATTCGAAATTATTCGATGGTTATGATGCTGGCGGTCATAATGATTGCCTTTGCATTCTTGACTGATGGGGTTAATCTAAATTCACGGAATTTCACGAATATAATTATTCAAAATAGTTATATCCTGCTTCTTGCGGTGGGAATGATCCTTGTTATCATCGTGGGGAATATCGATCTCTCGGTTGGTTCGGTGGTGGCTTTTATCGGTGCTATTAGTGCGATGCTGTATAATAGTGGTATTGGCCTCTTCTGGACTGTGGTACTGAGTATTCTGGTGGGGCTTATCATTGGGGTGTTTCAGGGAGTCTGGATTGCCTATGCAAAAATTCCCGCATTTATTGTAACCCTCGCAGGTATGATGCTCTTCCGTGGGCTTACCTATATTATTACCAATGTAAGCCCCATTGCTATAAAAGATGATGAATTTAAACAACTTGCCAGTGGAATGGTAAATATCGATGCTCTCACAGTAAATAATGTGTATTATACCGCTATTATTGTGGGGGCAGCAGTGTACCTTTTATACGTACTATCAGAGATTATTGGACGACGTAGTAAAATTAAATACGGATTCGAAGTTCCTCCTATAGGGGTGTTTCTTTTTAAGATTATCATTATTGGCCTTTTGATAATGGGGCTGAGTCAGCGTTTCTCTACCTATCGGGGTATTCCTACGGTGGTACTCGTTCTGGGGGTAACAATACTTTTCTTTAGTTTTATCACCAATAATACCGTTATTGGGCGATACATTTATGCCGTAGGTGGTAATGCCCGTTCGGCTAAGCTTTCTGGTATTAACTCCGAGTTAGTTGTTTTTGTGGTTCATGTTATCATGGGGGGGATTTGCGGTCTTGCGGCGGTGATCTTTACCGGCTACATGAATTCTGCCTTGCCCCAAGCGGGTGTAAACTTTGAATTGGATGCCATATCGGCCTGCTTTATCGGGGGGGCCTCTACATCGGGTGGTATCGGTACGGTTATAGGGGCTATCGTCGGTGGTTTAGTAATGGCCGCTATTAACAATGGAATGTCCCTCATGAATATTCAGGCCCCCTGGCAGTATGTGGTAAAAGCGTTGGTATTACTCCTGGCGGTGTACTACGATATTTATACTCGCCGAAAGACCGGCCTTGGATGATCAAATAGTTTGTGCACAATAACTACGATGCGGTATGAATGAGGGGGAAGGTAGTCTCTCCCCCTCATTTTTTATTCTAAAAAATGTAGAAGGAAATAAGAAAACGACTGAATGGCTGTTTTTAGGTATGAGTACTAGTTATTCATTAGGTAATGAAAAGATTTTGGTAATCCTTCTAGGGATTGGGAGAATTTTTCTTCTTAAAAACTTTTGCTAATAGAAGAAAGAGTGGGTTTTTCTGTACCACGGAGGAAGGGCTTCCAAAGGTATGGGCTATCATCTGCTGGGTAATCTGCTGGATTTCTTCTTTAGGGAGGGGAACCTGCTGTTCCTCGAGTGCTGCAAGCCAGCCTGTCCAGCCAAGGCGATCAGGACCGGCGATTCCGTATCGACGGGCTTTTTTAACGAAGCGACGAGCTCTGGCTCGAATTTGGTTAAAAGGTGTTGTGCGGATCCGGAACCACAGGACCAGGCTGCTCAAAGCAAAAAGAAAAACTATGAAAAGTGCTAGGTAATAAAGAGGAGCCCACTCTTGTTCTTTACCAGAAGGAGTCCCCTCCGAAGTGTTGTATTGGTTTGTGTGAATGCTATCTTGTGTGGCTACTTCTTCTGGAAGGTTCTGTGCAGGGGTTGGATCAAAACGAAGCCACTGACCATCAATGAATACTTCGACCCATGCGTGGGCGTTTGTTCCCCGAATCTCTCCAGCCCCCTTCTCGTCAAGATAAATGCGATAGCCTTCCACAAGACGGGCGGGAATTCCCCGTTCTCGGGCCAGTGCGACGAGAGCACTGGCGAAATGCAAACAGTACCCCTTTTTTTCTTCGAAAAGAAAGCGTTCGATAGTTTGAATAACTGCTCCCCCTTTGGTTTCTTCCGAGTAGATGTAGTTTTTCTTTAGAAAAGAAGTCATTTCTTGAACGACCTGTAGGGGATCAGAAATATGTTCCCATTGTTGAACAAGACGCCGAATAATACCTTGCGAATCAGGAAGGGGTTCCAGAAAATCTTCTGGTTTCCCAACAACGTAGCCTGCCGGTATACCATAATAAAAAGTATTTTGTTTGGTATAAATCACATAAAATTCGCTGTGTTTTTTTATGGGTTCGGGGAATGAGAGTCCCCCGCTCATAAGAAACTGAGTAAACCCCTGGGGCCTTGATATTTGGCCACCTGTTTCTATTTTTTCTAGATTCTTTAGAATTTCGGAGGTGAGGTAGATGCCGTTAGCTTCTGCAGGAAGGGGGAGCACCTGAAAAAAATCGCTGGTTAATGTTAGCTTTAACAGGAGGCTATTTTCTCTGAGAACAGAAGGTTTCTCTTGTAATAGCCGAAATGAAGCTTCTGATGGAGTAACATAAAAAGGAACCCAGCCTTCATCGGAAAAACTCCGGTATATATGGGTAGCAAGATAAAGTTCCGTGTTTGCCGGTCCTTGTATTTGATAGAGCGGGAGTGGAGAAAGAATAAGACGGGGAGGAAACTCTCCACTGTTTATAGAGGTCCCATATCCTGGTATTTCAAGAAGAAGGGGAAGATCCGGGAAATATCGATATACCAGCGGGGTAAGATCTACAATAGAAATGGGAGAAGGGTTTTTTACAAGAAAGAACAAATTTCCACTTAGTAAGATAAGAAGAAGAACGGGGAAAAAGGAAATAAGTAAAGAAAAGAATATACGTTTGAAAAAATAAAAAGGATTTTTTGTTTTTTTCATGATTATAAAGGTGAGGGTAATAAAAGTTCCTATTCCAGCAAAAAACCACCCAATCGGAAAATTGAAGAGAATCGCTGCGATTAAACCTGCGGTAGTGAAAAAAGCACTCAAGGCTGATAGTGGGCCCGTGTAAACATACAAAAGGGCACTTCCGTGAGTAAGCACCCCAATAAGGAGAACCGCAAAATATGAAAAAAATCCTTCTGCCTGACCCTGGCGAACCATATCAAACCATAACTCTGCCTGGGAACGGCGACTAACATTAATAAGAATTAAGAAAATACTTATCCAGATAAAGGCGATAGAAAAGACAAGAAAAGAGAGAATCGTTTTAGTGTGTGAATACTTTGTTTCTGTAATCCATAAAGAAAGGGCTGTTATCAGCAAACTGGAAAGGGCTGGTAAAAACCAGGGGCCCTGCGCTTTCAGGTACCAGGCAAGGAATACCAGGGGGAGGTCCGCCAGTACCAAAAGAAGTATCAGCTTGCTTGAGAAAAAAAAGATTTTCTTAAAAAGCTTCCAGTTCATCAAAAATATCTTTCCATCCTTCTGGTCCAAGATTGCTGTTTACTACCTGTAAAACTCCATTCTTGCGGAAAGGGTAAAGGGCTTCTTTCGATTTTTCGGCAAGCATTTTGTAGGTGCTATACAAAGAAGGCGGGCTGAACAGAACGCAATGGGTGTTTTTCTCTGATCGTACCCGCTGTTCAATGTGAGTATACAGATCAACCTGGATAAGGGGATCTTCTTCCCACAGGGACTGCAGGGTTACTAATAACACAGTATAATCTCCGGTAAAGGCAGTAAAGGGGAAACGAGGGTCGGTAAAGGATATCCCCGTTGAAATCTGATAAAGATAATCAAAGTCTTTTCTTTCCATTATAGGGTAGGTAGTTTCTGCGTTTCCCAACACCAACTCGGCGGGGATCCCCCTCTCTATCATATGGTTCAGAAGAGAAAAGATAAAGCTTATCGCTCCATCTTCGGCTAGAAGCCTTTCTTCTGAAAGGATTCCCTGGGATAGGGGCCTCTGATCCAGGACAATTTTTAGAAAACGGCCAGAGGCTTTACCATACTGATATCGACAGGGAACCCCGGTGCTTGCAAAACGCTTCCAGGCAATGTACCGATCTCCTTCTCCATCCCGAAGGGGGATAAGGTTTTCAAAAACCCCTACCTCTTCTGTAAATCCCCCATACAATACCGATTGTTCTCCTGAACTAGAAAAAAAGGTGTCTATGGAAGATGGCAGCCTGTGAATTTCAGGATATACATAAAAGATTTTCGGTTCCGCGATGTATGAAAGTTCGATAATTCCCAGCATATCCCGGAATATCAGTCGACGAATACCTACTGAGTATACCCCTCGATACTGACAGTAAAAGGTAAACTCAGTTTTTTGATTCTCATGGGGCAATAATATACATCCCTGTAACCCTTCATAAAAAAAGGTTTCCAATCCAGGACCGGTATAGGAGAATTCGTATCGGATAAGGGTAGTGGGAAGGAAGCCTTCATTATGGATAACCAGTGAATAACGAACCGGTTCTCCACGGACAGGATGGTCGGTAGAAAAATCTTGATGAAACCCAAAGTGGGCGTAGGTATAAAAAAGCTGGAACAAGGATCCCCCCACTAAAGATACGGGGATGAACAATAAAATTCCTGAATAGGGACCCACAAGCCCCTGGAGACTATTAAAAAGGGCCAGAATAAAAAATAGTACCATAATGACGGGCAAAGAAAGGCGGACCTGGAGCATGTTACAGTCCCGTTGGTTTTGGGATACTTTGTACAATAGTTCGTACTATCTGTTCTGGGCCTTTCCCTGAAAGTCGCACCTGGGAACTTACCGTAAGTCTGTGGACCAATACGGGAATGGCTATGGCCTCTACATCCTCAGGGATAACGAAGCTTCGACCTTCCATATAGGCCCTTCCGCGAGCGGCCTGTTGCAGGAACAACGCTGCCCGAGGACTTGCGCCCAGACGAATGTCTGGATGGTTTCTGGTAGCCCTGCAAAGAGAAACGATATACTGTTGAATTACGGGGTTTACCAGAACTTTTTGTACCTGCTGCCGAATTCGATTAATTTCCTCGATAGTTGTAATGGGGTTGATTGTTTCAATACCTTTGGGCCCTTGCCAGCGTTCTAGTAAAAGTACCTCGTCCTTTTCTGCGGGATATCCAATAGAAAAAAATAGCCCAAATCGATCGAGCTCTGCTTCGGGCAGGGGAAAGGTTCCCACAAAGTTCTGAGGATTCTGGGTTGCTATTACAAAAAAAGGTTGAGGAAGGGGAAGCGTTTTCCCATCAAGGGTGATCTGTTCTTCCTGCATAGCTTCGAGGAACGCTGCCTGGGTGCGGGGAGAGGCCCGATTCAATTCGTCGACCAGAACAAAGTGGGCCATGATAGGCCCCTGTTTGAATACAAATTTCCGGCCTTCCTGATCCCAGATGTTTACGCCGAGAATATCGGCAGGAAGTAGGTCGGGGGTACATTGAATACGAGCAAAATCGAGTCCCGTCGCGCGGGCAAGGGCCATGGCAAGGGTAGATTTGCCAACACCGGGGATGTCTTCTATCAGAACATGGAGCCCGCTGATAAGTCCCAACATTACGAGACGAACAATCCGGAGGTCTCCCACAAAGATTTGAAGGACTTCTTCTTCAATTCTTTGTAGAATTTCTAGTTGTTTCTCAATCCCTGTGTTTTTGTTGTCCATGATTTGCCTCTGTTTAGTGTATCACAATTTTACATTTTTTGAAGTTAAGGCTCTTGTATAAAAAAATAAGAATGCTTATAAAAATACATAATTTTCTAAAAAAGGTAGGTAAAAATATTATGGGAGGAAAAAATGAAACATTCCATTCGCAAAAAGATGTATCTGTGGCTATTACTGCCTGTCATGGTACTCCTGGCTCTTATTGGTTCAATAACCTTTGGGGTAACGCGGCTTATCACCGAAAAAATAATAAAAGATTCGGCCCTTGAAACCGCTTTTCATGCCACCCAGCGGATAGATGTGGTATTTAAGAATTACCGAACACGGGTAGAACAACTTGCGCGGGATCCTCGTATTTCATCTCTGGACTGGAATCGCTTTATGGAAGTGGCGGTAGAAGAAAAGGCCTATGACAGCTTCCTGGAAGGGCTTATTCTGGTATACCCTGATGGAAGTGCCCGTAGCTCCGATGGTCAGTATTTACAGGTGAATGATAGGGATTACTATCAAGAAATCTTCTCTCGTCAAAAAAGCGTTGTTATGAGTAATGCCATCATTTCCAAAACATCTGGTAATCCTGTGATTGTTGCAGGAACAGCCATAAAAGATCGGTATGCCCAGAATACAAAAGCAATGATAGGTCTCCTCATAGATTTAAATTATCTTTCACGGATTTTTACTCTTACGGGTAAGAAAAACACAGTTAATATTTTAGTAGATGGAAAAGGCCTCATAGTTTACCACCCTGATTCACAGGTGCGGATGCGTCTTAAGATTACTGAAGCGGATACGGCTGGCTATCAGGGGCTTAAACTTGTAGGCCGGCGGATGATCAATGGAGAACAGGGGGAAAGTGTTTTTTGGGGACCCGATAAAAAGTTGTATCATATTTTCTTTATGCCCCTAGAAAGTCTTGCTGGGTGGAGTTATGGCATTATTATTCCTGAAAAAGACCTCTTACAACCGGCAGAGCAAATTCTCTGGTTTGTGGGATTCGCCTTTGTGGGTCTTTCTTTAGTTCTTGCTTTTCTTATATTTATGGCGAGCGCTTTTGTGAGTAAACCTATCCGAACAACCAGGGAAGCCATCGAACAACTTGCCCAGGGCGAAGGAGATCTACGACACCGACTTTCTATTCATACCCAGGATGAATTGGAAGAGATGGGACAAAAATTGAATCTGTTCCTGGATCTTATTCATACGATTGTACGTTCTGTAAAAATGACCATACAGGAAATGCATACACTGGGAGAAGAATTGCGGGCAAATGCGGTCCAAACTACCGCTGGAGCCCATCAAATTGCCGGTAATAGTGCCAATGTGAAGGACCGACTTCTCCAACAGTCCGCTGGTATTACCGAAACACTGGCTACCACTGAGCAGATTTCTCGTAATATTCAATCTTTTTTGCAGATGATTGAAACCCAGAATAACCATTTGAAAGAGGTTTCCAGGGCTATCGAAGAGGTTGTTGCAAGCATCACGGTGGTAACATTGAAAACTGTCCAGAATCACGAAGCGGTTGCTCAGCTTTCGCAGGAAGCTGCTACCGGCAAGGATCTTCTTAACGAAGTAGAAAAACTCATTCTAAGAATTAATCAGACCAGCGAGAACATGATGGAGGCCAATACGATTATAGCTACTATTGCGAGTCAAACTAATTTGCTCTCCATGAATGCGGCTATAGAGGCGGCTCATGCGGGAGAAGCTGGAAGGGGTTTTGCGGTGGTGGCCGAGGAAATTCGAAAACTTGCGGAAAATGCTAATGAACAGAGCAAAACTATTGCCCAGGTTCTCCGGACTGTAAAAGAACTTATCGAGGCCGCAGTGGAGTACACCGGTCAGGCACAACAGAAGTATGGAGTTATTTTTGAAGGAATTAAAGCGGTGGGGGATCAGGAGTTGGAAGTAAAAAATGCCATGACCGGTCAAGAACAGGAATCCCGGCAGGTTTTACTTGCGTTAAAAGAATTAAATCATATTACCAGTGAAATCCGCTCTGGTTCAGAAGAAATTCGGCTGGGAAGCCAGGCGATCTTAGAAGAAATGCGGCGAATTATGCAAGGGACAGCTGAGATTGAGGCTGCCTCAAAAGAAAATGCCGATGGAGCCAGGGAAATTCTCCAGGCCATGGAACATCTAGAAACCCTGAGTACTCGAAATACGGAAGCTCTTGCTGAACTAGATCAATTGGTCGGAAAGTTTACGGTTTAAGATTCAGAAATTGAAGTTCCGGGAGGGCCCTATCGAAAGAGGAAAAAAATGGGCCCCCTCTGAACTCAATATTTTTTGCCAATGCGGCGGTCAGATAAGAATAAAAACCGAAAAAAAGACACATTTTTTGTCTCTTATCCTTGAATACTGATAAGGTGCCTTCTATAATATAGACAATCATACAAAAATTGTAACGGAGGAACCTCATATGAAATTAACAATTCAAAAACGGATGTATTTATTTTTACTACTCCCGGTTTTTGTAATTCTCTGTGGTGTGGGCTTTATTTCTTACCATACGACCCTGCAAGCCGATAGCCGGTTAATTACCGATTATATGAAACATATAGCAGAACATGTACAGGAAAATACGGATGCTTTTTTTAGTGCCTATATTGAACGGGCCCTGCATTTGGCTCGAAATCCCTTCATTGTCAATATGGATATAGAAAGAATTATTCCATACCTGGCTCAGGAAAAAGCTCTAGACGAAAACATGGTGGCCCTGTTTATAGGTCTTCCTGATGGAAATGTGATCTATTCCGATGGGAACCGTACTAATCTTGCTGAACAGGACTATTACAAACAGATTTTCCAGGGAAAAAAGCCCTTTGTGGTAAGCAATCCCCTTATCTCCAAAAGTACGGGAAGACCGGTTATTGTTGTGGGGGCGGGGATTTACGAAAAGGGAGCTGCTACCCCTAAAGGGATCATTGCCTTTTCCCTGGATCTACAGAAGTTAAGTGCTATTACGGAGCTTAATCTGGGAGAAGGTATTTACAGTTTTTTAGCCGACAATAATGGTACAATTGTGGTACATCCCAATACGGGTTTTGTGATGAAATTGAATTTGCTTTCCTCTGAACAGGAAGGCTTCCGGGGGCTTGAACCCCTGGCCCAACGGATGGTCGCGGGGGAAGAAGGTATTGGCCGCTATGTAGATAACCAGGGAGTTAAAAAGATCCTCTTTTTTAGACCCCTCAAAAATCTTTCAGGATGGAGCTTTGCCATCGTACTCCCCGAGTATGTGTTGGTGCGGTCGGCTCAGGGTGTGATGTGGTCAGTGGTTCTCAGTTATAGTGGTCTTGCGGTATTACTCGGTGTTCTTATCTTTATAGTAAGCCGGTTTATCAGTCGTTCGGCCCAGGATGCCCGTCATGCTGTGGTAGATCTTGCCCGGGGTGAAGGGGACCTTACCCGGCGTATCCATGTTCGTAGTCGGGATGAACTGGGGGAAATGGCAGAACATATCAATAAATTTTTGGATCTGGTACATACCATTGTGGTATCTATTCGTACTATTGTAAAGGATATGCGCCTTCTGGGAGAAGAATTGCAGAGTAATACGGTAGAATCGGCGGCCTCTGCAAAGCAAATTGCGGCTAATACAAAACACATCCAGGATCAACTGATAAGTCAATCCGCGGGGGTAAGCGAAACCCTGGCTACGGTAGAACAGATAAACCGTAATATTCAATCTTTCCTTCAAATGATTGAAACCCAGGCGAATAATCTTAGTCAGGCTTCCAGTGCGGTAGAAGAAATGGTGGCTAATATTGCCTCGGTGGCTCAAAGTATTAATCGAAATCAGGAAACTCTTCAGAACCTGGTTCGTGATTCGGATCAGGGAAAAGAACTCTTAAATACGGTTGAATCGGTGATCCACGAAATAGAAAAAGCGAGCGAAGGAATGATGGAGGCCAATACGATTATAGCTACTATTGCAAGTCAGACTAATTTGCTTTCTATGAATGCAGCCATAGAGGCGGCCCATGCAGGAGAAGCCGGTAAGGGTTTTGCGGTAGTGGCTGAAGAAATTCGAAAACTTGCAGAAAACGCGAATGACCAGAGTAAGTCCATCGCCCAGGTACTCCAAAATGTTAAGACCCTGGTGGATCAGGCGGTTCAATCTACTACAGAAGCCCAGAATAAGATTGATAGCGTCTTTGTAGGTATTAAACGGGTAGAAAACCAGGAACTTGAAGTAAAACACGCCATGGATGAACAACAGGAGGGATCTCAACAGGTTCTGGAAGCCATGAAGGAGCTTAATCATATCACCAGTGAAATTCGATCTGGTTCAGAGGAAATTCGAATCGGTAGCCAGACTATCCTTGAAGAAATGGGGCGTCTTATGAAAGGAACCCAGGATATCGAAGAGGCTACCCATGAGATGGCCCGGGGCTCCGAGGAGATTGCCCAGGCCATGGAGCATATCAGTGGACTTACCAGTAAAAACACCGAGGTCCTTCATCGTTTGGATAGCCTTGTAGCAAAGTTTAGGGTAGAATTAGGAGAGAAACACACAGAATAGGGAAGAGGGGCGGGGCTCTACAGGGCCCCCTAGAAACAAGTCCCGGGGGTAGGGTTTTCTCAGGTATGATTTATCTTGTGGAAGATAATCCGCAGATTCGAGAAGTGGTTAGTGAATACTTAAAAATAAAGGAATACCAGGTCCGGGAATTCGAGGGAGTCTCGGGGGTTCTGGAGTCGATGCAACAGCACCGGCCAGACCTCTGTATCCTTGATGTGGCCCTCCCTGATGGCAATGGATTTGCCTTGGCAAAAACGATACGGCAACAATATCCAGGGGTGCCTTTTATTTTTCTTACTGCCCGGGAAAGTGAATCCGACAGGATCCTTGGTTTTGAAATTGGCGCTGACGATTATGTGGTAAAACCCTTTTCGCCCCGAGAGTTGGTCTTACGGGTGGAGGCGGTACTTCGACGTTCTCAATCTCAGAAGGGAAATCAGGGAGCCCTTACACGCTGGTATCTGGAAGACGATGTCCTGGAAATTGATGAGGTTAGCCAAAAGGTGTTGATAAATGGCTCGGAGTGTCTTCTTACCAGTGCGGAGTGGAAAATCCTGTCATATTTAAGTCAGCATCCAGGTCAGTTGTTTTCCCGGGAACAGCTTCTGGGGGCCTGCCTTGAGTATTATTATACGGGCTCGGAACGAACAATCGATACCCATGTTAAAAATATTCGGCACAAATTAGGTAAAGAAGGATGGATAGAAACCCGCCGGGGCTTTGGGTATCGCTTTGCCGGTAAGGTGGCGGACTCCTCTCAATGAAAAGGTTCTCTCTTAAACTCAGTGGTAGGATTTTTCAAAGGGTTCCCCACTTAAAAGGCAAGAGTCTGTTCATTCAAACCTTGTTGGGTTTTTCCGTTGCCAGCCTTATGGTACTGGGCCTTTTTACCCTCCTGCTTTCCTGGGGGATTTCTTCTTCCGTAAAAGGATGGAACGAATCGGTAAATGCCTCCATTCGACGGGATACCCGAGACCTTCTCGAAAACCTATATCGTAGTAAGGGTCTTCTTACAACGGTAGATATCGAACAGGCGGTAGCACTGCTTATCAATCCAAATATTTACCTCTATGTAGAAGATGCTCTGGGAAATCTTTTATACCTCTATCGGCAGGGGGAGCAAATACGGCCAGGATCAGATCCGGGACAGGGGAAGAATTTCTTACGCCGTCATGGAAATACCATTACGCTTGAAACCCTCGATATTGAGGGAAAAATTGTCGCCCGTTTTGCGGCAGGGACCTTTGGGTTTAACGCATCTGAATCGAATGCCCGTTTCTTATCTACCCTGACCCAAACCCTCTGGATAGGATTGGGAATGTCTCTTGTGATATCTCTGGCTATCGCCTATGGTTTTTCAAGGATCCTGGCCCGTCAGGGGCGTATTGTGGCCCAGGGGTTAATTGCGATCAAAGCAGGCAAGCGGGATGTTACTTTCCCTGCTGGTCTGGTAGAGGAACTCCATACGATTGCCCAAACGGCTCAGCAACTACAAGAGCGGTTAACCAGGGAAGAGGACCTCCGCAAGCAATGGACCGCCGATATTGCCCATGACCTGCGAACCCCTCTTAGTAGTTTACGCGGCCAGTTAGAAGGGATTCTTGATGGGGTATTACCGGTAAGTAACGAACGGCTCTCCCATCTTTACCATGAAGTGTTGCGGCTCCAGCAATTGGTTCAGGATCTTGCAGAGCTGAGCCGGATAGAGGCTCCTGAATTTAAACCCCAGTACCAAACTATTCACTGTGAATCCCTTTTTTCTGAGATCCTTTCCCGCTTTGGCATTCCCGCTCGCGAAAAGGGTTTTACTCTTACCGGAAAGTGGGACATTCCTTCTTTTGAAGGGGATGAAAAACTTCTTCTTCGCGCTTTAAGTAATCTTGTGCATAATGCTCTTCTCTATGGTACGCCAGGACCAATTCAGCTGTTTTTTACTAAAGAAAAGGAAGGAATTTCTATTTCCGTTTGTAATCAGGGGACTATCCCAGAGGATCATATCCCATACCTTTTTCAACGTTCTTACCGGGCCGATGCCGCCCGGAGAACTGAAGGTTCCGGGTTGGGGCTTGCGATTGTAAAGGCTGTAGCGCAAGCCCATGGAGGAACCGTGGAATTTAAAAATACTCCCCAAGGAACCAGTGTGTTTACCTTCTATCTTCACACAAAAAACACAGAATCTCCCTAAAAATTTGCATAATCAGGTAATACAATGAACATGAAAAGCCGAACAAGGCGGTTTTTATAAAACCTTGTTAATTTTGGGGAGGTGCTGATATGCCAGCAAAGAAAAAGAGCGTGGCTTCAAAACTACGGTTGGGAATTCAACTCGTGTTCTTGCTTCTTATTACGCTTATTAGCGTGAACCACGGATTATCTGAAACGGGGATCCAAATTCCCTTTGTAGGTAATCCATCGTTACATGGGATTTGTCCTTTTGGTGGAGTGGTATCTCTCTATCAACTTGTTACCACGGGGAGTCTTGTACAAAAAGTACATGAAGCTTCAGTAGTGCTCATGGCTCTTGTGTTCTTCCTGGCTGTTCTTTTTGGCCCCGTGTTTTGTGGCTGGGTATGTCCCATGGGGACGGTGCAGGAACTTATCGGTAAACTGGGAAAAAAGCTCTTTAAGAAACGGTATAATCATTTTGTTCCCTCTCGTCTGGATGGTTACCTCCGGTTCTTACGGTACGGCGTATTGGTGTGGGTTGTGTATGTTACGGCCACTTCCATGAAACTGGTGTTTTCTGATGTGGATCCCTATTACGCTCTTTTTAACTTCTGGACCGGTGAAGTGCCCCTTACGGCGTTGATTATCCTGGGGCTTACTTTAATAGCCTCTCTTTTTATTGAACGGCCCTTCTGTAAGTATGCCTGTCCCTACGGCGCCCTCCTGGGAATTTTTAATATCTTCCGTATTTTTGGAATTAAACGGAATCAGAATACCTGTATTAACTGTAAGGCCTGCGATCGGGCATGTCCCATGAACATATCTGTTTCTACGAGTACAACCGTTCGTCACCATCAGTGTATTACCTGTCTTCAGTGCACCTCTGAAACGGCCTGTCCTGTGCCTGCTACGGTAGAACTTATGGCAGGGAATTTTTCTTTAGAAGCCAAGGGGGCGCAAAAAGTGTCCACAGAAGGGGGTGCCCAATGAAGGTTTTTGTAAAATCATACGTGTTGGTGGGAATTATAGTTGGAACCCTAGTAATCGGTATAGGAGGGGCGAAAGCCCTCGGGTGGTGGATTACGGCTTCGCAAAAGGTGGCCAAGAAGATCACCACCGGGGATTTTGCGGGAATGAGTGACCCCGCGGATCTTCGAGGATCCTATACCTTTGCGGATATGGAAAAAAATTATGGGGTCCCTGTTTCTGTTCTTGCCCAGGCTTTTGGATATACCGATGTGCCTGATCCTTCTCTCATTAAAGCAAAGGATATTGAAGGCCGCTATGGAACCATGGGAGATAAGGAAATTGGTACCGATTCGGTGCGGCTCTTTGTTGCCCTGTATACGGGTATCCCGTACCCTCCAAAAGAAGAAAGTACCGGTATCCTGGATACGGCGATAAAGGTGCTCCGGGACTTAGGTAAGCTTACGGATGAACAAATAGCCCAGCTACAACCCCGCCTGGTGGTTACCCAGGAGCAGAACACTGAATCGCCCGCCTCTGCGAGCGATCCAAAGGTTCCTGAAACTAAAACGTCCGATTCAGGAGAAACGGGGGTCCCTCAGAAAGTGCCTGCGGCAACCACCAATGTTGACCAAACTCAACCGGTTGCGGCCACCAAAGGAACGGGTTCGGATGGACAAAGTGTATCTTCTACTGCAGTATCGAATTCCCAGACTCAGCGAACCTCCCCTGCTACCGAAGCAACCCATACACCCCTTCCCCAGACAAGCTCAGAAAATCTTATTCGGGGAAAAACTACCTTTGCAGAGGTTTTAGCCTGGGGTGTTTCAAAAGCTCAAATAGAGCAGGTGTTGGGTAAACCGATGCCGCCCGAACAAACGGTTATTCGGGATTGGTGCCTTGCGGAAGGCCTGGAATTCAGTACTGTCCGGGATGCGCTACAAAAATTAAAACCTTAGGGAAGGGAAAGACTGGGTTTTATCTTTAAAATAACTTAATAACTTACATTACTCCCATGTAACCCCAGGGCGTTTGTGCCGCTGGGGATTTTCTTAATGGGACGATTCTTTGAAGAAGGGCCCCCGTTAAAGTGAAAGAGTCCTTTTTGTGTCTTGTTGCCGCCGCTGGGGTGTTTATCTGGGTGGTTTGTATAGAAAAACATAAAAAACCTGTGATACAGTTACACAACGTATTTCCTAATTTTGTGGAGGACCTATCATGAAATCAGAGAAAGAACCCATATTAGACAAGAAAATGGCGATTCTGTTTATAGTTCTTTTCGGCGTGATAAGCCTTTTTGCGGATATGAACTATGAGGGTGGCCGCAGTGTGGTGGGCCAGTACCTTAAACTCCTGGGAACCAGTGCCTTTGCCCTGGGGCTTGCGGCGGGCCTTGGAGAATTTGTGGGATATGCCCTCCGGTTTGTCTCTGGTTCTATCGCCGATAAAACAAGGAAATACTGGCTTTTAATCATCCTGGGGTATACCATCGGCCTTACCTCGCTTCCTATGATGGCCTTTTTTAGTGGCTGGCAACTGGCTATTATCTTCCTTTTTTTAGAGAGGGTAGGCAAGGCCATTCGTAAGCCCGCGGTAGATGCGGTGCTTTCCTTTGCCTCTAAACAGACCGGCAGTGGTTTCGGGTTTGGACTCCACGAAGCCATGGACCAGTTAGGGGCTTTCCTGGGGCCAGCCCTTTTTTCTCTCCTTTTATTTACCACAAAGAACGGCGAGTCCCTGGCAGGCTACCGGAAAGGGCTGTTATTGCTGTTTATTCCGGCGGGTATTGCGGTAGGAACCGCCATAGTGGCCCGGTTCTTGTTCCCCCATCCTCAAAAATTTGAATTAAAAACGGTACGACCTGTACTGGGAACAAGCGGTTATAGCCGGGAATACTGGATTATTGTGGCGGCGGCGGCCCTTTTAGCTATGGGAATCACCGACTTTCCCCTTATTGGGCTTCACCTTAAAAAGACGAATGGTTTTGTGGAAGAGGCCATACCTCTTTTGTATGCCGGGGCCATGGCAGTGGATGCGGCGGCGGCCATCGTGTTTGGGTTCCTCTATGATCGTTTTGGATTGAAAGCCCTTTTAGGGCTCTTTGTGGTAGAAGTGTTTACCGCTCCTCTTATTTTTATGGGGAATATTCCGCTTATTCTGGCAGGTATGGTGTTGTGGGGAATCAGTGTGGGAACCCAGGAGTCGATTCTGAGGGCCGCCATTGGCGATTGGGTTGATGAATCGGTTCGAGGAAGGGCCTATGGGCTCTTTCATACGGTGTTTGGATTTTTTTGGTTTGTGGGAAGCGCCATTATTGGGGTCTTCTATGACCTCTGGGGTGCCTTACCACTGGTGATTTTCTCGGTGATAACCCAGCTGGGGGCCCTGGTGTTGTTCAGTATGTTGTTAGTGTATAGGAAAAAAACACAGGGGGCAGAAAAATAATCCCCCTACACAGACGGGGCCGCGAGTGGCCCCGTCCTAGGCTCTGAGGGCCGTCGGGCCCTTATGGAAAAAGAGCCAGGGCTGAGTGCCTTTGGGGCTCAGGCTAATACTCTCCGTAGTTATTGGCGGACGGTGTTCCGTTTTATCTTTTTGGTGGTGGTCATTTCCATGGGTTCATCTATAATCGTAAGCCGTTCAATTCTTTGATAGGGTAAAAGCCTGCCATTAACTTCTGCGATAATTTCTTCTATCCGTTTTTTTATGTCTGCTTTTGATTGCAATGCTCCCTGTTCGTCTTTGAAAGCTTCCTGATTGGGATACACCAGGGCCTCGATTTTTTCTATCTTCATTTTTTCATTGGCCATATACCCTCGTACCAGAATTTGTTCTATTTCAGGATAGAGTTGAAATTCGTTTTCTATCTCTTCGGGATATACGTTTTTACCCCCTTCGGTAACAATGAGGTTTTTAGCTCGACCAGTCAGGTACAGGTAGTTTTCCCGATCGAGGTACCCCACATCGCCTGTTTTAAGGTAGCCATCGTCGGTAAAAACAGCCCTGGTTTCGTCGGGCATTTTGTAATACCCCTGCATAACCATGGGCCCTTTTACGATGATTTCTCCCACGCCGCGGGCATCGGGATTAAGAATTTTCATATCCACCTGGGGAAGCACCTTTCCTACACTCGTCTCTTTGTAGTGCTCTTTAGGGTTTAATGTAAGGATAGGGCTTGTTTCGGTAAGCCCATAACCCTGAATAAAATCGATACCAAGCTGGTTGTATTGACGAAACACCGCTGGTGCAAGGGGCCCCCCTCCGGAGATACAGATTCGTATTGAAGAAAGCGAAGCCTTTTCCAGGATTGAGTGGAACATTTTCTTACCTGGATTCACCTTAAATAGTTTTTTAATAAAACCGCTTATGGCCATCATGCTTCGGATGAGAAGGTACACCAGAAGCCCCTTTTCTCGAATACCTTTCATTATCCCCTTGAGTACCGCATTAAACAGCATGGGTACCCCGAGGAACATGGTTACCTGGGCTTCTTTAAGTTCTTTAAGAATTGCTTTGGTTACAATCCGTTTTCCAAAAACCACCTCTGCTCCGACGGAAATCGCTTCGATAAAAACCGCCAACATGGTGTACGAATGATGGATCGGCAGAAGAGCATAGAATACATCGGTAGGATAAATGGTAAGATGACTTTGGGCGAGGTAGCAATCGGATACAAGGTTCTTATGGGTAAGCATGACTCCCTTGGGGTTCCCGGTTGTGCCGGATGTAAAAAGGATGGCCGCCAGGTCCTCTTCCTTAGTTTGAGGAAGGGTATTGTGGGGACCATCAAGGTCGTAAATATATGTACCGATTCCTTTCTTAAGGGAAACAATTTCCCGGAGAAGGCCGGATTTTTCGGCAAAATAGGGATATTTTTCTTCATCTACAAAAAGAATTTGAACATCCGCGGTCCGCAAAAGGAGTTCTATTTCTTCCTGTTTCAGTTGATAATCGATAGGAACCACCACGGCCCCGGCGAACAAAATCCCTAGGTAAGCTATGGCCCATTCGGGGCTATTCTTCCCCGTCACTCCTACGGTGGAACCCTTATGAATCCCCTTGCTTGCAAGCCATCGGGCTACGGCTTCTATTTTTTTTAAGGCCTCGGCATAGCTTAAGCTTATTCGATCCGGTTCATATACGGTAAAGCAGGGTCGCTCCCCATACCGGCTACAGGTAATCCGAAACATCTCAGGAAGGGTTGGCCACTGGCCTGAAAAAAAAGTGCCCCGATAGTCGTCAAGAAATGCCCAGGGGGTGGTTGTGGTTTTCATAGATGTACCTCTATTAGGGTGATTTTTTTAATTATAGGGGGAATTTGGGTAAAAAAGAAGGGGGTTCTTTGTACAATTATTGTCCCCTGTGATACATTGAAGACTATGAAGAACAGAACTTTCTTTTTAGTCTGGCTGGGTGCTCTTGTCTTTTGGTCCTGTGCGGATGGGCGCCTTGCGGTTAAGCTGGATTCTCCCCAGGCCGCTACCATCCAGTTTTCCTTTGCCCTGGGAGAAAAAACGCTCAATCTTATTCGAAACCTTTCCGGCAACCCTAATGTAGGAATTGATAGCCGACCTATTGAGGAAGGGCTTAAGGCCTTGCCGGGTGTGGAAAGGGTGTCGCTGAAAAGTGTATCTCCCTATGCTCTCGAAGGGACCCTCCAGATGAATAATATTCCCCTTTTCTTAAATCGGATCCCCGTGGGGACGGTTTCTTTTCTTTCTTCGGGAGGGGGAACCCTGGAATTGCAATTTTCTCGAAATAACCGGGAAGCCCTGCTTGCCCTGTTTTCCCCGGATGTCCGGGACTACCTTGATGCCCTTATGGCCCCTGTGATGACGGGGGAACGGCTGTCCCGGAAGGAATACCTCTCGCTCCTGGAATCGGTGTATGGTGTTGCCCTGCGACGGGAAATTGAGCAAAGTCGATTACGGGTTAGTTGCACCGTTCCGGGGACTATTACAACCATCACGGGAGGCACCAGCGATGGAAGGGTGGGTAATTTCTCTTTATCTGTTATAGATTTTCTGGTGCTCGAACAACCGGTTGTTCTGAGGATTAACTGGAAGTAAGTCTTTTCTAACATAATGATAAAAATATATAGATAAAAATCGAAATAGAAGGGTGCTTGTCTAATTTTTTATAGTATTATAGAATACCTCTGTATTAATACGATATTTTTTTATCTATTCATTAGGGGGTTGTTTCATGGCACAGGTAGGCGCCACCGTAACGCGGGATATAGAGTTCCCTCCGGAACTTACCGCTTTTATCGATGAATGGAAGGTAAAACCGGGCAGTCTCATCATGATTCTCCATAAGATCCAGGAAACCTTTGGATATATTCCCCGACCAGCGGCCGAGAAGGTTTCAAAGGTCACCGGGATACCCCTTGCCCGGATCTATGGGGTCATAACCTTTTACCATTTCTTTAAAACGACGAAGCCGAGGAAATACAAGATCTCCGTATGTCTGGGAACAGCCTGCTACCTGAAGGGTGGGCAGGAACTTATCGAAGAGGCCCGGAATATCCTGAGCCTCTCTGAGGGGGGAGTGACGGAAGACGGTCTTTTTTCCATCGATCCGGTCCGCTGTGTTGGTTGTTGCGGCCTTGCGCCGGTCATTACCATTGGAAATGATGTATATGGTAAGGTAACAAAGGATCAGCTACCTGACATCATTGCCAAGTATCAAAATGCGTAACCGATGCATTTTACTCTGAGCGATCTGGTACTTGATGTGGCCCAGAATGCGGCAGAGGCACATTCCAAAAGGGTGAGGGTACAAATAGAAGAGACAGAAAAGAGATTCTATTTTTCTGTTCAGGATGATGGAAAAGGGATGGACAGGGAAAGCCTTCAGCGGGCTCTGGATCCCTTTTATACGGATGGAACAAAACATCCGGGGCGAAAGGTGGGGCTGGGGCTTCCTTTTTTGGTCCAGACCGCCGAGCAGAGTGGGGGTGGCTGGAACATTCAATCTGAACCGGGGAAAGGAACAACCGTGGCAGGGTGGTTCGATCTTGAAAATGTGGATTGTCCCCCGGTGGGCGATATTCCCGGATTGATTCGGACCATCCTTCTGTTGCCGGGGCCAGAGGAGTGGATCCTGTACCGCTCTCTGGTTCGGCAGGGGCGCCGCATCGAGTATGAGGTTCGACGCTCTGAGCTAGAAAACGTGTTGGGGAATCTGGAAGAAGGGGAAAATCTCATACTGCTGGATCAGTATTTGAGATCCCAGGAAACAGAAGAATAAGGACGATAAGGAGCGTGATATGGCAAAGATGACCCTGGAGGAGCTGAGGAAGCTCAGGGAATCCAAAAAAACAGACCTCCGCAAGCGAGACACGGAGGGAAAAAACATTCAAATCATTGTAGGGATGGGAACCTGTGGTATTGCTGCTGGGGCCAAGGCAACCTTAGATGCCTTTCTAAAGTTGCTTGATGAAAAACACCTAGTGGATCAGGTGATGGTGCGGCAAACCGGCTGCATGGGGCTCTGTCATTCGGAACCAACCGTGGAGGTCGTGGTTCCAGGGATGCCGACCATCATTTATGGTAAGGTAGATGCGGCAGCGGCGGCCCAGATAGTGGAAAAGCATATCATTGGCAGGGAACTGGTAAATAATTTGATTCTTGACCGACCTGCTGCAGATATTATTGCGAAGTAAGGGGGACAAGCGCATGGCCTATAATCATTATATTTTAGTCTGTGGCGGTACGGGCTGTGAATCCAATAAAAGCGATGAAATTTACCGGAATTTACTCGCCGAAGCCGAAAAACAGGGCGTAAAAGATCAGGTTCAGATTGTTAAGACCGGTTGTTTTGGGTTCTGCGAAAAGGGACCGATTGTAAAGGTCTTGCCGGAGGATTCTTTCTATGTGGAAGTGAAGCCCGAGGATGCGCCGACTATTATTGCGGAACAGATTGTTAAGGGACGCGAAGTCCAGCGGCTTCTATACAAGAAAGATGCAAGCCAGAAAGTAAAAACCGCGGTAGAGGATATCGAATTTTACCAGAAACAGGTCCGGGTGGTCCTGCGAAACTGTGGGGTTATAAATCCGGAAAACATCGATGAATACATAGCGCGGGAAGGCTATGTGGCCCTCGAAAAGGCCCTCTTTGAAATGACCCCCGAACAGATCATCGAGGAGCTTAAGATTTCCGGTCTCCGGGGCCGGGGTGGGGCTGGATTCCCCACCTGGCTTAAGTGGGATATTGCCCGAAAGGTTCCCGGCGATGTGAAATACATGATCTGCAACGCCGATGAAGGAGACCCCGGGGCCTATATGGACCGTTCCACCATCGAAGGGGATCCCCATTCTATCATCGAGGCCATGATTATCGCCGGAAAGGTGATTGGGGCTCATCAGGGCTTTGTGTATATCCGGGCCGAATACCCCCTTGCTATTGACCGGCTTAAGATTGCTATCCAGCAAGCAAAGGAGTATGGCCTGTTAGGGAAAAATATCCTCGGCAGCGGTTTTGATTTTGATATCGAAATTCGGCTTGGGGCCGGGGCCTTTGTGTGTGGGGAAGAAACGGCCCTCATTCAGTCTATCGAAGGTAAGCGGGGAATGCCAGTTCCCAAGCCCCCCTTCCCGGCTCAACAGGGACTCTGGGGAAAGCCCACGGTTATCAATAATGTGGAAACCCTGGCCAATATCCCGGTTATCCTTACCAAGGGGGGGGCCTGGCTCGCTAAGATTGGTACTGAAAAATCCAAGGGAACCAAGGTCTTTGCTCTTACCGGAAAGGTGAATAACTCAGGGTTGGTGGAAGTTCCCATGGGGACCACCCTTCGGGAGATTGTGTTTGATATCGGTGGGGGCATTAAAAACGGGAAGAAGTTCAAGGGAGTTCAGACCGGTGGTCCTTCCGGTGGAATCCTTACCGAAGCGAGTCTGGACACACCCATCGATTATGAAAGTCTTACCGCCCTGGGCTCCATGATGGGATCCGGGGGGATGATTGTCATGGATGAAGACGACTGCGTAGTGGACGTTTCCCGCTTCTACATGGAATTCTGCGTGGATGAATCCTGTGGGAAATGTGCTCCCTGTCGTATTGGCACCACCCAGATTAAGAATATCCTTGAGAAAATTGCCCGAGGCAACGGAGAGATGGAGGACCTTCAGCGGCTTGAAGACATTGGGAAGGCTATGACCAAGGCCTCCCTCTGTATGCTTGGGGGTTCTGCGGCGAATCCTACCCTTTCTACCATTAAGAATTTCCGGGACGAATATATTGAACACATTGTAGATAAGAAATGTCGGGCCGGTAAGTGTAAGCACCTCGTGCGATTCGAGATTGATCCCTCTAAGTGTATCGGTTGTGGCCTCTGTGCCCGTCGGTGCCCCGTAAATTGTATCAGTGGCGAAAAGCGGCAGCCCCACGTGATCGATGCTTCCAAGTGTATCAAGTGTGGGGAATGTTTTAACACCTGTAAATTTGGCGCAGTGCTTAAGAAGTAAGGAGTGTGATGATGGTAAATATCAAGATAAATGGCGTGCCCCTCCAGGTAGAAGAAGGGACCAGCATCCTGGATGCGGCGAAAAAAATCAACATAAAAATCCCCACCCTTTGTTATAATCCCGATCTCCACCCCTGGGCGGCCTGTGGAATCTGTATCGTCCGTATGGAAGGGTCACCAAAAATGGTCCGTGCCTGCTGCACTCCTGTTTCAGAAGGTATGGCTATCGTTACCCACGATCCCGAGATCATCAAGGTGCGCCGGACGGTGGTGGAACTCATTCTTTCCAATCACCCTAACGATTGTCTCCAGTGCCCCCGGAACGGCAACTGTGAACTCCAGCGGTTGGCCGCGGAGTTTGGAATTCGGCAGGTTCCCTATCAGAGTATCGTGAAGGACCTGCCTATCGACGATTCGAATCCTGCCATTGTCCTTAACCCAGAAAAATGCGTGCGCTGTGGGCGCTGTGTGAAGGTGTGTCAGGACATGCAGAATGTCTGGGCCATTGAATTCCTCGGTCGTGGTATCAACGGCCGGATTGCGTCGGCGGCCGATGTGCCCCTGGGGGACAGCCCCTGTATCAAGTGTGGTCAGTGTGCAGCCCACTGTCCTGTCGGTGCCATTTACGAACGGGATGATACCACGAAAGTGTGGGCTGCTCTGCAGAATCCGAATGTTCACCCGGTGGTACAGATTGCTCCTGCCGTTCGGGTGGCTCTCGGGGAAGAGTTCGGTCTTGAGCCTGGAACTATCATCACCAAAAAAATCTATGCGGCCCTGCGGCGTCTTGGGTTTAAGACCGTGTTTGATACCAACTTTTCGGCGGACCTTACCATTATGGAAGAGGGAACAGAGCTGGTAAAACGCCTTACCCAGGGTGGTGATATTCCCCTTATCACCAGTTGTTGTCCTGCCTGGGTCGACTATATGGAAAAATATTACACCGACTTCATTCCCAATTTCTCTACTGCCAAGAGCCCTCAGCAGATGATGGGGGCCATGATTAAGACCTACTGGGCTCAGAAAGCAGGGGTGGATCCGGCCAAGATTTTCTCCGTGTCCGTCATGCCCTGTACGGCTAAGAAGTGGGAAACCACCCGTAACGACGATATGCGGTCTTCTGGTTATCAGGATGTGGATGTGTCTATTACTACCCGGGAATTAGCCCGGATGATTAAACAGGCGGGTATCGATATCCTGAACCTGCCGGACGAAGAAGCGGACAGTCCCCTCGGGCCCTATACGGGGGCGGGTACCATTTTTGGTGCCACCGGTGGAGTTATGGAAGCGGCGGTGCGGACGGCCTACTACCTGGTGACCAAAAAGGAACTGGGGGATGTAAACTTTGTGGCTGCCCGGGGACTTAAGGGAGTAAAAGAAGCGGAAGTGGACCTGGACGGAAAGAAAATCCGTATTGCTGTGGCCCATCAGATGGGAAACATTGCCGCCGTCCTGGATAAGATTCGGGAAGCCCGAGAAGCCGGCAAGGAACCGCCCTATCACTTTGTAGAAGTGATGGCCTGCCGTGGTGGTTGTATCGGTGGTGGTGGGCAGCCCTATGGGTGTACCGACGAGGTACGGGCCAAACGGATTTCAGGTATCTATCATGATGATGAAAAGAGCACCTACCGCTGTTCTCACCAGAACCCCTATATTAAGCAGGTATATGATGAGTTCCTTGGTGAGCCTAATAGTCACAAGGCGCACGAACTCCTTCATACCCACTATGTGGCCCGGCCCTTGTATTTAAAATAATCCGGACTTAAAAAACCCAAAAATGAAGATGCGGGTGGTTTAACGAATAGCGAACACCGCAGGCCCCGGAGCGATCGCCGGGGCCTTTTTATTTTGAAAAATTTTTGGAAGAAACAAATTAACGAGAGGGAATAGTCAGAAAAATTCAGAGTTTATGATGCCTTCCTGAAAAAATATATGGGGGGACAAGTTCTGTCCCCCCACGTTTTTAGAATCTCCGGTCCCTCAAGAATTTCGGGTTGGGAAATACTTGAAAAATAGCCTTACTCTCCTTCTTTTATTATTTCGATTTTAATCCCCTCGTTTTGTTCTACCTCTTCTTTAGGTGGGATGGTTACCTTAAGAACTCCATTTCGGTACACGGCCTTTACTTTTTCCTGGGCAAACTTATCCAACGGGACATAGTATTTTTGTTTTTCAATATCCTTCAGTTTAAGTCGCCGTTTAAGGAACCGGACATTTTCGTCCAGTTGGTATTCGGGGTTAATCTTGGCAGAAAATACCATATAGTCCCCCTGGAAAGAGAGGCTGATGTTTTTTTCATCAAACCCTGCCAGGGCGAACTCAAATACCAGGGTGCGGTCAGGGAGCATGTAGACATTCATGGGAGGATACGAATAGTTGGGATAGTAATCCACATTTTCGTCCTGCCCATAGCCAAATCCTCCAAAAGGCCCCCGTCCTTCTCCAAAGGTGCCAAAATTCCGATGGAATTCGTCACTGAAATTCTGGGCCGCTTCGAAGATTTCGTCGAAGATGGTCCCCAAATCCACGTACACCTTGTTCCCTTTCATATGGAACTCCTTACTCCTACCGTCCTGCTGGCACGGTAAAATTGATGATCCTCCCTACGGAGCGATCTGTGAGCCCTCCTCTGAGGTTACTCACCTTCTCTAGTATAAAGTATACCTGTTTTTATAACTCTTGACAATGAAAATAGGTGTTTAGCTACCCGTTGGATTCTAGGGATGCTTCTATGATTCGGATGATACGGGGTCCTCCCCCCAAGGGTTTTCCCTTTCTTATGAAATATTGTAGTCCCCATACCCCAAAGATGCCTCCTATCCCCAGGGCAACCCGAAGGTCCTGAGCCAAAGAGGGAAAAAGGTAGCCACTCCCCCAGAAAAGTACCCCAAACACTATAAGGGGTGGCAAAAAGAGAAGCAGGGTCTGTTTCCATACTGCTTCCTGGGCTTGTTCTATTTCCACTGTTTGACCCACCTGGAGCGGTAAACCCAGGGGATTTTCTGCCACAAAGCGTTTCCCGTTGGCCCGACATTCCTGGTTCATGCAACCAAAACAGGCCGCTAACTCCCCTCCCTGAATGGTTATGTGGGATCCTTCAATCTTCACTATCGTGCCGATCTCTTTCATGAGGAAGCTCCTTACAATCTATACGAAGAGGTTCTATTTTTTCTGCTTTTCCTTCAGGGTTAACCTCGACGATAAGCCCCTGTAGTTGGGGCCGATCCCAGGCGTCCCGGCTCCAGTCGGGAACACCGGTCTGGTATTCCCGGATGCGACTGGAAATTTCGGTGCCCCCTACCGAATCAAGGCTTCCCGTCCGCCCTGCGTCGGTAAGCACCGCCGTTCCCCCGGCAAGGATCCGGGCATCTGCGGTCTGAACCCGTCCATGGGACCCGATGACTGCACTGGCCTTGCCTGCCGCTAAAGCGAAGAGGGCCTGTTTTTCTGCCGTGGTGGCTCCATGAAAATCTACTACTACGATAGGAGTTTCCTGGTGGAGCCGCTCTAGAAGTATTGGTAATAGAACAAAAGGGTTATCTCCATGGATGCGATTAAAACCGCTTTGTCCCAGAAGTACTGCCACTCCCACCTTTGTGGTCCCCACGGAGTATACTCGACTTCCGTACCCCGGCGCATAGGAACCGATGTTGGCAGGTCGCAACACATAGGGGAGTTTCTCCATATTTTGAACAAGATCTTTTTTATAAAAGCAACAATCCCCCGTGGTGATGACATCTACCCCTAGCTTTCGGATATAGCCTGCATGATTTCGCCCAAGCCCGTACCCGTTGGTGGCCCCATCACCACAGGCGATAACGAAATCAACATCCTTTTTTATTTCCGGTAAAACTTTTTTAAGGGTAAAGATGCCCGCCTTCCCTACAATTTCGGCTATGTAGAGGATCTTCAATTTGGGATCTCCCTGCTATCGTAGTTATCGGTAATCCCGGAGGGGGCCCAGTTCAGTAAGTCGCCGCTCATACTCTTTGCCTGCCTTTTCATCCCCTAGTTCATAGCAAGTATCACGGATATTGAAAAGGGCATCGTAATAGAGGGGAAAAAGCCGGAGTGCTTCTTCGAAACAGCGACGGGCTTCTTCATAGTTCCCCTGGGTAAAATATAATACCCCAAAGTTGTTCCATGTTTTGGGAGCCAGGGGAGCGATTTCCAGGGCTTTGCGGTACAGGGTCTCCGCTTCTTCGTATTGTTCTAGCTCATAGCAGATAAGCCCCATGGAAGCCCAGGCCTCTGATACAAAAGGATCGAACTCGATGGTGCGTTTAAAACTCTCCAGGGCGTTTGCATAATCCCCTATCCGTTGCTGGGCGATACCAAGATTAAGCCATATGAGGGGATTCGCAGGCTCAAGGGCCAGGGCCTTTTGAAACAGAGGTATCGCATCGAGTGCCCGATTTGCTTCGGTAAGGGCAATGCCAGAATCATTCAACATCGCTGCCGTTTCCATGGGTACCTCCTATTACAAATATACGACAATTCCCGTTACATTACACGAAAATAAAAAACATTGATACCCGTCAGGATACGGAATTTTTGGAATGTAAGGAGCAGCGCCTGGAACAAGAAATTAGGTTCCGGGGAATTGGCGCTGGGTAAAGGTGGCCACGAGAGCATTATTATGTGTGCCCCACAGGTTTTACAGGGAGGGGCTTTAAGGGGACTCAAACCTTTGGACCAGGTACTGGTATCGACTGCGAAGAATACCGTTCTTTGTGAGGGTTTGCGGAGTATATCGAATAGGGGAGGAAAGAAGGGTAACTAATCGAATTGCCTGGTTAGTTGTTAAGGATTGAACCCCTTTGTTGTAATGAAAGCGGGCTGCCCCTTCTATACCAAAGATACCCTTTCCCCATTCAGCGTAGTTAAGGTACAGTTCCAGGATCCGATCCTTCGATAATATCAGTTCCATTTCCAGGGCTATGATTATTTCTAGGTATTTTCGGAGATAGGATTTTTCGGGAATTAAAAAGAGGGTCCGGGCGGTTTGCATGGTAATCGTGCTTCCCCCGTATACGGGCCTTCCAATCTGTTGATTCAGGCGATAAGCGTTCTTTATCGCGGCCGGCAGAATACCCCGGTGGTTGTAAAAGTCCCCATCTTCCACCCGGATTACCATGGTGCGTATAGATCGGGGAATTTTAGTAAGCGGTAAGTACCGCGGTGGTTTTATCTTCCATCCGTATGCCACCCGTCGGTACAACATGAGCGTTGTGGCCGGGGGATTTATAAAACGGAATATGCCCAAACAAAGGGACGTGGAAAGCATAAAAATTCCGTGCAGGATAACTATCCATTTAATGCTTACCTTGAGAAGGTTGATGAGCCTGACCAACCAGAGAGAAGGGGAGGTAGAGGATGCTTTCTGTTGGGATTTCCTTTGTTGGGCCAACCATCGGTAGTGTTTTTTTATATACGAAAGACTTGCAGTTTTTGTTCGCTCCAGATCTTCTTCAGTAAAACAAAGGAACGGTTCTGTTGGCGATTTATTTTTCTTCCGTGGCACAAAGAAAATATACCCTATCTTGATAGGGCTGCGGCAAGAGGGGAAAAACAGTCGGGAAATTAATTGTTTTATAGGGCCACGACAAGTGGGATAGCACGCAATTGATGCTTATGTGGCCGCCTGGTGCGGCTCGCCCCCATCATCACATTACTGATATTCTTTTGCAAGAGCACTAATACGATGCGCCATATTGGCCAGGCTTACCTGCTCCTGAACGTGACCCAATTCGTAGGCTACCCGGGGCATTCCATACACGACTGATGAAGCCTCGTCCTGCCCAAGGGTAATCCCGCCGGCCCTCAGAATTTCACCAAGCTCCCGGGCCCCATCCCGCCCCATCCCGGTCATGATTACCCCCATGGCGCGGTTCCCAAATTCTCGGGCTACCGAGGCAAAGAGAACATCCGCTGAGGGACGGTGGCCATTTACCGGTGGACTGTCACTGATACGGGCCACCGTGGCAAGGGGCCGCTTTTCTACTTCCAGATGACGATCCCCCGGAGCGATGAGGATTCTTCCGGGGCGGATGATGTCCCCGTCCTGGGCTTCTTTTACTTCCAGAGGGCAAATGCTATCCAGACTTTTGGCAAATTCGCTGGTAAAACCGGCGGGCATGTGTTGAACTACCACAATCGGGGCAGGCAAGTCCCTATCGATCTTTGAAAAAACCTCTCGCAGCGCGTTGGGGCCGCCGGTGGAAATCCCTATCGCAATGATTTCAATGGGTCCCGGTTTCCGTTCGGGCACTATTTTAGTGACCGGTGGTACTGGTTTTTTGTGTTCCTCTGCCGGTATTGCCGTTGGTATTTCGGAAGGAGCAAGGGGTTCGCCGGTGGGGAGGGGTTTCCCTTTTTTTTGCCGGTACTGACAGCCATAGGCGTACAACATGTTTACCAGCTGTTCCCGGATCTGTTGAACATTTTCAGGATTGGTGTCCGAGGGCTTCATGATGAAGTCGCTTGCCCCCAGAGCCAGGGTTTCCATGGTGATTTCTGCACCCCGACGGGCTATGGAAGAAAGGATGATAACGGGAATATCTATGCCCAGCCTTCGGCGTTCTTTCAGGAACTCAATGCCGTTCATCTGGGGCATTTCGAGGTCCAGAACGATGACATCGGGGGTGCACCGCTCTAGTTTTTGAAGCGCGAAGAGGCCATTCATGGCCTTATCGACGACCACAAGGCCACTCTTGCTTGCCACCATCCGGCTTATGAGGTTCCGCATCAAAGCGGAGTCATCAACAATTAGGACCCCAATTTCGTGTGCCACACAGGACTCCTTGCTTTAGATGTATTTTCTATAGAATGTAGCCCATTCGGTCTTTACAAACTCAAACTTGGTGTTCATGCCAAAAAGGGACTCCGAGTGTCCGATGAAGAGAAAGGACTTTGGCGCCATGGCTTCCCAGAAGCGCTCTATGGTAGCTTTTTGAGAGGCCTCATCAAAATAGATGAGCACATTGCGACAAAACACCACGTCCATGTTTCGGAGTCCGGAGTCGTACATAAGATTATGGTAGTCAAAACGAATCATCTGTTTAATCTCATCCCGGATCTGATAGCCCCCATCCACCCGGGTGAAATACTTTTTTAGGTAATGATCGGGGACTCCTACCACACGGGCATCCGCATAAAATCCCTCTTTCCCAACCATAAGAGATTTAAGACTGATATCGCTGGCCACGATCTCGGCGAACCACGGCGAAGGAAGGGTCTCTTTCATCAGCATGGCGATAGTATAGGGCTCTTCGCCGGTAGAACAGCCGGCACTCCAGACCTTTATCTTAAAATCGTTAAGAGGTTTTTTGATCTTTATCAACTCGGGGATCACGTATTTTTCCAGGGCGTCGAAATGGGCCTGGTTTCGAAAAAATCGGGTAAGGTTGGTAGTGATGGAGTCCAGAAAGAGCTTGAGTTCTTCTTTATCTTTACTAACTAAGTCATAATAGGCTCGTACTTCATTCAATCCCTTTTCGCGTAACTGTTCCTTTAATCGGCTTTCAAGAATAGCCCGGTTAGTATCGGAGAAATGAATACCACTTTGATTATAGATGAGTTTTCGAAAAAGCTCGAAATCCCCATCGGATAAAAAACTACTCATAAAATAAAGTGTAAAAAGGCTGATATAGGCTGTCAATTGAATTTCGACGTGATATACTACAAATATGAGCAAAATATCTATTCCCTGTGAATTAATAGGCCTTGCCTATGAAGATAGGCGGGAGTTACCCTTTGTGTTGCTTCGGGAACCCCAGAGCGGCAAAGTAATCTCGTTTCCGATTAATCATGCGGAGGCGAGTAGTATTATTTTTGGGGCAGAGGGAATTCGGGGTCCCCAGCCGGGAATTCACGATGCCTTTATTCAATTCTTTGTAAAACATGGATATAAAGCTGATTATGTCTACATCTGGGGGGATGGGGATACCCATTTTTATGGATATTTAAAGTATCATGCTCGGTTTGTGTCCCATCGGCTTGAGATGAATCCCGCCGATGCCATTTCCCTGGCCATTCGCTTTAAGGTTCCTATTATGGTAGATGAAAATCTTCTTGCCCATATGCCGGATAGTGATACGAAAGAACGGGAAACGGGTTTTTCTTTTCAGCAGGTTCTTGTTTTTGACCATCCGCCGGTTTCCTGGGTTTCGTAAGCTTTTTGGGTTTTCTTTTTATAGGGGAACTTGTCCGCTCCTGCTTGGTGTTGGGTTGTGAGGGGTGGCGGCTCTGTCTGTTGTTTTTGAATGGGTTCCCCTCTTCTCCACGAAGGCACACATCAGCTTTTTGTTAGTTGACGAAACGAAAGCCCCTCGTAATAATGCCCATACATGAACAAGTATATTTTCGTAACCGGTGGGGTATGTTCCAGTTTAGGGAAGGGGGTGGCTGCCTCTTCTATTGGGGCCCTGCTAGAATGCCGGGGACTCAATGTCCGGATGATCAAGTGTGATCCCTACATTAACGTAGATGCCGGAACCATGAGTCCCTACCAGCATGGGGAAGTCTACGTAACCGATGATGGGGCAGAGACGGATCTGGACCTGGGAAATTACGCTCGTTTTACATCGAGCCCCCTTTCCCGGGCAAATTCGATTACCACGGGACAGGTGTATGATGCGGTTATTCGAAAGGAGCGGGAGGGACGGTTCCTTGGTCGTACGGTACAGGTAATTCCCCATATTACCGATGAAATAAAGGGCCGAATTTATGCGGTAGGAAAGGATCCTGACGTCGATGTGGTAATTGTAGAAATCGGTGGTACCGTAGGGGATATTGAGTCGATTCCTTTCCTGGAAACGGCTCGACAGATGATCCATGAACTGGGAAAGATAAATGCCCTTTCGGTGCACCTTACCCTTTTGCCTGAAGTAGCCGGAGGGGAACTCAAAACAAAGCCCACCCAGCATTCGGTAAAGGCCATGCAAGAACAGGGAATCCAGCCGGATATTCTTATCTGCCGTGCCCCCGTATTGCTGGATGAAGCAACGCGACGAAAAATAGCCCTTTTCACGAATGTGGAAACCGAGGCGGTTTTTACTTCCTACGATGTGAATACCACGATTTACGAGATTCCCCTCATCTTCTATGAACAAAAACTGGACCTGGTGGTGCTTAAGAAACTGGGGGTGGAAAGCCGTCATGCGGATTTGCGCCCCTGGAAGCGGGTTATGGAACAGTTTAATGCCCGCAAAGGGAAGGTCCGTATTGGCATTGTGGGTAAATACATGGAACTCCATGATTCGTATAAATCGGTGTACGAAGCCTTGTTCCATGCGGGCCTTGCCAATGGGGTGGAGGTGGAACTGGTTAAAATCGATTCTTCCCGGCTGGAAGGAGAAAGCGATCCGGAGACGATCCTGGGGGCTAAACATCCTGAAGGCCCGGTAGATGGGATTCTCGTGCCAGGAGGCTTTGGCCAGCGGGGTATTAACGGCATGGTACAGGCTGCCCGGTGGGCCCGTCTTAATAGGGTTCCCTATTTTGGTATCTGCCTGGGTATGCAGATCATGGTGATTGAATGGGGCCGCCATGTTCTTGGCTGGAACGATGCGGATTCCACCGAATTTAATCAGGAAACAAAGCACCCTGTGGTAAGTCTCCTGGAAGAACAGGTGGATGTAAAAAACTATGGGGGCACCATGCGGCTTGGAAAAAGCGAAACCATAGCCATGGAAGATTCCAAACTTTTTAAGGCCTATGGGACCAAGCACATCTGGGAACGACACCGGCATCGATATGAATTTGCCAACCAATATCGAAAAGAAATGACCGAATCGGGCCTGAAAATCGCCGGGCTTACCCCTGATGGAAGTCTCGTGGAATCGGTAGAATGGCCTGACCACCCCTGGGGGGTGGGCGTCCAATATCATCCCGAATTTAAGTCCCGGCCAACCGATCCTCATCCGCTGTTTCGAGATTTTATTGCGGCCGCAAAGGACTTTAAAGAAAGACGAGGAAAATAAATGGAAGTGGGATGGGCTCTGCACAGTGTAGTGTGCCAGAAAGGGGATGCAGGATCCTTATTGGCAACGGTGCGACGAACACCATGCGGGCCCGATTCCCTCTGGAATACCGCCGCAAAAAAATGTACCTTCCTCGCCTGTTTGTTTGTTTTACTCATGGTAAGTGGCGCCTGTTCTTTCAATTACGCGGAGGTAACCGGAGAAGAGACGGCCGAACAACCCGATCTCATTATGAATGGGGTCTCCTACAGCCGGGTACGGGACGGAAAAGAGGCTTTTTCCTTTCAGGCCGAAGAGGTTCGTCGCTACGAAAAACGGCGTATCATGGATATTACTCAGATGGCCTTTGAAAAACGGGATGCCCCAGGAAACGAGCAGGAAATAGCAGGGAGGGCCGGATTTGTCCAATTGCAAACCGCCTCGGGGAATGGAGCCTTTACTGAAGGGTTTCAGATAGTAATCCCCAAAGAGGGGCTTACGGTAGAAGGCTTGAATGTATACTGGGATGACCAGCGGCGGCTCCTCTTTACCGCTCCGGAAGAGGTCCTTCTTATTAAAAAGACCGATGGCACCATTATGAGTGGTAAAGGATTTTATGCGGACCTGCGCCGGAAAAGCTGGTCCTTTCAAAAAGAGGTGGCGGGAATATATCCAGAGGGACAGGAAAAATCCACCGCCCCGTCTCGAGCGGAGCCCCTTCCTTCTAGTGAACTTTCGCCAGGGGCAGAAACTTCTCTGACAGGGGAAGCACCATGAAGTCCTGTGATGAGTACTTTTCGCCGCGGGGCAGGTTTTTCTTTGCCGAAGGGAATGTCATGAAGGCCAGGACCCGAAGTTTCTTCTGCCGGGAGGGCTCCCTTTGTCGGGGGAGAACGCCGGGAAGGTCCGTAGCGACCACTTTTTTCTATGGGGCTGGTCCTCTTTCTCCGAAGGGAGCGCTATGAAGGCCGGTAATCCTCTTTTCTTTTTGCGGAGTAGAATAGGGGCGAGAAAAAAGAGGGGCACCGGGCCCGCGCGGATTCCCTTTGTTGTGCGGTTCCGGGGAGCGCTTGCCCTTTTGTTGTTGGTAGGGGCCTATGCTTCCTTTGCGGAGGTTTTTCAGTTTAAGGCCGATGGGATGGTGGGGAGCAGGGCCACCGGTTCTGAACAGATCATCCTTTCCGGGAATGCCCGGGTGTGGTCGAGTAGCCTCTTATTAGAGGCCGACCGGATTGTAATTTCGGGTAAAAATAATCGATACCTCCAGTGTAGTGGCAATGTAAAAGGAACCGATACTAAGAAGGGTATTTACTTTACTACCTCTTCACTGTGGTATGACCGGGAACAAAAAATAGCCCGAATGGAAGGCGAATCCTATTTAGAAGATAAAGATAATGGGGTGGTAATCAAGGCCAGTTATATTCAGTATGATGACACTGCTGAAGAGGCCATGCTCCAGGTGGGGGTTCGAATTTTCAAGGACAACCTGATATGTAGGGCAGAATATGCGTTATACCAGAAGAAAGAAAAACGCCTGGAACTGCAGGGTTCGCCGGTGGTATTTAAAGAGGGAGATGAACTACGGGCCCGTCGTATGTGGGTAAACCTGGATAATAACGATGTAGTGATGGAAGGGAGCGTATCGGGAACTATCAGGGAAAAGCAGGGAACTTCGAAAAAATAACGGGGAATCCAGAAAAAAGAGTATAGGATAATAACACGTGAATACGATGGATACAAACGAACAACCTTTTTCTTCCGCAGAGACTGTCGCCGAACAAGAAACCCAGCCAGATACTATGCCCCCTTACAGTTTAGAAGTTGTTAATCTTCACAAACGGTTTGGTCGGAAAGAGGTGGTACGGGGGGTGAGTTTTTCCATGCGTAACGGAGAAGTGGCGGGGCTCCTTGGTCCCAATGGGGCGGGGAAAACCACCGTATTTTATATGATTGTGGGCTTTTATAAGCCAAACCAGGGCCAGGTTCTGCTTGATAAAAAGGACATCACCCATGAGCCGATGTATCGGCGGGCCCGGGCGGGAATATCCTACCTTCCTCAGGAAGCCTCGGTGTTTCGTAAATTGACGGTGGAAGAAAACATCTGGGCCATTATGGAAACCCGTCGAGATCTTTCCCGGCAAGAAAAAAAACAAAGGACCGAACAGTTGCTCGAGGAATTTGGGATTGCCCACCTGCGAAAACAGGCCGGTTACACCCTTTCGGGCGGTGAACGGCGGAGGACAGAAATAGCCCGCTCCCTTGCGACGGACCCGAAATTCCTTCTTCTTGATGAACCCTTTGCGGGCATCGATCCCATTGCGGTGTACGAAATTAAAAACATTGTGCGCCGTCTAGCAGAAAAGGGAATCGGAGTTCTGATTACGGATCACAATGTGCGGGATACCCTGGAGATTACCACCCACTCTTTCATTATCAATGAAGGGAAAATCGTGGCCCAGGGAGACCGGGAGACAATTCTCCAGGATGAAATGGCCCGACAGGTGTATCTTGGCAGTGAATTCCGTATGTAATGTCAGGTAATGGGCTACGGCATCGCTGTTGAATTTCTGTATATTTATGCATAACTAACGCAAAAATATGCAGTCTAATTTACTTGACAATTGCAGTATGTTTGTTATAATTTCATAATAAGTTACATTTTACGGTAAGGGGTAGTGTATGGGATTGTATATAATCCTCCCTCTTGCCGGGTTAACCTTAGGCTGGACCATAAGATGGCTGTATGCCAGATACCAATTAACCGCCTCGGAACAACGGGCCGAGCGGATTAAACAGGATGCGATAAAAGAAGCTGAGGCTAAAAAGAAGGAGATACTTCTTGAAGCAAAAGAACAACTTATTCGCGAACGGAACCAGCAAGAAAGGGAGACTCGGGAACGCAGGGTAGAACTGCAACGATACGAACGTCGTGTCATGCAGAAAGAAGAGGCAATCGATAAGAAGATTGCCCAGATAGAGAAGGTAGAGCAGGCCCTGGCTGAACGGGAACGGATATTACAGGAACGGGAAAAGGTCATCAGCGAACAGGAGGAACGGTATCGAGCCGAACTGGAGCGCATTTCAGGCCTTTCTCGGGAAGAAGCCAAGGCAATTATTATTGCAAACCTGGAAAACGAAGCCCGTAGGGACGCTCAGGTAATCATTAACAAAATCGAACAAGAGGCCAATCTCTCGGCAGAAAAACGGGCCCGGGATATTCTGGTTACCACCATGCAGCGCCTGGCTACTGAAGTAACCGGCGAAGTAACGGTAACCACCGTATCGCTCCCCAATGACGAAATGAAGGGCCGTATCATTGGACGGGAGGGGCGAAATATTCGGACCCTGGAAACCCTGACGGGGGTGGATATCATCATCGATGATACGCCCGAAGCGGTGGTAGTGTCCTGTTTTGATCCTGTCCGACGGGAGATTGCCAAAATAGCCCTCGAACGCCTTATCGCCGATGGGCGAATTCATCCGGCCCGAATCGAAGAGGTGGTGCAGAAGGTCAGCCGGGAAATTTCCCAGAAGATTTTTGAAGAAGGGGAAAAGGTGCTCTTTGACCTGGGCATCCATAACATGAACCAGGAGGCTATCAAAGCGCTGGGACGGCTATACTTCCGCACGAGTTATGGGCAGAACGTTCTGTACCATTCAAAGGAAGTGGCGATTATTGCAGGAATGCTCGCGGCAGAGCTGGGCGCAAACCGGGAAATTGCCAAACGGGGAGCCCTGCTCCACGATATTGGTAAAGGGGTAGAAACCGATTCGGACCTTAATCATGCCGAAATAGGAATGGATATCGCCCGTAAGTTTGGAGAGGATCCGCGGGTAATCAACGCTATCGGAAGTCATCACAACGATGTGGAACCCTCCTGCATCGAATCTATCATTGTTCAGATTGCGGACGCCATTTCGGCGGCCCGTCCGGGAGCCCGTCGAGAAACACTGGATAATTACATCAAGCGGCTCGAGAATCTGGAACAAATTGCGGAAAGCTTTAGCGGTGTGGATAAGGCCTTTGCTATTCAGGCCGGTCGGGAACTGCGGATCTTGGTGAACAATGAGGCCCTGAACGATGAACAATCGAAGGAACTGGCAAAACAGATAGCCAAAAAGATAGAAAATGAACTCCAATATCCGGGACGGATTAAGGTAACGATTATCCGGGAAACCCGTATCGTCGAGTATGCCCGGTAACATCCGTTGTCTCTTCCTGGGCGATATTGTGGGAGACCCTGGGATCCAGGGTCTCCAGCAAAAGCTTCCTGCCTTGAAGGAGCACTACCAGGCTGATGTGGTCATTGCCAATGGGGAAAATGCGGCGGGCGGTTTTGGCCTTACCGCCTATACCCTGGAACTCATTTTAAGCAGTGGGGTAGATGTGGTAAGCACCGGTAACCATGTCTGGGAAAAGCGGGATTTTTGGCCGGTCCTGGAAAACACCCCCCGGGTTATCCGGCCAGCCAATTATCCTCCGGGGCTCCCTGGCCGGGGGTTCATGGGGGTGCCTGGTGTGGAGTATCCTATCTATGTAATAAATTTGCAGGGCCGGGAAGAGATGACACCTATTGATTGTCCCTTTCGCACCCTTGATAGAATTATTGAAGAAATTACCCAACAAACTCAATCGAGCAAGGGAACTCCTATTATTATCGTGGATTTTCACGCCGAGTCGAATCAGGAAAAAGAGGCCCTTGCCTTTTACGGAAACGGGCGAATAAGCGCCCTCGTTGGTACCCACACCCATGTGCAGACCGCGGACGAACGGATTTTGACACCTTTTTCTAAGATTGATAAAAATGGTTGCGCCCACCCTCAGCAAAGCGCTTTTCGTTCTACCGCCTATATCACCGATGCAGGCATGTGCGGCGTCATTGAAAGTGTGATTGGGATGGATGCGGCGGTATGTTTAGAACGAAATCGCACCCAAATTCCCCATAAAATGGAACTTGCAAAAGGAGAGCCTTTCCTGCAGGGAGTGTGTGTGGAATTGAGTCCCGACGATGGTTCTGCCCTTTCCATAGAACGTTTTTCGGTATAATCTTTAAAGAGTCATGATGTGTATCCGGGAATATCGAGAAACAGACCTCCCCTACCTCTACGAAATCTGCCTTAAGACAGGCGATAATGGCAAAGATGCAACAGAGCTCTTTTATGATCCCTATGTGCTTGGCCAGTTTTATGCAGCCCCCTACGCATTTTTTGAAAAGGACTGTGTCTTTATCCTGGAAGGGGATTATCGGGGCCTGCGGCGCCCCCTTGGCTACATTCTAGGGACCTCCGATACGGCGGCGTATACCGAGTGGTTTAACCGGTACTGGCGGCCTGGGGCGGAACTCTTGTACAGGGGGAACGAAGGTTGTAAAAGCCCCACGGAGGCTCATATACGGGCCCTGTTTGCAGATCCTCTGGAATGCCCCGCCTGGGCAGAGGCCTACCCAGGACATATCCATATCGATTTGTTGCCGGAGGCCCAGGGGGCTGGCTGGGGAAGAAAGTTGATGGATACTATGGGTGAGCGCTTTATTCAAAAGGGGTGCCGGGGCTTCCATCTTGGGGTCAGTGCTGCGAATGAAGGGGGCATTGCCTTTTATCGCCGTTATGGCATGGAAGAAATTTCCCGGGAAAGCTGGGGAATCGTGTTTGGAAAAAGGCTGTAGAGAAGGGGCATCCTTTGTGGGGCCCCCCTTGGGATTGGTTATCCAAACTGGCTCTTTCATGACATGCTTAAGGTAACCCTGCCAGGGCCCTCTTTTCTAGCTTACCCATTGTTAAGGTGCTTATCCCATGGGCTCTGGCACGAATAGCCCAGGAGGAGAGGGGCTAAACCCTTTTTTGCTATTCTCTCTACCCCTTGCTCAGTAAGGCCCATTTATGATAGTTTCCTCTTACAGACCATAAGCCGTCGGTTCATATATACCCCGTAATATGGTCGGGGCGTTTCTACCAGGGAGCCGTAAACTTCCTGACTATGGACCAGACGAAGTACTTTCGGAACCACGTGCAAGGGGTTTCTCAAGGGCCGCCGTACTTTTTTTGATGAAGAGCGTTGCCGTATTATAAAAAATGAATTGCGTTTTGAGGAACTGAGCAGGCGGCGGCGTTACAGGGAAGAGAAGACCCCCTCAAAAGGAAGGTGCCCTGCTATTGGCAGTTCCGGAAGCATTGAGCAGTCCCGCCTCTCCCGGTATAGACGGGCCGATCGGCTTTTATTGGCAGATCCGTTCTGCAAGGAGATATCCTATGCTTGATCCAAGCCAGATTGTCCGGGGGGCTGAACTGTACGAAGGAAAGGCCAAAAAGGTCTTTGCCACCAACGACCCCAGCCTTGTTATCATTCATTACAAAGATGATGCTACGGCCTTTAATGGAGAAAAACGGGCCCAGATAGAAGATAAGGGAATTCTGAATAACCGGATTGCCTCAGCCCTGTTTACTCTTTTAAAAAACAAAGGGATCCCTTCCCATTTTGTTTCCCAGTTGAATGAACGGGACATGCTGTGTAAAAAGGTTACCATTATCCCCCTCGAAGTTATTGTGCGCAATGTGGCGGCCGGTTCTATGTCCAAGCGGCTGGGTATCCCCGAAGGAATGGAGTTGAAGACCACGGTTTTTGAAATCTCCTATAAAAACGATGCCCTGGGGGACCCCCTTATTAACGATTACCATGCGGTGGCTATCGGCATCAGTACCTTTGACGAACTGGAAGAAATTTATCGCCTTGCTGGCCGTGTTAACGAAGTGCTTAAGAGTTTTTTCCTTGAGCGGAACATAAAACTTATCGATTTCAAACTAGAGTTTGGAAAAACGTCAGAAGGAGAACTCGTGCTGGCAGACGAAATTTCCCCTGATACCTGTCGCTTCTGGGATGCTAAAACCAACGAAAAACTTGACAAGGACCGTTTTAGACGGGACCTGGGAAATGTGAAAGAAGCTTATGAAGAAATAGTGCGCCGCGTAACCCAGTGAGGACTGCTATGGAAACGGATAAGCTTCGGGAAGAATGTGGAGTCTTTGGTGTTTACAGTAGTGACCCCGAAATTAATGTGGTGCCCTTGGTCTACTATGGTCTTTTTTCTTTACAGCACCGGGGACAGGAAAGCGCGGGTATCGCCGTTGCCCGGGATGGCACCATAGAAGCCCGAAAAGGGATGGGGCTGGTGGGGGATGTGTTCGATCCTGCTACCCTGGCTCAACTGTCTGGTCCCATAGCTATCGGGCATGTCCGCTATTCCACCGCTGGTTCCAGCACCATAGAAAACGCCCAGCCCTTTGTAAGCCGTTTCAAGCTTGGTTCTATTGCGGTAGCCCATAACGGGAACCTGACCAATGCGGATGTGGTGCGGGAACTCTTAGAAGATGCCGGGGTAGGGTTTGTTTCGTCGAGTGATAGTGAAGTTATTATCAACCTGATTGCCAAAAATTACAAAAAGGGGCTCGAAAAGGCCCTGACCGATACGATTCAATTTATCAAAGGGTCCTATGCTCTGGTGGTCTTGACCGAAAAGGCCCTGGTGGGAGCCCGGGACCCCCATGGGATTCGTCCCCTCTGCCTCGGAAAAATAGAGAAGGGCTGGATACTCGCCAGTGAATCCTGCGCTATTGATGCGGTGGGGGGTGAATTTGTCCGGGATATTGAGCCGGGAGAAATCGTTATCATAGATGAACATGGGGTTCTGTCGTTCCGGTATGGAGAAAAAACCGCCCGGGCGGTCTGTGCCTTTGAATTCATTTATTTTGCCCGACCCGATAGCCGTATCGATGGGATAGATGTGTACCAGTCTCGTATCCGGGCAGGGGAAATCCTGGGCCGGGAGTCGGCGGTGGTGGCGGACCTTGTTATTGGGGTTCCCGATTCGGGAATCCCCGCAGCCATTGGTTATGGCCGGGCCACCGGAACTCCCTTTGGACTGGGAATCGTAAAAAGTAAGTATGTGGGGCGTACCTTTATAGCTCCCCGTCAGGATGAGCGGGAACGGGCAGTTTCAGTAAAATTGAACGTGATAAAAAGTGAAGTGGCGGGTAAACGGGTGGTAATCATCGATGATTCCATTGTGCGGGGGACCACCAGCCGAAGGCTTGTTAACCTTTTGCGGCGGGCGGGGGCGAAGGAAGTGCACTTCCGGGTCTGTTCTCCGCCGGTGCGATTCCCCTGTTATTTTGGCATCGACACCCCCCATCGAAAGGAACTTATCGGTAGTGCCAATAATATCAAAGCCATCTGTGAAGCGATTGGTGCCGATAGCCTTGCCTTTCTTTCTACCGAAGGGTTGTTGGAGGCCCTGAACCATCAGGGGGGATATTGCCTTGGCTGTTTTACCGGAGAGTATCCCTTGCCCACCCCCGGTGAGCTTGGTTTAGCCAAACAGGATGACCTATAAAGATACGGCCAGCACAAGAATACCTCCAGAAAGCGGGGTATTCCAGTTTATAGAATAAGGATTCAGGATGGATTACAAAGAAGCAGGGGTAGACATTGAAGAAGGCTATCGGGCGGTAGAAAAATACAAGGACCTTGCCCGGGGAACCATGCAAGAAAATATCGTGGGCCGCTCGGTTATCAACGAAATTGGTAGTTTTGCGGGCATGCTCTCCCTTAAAGAACTCATTAGGGCGGGCGAAGGGATGGAGGACCCGGTCCTGGTTTCCGGGACCGATGGGGTTGGCACAAAATTGGATATCGCTTTCCGCCTTCAAAAGTACGATACGGTGGGCATCGATTGTGTGGCCATGTGTGTCAACGATATTCTCTGTCACGGCGCCCGGCCGCTGTTCTTTCTGGATTACCTTGCCTGTGGAAAGCTTGATGCGGATGTGGCCGCAGATTTGGTAAAGGGTGTGGCCCGGGGCTGTGCCGAGGCGGGTTGTGTCCTTTTGGGGGGCGAGACTGCCGAAATGCCCGGTTTTTATGACATTGGTAAGTATGATATTGCGGGCTTTGCGGTAGGAATTGTGGATCGAAAAAAAATAATCAACGGCCAGCATATTGAAAAGGGCGATTTGTTGGTAGGCCTTGCTTCTTCAGGGCCCCATTCGAATGGTTACAGCCTGATTCGTAAGATTATCCCCGATTTGCAGGAAGATTTTGGGGGCATGCCTATCGGCTACGTGTTGCTGGAGCCGACCCGCATATACGTACAACCCATCCTGGCCTTGATGGAAAAAATTCCCATAAAAGGGATGGCCCATATTACCGGCGGCGGTTTTTACGAAAACATCCCCCGGATGTTTGCCCGTCCCCAGACGGCCCTTATCTACGAAGATCGCTGGCCCATTCCGCCTGTTTTTTATCGGATTGCCTATGGAGTGGCTGGTGGTGGAACTGGGAAAGATGCGGGTTCGCGAGAAACGGCGGGAAAGGAAATTCTTTGCCGGGATGAACAGATAAAACAAAAAATGTTTAACACCTTTAACATGGGAATCGGCCTTGTGCTTGCGGTTTCTAAGAATGATGGGGAACAGGCTGTGGAATTCCTGGATAGTATGGGCTATCCCGCCTACATTATTGGAGAGGTAGGTCCCTATCCACTTGATGAGAACACCTTGAAAGGAACTTCCGGGGCTTCTTCAAGGGAAACAGGAAAAAAGATAGTGCGGGGTGGAAAGAATCCCGGCCTTGGGGAGGTAGTCCTTGTTCGCCCCTAAGGTTTTTCTTCTGAGAAAATCGCAAGACCTGCAATGTCGATATACCCAGGAATCCTGGCGAGCTGAATGCCTGTTGCAACAGGGGGAGAACTTTTCGTTACGGGACTTCCGCTGGGGTATCTTGCCTTCCGTCGGGTATTGCTCCTTTCTTGTGCCTAAGGGTATCCAAAGGGGAGCAGGTCGTTTTTCCGGCCTTCTGCTGGCAGGAGACTTTTCCCTATGAGCGCCCGTACGGGGGGAATCAACATTCTGGTCCTTGTTTCGGGGAATGGGAGTAACCTTCAGGCCCTGTTAGACGCCGAATCGGCGGGACTCTTAGGAAAAGGTTCTATCGTGGGAGTGATTTCTGACAGGCCAGGGGTCTATGCTCTGGAACGGGCAAGGAAGGCAGGGAAGCCTGCCCTGGTGGAAGAACCCCGCCGGGATCTTCCAAAGGAGGAGCGCCGCCTTGAACTTTCAAACCGGATTCTAGGACGGGCCCGGGAGTGGCAGGTGCACTACATAGTGCTTGCAGGGTTCCTTTCGATTTTGCGGGGGCCTATTCTTCAAGAGTACCGGGGACGGATTATCAACCTGCATCCTTCGTTGCTCCCCAAGTATGGTGGGCCCGGTATGTATGGACAGCGGGTCCACGAAGCGGTCCTTGCCGCGGGGGAAACCGAGTCGGGCTGTACGGTGCACTTTGTCGATGAAGGAACCGACACGGGGCCCATTATTTTGCAGCGCCGGGTGCCGGTTCTCGCGGGAGATACCCCGGAACGTCTGGCCGAACGGATCCATCAGGAAGAACATATCGCCTTAGTAGAGGCAGTACAACGTCTTGTAAAGGAGCATCCATGAAACGCCGTGCCCTTATCAGTGTGTTTTATAAAGAAGGAATTATCGATCTTGCCCGCTTTCTTCATGAACAGGACTGGGAGATTCTTTCTACCGGCGGCACTGCCCGCTATTTAAAGGAGAACGGTCTTCCCATTACCGATGTGTCCCAGGTTACGGGTTTCCCTGAATGCCTGGATGGCCGGGTTAAGACCCTGCATCCGGCGATTCACGGGGGACTCCTGGCCCGTCGTAGCGAAAAGGAACACATGGAAACTATCCAGCGCCTGGGAATTCAGCCCATCGACCTGGTGTGTGTTAACCTCTATCCCTTTTTTGAAAAAGTACAGGCCGGGCTTTCCCTGGAAGAAACGGTGGAGTTTATTGATATTGGGGGACCCACCATGCTCCGGTCGGCGGCAAAGAATTTTCAGGATGTGCTGGTGCTTACCGATCCGGCGGACTATCCGGCCTTGATGGAGCATCTGCGGCAAAAAGAGGTCCCCCTTGCATTCCGCAAATATCTTGCAGGTAAGGTGTTTAATCTTACCAGTGCCTACGATGCGGCCATTTCCCGTTATTTGTTAGAAGACGAGGCCCCCCGTTACTGGCCCATGAGTCTTGAAAAGAAACAGGAACTCCGGTACGGCGAAAACGCCCATCAAAGGGGTTCCCTCTATCTGGCTACCGACCGAAAGGGCGCGTTCCATGGGATGGAGCAACTCCAGGGAAAGGAACTCAGTTATAATAACATTCGGGACATGGACCTGGCGTGGAAGGCGGCCTGTGCTTTTGGGGTTCCCGCATTAGGGCATCCTCCTTTTGGGGCTGCTGATGAAGCGCTGGCATATGGAGGGGCGGGGGCCGCTACCTTTATGCAGAACCGTGGCGATTGTGTGTGCGTGGCGGTGAAGCATAACACCCCCTGTGGGATCGGTCTGGGGAAAACCCTGCTGGAAGCCTATGAAAAGGCCTTCCTCTGCGATCCCGTTTCTATTTTTGGGGGAATTGTGGCCTGTACGACCCAGGTAGATGGCGCCACCGCGGCCAGGCTAGCGGAGCTTTTCTTAGAGATTGTGATAGCCCCTGACTTTAGTCCCGAGGCGCTGGAAATATTTAAGGCTAAGAAGAACCTTCGCCTCATTCGAGCAACCTTACCGCCCCAGGATAGGGAAGAGGTTATTTCGGTAGATGGGGGCCTTCTGGTGCAATCCCGGGATAATCGGCTTCTCGAAAAATGGGAAGTGGTGACCGAGCGGCCCATTCCCTCTGAAGATATTCCGGATCTTCTGTTTGGGATGCGGGCGGTAACCTTTGTAAAATCGAATGCCATCGTGGTGGTTAAAGAAGGGGCCGCCGTGGGAATCGGCGGGGGACAGACAAACCGCATCTGGGCGGCCCAGCAGGCCCTGGAGAGGGGAGCCCAGGCGGTAGCGGCCGATGCGGAAGGGAAGCTTCTGGGGAGGTCCCTGTTCGCTACTTCTGAAAAACCCCGGGTACTTGCCTCTGATGCCTTTTTCCCCTTTGCGGATGTGGTGGAAGCGGCGGCAGCAGCGGGCATCCGGAGTATTATTCAACCGGGTGGTTCTATCCGGGATAAGGAATCCATCGAAGCGGCGAACCGACTTGGGATCGCCATGGTCTTTACCGGCACCCGACATTTTAAGCATTAAAGGGGTATCTTAAAGATTGGACCTTTCCCCGTAGGGAGAGGCCCACGGTGAGGGAGGTAAGATATGGATTTTTCATGGAAACCGGTAATTGATGCGGGGGCAATCTCAATAGCCCTTGTGGCGGCGACCTTTCTCAGAGCCCGGGTGCGGTTTTTCCAGAAGTATCTTATTCCTAATGCCCTCACGGCGGGTTTTCTTCCATTGCCGGTGTACAACTACCTTTTCCCGGCCTTAGGGTATGATCAGAACAATCTCGGGGAACTGGTATACCATCTTCTGAATATTTCCTTTATTTCCATGAGTCTCCGCTCCTCTCCCCCGAAGTTGAAGGGCCACAAGGGTGGTGGAGTTCTTGGTATGTCCACCGGGATTCTCCTGGGATATGCGACCCAGGCGCTGCTTGGCCTGACTCTTACCCTCTTTTTCTTGCCAAAGATGTTTCCTGCCTTTGGTCTCTTTCTGCCCCTGGGCTTTGCCTTAGGCCCCGGCCAGGCCTTCGCGATCGGCAAGGGCTGGGAAACCATGGGCTTTAGCGGGGCCTCCAGCATCGGGCTTACCTTTGCGGCCATTGGATACCTCTGGGCTAGTTTTGGCGGAATGTATCTTATCAACCATGGACTTAAAAAGGGGTGGCTTAAAAGCGAGCTCCTTTCGAGCATGCAAAACAGGTCCATGCTGACCGGTATTGTGGGCCGGGAAGAACCAAAGCCGGTGGGGGCCCGTCTTACCACGGACAACGAGGCTATAGACTCCTTTAGTTTCCATGGTGCCGCGGTGCTACTTACCTATTTTCTGTCCTTTCTTTTGCTTTCCGGTATTACTTTCGGTCTATCATTCCTCGGAAAAGCGGGCCGGGATCTGGCAGTTAACCTGTGGGGCATCAATTTTATTTTTTCATCGATTACCGCTATCATCATGCGGAAAATAATCGAAGCGATAAGGATAGATCACCTTCTGGATAACGAAACCCTTTCCCGCATTTCCGGTTTTTCTGTGGACTTTATGGTGGCCGGTTCTATTGCGGCGATTTCTTTGGTGTTCGTTACCACATTCTGGTTCCCCATTCTGCTCATGTCTACCCTCTGCGGTATTATGACCACGATCATTGTTCCCTGGTTCTGTTCCCGGATGTTCCGGGATTACCAATTTGAACGGATGCTCATGATATATGGGGTCTCCACGGGGACCCTTTCCACAGGGCTTGCCTTACTCAGGGTCATTGACCCGGAATTTAAAACCAAGGTTGCCTCGGATTATATGCTTTCAGCGGGACTTACCTTTCTCCTTGCCATACCGTTTATCCTGGCAATCAATCTTCCTGCCCAGGCTGCGGTGCAGGGTACCATGGTGCCCTTCTGGATCATGATGGGAATCGCTTTTCTCTATCTGGTATACGTGCTCGTTACCTATGGTATACTGGCTGGGCGGAAAACCCTGGCACGACCTGCGTCCTGGTGGTTTACGGAGTAGGGCTGACTGAAGTTCTGCGGGCGGGTTGTGGGGTGCGGTTTTAATAAGGAATTGTGCCTTTCCTCAGCGATCCTTTAGCTCTGGGTGGCCCCCTTTTGAGGTCTGATAATCCTGGAGGGCCAGCATGAGGTCCTGCCATTTACGGGCCGACATGTACCGGAAGGGAAAACGGACCTGGTACAACGTGCGGCCCTGGTAAAATTCTAAAAGTTGCCGCTTTAGCACCGTAATACCCTCCAGGGTATGCAAAGGAAACTTGAGTCGCTCCCCTGAGAGGGTTGCGAGTTCCAGTCTGTCGGGAAAAAGTATCAGGGTCCCCGTACGTATACGGCGGAGAGGATTTGCTCTGCGTCCCTGAAGCAAAAGAACCCCCATATCAGAGACGATAGGATGGTTGGGGGCTTCCGAAATTGCCCGCTTGACTTTCTCCTGTACCATCTGTGTTTGCCAGGTATCCCATTCGTGAATACTGGTAAAACTGCGGTACGGCGCCGATTGGGGCTGGAGTTGATAAAAGCGGTCTAGTTTCCAGAGGGCCCCGCAGGTGGTGCAGAAAAGACGGTTGCCCCGGCTCCTCAGGGAGCCAAAGGACTCGCAGTTGGAGCACAGGTACAGCGACAGTTCAAGATGTTCGGCCCGATGGGGACTGCGGTAAGGCTTCCCCGCAAGATAGGGATCGGAAAACTCGTCGTGGTTTAAGGCCTGATCCAAATCGAGGGACAGCGATTCTACCGATGTGGTTTCAAGTTTTTCGGGGGTGAACAAAAGCGAAAAGTCCAGGAGCACCGTTCCGCGGCGGCGTTTCCAGGTCCAGCGAGGGAGTGCAAAATAACCGCCCCGGAGTATCCGCTGCCATGACCCCGTTGGGGCTGATTAATAGGAGCCGGGGGCGAGGGTGTACGGCAGGAGGGTGTCGAGGGCGGCACTTTTGTCCGAGGCCCGGGCGTACTCAGTGAAGAGGTGACACAGGTAG